>Ga0105048_10014067_pt1 | contig 12485 bp, 11 predicted proteins | sample MAT05_FD_78382 | JGI IMG/M metagenome (GOLD analysis project Ga0105048, IMG submission 78382) | Freshwater microbial communities from Lake Fryxell liftoff mats and glacier meltwater in Antarctica - MAT-05 | ecosystem: Environmental > Aquatic > Freshwater > Ice > Liftoff microbial mat | place... | reverse complement strand
TGGCCCCGCTGGCCGCGGGCGGAGCAGTCCGGGTTGAGGCAGCAGAATGGCGTCAGGTCGTCCACGACCGGCCTCGGGTGGGTGCGGGAGTCGCACGCCACACCACCGCGCCCACCACTACTACGCTAAACGGACACCACCCGCATTTTCCAGACACACTTCACTCGTCAGGCTAGGTCGTCGAGCGCACGCAACCGCCGGTCGGCGTCGAACGTCGGCGGCGGGAGTTCCTCGGCGAATTTCAATGCCTCCTCCTCGCTCAATTCCAGCTTCGCGCTCCCGTGCCCGCGGAACACCGGCAGGTTCTTCTTGAGCGCCACGATTTCGCGGCGCGTCCGGCCCTTCGGGCTGTCGGGCCAGCGGCCGATCCGCTCGTGGAAGTCGAAGAACACCGGCACCACGGCGCGAATGTACTTCCAGTAACCGGGGTTGTCGGTCTGCACGACGAAGAGGCCGCCCGGGGACAGGCAGCGGTGGACGAGGGCCAGGAACGCCGGGGTGACGAGCCGCCGATGCACCTGCGCCGGGGCGTAGTACGGCTGCGGGTGGTAGCAGTGGATCTCGGCGACCGAGTGCGGTTCAACGTACCGCTCCAACAATTCGTGCCCGCCCAGGACGGCGAATTTCACGTTGGACACGCCGCGCTGGTTACCGCGCTTGCGGGCGTACCGGATGACGACCGGCAGAATGTCGGTGCCGAGGTGGTCGTGGCCCGGCCGCGTGATCGCCGACCCGATCAGGGCGCGGCCGTTGCCGCAGCCGAGGTCGAGGACGACGGGGGCGTCGCGGCCGAACAGCGTACCCCAATTCAACCGCCCGTCCGCCGGCATCGCCTTGAGCGCCGTCTGGGTCCACTTTTTGGGGTCGAGGATGCGGCCGGGGAAAGGCACCCCGAACTCGCGCTCGACGTTCGAGTTCGGGCGGTCGGGTGGGGGCATGGGGGGTCGGCCCGGTGCGAAAGTTTCCCGCGGGCGGCGGACCCCGCTAACATATTGAGGTGAGTCCCGCGACCCGCCGCCGATCCGGGGAAGGCATGCCGGTTCCGTCATCGCTCGCCCGCCGGGATCGAATTCCCGAACTGATGGACGACCCGGCCCTCGACCCGGCCGAACACCGCCGCGCCCTCGCCGGCCTCGCCCGCATCAACCGCGTGACCGGCTCGGCGGGCGTGTTGTGGAAACCGATCCGGACGCTCGCCCGGCAACTGAACGGACGACCGCTGCGGGTGTTGGACGTGGCGTGCGGCTCCGGCGACGTGGCAGTCGCCCTCGCCCGGTACGCGGGTCGGGCCGGCGTCTCCCTGTCTGCCGACGGGTGCGACATCAGCCCGATGGCGGTCGCCAACGCCGCCGAGACCACGGCCGCGGCGCGGTTCTTCGTCCACGATGTAATCCGCGACCCACTCCCGACCGGGTACGACGTGGTGGCGTGTTCCCTGTTCCTGCATCACCTGTCCGACGCCGACGCGGTCGTCGTTCTCGCCCGCATGAAGGCCGCGGCCGGCTGGCTCGTGCTGGTCAACGACTTGGCCCGGTCGCGGTTCAACCTCGCGGCGGTGTGGGTCGCGTGCCACGGCCTGAGCCGGTCGCGGGTGGTGCGGTACGACGGCCCGGCCTCCGTCCGCTCGGCCTTCACCCCGCACGAGGCACTGACCCTGGCGGAACGGTCCGGGCTGGCGGGAGCGACCGTCGCCGGCCGCTGGCCGTGCCGCTACTTGCTTCAGTGGAGGCGGACGTGAACCCGGCCGGAACCGCGGGACGGACCTGGGACGCGGTCGTGGTCGGGGCCGGCCCCGCGGGGGCGGTCGCGGCGCGGGAACTCGCCCGCCGTGGGGCAGCAGTCCTCTTGGTCGATAAGGCCCGTTTCCCCCGCCCGAAGGTGTGCGGGTGTTGCCTCAACGGGGCCGCGGTCGCGGCGCTAAAGGGGATCGGGCTGGGGCATGTTTTAGAAGAGTCCGGGGCGGTGCCATTGCGGAACGTCCGGCTCGCGTCCGGCCGGATGTCGGCGGCGCTGCGACTACCCGGCGGGTACGCCCTCTCGCGCGACATCCTCGACCCGGCGCTGATCCGCGAGGCGGAGAAAGCCGGCGCGACGTTCCTGCCGGCGACCGTGGCGAAGGTAGACGAAGCCGACGCCGAGTTCCGGCGCGTGCGACTGACTCCGGCCCGTCAGGGCGACGAGTGCGTCGCCGCCCGCGTCGTCGTACTGGCATCCGGCCTGGCCGGGAGTACAACCCCAAGCCGCCTCGCGCCCGGGTCGCGGCTCGGGGCCGGGGCCGCGGTGCCCGCCGCGACCACGCCGGCGTTTTACACCCCCGGTACGGTTTACATGGCGACCGGCCGCGGCGGGTACGTCGGCCTCGTGCGGGTTGAAGACGGCCGGCTCGACATCGGGGCCGCGTTCGACCCCGAATTCGTGCGCGCGTCCGGCGGTCTCGGTTCCGCCGCCGGCGCGATCCTGGGCGCGACCGACTGGCCCGCGGTCCCCGGCCTCGCGGCCCTGCCCTGGAAGGGGACGCCGGCCCTCACCCGCCGGCCGGAGGCGGTCGCCGCCCGCCGCCTGTTCGCGGTCGGCGACGCGGCCGGGTACGTCGAGCCGTTCACCGGCGAGGGGATGGCGTGGGCGGTCGCGTCGGCCGCCGCCCTCGCGCCGATCGCGTTCCGGGCGGCGGCCGCGTGGGACGATGACTACGTCCGCGACTGGCGACGTGCCCACGCCCTCGTCGTCGGCCGGCGGCAGGGCGTGTGCCGGGCCGCCGCCCGCGTCCTACGCTCGCCGGCGCTCACCCGCCTCGCCGTCCGCACCCTGTCCCTCGCCCCGTTCCTCTCCCGCCCCGTCGTCGCCGCCCTGAATCGCCCCCCCGCACCGCTCCACGGGCTTCCCGCATGAGTTTCGTCATCCACGGGATCGGGACCGCACTGCCGCCGGGGGTGGTGACGCAGGAAGAGGCGGCGGCCTGCGCTCGGGTGCTGAGCGGCCCGGCCGTCCGCGACGCGGCGTGGCTGCCGGCGGTCTATTCGCACACCGGCATCCGCACCCGCCACCAGGTTCTCGGCCGCCCGTTCATCGACGACATCCTCGCCGGGACGCGCTCCTCCGGCTCGCCGTTCCTGCCCCGCGAGGGCGACGACCTCGGCCCGACGACCGGCGAGCGGATGCGCATCTACGCCGCCGAAGCCCCGCCGCTGGCGCTCCGTGCGGCGGCGGCGGCACTCGCCGAGAGCGGGTTCGGAGCCGGGTCGATGTCCCACCTGATTACGGTCTCGTGTACCGGGTTCGCGGCCCCGGGGGTGGATCACGCCCTCATCCGCGGGCTGGGGCTGCGGCCCACGGTCGAGCGGGTCCACGTCGGCTTCATGGGGTGCCACGGGGCGCTGAACGGGTTGCGGGTGGCGAACGCCTTCGCGGCCGCCGACCCGGCCGCCCGCGTGCTGGTGTGCGCGGTCGAACTGTGCAGTCTCCACTACCACGGCGGGAACGACGCGGGCAAGGCGGTGGCGAACGCGATCTTCGCGGACGGGGCGGCGGCCGTCGTCGGGGCCGGGAGCGGGGACGGGTGGCGGGTGGCCGCGACCGGGTCGTGCCTCATCCCGGACACGGCCGAGGCGATGGGCTGGACCGTCGGCGACGCCGGCTTCGAAATGACGCTGTCGCGCCGCATCCCCGGGCTGATCGCGGAGAACGTCCGCCCGTGGATGGCCGGCTGGCTCCGCGACAACGGGCTGTCACTCGACGGGGTCGGGAGCTGGGCGGTCCACCCCGGCGGACCGAAGATTCTCACGGCCGTCGTGGAAGGGCTGGGCCTTCCTACGGACGCGGTGACGACCTCCCGCGGGGTGTACGCCGACTACGGGAACATGTCGTCACCGACGGTCCTGTTCGTGGTGGACCGCCTCCGGCGGGAGGGCGGGCGGCGGCCGTGCGTGGCGCTCGGGTTCGGACCCGGCTTGGTCGCCGAAGCGGTGCTGTTCCGATGAATGCGGAACGCGGGTCGGCTCCCCGCTCCTCACTTCGTCCCGCCCGTAATCTCGACCGCCTTTTCCGTCTGCATCGGGCGATCACCTAATGCGTCGGCGGTGAGCCTGGCCCGGAACCACGCCTGGGCGCTCCGCCGGGCGGTGAAGGTGATCGTGTACGTCGCGTCGTGGTACGCCGGGATCACGTCCGGGCCGAAGACGACGCGGCCCTTCTCGGCCCGGACGGTCGGGGTCGTCTGCACCATCCCGACCTCGGCCGGCAGTTCGACCTCGACGCGCACGTTCCGGGCCTCCGCCCCGCCGTTGTTCTTCACCTTGACGGTGAACGTCCCGTTCCGCCCGACGGCCAGTGTAACCGGGTCCGGGGTCGTCTCCCAGGCGAGGGCCGCAGCGCCCTGAAAGAGGGTCGCCAGTTCGTCGCCGGCCCGCACCTTGCGGGCGTCGGTCGCGCTCGCCACGACCGTCCGCCGGCCGGTCGTACTCGCCTTCAACCCGTAGCGGAAAGTCAGCGCCTCGCCGGGGTCGAGCTTGGGCACGGTCCACACGATCGAGTCGCGGAACACCTGCCCGCCGTCCGTCTTCATCGTCGGCTTGGCGTCCGCCGGGACCGTCCCGGTCACGCGGACGTTCGCACTCGGCAGGGTGCCGGTGTTGCGGACGGTGATCTCGTAGCGGGCGGTCTCGCCCGGGCCGACGACGCCCTGCGGCCCGGCGAGTTTCACGCCCAGGCCGGGCACCAGCACCCGCGTCCGGGCCTCGGCCTTTTCAAACACGCCCTTCTCGGCCGAGACGTTCGTGGTCGTCAGGGCGTCGGCCGCCTGGCGCGGGGTGACGCGGTACTCGATCACCTTCCGCTGCCCCGGCATCAGCGTCCCGACCTCCCACTCCCACTGGTTGTCGTCGGGCTTCGTCCGCTTCACCCCGGTGGTGACGGCCTCGACCTCCGCCGACCCGACCACGTTCTCGACCACGCGCACCTTGCCGACCGGCACCTTGCCGGTGTTCTCGACCGTGACCCGGACCGTGAACGGCTCGTCGCGGATGCTCTGTTGCGGGGCCGTCTTCGCCACCTTCACGGCCGGCTTATTGATCTTCGTCGTCACCGCTTCGCCGTGCTCGAAGCGGACGTAGGCGAGGTTCTTCACCTCGGTCGTGCCCGGCTTGGGCTGAAGCGTGAGTTCAATCACCTTCGACTGGCCGGGCTTGAGGGTGCCGAACGCCCAGACGAGTTGCTGCGGGGTGGACAGCTTCTCGTCCTGCTTCGGCTCCGCCTTTGTCACCTCCGCGACGCCCTCGGGGAGTGGGTTGCGGACCGTGACTTGATGGGCGTCGGCCTGCGAGACGTTGGCGACGGTGATGACGTACTTGATGTCGTCGCCGGGCGGGGCGTCGGCCGGGACGCGCACCTGGACGCGGACGACCGGGGCCGGCGGGTCGGCTACGGGTTTGCTGGGTGGGGAAGTCGCCGGCGGAGTCGGCGGGGCCGGGGGTGTTGCGGGTCGCGTGAACTGCGCCGGCGCGACGTTCGGGTCATCGACCACGAGGGGGGGAAGCGCTTGCGGGGCGGGGGCTTCTTGCGCGACGGCCGCTGCCCACGTCGCGAGCGTCGCCAACAGGCCGACCGCCGTCACCGCCGTGCGCCCGTAGTTCCACGCGCCCATGAGTCCCCTCCGCCGCCCGGACGACCGGGATTCCCGGCTCGCGGCGGGGGTATAGCGTCTCTCGTGAAGGCGGGGAAGGCGAGTTGAACGGGGGACACGCCCGCCGGCGCGTGACCTCACAGCAACTGCAATTGCCCCTCGAAGTGTGCCGCCGCCTGGCGCGGGTCGAGGTTGAACACGACCCGGCCGTCGGTGTGCCACTGGCCGCCGACGAAGGCGTACACTGCCGTCGCGCGGCGCGGCTCCTTCGCCGCCGGCACGTCTTCCATGTCGGACCCCGGCACCGGCTCGAAGCGCACCACCACCGGCACCAGAGCGACGATGCCGCGAGCGGCTGCGTCGCGGGCCAGCACGGCGTCGCCGACGATCTCGCACCCGACCCACGCCAACCCGCGCGGCTTGCCGGTCCGCCCCGCGGCCGTCATCAACATCTCCTCGAATCGCTCGTGCTGGAGGCGGAACAGTTCCCGCGCCCGCTCGACTTGGACGGCCCGGCCGAGGTGCCACGCCCACCGCGCCCCGACCGCCGAGAGGCCCAACCCGGCGACTGTGACTACCAGTCGCCACGGTTGTGGCGAGAACGGGCCGATAGCGGCGTCGCGCATGAGCGGGATCGCGCGGATCACCTCGTCGTCGCGGCCTTCGTAGTAGCTCTCGTCGAAGCACCGTACGGCCCGCTCGGTCGGCACGCCGTTGCGGATGTCGGTCTCGAACTTCGCCATCCGCCCGCGCAGCGACGCCCCCGCCCAGATACCCGACCCCTCGTTCGTCGGCAGCGCCAAAAGAGATGCGGCCGCGAGCGCGACGGGCACCCATCGGCCGCCGCGCCCGCCGCGCTTGACCCAGAATAGGTATGCGATTCCGAGCAGCGGCCATGTGAGCAGGGCGTACCGCGACCACAGGCCGGCGTCGGCACTCATCCCGGCCCGGCCGACGCCGATGGCGAGTGCGACTCCGAAAAGACCGGCGACCAGGGCGACCAACCCCGCCGCCGCCGGCCGGTCGGCGGGTGACTTCAACTGCCGTAGCAAGAACGCGAGTGTTGCCCCGCCGAGGGCGAGCAAGCCGACGACGACCGCGCCCCACACCCCGGCGACGCCGATGCCGAGCGCCACCGCCAACACCTGTCCGGTGACGAGCGCGACGGCCGCTCCGCCGTCGCCAGGGACTGGGTGGTGCGGCGGCCGCTGGTAGCCGACCAAATACACGGCGAGGTACGCGACCGGAACGAAGCTTGCGAACAGAAGGCTTGCCGCCCGCCGCGTCGCCCCGCGTCGCCATTCCATCACGGCGAGGAACGCGACCCAGGCGGAAATCGGCAGCGCGACGACCAGCCCCGTCCCGCCGCACGCCGCGAGCGCGAGTGTGATCGCTGCCGCCGCGACGCCGGAACGAAAGGTGTTTTCCCGAGTCGCGCAGAGTGCGAGTAGACCGAACGCGGTGGCGAGTAGGGTGACGAGAACGAAACAAATCTGGTAGCCCATCAGGAAGTTTTCCCAGTGGCCGGCGTGGAGCAGCGACACGGGAAAGAAGAGGTCGGTCCAGTTCGGGCGACCGCGGAGGCGGGCGGCGAGGCGCATCAGCCCCAGGCTCGTCGCCGACAACAGGGCGACTTGGAGCAGCATCCCCGCCCGGAAGTCGTGCGACGCCGCGAACAGGGCGAGGTAAATGACCCGCGGCAGGGGGAGGCGGTGTTCGTTGTGCTGTCGCCACAGCCACGGGCCGAGGGGCTCGTGGCCGGTCAGGGCGGGGACGAAATCCCACTCGTCGGCGGCCGGTTCGTTCGACCCGCACGCCAGCACGAAACCGACCGCGGCGGCCGTCATCGCCGCCCACACGCCGAGCAAGAGCGTGCGGACGCGGGTTGTCGCGGGCGGGGGTGGGTCGTATCGTGGGTTCATCGTCACCGAGCGGTAGCGGTCTCGTGTCCGGGGAGAATTCTATGGCGATCGAGCGGCAGATCGAACTGGGCCGGCGGTATCACCGCAAGGTCAAGATGTGGAAGCTCAAGGCCAAGCTGGAAACCGCGACCGGCGCGGACCGCGAGAAGATTCTGTACAAGATCAAGCGCATTAGCCCGTTCTGGACCGAACCGCCGAAGGAAGAAGGCAAGTAAGAGGGACGTGCGTAAGGGGTCAAGGCGCTCGCGTCCGTGCCCCCGGACGGCCGCGCAAAGTGCTGGGAATCCAGGAAGGCGATCAGGTGGATCAGGTTGCTCACCTACAGGAAGTGAGCGCCTTCCAACGGTAAGAATGTCTAGTTAGGCCCGACTCGCACGCGCGACAATGGCGAGTTTCAAGGACACACTTGCCTTTCGTGGATACAAGCTCGCTTCCTCATCCCCTCAACTTCTCCCAATCCTGCCAGAAACCCGGGTACGTCTTCGCCACGCAGCCCGGGTTGCGGATCACGACGCCCGGCACCCGCAGCCCGACGAGCGCCAGGCTCATCGCCATGCGGTGGTCGTTGTAGGTGTCCACGGCGCAGCCCGTCAGCGACCGCGGGATGATGGTCAGGCCGTCGGCCCGCTCTTCGACCTCCGCCCCGAGCTTGCGGAGTTCGGCGGCGAGGGCGGCGATGCGGTCGGTTTCCTTGTGGCGGATGTGGGCGACGTTGCGGATTGTGGTCGGCCCCGCGGCGAAGCAGGCGACCGCCCCGAGCGTCATCACCGTGTCGCTGATGTCGTTCATATCCACGTCGATGCCGCGGAGCGGGCCGCCGTGGACCGTGATCCCCGCCTCGCACTCCTCGACGCGACAGCCCATCTGTTCGAGCACGTCCACGAACCGCACGTCGCCCTGGAGCGACTTGCGGTTCAGGCCGGTAACGGTGACACGACCGCCGCAAATCGCGGCCGCAGCCCAGAAGTACGACGCGGCCGAGGCGTCGGGCTCGATGGCGTAGACCTGCGGTCCGGGGTGCCCCTCATAAGTGAACACGCGGTAAGTATTAGCACCGAGCTGCTCGACCGCGTGGCCCCACCGCTCCATCATCCGCAGCGTCATGACGATGTAAGGCTCGGAGACCAGAACCCCATCGACCTCAATGGTCACCGGTTCCTCCGCGACGGGTGCGGCCAGAAGGAGGGCGCTCAAGAACTGGCTACTGATCCCCGCCCGGATCGAGACGTGCCCGCCGCGGATGCCTTGAGTCTCGATTACGACTGGCGGGCACCCGTTGCCGCGTTCGCTGAACGCCTTCACACCTTCGAGTTGATTCAGCGCGTCGAGTAAGTCTTGGATCGGCCGCTCGCGCATCCGCGCGATCCCGTCGAGCCGGTAACGGCCCCGGCCGGTAGCAACGACCGCTGTGAGGAACCGCATCGTGGTTCCAGAGTTGGCTACGAATAGGTCCGCGGATTGGGGCAGGATTCCGCGTTGGCCTTGAACCGGGAAGAGAACGGACGGCATCGCTGCCGACCAGTCGGCTTGAACCTCAATACCCAATTGCTGGAGCGCCGCGACCATCACCTCGGTGTCTTCGCTGCGGAGCGCGCCGGTCAGCCGGCACGCGATGTCTCGGTCCGTCAGGGCCGCCAGTACCAGCGCCCGGTTGGTGATGCTCTTGCTGCCGGGGACGGTCACGGTCGCCGACGGCGGCAAGATCAGCGTGGTGATCGGGAGTTCGTCGGGGTAGGTGAAGTGGCTCATGTTGGAAGTAGGTTGGCGGGGGTTGATTGCGCAGTCCGAATTCCGCACTCCGCATTCGGTTCGTACGTCACCCGCATCAGGAACAAGCCTTCGGGTGGGGCGGTCGGGCCGGCGAGGGTGCGGTCCATCGCGCGCAGCACGTCGGCCACTTGCGATTCGGGCCAGAACCCGCGGCCGACCTGCACGAGCGTGCCGGCGATCGCCCGGACCATGTTGTACAGGAAGCCGTCGGCCTCCACGTCGATCCAGATGAACTCGCCGAAGCGATTCACCGACAGGTGCGTGATCGTCCGCACGCTGGTCAGGCGGTTCGGCCACTCCGTCTCGAAGCAGCGGAAGTCGTGCCGCCCGACCAGGCACCGCCCCGCCCGCCCCATCGCCGCCGCGTCGAGCGATTGCCGCACGAACCAGGCGTGCCGACGCAGGAAGGGGTCTCGGATGCGGCCGTCTTGAATGACGTAGCGGTATGTCTTCCGCACCGCGTCCTTGTTCGCGCAGAAACTCTGTGGGGACTCACTCAGCTCGCGGACGCACACGTCGGCGGGCAGCTTGGCGTTGATCGCCTTGAGCAGCGTCGGGCACGGCAACTTCGACGCCGTGTAGACGTTCGCCACCTGGCCGACTGCGTGGACGCCTGAGTCCGTCCGCCCGCTCGCGTTCACCCGCACGCGCTCCTCGCGGGTGATTTCGGCGACGGCGGCTTCGAGCGTCTCCTGCACCGTCCGCCGGCCGGGCTGCGTCTGCCAGCCGAAGAACTCCGTCCCGTCGTAGCGGATGGTCAATTTCAGATTTCGGACCGTCATGACCAATCGTCGGCGTCGGGTGCGGGGGGCGGCGGCTCATCGAGCAGTTCTTCGAGCCGCTCGCGGTCGATGACCGTCGCCACCGCCGGCCACAATCGGAGGAACGCACGGAAGCCCGAAAACAACTGGAGGAACACCCCGATGCCAGTCCCCCATAGGAGTAGGGCGAGGTCGTTCAAGTCGCAGACCGCGAGCAGCATCCCCACGCCGCCGAAGTAGGCCAGGAGTAGTGCCATCGCCGGCAAACTTTTTCGACACACCCCGGCCAGCGTCAGGGGGTGGTCGAGGTAGTCGCGGAATTCTCGCAACGCCTTCCGTTGCAGGGGGGTCAAGTCCGACGGCTCCTCGACCGGCGCGCTCATTCGACGATCCCCCGCCGCACCAGCTCTTCGGCGCACTGGACGGCGTTGCTCGCGGCCCCCTTGCGGAGGTTGTCGGCGACGACCCAGAGGCTCAGGGCGGTCGGGTGGCTCGGGTCTCGCCGCACCCGGCCGACGAAGGTGTGGTCGCTCCCCGCGGCGTGGATCGGCTGCGGGAACTCGCCCTTCGTCTCGTCCATCAGCACCACGCCCGGGGCCTTCGCCAGCGCCGCCTTCGCCTCGGCAACGGAAACCGGGCGCTCGAACTCGACGGTGATCGACTCGCAGTGGGCCACCTTCACCGGCACCCGCACGCACGTCGGCGAGACGCCGATCGTCGCGTCGCCGAGAATCTTCCGCGTCTCGTTGATGACCTTGTTCTCTTCCTCGGTGTACCCGTTCGGGTCGAGAGCCCAATCGAGGGTGACGACGTTCCCGGCGAGCTGCGCCCGGTGGGCGGTCGGGGCCGGGACCGGCCCGCCGGCGGCGTAGGCCTTCAACTGCGCCTCGAAGTCGGCCAGCCCCTTCGCCCCCTTGCCCGACGACGACTGGTAGGTCGAGACGACGATTCGCGTGATCTTGCCGAGGTCGTGCAGCGGCTTGAGGGCGACGCAGAGCGGGATCGCCACGCAGTTCGGATTGGCGACGATGCCCTTGCGGATGTGGTGCAATTGGTCGGCGTTCACCTCCGGCACCACCAGCGGGCAGTCCGGGTCCATCCGCCACGCCGACGAGTTGTCCACCACGATCGCGCCGGCCCGCACCGCGACCGGGGAGAACTCCTTGCTCACGCCCGCCGGCGTACTGCTCAACACGATCTGGACGCCCGCGAACGCCTCGGCCCGGATCGCCTCGACCGGGTACGACTTCCCCGCGAATTCGACTGCCTTGCCGGCGCTCTTCTCGGACGCGAGAAACTTGATCGTCTTGACGGGAAATTGCCGTTCGGCGAGCACCCGCCGGATTAGGTCGCCCACGGCCCCGGTCGCCCCGACCACTGCCACGTTCACGGACACGGCTTCACTCCGCGGTTCAAAAAATGGGCCCGGCCCCACGCCAAAAGGATACGGAATCTCGTTGACACGGGGCAGGGTCTGAGGTTCCTGTACTGTCTCCGAGCCGACCCGTCGCGGCGGGTCGGTCCCACCGCGGAGCCACACCCATGCGGATTGCTGTCGGCGGATTCATGCACGAGTCGAACACCTTCGCCCCCCTCCCGGCCGACCTGCGGCGGTTCCGCGAGGGGAGCCTGACCTACGGGTCGGCCCTCGTGCCCGTCTGGGCCGAGGCCCACCACGAGGTCGGCGGGTTCATCGCCGGGGCGGAGCAATTCGGGTACGACCTCGCCCCGATCGCGATGGCCTGGGCGACGCCCGCCGGCCCCGTGACCGACGAGTTCTTCGACCACATGACGGACGCGCTCGTCACCGGCATCCGCCTCGCCGGGCCGGACGGGGTGTTGCTCGCCCTGCACGGGGCGATGGTCACGCCGGCCCACCCGGACGCCGACGCCGAGGTGCTGCGGCGGGTGCGGGCGGCGGTCGGGCCGGACCTGCCGGTCGCGGTGTCGCTCGACTTCCACGGCAACGTCGCCCCGCAGATGGCCGAGACCGCGACCGCCCTCGTCGGCTACCAGACGTACCCGCACGTCGATCAGCGCGAGCGCGGCCTGCTCGCCGCCGAACTCCTGACGCGCGCGATCCGGGGCGAGGTCCGCCCCGTCTGCCACGTCGCCAAGCCGCCGATGATCCTGAACCTGCTCGGCCAGGACACCGCCCGCGGGCCGATGCGCGGGCTGATGGCGAAGGCCCGCACCGTCGAGGGGCGGCCCGGTATCTTGTCGGTCAGCCTGATGGCCGGGTTCCCCTACGCCGACGTACCCGAGATGGGGCCGAGCGTGATCGTCGTGGCCGACGGCGACCGGAAGCGGGCAATGGCGGCCGCGGACGAGCTCGCGGCCGCGATGTGGGACGTGCGCGACGACCTGTACGTGCCGTGCCCGGAACCGGCCGAGGCGGTGCGGCGGGCGGGGGTG
>Ga0105048_10014066_pt1 | contig 12485 bp, 11 predicted proteins | sample MAT05_FD_78382 | JGI IMG/M metagenome (GOLD analysis project Ga0105048, IMG submission 78382) | Freshwater microbial communities from Lake Fryxell liftoff mats and glacier meltwater in Antarctica - MAT-05 | ecosystem: Environmental > Aquatic > Freshwater > Ice > Liftoff microbial mat | place... | reverse complement strand
GCACCCGTGCAGGGGTTGCGTGGATAGCTGCCGGGCACGCAGGCACCCTCCGTGCCCCCACGACTTGCGACCTCTAACATTCGTCGAAATCCTGCCGCCGAAGTGCTCCCCTTGGTCGCCGTTGCCTTTTGCATCGTGTGTGGACACGTCGGGAAAAAGGTGCCCGTACCTATCTTCGCAGGTCGGTCGGAACTGTTGGGGTTATTGTTTCACCGCAGCGCATGCAGTGGGGTTGTTGTTTCGCCTCAGCGCATGCAGTCGTATCATGAAATGATGGGTTGCATGGTGGGTTGTAAAACCGATTTTCAAAGTACCATTGAAAATCAAGTACTTACATATGTAGCTGGCGGAAACGGAGGGATTCGAACCCTCGATGAGGCTCTACACCCCATACTCCCTTAGCAGGGGAGCACCTTCGGCCGCTCGGTCACGTTTCCTGGCACTCGCAAATTATCTCACGACTAACTTTCATGATGTCCACTCTTCACCCCGCATCATGAAAGTTATTTCAGGTTAACGGGCACTGTCAGCCGGCATCTGGTCCAGGTCGAATGCCTTGTGCAGGGCGCGCACGGCGAGCTCCATGTATTTCTCGTCGATTACCACCGAGGTCTTGATTTCGCTGGTCGAGATCATCTGGATGTTGATACCCTCCTCGCTCAGCACACGGAACATGCGGCTGGCCACACCCACATGGCTGCGCATGCCGATGCCGACGATGGACACCTTGCAGATCCTGGTGTCGCCCACCACATCCTGCGCCCCCAGCCCGGCGGCGATCTTGCTGCGCAGCAGGTCAATCGCGCGTGCGTAATCTCCCCGGTTCACCGTGAAGCTGAAATCTGTCTTGCCGTCCTTGCTCAGGTTCTGGATGATCACATCGACGTCGATGTTGGCGTCGGCTATAGGGCCGAGAATCTGGTAGGCAATGCCGGGTTTGTCGGGCACACCCATCACCGAAATCTTGGCCTCGTCGCGGTTGAAGGCGATGCCCGACACGATGGCTTGTTCCATTTGTTCGTCTTCCTCAAAAGTGATCAATGTGCCAGACTTGGCTTCTTCTTCAATTGCGATGTCCCAGGGTGTGAAACTCGACAAAACCCGCAGCGGCACCCTGTATTTTCCGGCAAATTCGACCGCACGGATCTGCAGCACCTTGGAGCCCATGGAGGCCATCTCCAGCATCTCCTCGAAACTCACCGTCTTGAGCCGGCGCGCCTCGGCCACCACCCGCGGATCGGTGGTGTAGACACCATCGACGTCGGTGTAGATCAGGCACTCCTTTGCCTTCATGGCCGCCGCCACCGCCACCGCCGAGGTGTCGCTGCCGCCACGCCCGAGGGTGGTGATGTTGCCGGCTTCGTCCATGCCCTGAAAACCGGTGACGATCACGACCCGGCCCAGGGCCAGGTCGGCGCGCACCTTCTTGTCGTCGATGGATTCGATGCGCGCCTTGGTATACGCGCTGTTGGTGCGGATCGGCACCTGCCAGCCAGCGTAACTGACCGACTCGATGCCTTCCGCCTGCAGCGCAATCGCCAGCAACGCGGAAGATGCCTGTTCGCCGGTTGCCGCCAGCATGTCCAGCTCGCGGCTGTAGCCAGCGGACGGTTTGGCCGGTGCCAGCTCCTGCGCCAGCGCCAGCAGGCGATTGGTCTCACCACCCATGGCGCTGGGCACCACTACCAGCTGGTGTCCGGCGCGCGACCACTTGGCCACGCGTTTGGCAACGTTGCGGATGCGCTCGGTCGAGCCCATCGACGTACCGCCGTATTTGTGAACAATCAATGCCATTGGAAAGGTCGAAAAATCTGACTGGGTTGCGCCGCGTGGCGCTGCGGTGGCGCCTGGCGTGGGGCCCCGGCGCGCGACCGCTGTTCAGCTCCGCGGCACCGGGAGGGCGGGGCTATTGTACCAAGCCAGTACCCCGGCCTGGCGCTGCACAACACCTTGCGCAACCCTGATCTCGATGTGGTGGCCGCGGGTTATGCAGGCCGCAAGTTGCTTCTGAAGCTCGTCGAGCTGGGCCGCACTCGCCGTGGCCCGGTGGACGGTGCGCAACCAGTAACGCAGCAGATTGGCCTGGCGGTCGCGCGACAAACCGCGCAGCCTGTGGATCGGCAGTGAACCGTCCCCAGGCTGCGACTGCACCTGCAGCAGATCCTGTTGCGCCACTTCATCGAGCACACGCTGCGCCTGCGCGGCATGGGCGGCACTGCGGGCAAAGGTGTCGCGCACATTGCCGAAGGTCTGCTCCAGCGCCGGCAACACCGTGGCGCGGATGCGGTTGCGGGTGAAAGCGTGTTCGACGTTGCTGGGGTCGTCCACAAACGCCCTGCCCTGCTGCGCCAGCCAGTTGCGGAGCTCAGTCGCAGACAGCGCCAGCAAGGGCCGCCAGTAACCGACTCCAGCGTGATCCCAGCGCGCACGCATTGCCGCAAGCCCGGGCAGGCCGGCACCACGGCTCAACGCCAGCAATATGGTCTCGACCTGGTCGTCGGCGTGTTGCGCCAGTGCAATGCTGCGGCACATCAGAACGCCAATCGGCTGGCCCACGGCGGATGCCAGTGCGCCGTAACGGGCCTTGCGCGCCGCGTCCTCGGGGCTTTGGCCTTTGCCCTTGTGTGCAGCCACGCGCACCACCACGAGCGGCACCAGCAATCCGTCGCAGGTGCTGGCGCAGTGCAGTGCAAAACCGTCGGCCGCCGCCTGCAGGCCATGGTGTACATGGATGGCTGCCACCTGGCCCGGCCACTTGCGCACGCAAGCCAGCAACAAGGCGGTGGAATCGGCGCCACCGCTGTACGCCACGGCAAGTGGCAAATCCGGATTGAACGGGGCCAGCGCCCGGGTCAGTACATCGCCCGCATTATTTGGCGGGGGCCTTGGCATCGGCTTTGGTGTCGGTGAAGCGGCCATAACTCTGCAGCCGTTCATAACGACGGTCCACCAGTTCGCGTGGTTTGAGGTCGCTGACCTGGCGGTACGCATCGTTCAGCGCCCGTTTGAGAAACGCTGCCATCTGCTTGTGGTCGCGGTGCGCGCCGCCCACCGGCTCATTGACGATCTTGTCCACCAGGCCCAGCGCCTTCAAACGCAATGCGGTAATGCCCAGCGCATCGGCCGCGTCCTGCGCCCTGTCGGAGGTTTTCCACAGGATGGACGCACAACCTTCCGGGCTGATCACCGAATAAATCGAATACTGCAGCATCAGAACCAGGTCGCCCACCGAAATCGCGAGCGCGCCGCCAGAACCACCTTCGCCGATGATGGTGGTGATGATGGGCACTTCGAGCTGTGCCATCTCGAAGATGTTGCGGCCGATGGCCTCGGACTGGCCGCGTTCTTCGGCGTCGATGCCTGGGTAGGCGCCCGGTGTGTCGACAAAGGTGAACACCGGCAGCTTGAACTTTTCGGCGGTCTTCATCAGCCGCAAGGCCTTGCGGTAACCCTCGGGCTTGCACATGCCGAAATTGCGTATGGCGCGCTCCTTGGTGTCGCGCCCCTTCTGCTGCCCGACCACCATACAGGGCGTTCCGTTGAAACGCGCCAGACCACCGACGATGCTCATGTCATCGGCAAAGTGCCGGTCGCCATGCATCTCGACGAAATGCGTGAACATCTCGTTGACATAGTCCATCGTGTAGGGGCGCTCTGCATGGCGCGCAATCTTGGTGATCTGCCACGGCGTGAGGTTGCCGTAGATGTCCTTGGTGAGTTGCAGGCTCTTCTTGCCCAGCTGATCGATCTCGGCCGAGATGTCCACCGCCGACTCGTTCTGCACGTAGCGCAATTCGTCGATCCTGGACTCCAGCTCGGCGATCGGTTGTTCGAAATCCAGAAAAACCTTCTTGGCCATTGCGTTGTTCCAGTTAGGGGCTCCTGCCAGGGAGCCTCAGTACTCTACTGGCATCGGGTCCAGCGAGCGCCAAATATACCAAGTCGCCACGCTGCAAAACGGCGTCCAGGCGCCAGCCACCTCGCGCGCGTCGCTGCGGCTCACCGAATCACCCGAAAAATAGTTCCGGCTGATGCCGTTGATCAGTCCCACGTCGTCCAGCGGCAACACGTTGGGGCGCATCAGGTGGAAGATCAGAAACATCTCGGCGGTCCAGCGGCCGATGCCACGGATCGCCACCAGTTCGGCGATGATGGCCTCGTCCTCCATCGCCTCCCAGGCGCCCTCCTCGATCGATCCGTCGGCGAAATGCAGCGACAAATCCACCAGGTACTCCACCTTGCGTGCAGACAACCCGGCCGCGCGCATGTCGTCCACCTTGAGCTTGAGCACATTGCCCGGCGCCATCTTGCGCGGCAGCTTGGCAAAACGGTCCCACACGGTTTGCGCCGCCTTGACCGATATCTGCTGGCCGACGATGCTGCGCGCCAGGGTCGTAAACGCGTCGCCACGGGTTTGCAGAAAGGCACCATCGGACTGCGGGATCAGGCGCTTCATCACGCGGTCCTTGCGCATCAGTTGCTTGCAGGCCTCGTCCCAGTAACCGGGCTTGGCCACAGCGATAACGGCGTTCCTGGAAACTGCCATGTCAGGGCCCTCGCTCCCAGACGCTGCCAGCGGCCGAGTCCTTCAGAACAATACCGCTGTCGGCGAGCACCTTGCGGATCCGGTCGGCCTCGGCAAAGTCACGTGCCGCCTTGGCGGCCGAGCGCGCCTGCACCAAGGCATCGATGGCGGCATCGTCGGGTTGCGTGCTGTCGTTGCGTTGTCCGCGCAAAAAGGCCACCGGATCACCCTGCAAGAGTCCCAAGGTGGCGCCGAGCGCCTTCAACAGACCCGCCAGCTCTGCAGAACGGGTCTTGTTGACTTCGTTGGCCAGGGCAAACAACACGGCCACCGCCTCCGGGGTGCCGAAGTCGTCGTTCATGGCAGAGCGAAAGCGCTGTGCAAACGCAGCACTCCAGTCGATGGCAACAACGGTCGGCGGCACCAGCTGCAAGGCGGTATACAGACGCCGCAATGCCGAACGCGCGTCGTCGAGGTTGAGATCACTGTAGTTCAGCGCGCTGCGGTAATGGGCGCGCAACAGAAAGAACCGCACCGTCTCCGCGTCGTAATGGGCCAGCACCTCACGAATGGTGAAAAAATTGCCCAGGCTCTTGGACATCTTCTCGTTGTCCAGCCGCAGGAACCCGTTGTGCAACCAGAACCTTGCCAGGGGTTTGCCAGTGGCGCCTTCGCTTTGCGCGATCTCGTTCTCGTGGTGGGGGAACTGCAGGTCTGCGCCGCCACCATGGATGTCAAAGGTCTCGCCCAGGGTCTGCGCGCACATGGCAGAACATTCGATGTGCCAGCCAGGGCGCCCGGGGCCGTACATGCTGTCCCATTTGGCATCTGCCGGCTCGCCAGGCTTGGCAGACTTCCACATCACGAAGTCGAGCGGATCGTCCTTGCCCGCCAGCACCGCCACCCGTTCACCGGCGCGCAACTCATCGAGCGACTTTCCCGACAACTTGCCGTAGCCAGGAAACTTTCGCACCGCAAAGTTCACGTCGCCGTCGCTGCCCTGATAGGCAAGCCCTTTTTGTTCCAGTCGGCCGATCAGTTCGAGCATCTGGGGCACGTATTCGGTGGCGCGCGGCTCCAGGCTCGGGGCCTCTATGCCCAGCGCACCGATATCGCGCTGCATGGCGGCAATCATCTCGTCGGTAAGGGCTCGAATGGACATCCCGCGTTCGACTGCACGGCGAATGATCTTGTCGTCGATGTCAGTGATATTGCGCACATAGGTCACACGATAACCCAGCGCCTTCAGCCAGCGCTGGATCACGTCAAAGGCCAGCATCATGCGCGCATGGCCGATGTGGCACAAGTCATAAATCGTCATGCCGCACACGTACATGCGCACATGGCCATCCTGCAGTGGCACAAAAGGTTCTGTCGCACGCGTCAGCGTGTTGTACATGCGAAGGTTCATGGGGGACTCGGGGCCGCGCCCGCAATGCAGAGATGGCAAGGGGCGGCCTCAATCGACATCGGTAACGGGAGGGTGGTTCGGCACTGGACCAAAGGGTCAAACGACACCCCTGGGCTACAATCGAACACAGTATAAAGCCCCGGTGTCCGGGATTGCAACGCGCCTGGTTGAGGAGATTTCAGGATGCCCCCACGCCGTGGCTTGCGCCGATGGTTGCGCATTGGCTGCATCGCGGCAGCGCTGCACGCGACGGTCGCGCTGGCGGATGATTACGCCCCGATTACCCAGCTGATGCGTTCCGGGCAACTGGCCGATGCGTTGCAAAAGGCCGATCAATACCTGGCCAGGAATCCGCGCGATCCGCAGATGCGTTTCCTCAAGGGTCTGCTGCAGCAGGACATGGGTAAACCCGGCGAAGCGATCGCTACCTACGCAAAGCTGACCGAAGAGTATCCGGAGTTGCCGGAGCCGCACAACAATGTGGCCGTGTTGTACGCGGCGCAGGGACAACTCGACCGGGCCCGCGTCTCGCTGGAGGCAGCCATTCGCGCCAACCGCAGTTACGCCACCGCCCATGAAAATCTCGGTGACGTGTACGCCAGACTGGCGGCACAGTCGTACAACGAATCGCTGCGACTCGAACCCGGCAATGCCAGTGTGGGCCCCAAGTTGGCATTGATCCGCCAACTTGTTGGCGCTACACCGGCAGCCAGACCGGGCGTGCCGCTGACCGACCGCACCCGGCCACCAACGCCGGCTGCGTCGGCGTCCCGCTGACGCAGCAGCAACCCAAACCGGCCCTGAAAGGAAGACACGTGTCTGCATCCCGTCGTTCCCTCATCTGCTGCGCGGTTGCCAGCGCCGTGTGTTTTGGCAGCCTGGCCTGGGCACAGGAGGCGCCAAGGGTGCGCTTTAGCACTTCTGCGGGCGACTTCGTGGTAGAGGTGTATCCGGACAAGGCACCCAAGACGGTGGAAAACTTCCTGCAGTACGTGAACGACAAACATTACAACGGCACAATCTTTCACCGCGTCATCGAAAATTTCATGGTGCAAGGCGGCGGTTTTGACGCCAGTTATGTGGAGCGCAAGACCCGCCCACCGGTCGCGCACGAGGGACGCGCGGCGTTGTCCAGGGGCGGGCCACGCAACGCCGTGGGCACATTGGCGATGGCGCGCACGAATGACCCGAATTCGGCCACCGCCCAGTTCTTCATCAACGTCAAAGACAATGCCTTTCTCGACCCGACGCTGATCCCGCCGGGTGACCCGGTACCAAAGTTCGAGTTCCAGGGCCGGGTCTACGAAAACACGCCGCGCGCCAACCTGCTGAACGCGCCCCAACTGTCTGGTTACACGGTGTTCGGCAAGATTGTCAGCGGCATGGAAGTGGTACAGAAGATCAAGGCCGTGCCGACCGGACCGGGAGGCCCGTTTCCGTCGGACGCACCGAAAACCCCTATTCTTATCAACTCAGCAACCCTGGTGAAGTAAATCATGGCAAACCCGCAAGTCGAACTCCACATCCACAAACTCGGTGTCATCACACTCGAACTCGACGCAGACAAGGCGCCGAAATCCGCTGCCAACTTTCTGGACTATGTGAACCAGGGCCACTACAACAACACAGTCTTCCACCGCGTCATTCCCGGCTTCATGGTGCAAGGCGGCGGCTTCGAGCCCGGCATGAAAGAAAAACGCAGCGGCACACCGATCACCAACGAAGCTAACAATGGCCTGAAGAACCAGCAGTACACGGTGGCCATGGCGCGCACCAACGATCCCCACTCCGCCACTGCCCAGTTCTTCATCAATGTGGGCGACAACGGCTTCCTCAACCACAGCGCGCCCAACCCGCAGGGCTGGGGCTACGCCGTGTTCGGGCGCGTCGTCTCCGGCACCGAGATCGTCGACCGCATCAAGGCGGTCGCGACCGGGCGCAAAGGTTTTCACGACGACGTGCCAGTCGACGACGTAGTGATCGAGAAGGCCGTCGCCCTGTAGCGCGTCGGCGAAACGCCGCGCGGCTGCTGGCAGCAAGTCGATCCCGCATGGTGAGCGCCGAATCCGCCCGGGCGGCGCAGGCCGCCCCACCGCACCCACAACGGCTGACTGTGCCACGCGCCTGGCGGCGGGTGGATTTCATCTCCGACCTGCATCTGCAGCCGCAGGACCGCGCCACGTTTCTGGACTGGAGTCGGTACATGCAGCAGACTTGTGCGGACGCCATATTCATACTCGGCGACCTGTTCGAGGTCTGGGTCGGCGACGACGCTATTGCCCCAGGGCCACTGCCCAATGAGGCGCCGCAGGCGCCGTTCGAAATAGCCGTCGCCTCGGTGCTGGCGCGAACCACACAGCGCTGCAGCGTATTTTTCATGCACGGCAACCGGGACTTCCTGGTCGGCACCGGGTTTTTGCAGCGCTGTGGGGTGCAGTTGCTGTCCGACCCCTGTGTGCTGGAGTTCGGCGACCAACGCTGGCTGCTGTCGCATGGTGATGCCTTGTGTTGGGACGACACCGACTACATGCAGTTTCGCCGCATGGTGCGCAGCCCGGTGTGGACGCAACAGTTCCTGGCGCAGTCGCTGGTGCAACGCCGCGCCATCGCACGCGACCTGCGCCAGCGCAGCGAGTCGCGCAAGGCAGCACAGGTGCAGTGGTTCGATGTCGACTCCGACGGCGCCCGCCAGTGGCTTGGTGCGACTCGAAGCACGGTCTTGCTGCATGGCCACACCCACCGGCCGCAGGACCATGACCTGGGCAGCGGCTTGCAGCGCATTGTGCTGAGCGACTGGGACTGCGCGGCCTCGCCCTCCAGGGCCCAGGTGATGCGCCTGGAGTTGCCGCGTCCGGGTCAGGCCGCCGTGTTCAGCCGGATCGCGCCCGAACTGTCTGCGCATACCGGGGCGCCCAAGTGAAGCGGTGGTTCGACCGCCTGCGCGCACGCCTGCACAGGCCAGCGCCAGCCATTGGGGATGGCTTGTGGCAACACGCGCTGCACGAGTTCCCATTTTTGCCGCGCAGTCACTCTGCGCAGTCTCTGGAACTGCGGTCGCTGGCACAACAGTTTCTGGCCGACAAGGAGTTCCACGGCGCAGCCGGATTGGCGATCACCGACACGATGGCGGTGGCCATCGCCGCCCAGGCCTGTTTGCCCGTGCTCGGCATTGCGGCGCCGCGGCGGGGCCTGGACTGGTACGGCGATTTCGTCGGGATCGTGGTGTACCCGGGTACCGTCCGGGCCAGGCGCGAGACCGTTGACGATAACGGAGTGGTGCACCAATACCATGAGGAGATCCGCGGTGAGGCCATGCACCAGGGCCCGGTGATGTTGAGCTGGCAGGACGTCGCCGGCGCGGGGCAGTCCGCAGCCGACGGCTACAACGTGGTGATCCATGAGTTCGTCCACAAGATCGACCTGTGTGATGGCGAAGCCGACGGCTGCCCGCCCCTGCCCGCTGGCTTCATGGGTGCGGGCAGCGCCGCCGCAGCACGTGACCTGTGGCAGGACACACTGCATTCGGCCTACCGGGACTTTTCAGACCGGCTCAGTCTGGCCGAGCGTTTTGGTGGCGCGCCGGTCTGGCTTGACGCCTATGGCGCCACCTCGCCCGGTGAATTTTTTGCAGTATCAAGTGAAGCCTATTTTGTCAACCGGCCGCGTTTTCATGCCGAGTTCGCGCAACTGACGCCGCTGTTCGATGCCTTCTTCCACCCGGCCAGAAACCAGGGCGTCAGCCCTCTCGCAGCGTCAGCCGGCCCTAAGCCGGAAGACTGATTTCATCGATCTGCCAGGGATCCAGAAACTTCTCGGCGTAGCGCAAATAGACCTGTTCCTTGACAAACACGTCAAACAGGTCCGGGTCGATATGCCCGTTCATCTTGAAGCGGTGCATGATCCCCATTGCCTGCGACAGCTTCATGCCCGGCTTGTAGGGGCGGTCGCTGGCGGTCAGCGCCTCGAAGATATCGGCAATGCCCATGACCCGCGCCTGCACCGACATCTGGTCGCGCGTCAGGCCCTTGGGGTAACCCTTGCCGTCCATGCGTTCGTGGTGCCCACCGGCGTATTCCGGCACCTTGCGCAGGTGCTTGGGCCAGGGCAGCTTCTCCAGCATCTTGATGGTAGCCACGATGTGGTGGTTGATGGTGTTGCGCTCAGCCTGCGTCAGCGTGCCGGCGCGGATGGTCAGGTTCTCCAGTTCGTTTGAGGTCAGAAACTCGGTTTCCACGCCATCCACGTTGCGCCATACCCGCGAGCCGGCAATGGCGCGCACGCGGGTGATCGCCTGGTCGTCGGTCTTTTCGGCTCCTATGTTGGTGGAGCGCAGAAACACCTTGTCGTCTTCCAGCGCATCGAGCGCCACCCGGTAGTCGGACCAGATGGCGGCCTCCGCCTCCGGGTTCACCTTGTTGCGCTGTTCAAGCTGCTGGCGCAAGGCAGCAATCTCGGCATCCCGTTTGAGCACTTCGAAGCGGGTGTCGATCAAACCGATGCGGTCGTACAGGGTTTGCAGCTTGGTCGCCTTGTCCACCACATGCACCGGAGTCGTCACCTTGCCGCAGTCGTGCAGCAGACCTGCAATCTTGAGTTCGTAGCGGTCCCGGTCGTCCATCGTGAACGATGCCAGCGGGCCTTCCGAGGTGCTGTTGACGGCCTCGGCCAACAGCATCGTCAAGGCCGGCACGCGCTGGCAATGGCCACCGGTGTAATGCGACTTTTCGTCAATCGCCAGGTTGATAAGGTTGATGAAGGACTCGAACAGTTCTTCCAGCTGCGTGATCAGCAGCCGGTTGGTCAGCGCAATCGCCGCTTGCGAGGCCAGCGACTCCACCAGGCTCTGGTCGGACGTGGAAAAACTCACCACCTCGGTGCTGCCGGGCTGGCGCGCATTGATCAGTTGCAGCACCCCGATTACCTCGCCTTCATGGTTGCGCATGGGAACGGCCAGGAAGGATTTCGAGCGATAACCGGTACGCTCATCGAAGCGTCGCGTTCCGGAGAAATCGAAACTCGGCGCATCGTAAGCGTCTGCGATGTTCACCGTCTGGTGGTGGATCGCCGCATAGGCCGAGACCAGCGAATCATTGGGCGCACCGGCTTCGTCGCGCAAGGGAAGGTTGGGGAAACTGATCGGGTTCCCGGAGGTACCACCCATGGCGATGCGCAGGGAATCGGTGCGCAGGATTTCGAAGCGCAAGGCGGTCTGGTCGTCGAGCATGCGGTACAGCGTTCCACCGTCCGCATTGGTGATCGCCTTGGCCGCCAGCAGGATGCTCTCCAGCAGCCTCGTGATGTCACGCTCCTTGGACAGCGACGCTCCGATCACATTGAGCTGCTCCAGCCGACGCAGCAGGTCTTCCATGGAGTCCAAGTTCAGCCTCTCTGTTCGAGTATCGCGGCCGCCCGCCGCGCAGAGGACATTGTGCCGGGGAAAGTGGCGCGGTCGCCGGTCCGTCCGGAAGATTCGCCCACGGACCCGGGCCGCCCAGCCCGTGCTCAGGGCCTGAGCAGCACCTTGAGCGCATTGCGCAGCCGATTTTGCGCATCAGCGTCAAAGGGACTTGCCAACACGCTGCCCACGTCCTTGACCCAGGTCTGCACCGGTGTCGGGTCGTTTCGGCGCGTCAGCAACTGCAACTGGTAAGCGCGGCGCGCCCCCTGGTGCTGCGCCGGAGTCGGCAGCTCGGCTGCCATCTCCAGCCGCAGCAAGGCGGCACCGGCATTGGCAAGCGGAGCGTCCGCCAGCGACTGCACCCAGGCGGCGCGACCACTGGCGCCAACCCGTGCGCCCAGATCCTGCAGATGCGGCAGCAAAGCCGCGTCGTGTCGCTCCCACGCCAGCAACAGGTGGGTGAGCGCTTCGCCGTGGGCCTGGCTGGCCAGCTTGCGCAGCGCCAGTTGGGCGCGCTCAAGCGCGTCACGCTGCGCGCGAAACGCGGTATCCCCGAGGCGGGGGGTTGGTGCCGCTGCGGCGCCAGCGAGGCGCTCGTCGCGCTGCGGACGCTCAAAACCGCGCCCGGGCGCACCGGTCTGCCCCGGCCTGAGCGCATCACGGCGATCGCCGAACTTGCCACCCCGTCCCGACGCTGGCGCCGGTTCGGACTTGCGCATGCCGGGACGGTCGTCGCCACGCACGGCCACCACCGGTTTTGGCGCGGGAGCTGGCTTGGCGCTCGCCACTGCGCTCGCCGTGGCAGCGTCGTCCGCTGCCGCACCGTCACCAGAGGCCATTGGGTCGCCCCCATCGGGCGCGGCTGCGGCAGGCATCGCGGCCGACGCCACTGCAGCAGCAGCGTGCACCTGGCCTTGGGCCGCTGCCTGCCCGCGCAAGGCGGCATCCAGCGCTGCCATCGCCAGCCGGATGCGCTGCGCGTCGCTGCTGGCGTTGGCCTGCTCCAGCGCCTTTGCGGCGTCCAGTACGGTGCGGTCGTGTTCGCCCAGGGCCACCTCGGCCTGCACGCGTTCAGCCGACTTGCGCTCGAACGCCTGGTCGATCGGCTGGCGAAAACTGTCCCACAGTTTTTGTTCGGCGCGCCGTTCCAT
>Ga0105048_10014065_pt1 | contig 12485 bp, 10 predicted proteins | sample MAT05_FD_78382 | JGI IMG/M metagenome (GOLD analysis project Ga0105048, IMG submission 78382) | Freshwater microbial communities from Lake Fryxell liftoff mats and glacier meltwater in Antarctica - MAT-05 | ecosystem: Environmental > Aquatic > Freshwater > Ice > Liftoff microbial mat | place... | reverse complement strand
GATAACAGAAAAAGAAGCCAACAACAAATTGCGGGTTATTTGATGAAACAAGCGGCGCAATTTCCGGAAGGCAAAGTATTCGTTATTCAAGAACAAACCATTTCAGCCAGTGGCGGTGGACGTGGAGCATTGCCCGTTCAGTTCGTGTTGCAAGCTCCTGATTTTGAAAGATTGAAAGAAAAACTTCCTGGCTTTTTAGATGAGGCCAGGAAAGATCCTACTTTCCAAGGAGTAGATATAGATTTAAAATTTAACAAACCCGAATTGAATATCACAATCAACCGTGAAAAAGCAAAAGATCTCGGTGTATCGGTTGCAGACATTGCACAAACGCTTCAACTGAGTTTAAGTGGGCAACGTTTTGCATATTTTACCATGGAAGGCAAACAGTATCAAGCCATAGGACAATTAAAAAGAAACAACCGGAATGATCCATCTGATTTAACAAATATATATTTGCGCAATTCTAGAAATGAAATGATTCAATTGGATAATTTAATTGCGATTCAAGAAAGCAGCAGTCCACCTCAACTATTTCATTATAACCGCTACACTTCAGCCACCGTTTCAGCCGGTTTAGCCCCTGGAAAAACCATTGGCGATGGCATTAAAACCATGCAAAAAATTGCAAATAACCAACTCGACGATCGATTTGCAACAGAATTAACAGGCGCCTCCAGAGATTTTGAGGAGAGTTCATCCAATATTTTGTTCGCATTTTTGCTCGCGTTGGTACTTGTTTATCTTGTACTATCGGCTCAATTTGAAAGTTTTAGAGACCCCTTGATAATAATGATAACAGTACCTTTAGCGCTAGCAGGTGCTGTTCTTTCACTTTGGTATTTCAACCAAACGTTGAATATTTTTGCCGAAATAGGAATGATTATGCTCATTGGATTGGTTACAAAAAATGGGATTTTAATTGTCGAATTTATCAATCAATTGCGCGAAAAAGGAATGGGATATTCTGAAGCAATTATTGAAGGTTCGGTAGCTCGATTTAGACCTATATTGATGACTAGTTTAGCCACCATGCTAGGTGCTTTGCCCATTGCTTTAGCACTAGGTGCCGGTGCCAAAAGCCGGATGGGAATGGGAATTGTTGTAATTGGTGGATTGTTGTTTTCGCTAGTTTTAACCTTATTTATTATCCCTGCTATGTACAGTTATATTTCAAATAAAAAAAGCATAGCTATTCATGAGAAATAATATTCTTTTATTTTTAACATTATTTTCGGGTTTTGCCTCAGCACAAGAATCGCTTTCTTTGAAAGAAGCAATTGCCTTAGGTATAAAAAACAACTACAATATTCATTTGGCTAAAAATGACTCAGTAATCAACGAAAACAACACAAACATAGGCAATGCGGGGTTCCTTCCTACCCTATCTATAATTGCTGGCACAAACAAATCTAGCAACAATATAAACCAAGAATTTTCAAATGGCCTATCAGTAAAAAAGAACAACGTGGGTGCCAACGCCGCAAATGCGGGTCTTGCCCTGAATTGGACCCTTTTCGATGGATTAAAAATGTTTGTTACGCTAGACAAGTTGAAAGAAATAAAAAAATCGGGTGAATTAAAAATCCGCGAATCTATTGAAATAACCATAGTAGAAATTACCTCTGCCTATTTTAATGTTGCAAAAGCAAAAGCCCAGCAAAAAGTAGTTGCGCAAATGTTGCAATTGATGGAGGAAAGAGTGCGAATTGCAGAAGCTAAATTAACCCTTGGCAACGGCAACAAATCCGATTTACTTCAGGCTAAAGTGGATTTGAACGAACAAAAATCTGCCGCAATTAAACAAGAAACCGCGGAAGCAAATGCGATAACAAATTTGCTTACTATAATCGGAATTCCACCCAATAAAGATTACCAAATCGTAGATACTTCTTTTGCAAACGTAGTTTTATGGCAAGAATTGTTGGGCGAAACTTCCGTAGATCCATTAAACAACGCTACATTGCAATTGTTTCAAAAAAACATTTCCTTAGCCCATTTCAACTTTTTGGAATTAAAAACAACCCAATATCCAAAAATAGCGTTGGGTGTTAACTATAATTTTACCACCAATAAAAATCAAGCAGGATTTGCATTATTGAACCAAAATTTAGGTTTGACCGCAGGTTTAAATTTAAACTGGACATTGTTCAATGGATTCAATACCCAAAGGAATATTGAAAACGCAAAATTTGCGGAAATAGCGGCAAAAATGGCATATGAGCAGGAAAAACTTCGCCAGACCGGTTTGTTCTTAAAAGTGCGTTCGCAGCTATCCGAAGCCCTAAAACTGTTGAAAATAGAAAATGAAAGTGTTTTACTGGCTCAGGAAAATATTGGAATCATGACCGAACGTTTTCGACTAGCGCAATGCACAACATTGGAATTAAAAGAATCTCAATATAGTTTGATGAATGCCAGCAACCGGAAAATTGAAGCAATATACAATGCCCAGATTGCTGAGTCAGAACTCAAAAGATTGCAGGGGTTGAGATAGGTTTATTTATAAATTATTAAGGATAAAAGAATGAGGCATTAACCGTACATATAACATCTGAAATCAAACATCGAACATTCATTTAATAAATATTTTCTCCACCACCGTGGCACCTAGTTCTTTGTTTACCGCTTCAATCAATGCGAATCTTCGGTACATCATTTCGTTTTTCAGCGGGGGATTGTCGAAGGAAACATACAAAGTTTTATTAACCAACCTAATCTCCGAAGTATGCTTGCTAATAAGCGGCCCAGTAATGGTTGCCCATGCGTTTACCAGACGTACTTCATTGACTTTTTGAGTCATGCGGTACTTTTTGTGCATTGCATCAATGACGTCCTTAATTCCTTTTTCCTTTTTCTCCATGGGCCAATTTGCTGTTTCGATAACTAAAAATAAAATAGATGGCTATGCCAATGGCAAACCAACCAAAAAACCATTTCCAACTTAAGGCATTCATTCCTGTGAGCAAATAACTACACATTAGTACACCCGCAACGGGTACAAATTTCCACTTTTTTCTCCAAGAAAAATAGGCAATTATAGCAAATTCTAAAATAAAGATCCCAAACAAAAATACTTGTAAATCGTTGAAGATTCTGATTGTATAGAAAACCGAAAAATCAAACCCGTAAAAGGCCATTAAACCTAACATAATTATAAATGCAGCAGGCACCAAAAAGGTTCCCGGAAAAGGAGGCAGTCTAAATTTACCTTTTATTTTTTCCATTGCTGGAAGCATTAAAGTGCCCGCGCAAACCAATAAAAACGCGAACAATGTACCTATACTGGTAAAATCAACACTGAAACCTGTGGTGAAGAAGAATAAAGGGAAGGCGACAACAAAGCCTGTTACAATGGTAGCAAATGAGGGCGTTTGATACTTGGGGTGCACCTTAGCAAATGCTTTCGGTAGCAAGCCATCTCTGCTCATACTCATCCATATACGCGGCTGACCCAATTGAAAAACCAATAGTACACCCGTAATAGCGACCAAAGCACTGGCACTGATAAATCCACTTAAGCGATTCAATCCGCGTTGCTCAAATATAAATGCCAAAGGATCCATTACATTGAGATTTTTGTAACCTGCCATTCCAGTTAACACGAGTGTAATCAGAATGTAAAGAATGGTGCAAATCCCCAAGGACCAAAACATGGCTTTTGGCAAGTCTCGCGAGGGGTTCTTGCATTCCTCCGCCGTAGTGCTTATGGCATCAAAACCAATATAGGCAAAGAAAACGGCAGAGATGCCGGTGATAACTCCTGAAAAACCATTGGGCATAAACGGTTTCCAATTGTCTGGTTCCACATAAAATGCACCTACGGATATTACTATTAATATCACCAACAATTTAATGGCTACCATGATATTATTGACGTTTCTGCTTTCCCTAACCCCGCGATATACGATCCAGGTAATCACAATTGTAATAAAAATTGCGGGTAAATCGAGCAGAATTCGCATTTCTCCAATTTTGGGGGCAGAAAACCAAGCAAAAAGAGGAAGATTACCTGACGACACCGCAGTCTGGTGCGTGCGCAAAGCTTCTTCAAATGCGGCCTTGGCCGTTGGATAATTAATGCTTAGCCAGGCAGGAAACTTCATATCCCAATGGGAAAGAACCGCATTGGCTAATGTTGTAAAATACCCACTCCAACTTTGCGCCACAGCTATGTTTCCAATGCTGTATTCCAATATTAAAGCCCAACCAATAATCCATGCAGCAAATTCACCAAAAGTGGCATAAGCATAAGTATAGGCACTGCCACTTACCGGAATGCGACTTGCAAATTCTGCATAACACAATGCACTAAATGCACTGGCAATGGCCGTGATGGCAAAAAGTATGATTACCGCAGGCCCACCATCAAAACAGGCTTTTCCAACAGTGCTAAATATTCCAGCACCAATAATCGCCGCAACGCCCATTGCAGTTAAATCTCTGACGCCCAGAACCCGCTTTAACGAATGGGTTCCGTCATGTTCAAATACAGTCTTTCGACGCCGTAATTTCTTCCAAGTAATCTGGGGCATTTTTCAACCTACGATAATAAGGAAATTACCGTTCATTGTTTACAAAAAATGTAAACCCCGCCTTTTTTTAATGAAATCATTGCAATAAATTGTATTTACATTGGTACTATTCTTATTTCCGGTAAAATATTCTACATCCAACGGATTCGGTTTCTGCGAGGGTTACATTTTGTCCTTTTAAAAGTTGATCGACTGCATTGGCAACAAATGGTGTTGCATTTTGGGGTTCTTTTCCATTGTCATCTACGGATCCTGAATATTTAACAATCCAATCGTTTTGTTCTTTCCAAACAATAAAAGCTTGAGGTGTATGATCGGCGTCAAAATTTCTTCCTACCGTTTGCATGGTATCAAAAAGATACGGAAAATCATATTTTTCTTCGGTAGCACGAGTGACCCTGTTTTTAAAGGTTTCTTCTTCATACACAACAGAATCCATTGAATTTATTGCAATTACTGGCATACCAAGCGGCTTGTATTTTGCATTTAAATCATTCATTCTTTGAGAATACAATTTGGCAAATGGACAATGGTTGCAAGTGAATATGACAATAAATCCTTTGGTCTTTGAAAAATCAGAAAGGGCAACAATGGAATCATTTGTGTTTTTTAAATGAAAATTATTTACTCTTTTTCCAAGCCTTGATCCTTTCGTATGAAAAGACATTACATTTAAGAGCATCAATATTGCAAGTACCAATTTCAGTTTATTAATGATTGTATTATTTCTGCACAAATTTGAAAACATATTTTCGGTATTCTAGTACAATATGCACATTCTAAATTGTAACATAAAATTACGCTGGTGGTCATTCTACAAAAGTACATTAACGCTGAATAATAAGCTGTTTAACTGCAAAATAATTTTCAAAATGGGCAACAATATAATATAGACCTTGGGTTAATAAACAGATATTTATTTTTTGCTCATTGCCACTGTAAACCCTTTTACCATGCATGTTGTATATTTCAATTTGATCGCTAGGAACTGACGTTTCTATTTCAACAAAATCAGCCGCTGGAATAGGGTAAACAGTTAATATTGGCTTGCTGTTTGTAGCATTTGAATTCAAAGTTTTACAACTTCCGCTGCCAGTAAGTGTATTTAAACTATCACATAAGAATATATAATTATTGATATCAATAGCCGTCATGGATGTTGTTAATAAATCCGTATTTTCTTCTCTATCTTTGGTTTGATTGAAAAACAATTCATTGCCACTTTCAAAGCGAATTAAATGATAATCCACATTCCTAATTGTTTTGCCATCAGCAGCCACAGTTGGATTTTCAAATTGTTCAGTAAAAATCCAAGATCTTGTTGCAGTTGAAGTATTTTTGATGATAGGCATTAAACTTTTACTGTATGCGATTTTACCCGATGGAATGAAATTTCTCCAATTTGCAATGCCTCCAAGCTCGGCCATGGTTGCAAATAAGTCCAGTGTATTTACCAAAGCATTGCATTGTCTTCCAGGATTCACAACTGCGGGACCAGAAATAAGCATAGGCACTCGGCTTCCATAATCATATAATGTTTGTTTTGCTTTGGTTTTATTCGCAATCTGCGCGGTAGATCCTGCATTGCCATTGTCTCCCATAAAAATAATATTCGTATTGTCATACATATTATGGGCCTTTAAATATTTAAAAAGTCGACCAATTTCGCTGTCCATTGCTTCTATTGCTGCTTTAAAATACTTTTTAGGATTTCCATTAATATCTGCCATAGTTCCACTTAAACCCTTGGTAATCAACAAACTATCGGGTGGTAAATGGTATGGGGAATGTGGCGCATTGAATGCGAACCAAAGGAAAAATGGTTTCGTTTTATTCATCGTATCCATCCATTTCACCGCATCATTTACAGTTTGTGTAGTTGCATATATTTTAACCGTATCAATTTTTCCATTGGTTACTTTGGGATAGTAATAATAGTTATTTAATTGACCATTGAAATTACCCGAATAATAATCGTAACCCATTTTATTTGGGAATAAAAGTTTGGGCGCAGTTGCCACATGCAGATGCCATTTACCTACATTGGCTGTGTTGTATTTGGTGGTTCCTTTGTATTTTAGCAATTTGGCAATACTCATTTCACTGGTATCCAATTGGGCTGAGGCGGCATTTACAATCACTGCGCCCACACCCGTTTGAAATGAATAGCGGCCTGTAAATAAACCAGCACGCGTTGGAGAACACACTGGAGAAGCCCACACCTTGTTGAACAAAATACCTTTTTTCAGCAATGTTCTTATATTAGGAACTATAGCCGTATCCGTCGTTGTGTTACAAAATCCAAAATAATCTGGACTTACATCGTCGGCAATAATTAGGATGGTATTTTGCTGTGCAAATGCCGTATTTAACAGGATAATGCTAAAAAATAAAGAAAATATTTGATAGTTAAATCCGTTTATTTTAAACATAGTTAAAACCTTAGACTACATATTCATTTTATTCCTACTCTATCTCAAAGATTAATTTTTCCAATTTAAGAATGGTCTAAAATATCCAATTACAATGATAATACTTTTGACTACATAGAAGTTAAAAGTTGCACCAATTGTATAAATCTAAATAGTCGAACCTCATGCATATATAGGGCCGATATTGAGCCACGGCATTGGGCTCAATATACCTGTTTTATTGTACCTGGTATTCATTAAAAATATAGAAAAACAAGCAATTTAATGTGAATTTTGTGTCTCCAGCGGAGTCAAGCCTTTGAATAAAATCTGAAACATCAAAATGGGTTTGGCCGTATTTTTGCCCAAAAATAAATTATTACCTTGTAGCCTTCTCCGCTTTGGAGAAGGAGGCGCAGGGCTGCCTTGCCCGTGACGGATGAGGTGCAAAAATGATGACAAACTCCCATAATTAAATTCAATATAATACTTATTTCGAAATAGACTTTATGAGGTTAGACTAAATTTAGTTACACAAAAGGATTTAAATGCCTTTAAAAAGGCACAATATTGAAACTTTTATACCCTTTTTTCCAATTTACAAAACCATTTAAAGAATATATAAATTCGACGACCGATTTCCATTGGTATCATTTCCATTAACAATATTACCATTCTGTTAAGAAAATTCATCAATTGTTAGGTAATTTAGGACAAATATCCATACTTTCGAATTTCTAACACCTTTAAACCATTAATGGCATCTTTCGACCTTGAAATCATACTTAGCAGACAATTGGCAGAATGTCTGGGTACAGCTATGTTTATTACAGACCCAGCAGGGAATTTAATTTTCTACAATGAACCTGCCGAAACCATTCTAGGTCGAAGATTTGAAGATACCGGCCCTATGAATGTGGACTTATGGGCTAGAATTTTTACTCCATTGGGTATAGATGGTCATCCATTGAATCCAGAAGAACTTCCCCTAGTTCAAACCTTGACGTATAAAAAGCCTGCCCATGGGTCTTTTTTCATCCATAATTTAGAAGGCGAAACCCATCAAATTACCGTTACTTCTTTTCCGCTTAATGGCCGTGGAGATCGCCATTTGGGTGCAGTTGCATTTTTCTGGACAAACTAATTCATGCAATTAACGCTTTATGGAACGCGAGGATCTTTCCCATACGCTGGTGAAAAAAGTTCAGAATACGGACAAAACACCTCCTGTGTAGCCATTCAAGACGGAGATGAATTGTTGATTTTGGATGCAGGCACTGGAATATTAAGAATCCCACAAAGTTTATTAATGAACCGAAAACGGGTGGATATTTTACTTACCCATTTGCACATCGATCACATACAGGGTTTGGGTTTTTTTAAACCAATGTTCAATCCAAATTGTGAAGTGAATATTTGGGGACCAGTGGCATACAATAAATCCTTAAAGGAAAGATTGAATCGATATCTATCTCCGCCCCTGTTCCCAGTGCATTTTAGAGATTTACCCTGCAATATGAAGTTGCACGAAATAGGTAGAAACGAATTTAACATTGGAAATTTTCTAATCAATACAGATTTTATTTGCCACCCTGGACCCACAGTTGCATTTAGGGTTACAAACGGCAAAAAAACCATCGCCTACTTTCCAGATCACGAACCTGCAATTAGTCCAAATATTTGGAAAGCCGATAAAAGCTGGCTTTCTGGAGCAGAGTTGGCCGAGGGTGTGGATGTTTTAATGCACGACTCGCAGTTCACAGATGTGGAATATAGCACTAGGGTTGGCTGGGGCCATAGTACCTTTAAAGATGCGCTGCGTTTTGGAAAAATTTGCAATGTAAAAAAACTCTTGCTTTTTCACCACGATCCAGACCATAACGACGAACAATTGGAGTCCATTTACCAAGATTTAATGCAAACCAATCCAGTAGATTTTGAAGTAATTCTGGCAAAGGAAAGCGATATCATTGAATTGTAATATAATCTCATTGAATCCCTCGGTTGGTCTTTGCTTTGCCGCAGGCATTGTGAGACCAAGAACCTGGGTGCACAATCATTAAATTCAACACCACCAACAATCCTGTGGTTGGCCGTTACTTTGCCATCGGCATTGTGAGACCAACCACCGAAAATCATGGTATCATTTTTGCATAACATTGAATAAAATTATTGATCTTTTGAAAAAAATTGCCATTCTATTGTTTGCCTTCCTAATCCTCCTTTCCAGCGGTTTTGTGCAAGCTGTAGTGCATATTTGTCCGGAAAAAGGGATCGTGTTAGACAAGGCGGAATGTGCTATGCATTCTGAGCAAAAACCCATTGCAGAATGTTGCAAAAAATTCTCGGGTTATCAAAAAACGATTCAAATTCAAAAAGACGATTGTTGCTCGGATGCTTTTCTGTTCGGCGTATCGCCCAAGTTCGGCAGTTTGGATTTTCAAATCCTTCAAAATCCTTTGTGTTTTTATTTGCCTAAAATAGAAATAAAATCTGCCCCTAATTTTACTTATACATCATATACCTGTTTCCATTCTCATTCTCCCCCTGATTTTGGAATTGCAAATCGAAGCCTAATTTGCATTTGGCTCATTTAAAATTAATTTTTTCTTTAACTAAGCAGGGGATGGAAATAACCTGCACGCCTTGTCGATTTAATTTCCAAAAATAAAAAAACCAAAATAAGAAAAAATGAAAAACAAAATCATCATCGCAGCCATATCCATCGTAGTATTAATAGCTACCGCATTTGTAAATCCACCCAAAAAAGGTACTGTAACTTTTAAGGTTTCTGGCAATTGTAGTATGTGTAAAGAACGCATAGAAAGTGCCTTAGACAAGCCCGGAATTACCAAAGCAATTTGGGATGTCAATTCTAAAATGTTGACTGTAACTTTCAACGCCAAGAAATACCAAGAAATTCAATTGCACAATTTGGTAGCAACCGCCGGGCATGACACTGAAAAAGTGAAAGCCAACGAGCAAGTTTACGCCGATCTTCCAGAATGTTGTCAATACCGAACTACCAATAAGTAAATGCGCTATTTAATATTGCTGGCAACCTTGCTTTTTGTAAGCAGAGTAGCTGGTCAAGAACGTGCGCGTGGTCGGGTGGTTTCTGACAGTGCTGGTATTCAAAAAGGAATCGCCAATGTTCCAATTTACATACCCCTTACTGGCGAATTAACGCAAACCGATAGCCAAGGTTATTTTTCCTTTTTGGCCACCTTAGATGGGCATATGGACATCATTGCAAGGTTCAGTGCCACAGATAGCACTAGTTTTATGTACCATCCACCCCATGTTACATTTCCTGTTTTGATTAAAACCATTGTAGAATTAAAAGCCATTCAAATTAGGGCTTCGAAAGTAGCCAGTGCTATAGATGCCAAAGGCATTCGTAAAACAGAAATACTCAATGAAGGTGAATTTAAAAAAGCCGCTTGCTGCACCCTAGGCGAAAGTTTTGAAACCACCAACAGTATTGAAGTGAGCAACAGCGATGGGGTATCTGGCATACGGCACGTGGAAATGCTTGGCCTCTCAGGCAAATATGTATTAATGACAAGAAACACTATGCCCTTCTTGCGTGGATTTTCTGTTTTAAATGGTTTGAACCAAGTACCTGGGCCTATGGTGAGCAGTGTAAGTATTGCAAAAGGCGCAGGAAGCGTTGTAAGTGGTTTTGAAAGTATTTCTGGTGGCATTGACTATGCCTTGAAAGCTGAAAACGAAGATCCCAAAATATTTTTTAATGCCTATGGAAATAGCCAACAACGGTATGAAGGAAATCTGGTTTGGAAACAAAATATCAATAAAAACATATACAACCATGCTTATTTGCATTATGGAGAACAAAAACATGTAACCGATAAGGGCAAAGATGGATTTACCGATATGCCTCAATTTAACCGTATTTTTCTAGGGAATCAATTGCGGTTTTCTGGCAAAAAAATGGAAGGCATGGTGGGTGGTATTTATGTAAAAGAACAAAGAATTGGTGGAGATATTCAAGAATTTTTTGATCCAAAAACTGCTGTTTTACGTTTTCAATTTAACCATAAAGAGGAAAAAACAGAATTGTGGGGCAAATTGGGTATTTTTTTAAATAAAGATGCAAGCAAAAGCATTGGCAATATTTTTACCGCCACACAAAACAATTCATCTGCCGTTTTAAACAATTTAAACAACCGCAATTGGAAAGGTTTGCAGCAAAGCCTCTCATACACTGGCATGTATGGCAGCCCCGAAGAAACCAAATGGAGCACCCGTAGTGGTGTAAATTTAAATTATGACCGTGTGGATGAAACATTTACCGACTCTGGAAAAACAAAATATTCGCCCAAAAGAACTGAATGGACTGCAGGTATTTTTAGCGAAATAATTTATAAAAAAGACGAGATTTTTATGTTGGTTTTTGGCAGCCGTTTAGACCACAACAATTTGTATGGCAACTATTTTACACCACGTTTGCACTTGAAATACAGCAAAAATCCCAGCAACAATTTTCATTTGCAAGCCAGCATGGGCAGAAGAACTTCTTGGATATTTATTGAAAATTTGCCTCTATTTATTAGCAATAGAAATTTAATGATCCAAGGCGACAATTCAAACAAAGCCTACGGATTGAAACAAGAAAAAGCTTTAAATACAGGGCTTTCTTACACCAAAAACGGAGTCGTTTTTTCGCAAAATTCCACCCTTTCTATCGATGGTTTTTATACCTATTTTTTCAACCAAGTTGTTGCAGATAGAGATACCGATCCCAAAAGCATTATTATCAAAAACGAAACTGGCAACCAAACATGGATGGGTCAGGTGGAATGGATGTTTAAACCCCATCGAAGGGTGGATGTAAAATTGTCTTATCGCTATGTATATTCACAAATGTTTCTTGGCGGAAAACAGCGCTTGCAACCCATGCAATCGCCACACAGAATATTAACCGTAGTTAATTACCAAACCCGTAAAAAATGGTTTATCGATTGGATAACCCAAATTAACAGCCCAAAACGTTTGCCCAGCACAATAACCAATCCTGAAGCTTTTAAAATGCCCGAATATTCGCCGTGGTATGCCATTGTAAATCTTCAAGTAAGAAAAGAAATCAAGCAATGGGAATTTTATATGGGTTGCGAAAATGTGCTAAACGTAATTCAGAACAATCCTATTTTGGGTGCATCCAATCCTGCTTCTGCTTACTTTGATGCTGCTTATGCCTGGGGACCTACGATGGGCAGGAATGTGTATGCGGGGTTGCGGTGGAAGTTGAAATAGAGACAAAAGTTGTGAAATATAAATTATGTGTCTTATATTCTGCTAACCTTTTAAATTTGTGTAAACGGTAAAATCAGCTTGTGGCTGGTTAGAATTATTTTGGCCTTGCGGCTTTTCTCCTGATAGGATTCGAGTGGACTTGACCATTTTTTGGCATCGAGAGGTGCATGCCACGGAGCTATGTATAGAGGTGCCAAACTTTTCTATGGTGGGTTTATATTGGGGTGCAGCACAATTAGATTTCTGCAAATCTTGCACCAGT
>Ga0105048_10014064_pt1 | contig 12486 bp, 12 predicted proteins | sample MAT05_FD_78382 | JGI IMG/M metagenome (GOLD analysis project Ga0105048, IMG submission 78382) | Freshwater microbial communities from Lake Fryxell liftoff mats and glacier meltwater in Antarctica - MAT-05 | ecosystem: Environmental > Aquatic > Freshwater > Ice > Liftoff microbial mat | place... | reverse complement strand
TACAGGCGCGGGTCTTACTATTCCATTTATCAGCCTCTTTTTTGATAAAGTGCACCACCTCGACAAAGGTGGCTTTTCCTTTTTAAGCGCTCTTGCGGCTGTTCTCGTAGCTTATTGCGCTATGCTCGTTCCAAAAGTAAAACAATTTATTGGTTATAAAATCGCCATTCCAACCACGCAAACGTTTGCGGTTATTTCGCTAGTAGCACTTGCCACCACTCAGCTGTACAGCCATTTACCCGTGGCTATTTTAATAGCGTCGGCTTGTTATTTGTTAAGGCAACCTTTAATGAATATGGCCGGGCCAATGACCACAGAACTTGTTTTAAACTATGTTGGTAAGAACAACAGGGAGATCACTAGCGCACTCACAGCAGCCATCTGGAGCGGAAGCTGGGTTATTAGCGGCTTAATGGTAAAAATACTTTTTGCTCGTAAGTTTGAATTCGTTAATATTTTTTTAATCACTGCTTTGCTTTACGCGTTTGGCGTTGTGATGTACTATTTGCTAATATTGGACTATAATAAACGTGAAGAAAAAGGACTTATTGAAAAGTAAATTAAAATATCTTTGTCTCATCGTCTTAAGCTTCAAATTGATGGCTCAAGACCGCCAATTTAGTTTGACCAATGGACACGCACAGCTTTTTAACGGCTCGGTTTACGTTTTTGGATTTTCGAGCGTTGAAAAAAATGCAGTTCTACGTATTTATAAATTAAACCAGCAATTGAAAATCATAGATAGCGTTATTAAACCGCTCGGTAAAACACCAGTCGACCAATTCCTGAAGATCTCTTCCGACACCCTCCACGACTACCTTAACATTTACCTGCAGAAAAAAGAAAAAAAAATAGTTAGTATTTACAGATTTGATAAAACCTTTAAAATGCTGGCAACGATTGAAAATGTTGACATAGCAAGGTTAAATGATATTTCTGATTTTGAAAATGAACTTTTTTATTATAAGAATTCAATTTATGTTGTTAAAAATCAACGAGACAGCAGTGGTTTACAATTTTACCTTAACAAATATTCAATTAAAACAGGGAGTAAAAATTTTGAATATGATTTTATCTGGCAATTTCCATTCGAAAGAAAAAATATAAGGTCAGCACACATCTTTTATGCTGATAGGAAAATTATTTTTTTATACGTGAACATCCACGGTCCGAAAACAGGACAATGGATCCTTAGCGTAAATGCGTTAACCGGCAAATTAATTAAAGGAACCAAGCTGAACGAGCCAGAAGACCTTTCAAGTTACGAATTTGGAAGCTTTATAGCCGACTCTGTTAAACACTCTTTAACAATGTTAGGACAGAAATTTATGAGCTCTCAACTCAAACAGAGTGAAAATAAATTATCGATAACAAATGCGGCAAACGCTTGGTTGTATCTAGTAGAGATTGATTCCTTATATACCGTTACGAGTCGTGTCGGGTTTAAATTACCCATTTCAGAACCAAAAACAACTTCCAAAAAAAATACAAGTCAATTCGTATTGAGAATAAACGAAATAAAAAAAAGCAACTCGGGAAAAATTGTATTTAATGTAGACGTTTTTAAAAACAACGATAATTCATTGACTTTTTTGTACAGCAACACGAGCTCTTATGAATTAAAATGGGTAGATGACGCGTTGGCATTAGAAAAAAACACAATATCTGCCAACCCTCAAATTGAAAGCTTTTACTATTCAACCGATAAACTCGATATGAATGGGAGGCTAGCAGTAGATAGTTTAAAAAATTTCGAAAAATTATTTTATAAAAATATGACTCTGCCAGTTCTGAAAAAATATAAAACCAATGTTTCGGGGAACCCGCTTTGGGTGCTCGCGAAATCAAATACTAAAAAAAACATAGTTACTTACTCGTATTTAAGTCCCGTAAAAAAAATATACCAAGTAAAATTGATCGAAGAGATCTCAAAATCTGAAAGTCCTATTTTTTTAAATTGGAACGCTGATCATTTTATCATTGCGCGGCAACGGGATGAACTCTCTTATTTGTTGAAATCATATACTTGGCTCGCCGAATAAAATTCGAATCTAATTTAAAATTGACATTTCCAATGATTAATTTTGAGCCATGATACAACGCAAACAAACACTTTTTTTGATAGAACTCATTTTTTTGGCGTCAGCGCTTTTATTTATCCCTTCCACTATTGTTATTGCACCCAGCGGTAGCTATAACGTTTTCTTGTTGCCTTCAACAGGAACTTTCACTTCAAGCAACTGGCATATAATAGCGATGATTATCAATTTTATTTGTTTAGCATTGGCGGTAGCAAGTGTTTTTCTTTTTAAAAAAAGAACCCTTCAGGTTAACTTGTGTTATACTCAACTATTTCTTTGGGTAATGTTATCGGCCATCTTGGCTTTTTGTCCCTTGGTAGAAAGATCTGGAACCATCAGCGAAATTCAGAATAACTATGTGGGCAGCGCTATTTGTTTATGCGCGGTGTTCGCTTCTTTTTTGGCGGCGAAATTTATCATTAAGGATATTGCATTACTTCGAAACTCCGACAGGATTCGTTAGCCTGGTTAGTTTTCGTTGAAAAGATAATCATCTTTGCCTGAAAATTAAACAAAAGAAAATTTGATTTTCTCTAGAAAATAATTAATTCCGTAAAATTAAATGCAATGAGACCCTTTTTATTTTTTATTATTTTTGTATTGCCGTTGTTAGTATTCGCCGGAAATCCAATGCGCAATTAAGACAGCCTTTTAAGAAAAACTTGTGTAACACAACTTGAGCTTACGAGGATGATTGATTGTGTTTTCGAGCTCTCGGTCGTCAAACCCGAAGATCTTGAACTTTTGAATTATTATGCTTTGCTTCTCAAAAGTAAAACAGCAGACAGTAATAAGGTGGATAAATTTAATTTGGGCGAATTAAGTTTTTATTTAGCTACAGATGAAAAAAATCTTTTTCCATTAACTAAATTAGATTCTCTACCGTCCTCATTTAACCTTGCACTTGAAAACAATTACCTTGGCTATTACTTTTCCTCCTGCAAGGGACTTGTTACGTCTAATTTTGGCTGGCGTGATAACAAGCTGCACAAGGGAATTGACATAGATTTGAATAAGGGCGACAATGTTGTGGCTGCCTTTGATGGTAAAGTGCGTTTTGCAAAAAAACAGGGCGGTTTTGGCAATGTAGTTATCCTTACGCATCCAAATGGACTTGAAACAGTGTATGCGCACCTGTCGAAAATAAAAGTAAAAGAAGGCGAGTTATTATTAAGCGGCCAAACCATTGGGTTGGGAGGCAATACAGGTCACAGTACTGGCAGTCATTTGCACTTTGAAGTACATTGTTTAGGCCATTCTTTAAATCCCGGCGCTATTATTTCTTTTACAGAACATAAATTAATTTACGAAAGCATTACTGTAAAAAATTCCAAAAACAATTTATGTGCTTTTCCTAGCAATAAAAACCTTCACAAAGTTAATTGTGGTGAAAGCTGGAATTTAATCGCGAATAAATACGGTCTTTCGACGAAACAGATGATGGCACTAGACGGCGTTGGCAGAAGAAGTTATTTAAAAGCTGGGCAGGAATTGAGAGTGAATTAAAAGAATCAAGGTGTCTTAACAAAATGTAAAAGTTAATAGTTACAACAGATCCAAAATGACTTTTTGGCTTATCAAACTGCGGTCTACGAGATCAAATCTGGGCGAACTGGCAAAAAAATACAATTATTTAAAAAGTCAACTCCAACTCTATTGTCGTTCCTTTCCTTAACACTTTTATCTTCGTTACATCACCCTTTTTAAATTTGGACAAAGCCTTCATATATTCTTCCACATTTTTTACCTCCATGCCACCGAGTTTTTTAACTACGTCTCCTGCTACTACGCCTGCCTTAGCTGCAGGACGGTTATCTGTAACGCCGTCAATACGCATACCATCTCCCTCATAGGTATAGTCTGGCATCACACCCATCGTTACTTTAAATGATGATTTTCCCATATCGGGATTACGTGTTTTTGTAAAAGCTAGTTTTGAGTAAGGATATGTTTTTTCAATTACTTTCACAATGTATTTTAATACCTCAACTTCGCCTTGGTAATTTAATTTTTCCGCGTCGTCTGAAGGTTTATGGTAGTCACTATGCTGGCCTGTAAAAAAATGCAACACAGGTATGTCTTTTAGATAAAAAGACGTTTGGTCGCTTGGACCAATGCCGCTGCTGTCTTTTTTGATATTAAAATTAGTTGCAAGCGAATCAATAATCGGCACAAAAACCGGACTTGTGCCCACACCATAGATTACCAACTTTTTTGTCGAATCGTTTAAACGGCCTATCATATCCATATTGATCATGTAGTTAACGTTAGAAAGATTTATATCAGGATTTTCACACCATTTTTTAGAACCCAGCAAGCCAAGCTCTTCACCGCTGAAACAAATAAATAAAAAATTAAAAGGCTCGGTGACTTTATTCTTTGTGAAATATTTAGCGAGTTCTATTACTCCGACTGTCCCACTGGCGTTGTCATCTGCCCCATTGTGGATCTTACCTTCAGGATTTGCATCTAGACTGTTGTGGTCATGTCCAAGACCCAAATGGTCGTAATGGGCGCCTATTATGATCGTAAAAAGCGCTTTGTTATCCAAAAACCCCACCACGTTAAAGGCTTGCTGTTCGTTTATGTTTGCGGTAGAGGTATCGTGGGGAACTCGGTTTTTTTTATATTTAAAAGTCTTGAGAAAAGAATTATTAAAGGGCTGTAAACCAGTTTTTTCAAAGCTCTTGGCGATATATTCAGCTGCTTTTATTTCTTCTAAAGAAGATGTACCACGACCTTTTAAGGCATCGGAGGCAAGGAAAGTAACTTGTTTTTTAATAGCGCTAACTTCAAAACTCTGGGCGTTAAGTACCCCGCAAGCCAGCATGAAGAATAACACTGTTTTTTTTTTAAATGATTTCATATGTAGATATTATTGTTTTTTAGTTGTCATCTACCTGCAAGCAGGCGGGCTAATGCCACATTGTCTTTCTACGCGCGCGTTGGCAAAAGTGTTTTAAACATTTGCGCTATTTGTGCTGGTGGCAACCTGGCTATTTCTCAGCGGTAAAATTAACAAATACAAGCAAAATTTTGAACTAATTGATAATATTAATTGCCCACTTTTTTGTTTATTTCGTGTTAGACTATAGACGCCAACATTCAGCCTCTATTGACTTTAGGACATAACACGAAAAAATACTTTCTTGATCTACTCTTCGTTTACGTAAAACAATTTGTAATATTTCATAGCTTTTTCTTCATCGTAGCCATTTTCTATTAACTCGTGGCGACCGTGAATGTAGATATGGAAATTTTTGTCCAGTTTTACAATACTACGCATGTACTTTTGATTTTTTTTAACGGCTGTTGGCGATACTTCAAATTCATCAATGGCGGTGAGATCCATTCGCTTATTAAAATCGGTGCGGTAATCCTTGAAGGCTTCTATCACTTCTGGCTGTATCAATATTTCTTTTTCAAAATCTTTTATATTAAAAGCGTCTTTTTCTTTAAAATAAGAGGTACTTTTATTCAACATCATTCTTTGATCTTCTTTCTTCACATTGTTTGCTTCCGTTAAGACCTCTTCACAAAAACCTCGTGAAGCATCGATAAAGTTTTTTGTATGGTAATAAGCGTTTGGTTTAATAGTCGCGTTTAAAAAATCTTCTTCCCAATACAAAGCGCATTCGGCAATACGGTTATTAGTGTCTATAATACTCATTTTATAGCCGTTTTTTTTATCGGTGTTGAAAATAATGCAGCCTTTATCAAGCTTATTTATATTTATTCCATTATCGCAATCTATATCAAACTCATCTACGTGCTGGTAAACTTTTAAATAGGTTTCTTTATTTTCTGTTTTAAAAAAGCCTATAGCATCGGCTAATTCACCGTCCACCATGGCATCTTTGAAATAACATACATAAAACTCACCTCCCTTTATTTTGGGATGCACGCTTTGGTTATATAAGTGGGAGGCCAGCTGTTTTGATTTATCTATAAAGTCAATACGGGTATTAAATAAGTCCTCGCAAGCGTTTCGAACGCTGGACATCGAAACATCGAGTTTACCCCTAAACTGATGGTAAATATCGGTTTTGAATGGGGACAAAAGGTAACGTAAAAGTGTTTCTTTCACAAAATCATCTTTAAATTCTATGGTTTTTTCACTAAGGGTGAGTTCTTCACCAAGTCCCTTGTTTCCTACAAAATGTAAAGTAAAATGTGTGAGCTGTGCACGCGAAAAATCGATCATGAATTTTATTTATAAAGGCTAAATATACCCTTACTTACGGCTTTGCTTTTAACAATATTTAAACAAGTTTTAAGGCAGTCGGTGATTTTTAATGATGTAGAAACTGGGAATTTATAATTAAAAATTTAAATTTGTAATATGGTAAAATTAATTTCCAAAATCAGCAAAAAAACGCTGCTAGTATTTGGCAGCGTTGTTGTGTTGTCTTCATTTGTTTTGCATAAATATGTTTTTGACCGAAGTGACGTTATTTTTGAACTACTTTTTTCAGCTATCAACCAAAACCATTATTCAACATTACCGATAGACGACAGTTTTAGCGAAAAAGCGTTCGACCTTTACTTAGATGAAATAGATGCTAACAAAAAGTTTCTGCTGCAAACAGACGTTGATGCCCTAGGAAAATATCGCCACGATATTGATGATCAGATTACAAACCAGCGTCATGATTTTTATCAAACGAGTCTCGACATCATCATTAAAAGGGTAAAAGAAAAAGAGAACTGGAGCAAAGACATACTTGCGAAACCTTTGGATTATCAAATTAACGAAGAGTACGAAACGGACAACAAAAAACTAACTTACGCTAAAAATGAAGAACAGTTAAAAAAAGAGTGGGAAAAAATGATAAAATATCAGGTGTTATTTCGTCTCGACGACATGATGCTTCGACAGGAAAAAGCGATCGAAAAAAAGGACACGGCTGTAAAAATAAAATCGTTCGATTCTCTTGAAGTCGATGCGCGCCGTAAAACGCTTAAAGCCAATCAACAATGGTTTAAACGCTTGAACAAAATAACAAGACGAGAACGTTTTTCGCAGTTTGCAAATGCGATTACGGGTGTGTACGATCCGCACACAGAGTACTTTGCACCGAAAGAAAGAAAAAAATTTAGCGAAATGATGAGTGGTCATTTTGAAGGTATAGGAGCCAGGCTGCAGCAGAAAGATGACGGTACTTTAAAAGTGAGTGAGATCATTATGGGTAGTCCCAGCTATAAACAAAAAGAACTAAAAGAAGGAGACGAAATTATTAAAGTGGGACAAGGATCTGCAGAACCAGTAGACATTACTGTGATGGATATGGAAGACGCAATTGAACTTATAAAAGGTAAAAAAGGCACTGAAGTGCGTTTGACCGTTCGGAAAAGCGACGCTAGCATTAAGGTCATTCCAATTATCCGCGACGTGATTGAAACAGAAGACACTTTTGCCAAAAGCGCTATCATTGAGAATAAAAATAAAGTCGGTTATATTTACTTGCCCGAATTTTACACACCATTTGGAACTGGAGGCGGACGTCATGCCTCGACTGATATTCGAAAAGAACTTGAGAAACTGAAAAAACAAAACGTAAAAAGCATCATACTCGACGTGCGGGATGATGGAGGCGGGTCTTTACAGGAAGTGGTTGAAATGGCTGGTTTGTTTTTTCAAAGAGGGCCCGTAGTACAAGTTAAAAACAAAGTGGCTCAAAGCGTGCTTGAAGACAAAAACCCGGATGTTGTTTGGGATGGTCCTTTGGCGATACTTATTAATCACAATAGCGCAAGTGCGAGCGAAATTTTAGCGGCGGCGATACAAGATTATAAACGTGGTGTGATCATTGGCACCACAAGCTTTGGCAAAGGAACCGTTCAGACTTTTGTCGATCTTGACAGCTATTTGGCGCCGCAATTCGATACCATCAGGCCAACTGGGCAAGTAAAGATCACGCAACAAAAATTTTATCGTATTAATGGTGATGCAACACAAATTAAAGGAGTTACGCCCGACATAGTGTTGCCCGACCCTTACGAATTTATTGAAACAGGCGAAAAAGAACTTGATAACCCGTTGCCTTGGGATGAGATTACAAAAGCAGAATATAAAGAATTTGATAAAATCAACTATGCCTCAATTATCAAAAGAAGCAAGGCACGTGTGGCTAAAAACGCACAATTTGGTTTAATACAAGATCAAGCCAAAGACGTAAAATCAAGAAAAGACAATACAAAATTCAACTTGTCTTTGGAGGTGTTCAGGGCTGATCAAAAAAAATTCCGTGATCAGAATAAAAAATATGAAGACCTAAGAAAAGAAATCAAAGATTTTAGTGCTTCTATTTTAGACGAAGACAAGTTAAAATTCGGATCTGACACCACCAAAATTGGAAGAGAAAACCGTTGGGTGAAGAATATTGCAAAAGATCTTTATATCTATGAAGCCACTAATGTGTTGAACGACATGAATTAAAAAGGCCGCAGCGAAAGAATAAGGAGAGCAATTGCTCTCCTTTCTTATTTGCAGCCCAAAAAATTGTAATTCGGTTACATTCTCTCTGGCACCTCAATTCCAAGCAACATCATGGCGTTTGAAATAACCTGCGCAGTGGTTTTAGACAATTGAAGTCTGAAATTTTTAACTATTTGGTCTTCTTCTTTAAGTATATTAAACTCGTGGTAAAAACGGTTATATAATTTAGTAAGCTCATAAACATAATTGGCCACCTGAGCGGGGCTGTAGGATTCAGCAGCTTCTTTGATCGCGGTTTCAAAATCGTAGATGCATTTCACAAGTTCTTTTTCAATGGCGTTTAAAACAACGTTTGGAACAACGGCTTCAAAATTGTTTGTAGTTTTCCTAATCACAGATTTAATGCGCGCATAGGTATATTGGATAAAGGGACCCGTATGCCCGTTAAAATCAATACTCTCTTTTGGATCGAACATCATTTTCTTTTTTGGGTCAACTTTGAGGATAAAATATTTTAAAGCACCTAAACTCACGGTGTGGTACAATTCAGTTAATTCAGATTCTGAAAAGCCGTCCACTTTTCCCAGTTCTTTGGTGGTGGCCTCAGCCGTGTCATACATCTCCTGCAACAGTTCGTCAGCGTCAACCACGGTTCCTTCCCTGCTCTTCATTTTCCCTTGTGGCAACTCAACCATGCCATAGCTTAGGTGATAACATTCTTTCGCCCAGTTATAACCTAACTTTTCGAGGATCTTAAACAAGACTTTAAAATGATAATCCTGTTCGTTTCCTACGGTGTAAATCATTTGCTCGAGAATTGGAAACTCTTTGAATCTTTCGATGGCCGTACCCAGATCCTGCGTTATGTACACACTTGTACCGTCACTTCGCAAAACAATTTTTTCATCGAGACCGTCTTTTGTAAGATCGATAGCTACACTTCCGTTATCTTTTTTGTAAAATACATTTTGCTTTAAACCTTCTTGCACCACTTCTTTACCTAATAAATAGGTATTGCTTTCGTAATAAATCTTATCAAAATCAACACCTAGTGTTTTGTAGGTAACAGAAAAACCTTCGTATACCCATTTGTTCATCATTTTCCAGAGATCAACAACTTTCATATCGCCGGCTTCCCATTGAAGAAGCATATCTTGGGCTTCTAAAATTAATGGTGCGTGTTTTTCGGATTCTTCTTTTGTTTTCCCCTGACTTTGTAATTCGACAACTTGTTTTTTGAAAGCTTTGTCAAACTCAACGTAATATTTTCCAACGAGGTGATCGCCCTTTATACCTGTACTTTGAGGCGTTTCGCCATTACCAAATTTTTGCCAGGCCAACATACTTTTGCAAATATGAATGCCGCGATCGTTTACAAGGTTGGTTTTGATAACGTTATGTCCGTTGGCTTTTAAGATCTTTGCTACTGAATATCCCAAAAGGTTGTTACGCACGTGGCCCAAATGCAAAGGTTTGTTTGTATTTGGAGAAGAATATTCGAGCATAATAGTTTTGCCAGAACTGTTCTCGTCTCTTAAGCCAATAGTCTTAAGGTTCTTGATCGTATTAAAATAATCTAACCAAAATGTATTGCTCAATGAAATATTTAAAAAACCCTTTACAACATTATAGGCCGATATTTGTGGATTATTTTTTAAAATAAATTCACCAAGGTCTTGGCCTAATTTTTCTGGTGAGGTTTTGGCTTCTTTAATAAAAGGAAAAGTGACTAGGGTAAAGTCACCTTCGAATTCTTTTCGTGTTTTTTGAAAACTGAGTGATTTATCGGTTATTGAAAATAGCTGCTTTAAGGCGGTTTCAATGGAGTTATTTAAAATATGTTCTGCGCTCATCATGCCACAAAATTAAGCATAATTAGTGGTAACATATTTACATCAGCGTGGCTGGTGCAAAAAAACCAGGCATTCCGAATCCGCTTAATTAATAAAAATACGGCAATAAAATATTAAAGTTTCTCGACCTCTATAATGGGATTGTTGTTTATTTTAATGGTATTTAATCCTGCTTTTTTAAATTCGGAAATATACCATTCTTTACTTTTTTCAGTTTTTACTACCAGAGTAACAGCGTGATAATCTCCTGTTACGGGGCCTTCGATCACGGATTCAACCGCTGGATCAGACTTTAATGCACTGATTATTTTTGCTTTCTCTTCTTTGGTGCCGGGTTTGTAGATTTCAAAGTTTAATCCCTTAGCGCTCGAAAAAAACTCAGGGTCTGAAGCGCTTGGATGTTTGATACAAATGGTTTTATTGGGAGTTTCGATGAGCACGAGATTTATCGCCAATGAGTTTGCGGAAGCTTTATTTACCGTTAAGCAGGCTAAAATAAGCGATAAAGTAAGGGTTTTTAAAATTTTCATCGTTTTGATTTTGAATACCAAATCTATCCAAAAATAATGCCAAATGCAATTTTTATTTACGCTTTAACACGAAAAAATCTTTAATTATTTTTGCACAGGCATCGGCCAGTACCCCATTTATGACTTCTGTCTTGGGGTGGAGAAAATTTTTTCCGTACACCAGAAATCCGCGTTTAGAATCACTTGCGCCATAAACGAGCCTAGATAATTGACTCCAGGAAAGGGCGCCGGCACACATAACACAAGGTTCGAGTGTTACATAAAGCGTACATTCGACAAGATACTTTCCGCCAATGGCGTTGGCTGCAGCTGTAATGGCTTGCATTTCGGCATGCGCGGTTACATCGTTCAGTCTTTCCGTTAGGTTGTGCGCCCTAGCGATGATTCGTCCTTTAGCAACAACTACCGCACCAACAGGCACTTCATCGGCATCAAACGCTTTTTGTGCCTCTTTAAGGGCTTCACCCATAAAGTAGTCGTCGGTATAAAGCGGGGCTATTGACAATTGCAGGTAATTGAAGCACTTGTGATGCTAATATCTTTCACGCGGGTAATGGTATCACAATCGTACATCACTAGCTTGTAATTATAAAGAGAATCAAATTCCTTTTTTGCTTTGATAAAATACTCACCGCAAGGTTTTTTGCGGGGTGAGCTTAATTCGTAATCCACTTCAAAATGACGTAATTCTATTTTTAAAAGGTCGGAATTTTTCCTTAAGCATTTTAGTTTGCATTTGGCTTTTGGAGAGAGGTCGAGATGTTGAAACACCAGTTCCTGCATCTTCATTTCGTTGGGAGTGGTGCAACTGCGGGTGCCGAATGTAGCGTAAACAACCAAAAGTCCCAAACCAAAACCGAAGCCATAAAATCTTAAACGTTTTAAAAAATTCATGCGGTAAAGTTAATAGCAATTTTCAATTAAGCTACTGAGATGAGTGCTTCAAAGGAAATCTCCATGTGTGAAGCATTGTAAACACATTGGCCCTTGCGGATTACAAGCACCTGCGGAGACTCGTGAACGACGCCGTAACGTTTTGCGATTTCGTTCGATAGCTCGCGATGCCTAATGAGATCGAGGTAATAGGGTTTTATTTTTTCGTTATCTTTCGGGCTCCATTTACGCTCTAATCGTCCAAGTGCCATTGCGCTTATACTACAACTAGTGCTGTGTTTTAAAATAAAAACGGGTTCAGACATCGACTCTTCATCGAGCCTGCTTAATTCTTCTATAAGACTTAATGTGTTCCAGATCATGTTAGGTTGATTTCTTCTAAATATTTAAAAACACAAAGTTAATTAAGCGCATTCTTCCAGATCAAGTTTAAAACGAGAATTTGCTCAAAATATGTTAATCCCTATTTGACCGTATCGCGCGTATTAGAAGTTTGAATTGGCTCTTCGATAGGCTCTTTATCATCGCCGCAGGAAATAAATGCCGATAAAAAAGCAATATAAACAGCGTAGAAAACAAAATTTTTCATGCAATTAATGTCCACAAAGGTAAGTAAATATTAAGTGAAACTGATTTTTTTGAAACTTTGTCTTAAATTATTTACAGAAAAATTCATCTATTTTATTTTT
>Ga0105048_10014063_pt1 | contig 12486 bp, 9 predicted proteins | sample MAT05_FD_78382 | JGI IMG/M metagenome (GOLD analysis project Ga0105048, IMG submission 78382) | Freshwater microbial communities from Lake Fryxell liftoff mats and glacier meltwater in Antarctica - MAT-05 | ecosystem: Environmental > Aquatic > Freshwater > Ice > Liftoff microbial mat | place... | reverse complement strand
TCAAGGTACTGCCGCCGGATGTGAATAAGTCCGAGCTGAACTTTACGCCTGACGGCGATAGTATTCGTTTCGGTCTGGGTGCCATCAAGAACGTCGGTTCCGGTGCCGTCGAAGCCATTATCAAAACTCGCAACGCTGGCAAGCACTTCGATAGTCTCTATAAACTCTGCGAAACCGTTGACCTCTCCGCGCTCAATAAGCGCGTGCTCGAAAGCATGATCAAAGCCGGCGCCCTGGATATGCTACCCGGTACCCGCGCCCAGTTATTCGCCGCTCTCGATGGCGCCCTCGAAGCCGGACAGCGGCATTGGCGAGACCAAGCCAGCGGCCAAAGCGGTTTATTCGGCATGTTACTCGCCGAAGAAGAAGGCGCCGACCCACCCTTGCCCAATGTTCCTGATTGGACCGATAAAGAAAAACTCGTCCATGAAAAAGAACTCCTCGGTTTCTACGTCAGCGGCCACCCGTTAGACGCCTATATAGAAAAAGCTACGGAGTTACGTTCGCACACCACCCAACAACTCGAAGGCCTCGAAAAAAGCACCGAGGTACGCTTATGCGGCATGCTGTCCAGCATTCAGCGTAAGCGCACCAAGGACGGCAAGCTCTGGGCCTTAATGCAATTCGAGGACCTCGACGGCAACCTGGAAGCCATGGTCTTCAATTCCAAGATGGAAGCCTTAGGCCCCCAACTCATTGACGATCGCGCCGTCCTCGTCAAAGCCAAAGTGATGCCCGAAGAAGGCGGCCCGCCCAAGATCTCCTTGCAGGACATCATCGCCCTCGACGACGCCCGTGTCGACCTGCCCAGCCTCCTCGCCATTCGCATCCGCCTGAGTGCCGGCTCCCCGAATGGCGCCATGGCTAAGGCCGAAGAGTTGAGCGCTCTCTTCAACCGCAAACCTGGCCAAGCCCAGATCCGCCTGCGCCTCGAAAAGCCCAAGGACTTCGCCGTCACCCTCGACGTCGCCGCCAAGATCCGCCCCGACCGCGAGTTCATCGCCGAAGTGAAGCGCATCTGCGGCGACGAGGCGCTCGAGATCATGGCGAACTAGAATGGAACTGAACGACTGAGAACGAATGCAAGACGATACACGACAGCGAATCGAAAACCTGGAGCGCGAGTTAGCCTCCTTGCGCGCCTCTAACCCTCAAGCGGATGTAACTCGCCTGGAAGGCCAGCTCGAAATGCTCGGCCGCACCGAAGCGCGTACCGCCACCGCCTGGGAGCGGGTGCAGTTAGCCCGCCACCCCAAGCGGCCCCACGCGCTCGACTATATACAGCGCGTCTTCACGGAATTTACCGAGATCCATGGCGACCGTGCCTATGGCGACGACGCCGCCATTGTCTGCGGCATGGCCAAGCTCGATGGTGACCCGGTGATGGTTTGCGGGCAACAGAAAGGCCGCGATACTAAACAAAAGCTCGTGCGCAACTTCGGCATGCCCAAGCCCGAAGGCTATCGCAAGGCGATGCGCGCCATGAAGATGGCGGCTAAGTTCAGCCGGCCGATTATCTGCCTGCTCGACACGCCCGGCGCCTATCCTGGCATTGACGCCGAGGAGCGCGGCCAAGCCGAGGCCATTGCTGTCAACTTACGGGAGATGGCTCGCCTCAGCGTGCCGGTCATCTGTGTCGTCATCGGCGAAGGCGGCTCCGGCGGCGCGCTGGCCATGGGCGTCGGCAATCGCGTCTACTTACTCGAGAATGCCATTTACAGCGTAATCTCGCCCGAAAGCTGCGCCGCCATTATCTGGCGCGATTCGACGCAAGCCGAAAAAGCCGCCGCGGCCCTGAAACTTACGGCTGACCATCTCCAAAACCTCGGCATCATCGACGGTGCCATTCCGGAGCCCGTCGGCGGCGCCCACTTAGATATGGATGCGGCTGCCGAGTTACTTAAATCCCACTTACTCACTTCGCTCGCCGAACTGAAACGTTTATCGCCCGCAGAGTTAATCGACGAGCGTTATTGGAAATTCCGCCGCATGGGCAGCTTCTTCACCGAAGGAGCCAGCGCATGAGCCGCAATCAAGTCAGCCTCATCGTCGTCGGGACCCTCGTTGCCCTGGGTCTGCTGATCTTTTCTTCCATGCCCAGCCCGGACTATCGCTGCGAGGTCTGCGTGGCCTTCGAAGGCCGGCAGGCCTGTCGCACCGCTTCGGCTGACACCAAAGCCATGGCCCAGCGCACCGCCCATGAGAACGCCTGCGCCCAAATCACCAGCGGCGTCACCGGTACCACCGGTTGCCATGCCACGCCTTCGCTCAGCGTTAAGTGGCTCGCCAAACGTTAGCGATATAAACGTTAGCGATATAATCAGCGACATGAATCGCCGCCAATTTACGGCTTCCCTGGGGGCCGCCGCTTTTGCTCAAACCAAAAAGGCGCCCAATGTTTTGTTCATCGCCGTGGACGACCTGAACGATTGGGTGCAGAACTTTGGCGGCAATCCGCAATCCGTCACCCCCAACATGGTCCGACTCGGCGCCCGCGCCATTCGTTTCCAGCGTGCCTATTGCAACGCGCCCATGTGTAATCCCTCGCGCGCCAGTTTGATGACCGGCCTTCGCCCTACCACCACCGGCGTCTACAACAACAGCGACACCTGGCGCGATGGCGCCCCGGACGCGGTCACCTTGCCCGAGTACTTCTTAAATCATGGCTATCGTGTCCTTGGTTGCGGCAAACTCTATCACAATTCGCAGCCTGACTATCACGCCTTTCACGAGTATCTGCCCGAAACCCATTCCGAAGCCGAGGCCAAGGCCGAAGGGTCGCACACGCCCGCCAAAGCCGCCCAAGGCCACTTCGATTGGGGCCCGTTAGACATCGCCGACGAGGAGATGGAAGACTACCGCTACGTGCGCTATACGGCCGACGTGCTGAGCAAGAAACATGACCAGCCATTCTTCATGGCCTGTGGCTTTAAGAAGCCGCACTTGCCTTGGTATGTGCCGCGCAAGTACTTCGACAAATTCAAAGAAAGCGACGTGAAGCTCCCTCCTTACCTCGCCAACGACCTCGACGATGTGCCGAAGTCGGCCATCCTTCAGGGCGGTCTGCGCGACCATGCCCGCGTCACGAAGAATGACGAATGGCAGGCCGCCATTCGCGGCTATTTGGCCGCCATCAACTTCTGCGACACTAATGTCGGCCGCGTGCTCGACGCGCTCGACAAGGGCCCGAACGCGCAGGATACGATCGTCGTTTTCTGGGGCGATCATGGCTGGCAGTTGGGCGAAAAGAACATGTGGCGCAAGTTCACGTTGTGGGAACGCTCCTGCCGCGCCCCGCTGATGATTGCCGCCCCTGGGGTCAACAAAACCGGCGCCGATTGCGGTCGCGTGGTCGAGTTTGTCGACCTCTACCCCACCATGCTCGACCTGTGCGGTCTACCGCCCAAGGCTGGCCTCGCGGGCAAGAGCCTGGTGCCGCTTCTCAAAGACCCCCTGCGCCCCTGGGACGGTGCCGGCATCACTTCAGACGGTGCCGACAAGATCTCGATTCGCACCGAGCGCTGGCGCTACGGCCGGTTCCCCGATGGCGAAGAGCTTTACGACGAACTCGCTGACCCTAATGAATGGAAGAATCTCGCGCACCATCCGGAGGCGATGACCGCGGAGCAGAAGAAAGTCCGCGATACTTTGGCTGCCCGGTTGCCGAAGCGGGAAAATCGCACCAAGCATAGAGCGTTCGAACAATTGCCGGGCGAAGAGAAGAAAAAACTGAAGGGTGTCCCCCGCGAAGGATTCGCGAAGGGATAAGAAATGGAGCGGGAGACGGGATTCGAACCCGCGACATCAACCTTGGCAAGGTTGCACTCTACCAGCTGAGTTACTCCCGCTGAATGCCGCCCTCGGGAAGGGCGTGCCGCGCTTTAACTTTCATCAAAGCGCAACACCTCTAGTATCTCCGGAACCGTGCCTTCTGTCAAACTCTATCGCTAGGCGATGCCCGCCCCAATCGCCTCGGTGTAAACCGTGTACATCGACTGGCTGCCGCACATAAACAGGCGATTGCGCTTCATGCCGCCGAAGCAGAGGTTCGCGCAAATTTCGGGCAGGAAGATCTGGCCAATGCGTTTGCCATCCGGAGCGACAATGTGCACGCCATCGTAGCCCGGGCCCACCCAACCCGCGCCGATCCAGACGTTGCCGTCGGTATCGCAACGAATGCCATCCGCCAAGCCTGGTTCTGCGTTGGGCGACATGTTGTAGAACGGTTTGCCGCCCTTCAGCTTCGCTCCGTCCACGTCCCATACCTTCACGATCCGCGGCGCATTGTCGTAGTGCGTGGCGCCGGTGTCGGCGATGTAGAGCTTCTTATAGTCCGGAGAAAAACACAGGCCGTTGGGCTTGAAGATTTCGTCCGTCACCATCGTCATCGCCCCGGTCTTGCCGTCGATCCGGTAGACCGCCTCTTTGGTCTCAAGCTTGCCCTTGTTGCCTTCGTACTCCATTAGCGACCCGTAGCCGGGGTCAGTAAACCAGATCGCGCCATCCGGCGCCACTACCACGTCATTGGGCGCATTCAGCGGCTTTCCATTGTACTTGTCGGCCAGCACCGTCACCTTGCCGTTGTACTCGTAGCGCGTTACCCGGCGGTTGCCGTGTTCGCAGCTAATCTGGCGGCCTTCGTAGTCGAAGGTATTGCCATTCGTATAGCCTACCGGCTTGCGGAACACGCCCACGTGGCCGTCCTCTTCGAGCCAGCGCATCTGGCGATCGTTCGGAATGTCGCTCCATATTAGGTACCGGCCCACGCCGTTCCAGGCCGGCCCTTCCGCCCACAGGCTGCCGGTATGAATCCGCTGGATGGGCGTATTGCCGATCTTGTACTTGGCGAAGCGCTTGTCGAGCGCGACGACATCGGGCTCCGGATAGCGCGTGGGCGTCTGGCCGGAGTAGTCGCGATTCACGGTCTGAGCCGCCGCGTTCATGGCGGAACTTGCTGCAGCGAGAGCGGGTAGAAAGAAGCGTCGGGAGATCACATGAGACAGTATATGGCTCTCGCGGCTTGCTTGCAGCGGAATTTATCGCCGCCCGTCAATCGGCTTTCCAGGACGTCGCCGAAACCATGTCGTTGGCTTCCACCGTCAGCGTCACCACCGTCAGTGCCGGCGTCTCCGGAAGCTTCAGCGTCGATGGCGGCCGCCAAATGTAGAGCCGCCGCCCACTCATCCCGAATTCGATCTTGCTGGGCTCGCCCATCAGATCCCGAGCGCGATGGACGTCCTCACCCAGCAGCGCCGGCAGTTCCGTATCCAAAATTCGCGCCCGCCGGCGTTCCCGCAGCCCCTCGCGCACCCAGCCATATACCGCTATCCCGTAAAAGAGGATGAAAATGGAAAAGATGCTGAAGATTTCGAGCACGTCATTTAGATGATCCCTCCGATCGAAGAGAGCGCGGAAATTCGCGTCCTCGCTGCCGTCGACGCCGCCTTCGCCGAAGCTCGTCAGCGCGCCGGCCACTGGCTTGCCTGCCGCGCCGGTTGCGACGACTGCTGCCGCCGTCCCTTTGCGATCACCGCGCAAGACGCCCGCCGCCTGCAACAGGGTCTCGCGACCTTGCCCGAGGCTGAGCAAACCAACATTCGCGAACGCGCCCGCTGCGCCCGCGCCGTTCTTGCCGAGGACTTCCCCGGAGACCTCGCCACCGCAACCCTCACTCCGCGAACCGAATGGCGCGACTGGTTCTTTGCTCGCCACGCGGGCGTCCCCTGCCCAGTCCTCAACCTCGATACCGGCGAATGCCGCCTTTATATCTACCGGCCCGTGGCCTGCCGGCTCGCTGGGCCGCTAATCCAAATCGGCGCTTCAACTACCGATCCGTGTCCGTTATGCTTCAGCGGTGCCAGTCTCGCAGAAATTAATTCTACAAAGATAATAATTAAGCTGCCCGAAGTGAGCGGTACTGCGCCGGAAGGCGAGACGATCGTCACTTTTATACTATAAAAATAAAGCTAAGACGGCCGCCCCGGAGTAACCTCCAAGGCGGCCGCCAGTCGCTTCACTTGATTGGGATGAACTCTTAGCGGCTGGCACCCTCGAGGTGCAGGCCTTTGTGGATCGCGTAGAGGGCCAGTTCCAGACGGTCGGAAACGCCGAGCTTGTCGAAGATGTTGTGCAGGTGGTTCTTCACCGTCTGCTCACTGATGAACATCTTTTCGGCCATCTCTTTGTTCTTATAGCCTTGGGCTACCAACGCCACAATCTCGCGTTCGCGCGTCGACAGCGGCGAACGTTCCCGGCTCTTGCCACCGGACGCCGCCGCCATGGCTTCGCCGGGGGTGGCAAACTGGCGCATTACGGCCGCCGTGGTGTGCGAATCGAGCCAGATCTCGCCCGAGTGCACCTTGCGGATGCTCTTGGCAATCAAGTCCGGCGCGGTCTGTTTCAGCACAATGCCGCTGCAGCCGAGTTTCATCGCCTGGACGAACTCATTCTTGTCTTCCGACGCCGTCAGTACGATGACGCGCGTCTTGCGATTGGTGTGCTGCAAGGTCTGGAGCGCCGTCAGGCCGTCCATGTTGGGCATACGTAAATCGAGCAGAAGCACGTCCGGTTCCAGCGCCTGTACCCGTTCCAGCACTTCGCGGCCGTCGCCCGCTTCGCCCACCACCTCGATATCTTCATCCAAAGACAACAGCCGGCGCAGGCCATCGCGCACAATCGGATGGTCGTCGGCGATCAAGACGCGGATCGTGCGTTTGGCAACTGGGGTGTTGCCTTCGTCATCGTCCGATCGCCCCAGCGCCGCCGGAGTAGAGGGTTCACCCAATTCGCCAGTTTCGGTTAGTTGGGGGTCGGTTTGCTTCGTATCCAGGGCCAGGGCGCCATGGGTCGTACTGGGAACTGCATTGGGCTTCATCATACTCGTCTCCTCAGGGTGGCCAACACTCAACTTGCTTTTCGGCTCCCTCCGGCTTTTGCCGAAGAAAAAACGATCCGCGAGCGGCTTTGGCTCTTTATGTTTTGCTTTGATATGAGTTTGGCCGACTTCCAGTACGTTGCCTACTCGGAGTAACCCTGAGATGAACTATCGAATCACCTGAGTGGGTTCTAAGTGCCGGGGCACTAAATCGTACTAAGGGGACCCCCTCTGGGCCCGTTTCATACTACTTTGGTGGTATTTACGCCACATTATTTTTCACGGTTGCGTCTTTGGGCGACAATGCGATAGAACTATGTTCATGCTCCGAACGCTTTTTTTCACCCTCCTATCGGCCACCGCGCTGCTATTGGCTCAGCCTAAGAGTCCTCAGGAAAAATGGGTACCGATCTTTGACGGCAAGTCCCTGGATGGCTGGGTGAATATCGGCAAAGAAGAATGGAGGGTGGAGGATGGCATTCTTCACGGCAAAGCGGTTACCAAAGCCTACGGCTACCTTCAGACTGACAAAAATTATAAAGACTTCGAAATGGCCCTCCGCTTCAAGTGCGAAGGCACTGGCAATAGCGGCGTCTTCTTCCACGTCGGCTTCAAACCTGGCACTCCCGATGTCAGCCAGGGCCTGCAGTTTGAGGTGGATTGCACCCTCAATGAGCACACCGGCGGCATCTACGGTGACAACCGGGGCTGGATAGTTTGGCCCACGGCGGAAAATGAACCGGTTGTGCGGCGCGGCGACTGGAACGAAATGCTGGTGAAGGTGGTGGGGAACCGCTACGTTTCCCGCCTGAACGGGGTCGTGATGGTCGACTTTACCGACCCCAGCCCCAAGTCGTTCGACGGCCCGATCGCCCTGCAGCTCCATTCCGGCGGAACCGGCAACATGAAGTTCAAGGACATTCTGCTTCGCGACCTCACCAAACGATAGCTTGCATCGCTAGCGCTTCGACGGCGACTTCGGCTTCGCCCCGGACTTCACAATGAGGTCCGCGAACAGTTCCACCGCCTTATCGATCGGCAAGAAATCCGCTGCGTCCATCGGGGTCAGGCCCGCCTTGTTGCGCTCATCGAGCGGCGCGCCTTTCTCCGCCAGAAACCGGATCACCTCGCAGATCTTCTCCTGGGACTCAAGTCCGCCGTCCTTCGCCGTCCCGGTCACCGAAGCGTGCATCAACGTCGCCCCGTCACGCGTCACCACCTTCGTATCGTTATCGAACTCATAGGCCAAACGAACCGCCGCCACCTGCGCGCTGCCGACCGCTGCCATCAGAAAAGAGCTGCCATCCACAGTCTTCAGCTTAGGGTCGCTCCCAGCGTCGAGCAACGCCCGCATCGCTGGAATCTGGCCGGCGCGCGCGGCGAGGAACAAGGGCGTCTGTTCGCCGGGCGGTCCGCGGAAGCCACGGCCACCGCCGGCGCTTGCGGCCGTCCGTGCGTCCTTCGTCGCGCCTTTCTTGAGCAACGCCTGCACCAGGGGCAGATCGCCCGCCTGCGCGGCCAGGTGCAACGGAGTGTTGCCCGTACGGTCGGCGATATTCGGGTCCGCCCCCGCTTCGACTAGCGCGAGCGCCGCCGCTGAACTCCGGTGCGACGTGGCCGTCAACAGCACCTTCGTGCCATCCGGCAGCTTCGAGTTCACGTCCGCCCCAGCCGCGCTCAGCGCCTTCACGGTAGCCGCATCGTTCTTCACGGCGGCGAAGAACAGGGCCGTAAAGCCAGCCTTCGATGCCAGTTTCCAGTCCGCGCCCCGCGACAGCAGCAGTTCCACTACCGCCGCATCACCTTCCGCCGCCGCCCACATCAATGCCGTTTGGCCCTTGCGCGTATCGGCTAGATTGGGGTCAGCCGACGCGGCCAGCAAGGCCCGCACCGCATCCAGCCCACCCGTACCGGCGGCCAGCATCAAAGCCGTCTCACCATTTGCCCGCGCGGCTTTGGCCGGCGCGCCTGCCTTGAGCAACGCCTCCACCATCGGGCCGTCGCCATTGGCTGCGGCCAACGTCAAAGGCGACTCGCCGTATTCACTGATCGTATGGGGCAAAGCGCCCGCCGCCAGCAGCTTGAAAGCCAAGTCCCGCTCGCCCAGATACACCGCCCAGGAAAGCGCCGTGCCGCCATCGGAGTCGACGGCGGCCAAGTCGGTCTTAGCTTTCAGCAACGCCACCACCGATGGCGTGTCCCGCCGCTTCACTGCGTCCAGCAGCCGCAGGTCACTGCCGGTGGCCGCATAGAGCACGGTCGCCAACAGCAGGTAGCGCATTTTGGCTTAAACCTGAGCCAGCCGGCCCGTGCTATCGCCGAAGTTCTCGCACGGCACCTGCGCCGCGTCGAACAGGTTCAGAAATAGATTGTTGAGCGGCGTCTCCGGCGCGTACTTCACGTGCCGATTGCCCTTGAAGAACCGCTTGCCGGCGACGAGCGCGATCGGCAGGTCATGATGCGTGTGGATGTTGCCGTCTCCCAAGCTGCTGCCGTAGCAGACCATCAGGTTATCCAGCAAAGTCCCGCCCGCCCCATCCGGCGTCGACTTCATCTTCTCGAGGTAAGCGGCAAACGTCTTCACCAGGTGCGCGTCGATCTGCGCCACCTTCTCGATCTTTTCCTTGTCGTTCATGTGATGCGTCAGAGAGTGGTGCCCGTCAGAGATGCCGATCGACCGGTATGGCCGATTGCTCCCCGCGCGCCCCAGCATAAAGGTGATCACCCGCGTCATATCCGTCTGGTACGCGATCGCCTGCAGCTCAATCATCAACTTGGCGTGTTCTTCGAAGCTTTCGGGCGTCGCATCGGGGCGCGCCATCGCGATGTTCGTTTGCGCCGATTGCAACTCGGCCTTCTGAATGCGGCGCTCGATGTCGCGAATCGAGTCGAGGTACTCGCTCAGCTTGCCGCGGTCGCGCGTACCGAGATCGGTCTGCAACCGGTCGATGCTGCCGGCCACGTAATCGAGAATGCTGCGCTGCTTGTTGAGGGCCAATTTCCGCTCAGCCGGATCCGCCGTCCCGCCCTCGCCAAAGAGGCGCTCGAAGATAATCCTGGGGCTCGCTTCCATCGGCAGCGGACTCGTCGGCGTCTTCCACGACACCGTATTCGTATAAGCGCAGCTATAATTCTGATCGCAAGCGCCCGCCAAGCCCGGCGCCTCCAGCGACAGCTCCAGCGAGCTCAACTGCGTGTGCTTGCCTAGTTCGCGCGCCGCAATCTGGTCGGCCGAAATCCCGCAGCCAATATTCGTTTCCGAGCGCCGCGGATGTACGCCCGTCAACCACGTGGCCCCTTCGCGCGCATGGTCACCCGGACCATCCCCCAACGCGCGGCCCTGCACCTGCGCCAAGCCCGTCAGCACGCTGATATTCTCGCGGAAAGGCTCCAGCGCCTTCATTGAGGGCGTGAACTCAAAGCCATTGCCCACGGCGCCAGGCGTCCAGCGGTCCATGATCATGCCCACCGGATGATAGATAAACGCCAACCGGGCCGGCGGCGGCGTGGCCGCGGCCAACGCCGGGCGCATCGCGTCCAGCACGGGCAAAGCCAATACCGTTCCGGCGCCACGCAACAACGTGCGGCGCGACAAGGCCTTCTGGGTGATGATCATCGCACTCTCCTCATTTGAAATGGCGCACTTTCGACGATGGCGGTTACCAGGGCCGACATTCGATACTCCTGCGCCGCCATCTGGCGGGCAATTAAGCGCACCGTCGGCCGGTCCCGCGCTTCCAGTCCGCGCCCCAGCGCGTAAGTCAGTAACTTCTCCACCAACGTCTGCACAAACTCGTCCCGATGCTGATTCAATAGCAGCTTTTTTAGGCCCCCGGGCCCGTCAAACTCTTGCCCATTGGGCAGCTTGCCCTTCGCGTCCACCTTCGCGCCGCCATCGTCGCCGCGCCATTCGCCCACCGCATTAAAGTTCTCGAGCGAAAAGCCAATCGGATCCATCCGGCTATGGCAGGACGCGCACACCGCATTCGAACGATGCGTCTCCATCGCCTCCCGCAGGCTCAGCTTCCGGCCATCCTTAGCCTTGGCCTGCAACTCCGGCACATCGGCCGGCGGCGGCGGCGGCGGCGTCCCCAGTAGATTCTCTAGAATCCATTTGCCGCGTTGCACCACCGAAGTGCGGTTCGGATACGACGTCACTGTCAGGATACTGCCCTGTCCCAACAATCCGCCCCGGCGCGTATCCGGCAATTGCACCTGCCGGAAATGCGCCCCGTAAACGCCGGGAACCCCGTAATGCTCGGCCAAGCGTTGGTTCAGATAGGTATAGTTCGAATCAAGCAATTCAAGCGCGCTACGCTCATTGCGGAAGATATTGGCCAAGTACAGCTCAGTCTCACGCTGGAAGCCCTGGCGCAGGTTTTCGTCGAAATTCGCAAAGATATCGACATCGGGTTTGGCGTTGGCCAAGGTGCGCAGAAAGAGCCATTGGCCGCCAAAATTGGTGATCAGAGCGTCAGAGCGCGGGTCGGCGGTCATTCGCTTAATCTGCGCCCGCAACACCGCCGGCGTGCGCAATTTTCCTTCGCCCGCCACGCGCAGTAACTCATCGTCCGGATTGCTGCTCCACAGGAAGAATGAAAGCCGCGAAGCCAATTCATAGTCGTTCAGCGCGTGCACCGTGCCCGGTGCCATCCCCTTCGGGTCGCGCTCAATACGGAAAAGGAAATCCGGCGACACCAGCATCGCCTGCAAGCTCTGGCCGATGGAATCGTCAAAGTCCATCCCCTGTTTCCGGTTCTCCGTAAAGAAGCGCAGTAACGGCCGCACATCGGCTTCCACCACGGGTCGCCGGAATGCACGCTTAGCCAGCGAACTCAGAATGGTGCGCGCGCAGGGCTCTTCCTCAATCGCCTTCGCCGGATGGCACGCAAAGATCTTCGCCCGGCTGGCGGTCTGCCCCCGCCCCGTGGCCTCGAAAGGACCGGCCACCACCGTCAGCGACACGTCAGGCGCTGGCGCACCGGTGCGCTGCGGCACCTGCCAGCGCTTCACGCTCACGCCGTCGATCCGCAAGTCCATCTCCACCGACTTGTCGCTTGGCCCACCCGCCCCGCCGCCAAAGCCCGGAAACCTGCCCCCGGCGCGCATCGCCACCTCCGGCCGTGCCGACTCGCGCAGGAACGTCACCACCACCGCATGCGTCCCCGCCTTCACCGGCAGCTTCAACCGATAGGGCGTCGGCAGCGCGCCATCGCCGGTAGATCCCGCCAAATTTACCTTGATATCGTACTGCGCATCCAGCGGAAAGTGATGGCGAAACGCCAAACCGCCCGCCGCGCCCAAGGGCAGTTCATCGGCACCCGGCGCGCGCTTCTGGCTGCGCACTGTCGTTCCGTAGGTGGTCTCTTCCGGCTTCATCTTCAACTCGCCAATTGTTTTTTTTAACGCCACGGCGACCACCGAGAGATAGCGCTCCAGCAGCGACGGCGACATCGAAAGCAGGTCCGCCATATTGTCAAATCCGAAGCCACTCTCGTCCACCGGCAACTGCAAGCCTGGCTGAGTGTCGAGCCCCAGTAGGTCACGCACCGCGTTGCTGTATTCCATCCGGTTCAGCCGATGCGGCATCGGCGCGCCGGGGTCGGGCTTAG
>Ga0105048_10014061_pt1 | contig 12488 bp, 9 predicted proteins | sample MAT05_FD_78382 | JGI IMG/M metagenome (GOLD analysis project Ga0105048, IMG submission 78382) | Freshwater microbial communities from Lake Fryxell liftoff mats and glacier meltwater in Antarctica - MAT-05 | ecosystem: Environmental > Aquatic > Freshwater > Ice > Liftoff microbial mat | place... | reverse complement strand
GCACGAACGATGAGCATTTTCTCGAAGTCGGGGGTATCGTGTTCGTTGGTAACAAGCAGTTTGATCGTGGTAAAGATGAGGAACGCGCCAAAGAGATAAAGGATCGGCTCGAAGTATTGCACGCGCGAGGCGCCCGCGAGGATCAATATGCCTCCAAGGATGACGGCGCCCAAAATGCCCCAAAACAGGACACGGTACTGGAACTTGGCGGGAACGCGGAAGGCGCCGAAGATGAGGGCCATCACGAAGATGTTATCGACGCTGAGAGAATATTCGATGACCCAGGCTTGCAGGCATAAGAGGGCGGCGTAAAGGTCTTCGCCAACAGGTTTGACATTGCTGCTTTCCATCGCGATAAGCTTTGTGACTATTTCGCCGACGTTAGATTCGTAGAGGTAGTAGACCACGCCACTAGAGGCAAAGCCCATGGCGACAAAGACGCCGACCCAGCGAAAGGCGGATGAGCCGGAGATTGCGTGGGCCTTTCGATTGATGAGGCCAAGGTCGACGGCGAGGACCGCCGTGATGAAGATAAGAAATCCAGCCCAGAGCCAAACCTGCATCAGAATACTCCACGCGCGAGCAAACACACTTTAGAATTGGTGGTGTGAGCAAGGGTAGCAGCGGGGCTTGGTAGTACGAGTGGATTGAGGGAAAGAAGGCTACTAGCTGTGCGTGATTAAGAGAAGCGATGAAGGGTGACTCAGACGCGATGAACGTCTCTGGTTCGAGTTTTGGTATAGAGCGTTACATGAGGGGGCTTGCAAGGCAGGCGAGGTCTTCTTTGAAGCAGGCGGACCATGAACGATCCGCGTATTCCTTGTGAGAGACGAGGGTGGATTCGTTAAGTGCCTTTCGTTGGCACGCGCGAAGGCGAGCGGTGGCGTCCGAGCCATACATGAGGACAGAGAGTTCAAAGTTGAGGAAAAAGGACCGGACGTCAAAGTTGGCCGAGCCGACGAAGGCCAGCCCATCGTCAACGGACATGGTCTTTGCGTGCAAGAGCCCGACGTGGTGGGCGTGGATGCGAACTCCTGCGGCCATGAGCGCGCCCATGTGCGAGCGTGCGATCAGGTCAGCGATGAGCGAGTCGGTGCGTTTGGGGAGGACAAGATCGACCTGTGCGCCACGGAGGGCGGCTAAGCGAATCGCGGTCATGGTCGCTTCATCAGGAACAAAGTAGGGTGTGGTAATGATGACGCGTTGGCGTGCCGAGTGCAACGCTTCGAGGAGAATATCGCGCACGACCGAACCGTCTTTGGTGTGTGGTCCGCTGGGGACAACTTGCATGGCGACGTCGCCTGGAAGCGCGCCGACGATGTCGGGGAAGTAGGTTGGTTTGTCTAGGTCTTCAGAGGTTTCGTAATCCCAATCCTCGGCGAAGACGGCTTGGAGATACCCAACCGTTGGCCCGACGAGTCGAAGAGAGAGGTCTTGCCACGCACCATAGTGTTTGTGGCCATAGTCGGGGTTGACGAGATTTTGCGAGCCAGTAAAGGCGACTTGCCCATCGACAACGGCGAGCTTTCGATGGTTGCGTAGATCCATGCGATGAAGACGCTGGCGAAAGATGCCGACGGGAAAGTTGCTGACTACGCGCACGCCACGCGAGCGAAGTACGTCGGCGGGTTTACCTAAGAAGTCGGAAGAGCCTGCGGCGTCGGCTAGCAGTCTGCATTCGACGCCACGTGCCGCAGCGCGTACGAGCGCGTCGGTGACGCGGGTTCCGGTTTCATCCGGGCGGATGATGTAGAACATGAGGTGTGCGTGAGACTTGGCCTTATCGATCTCGGCGACGAGTTCATCGACGAATTTGGTTGAGTCCAAGATATATTCGACGCTGTTCCCGCCGACAATTGGCATGGAGCCCAAGTGCTCGGCGACGTTGGAGATGCTGCGACCAGAGCCGCTGAGTTCGGGGCGGACGATGGCCGAGGCGATGGCTGCAGTGCGTCGAGCCACGAGGCTAACGTCGGCGTTGCGTGCGTAACGTTTGAGCCGGCGTTTGCCTAAGCGGATCTCGCCGATGAAGAAGTAAAGGACCGTGCCGATCCAAGGCACGAATGAGACAATCAGCATCCAAGCAAGAGCGGCGGTGCAGTTCCGCTTCCTCGATACGATCACAGGGAGCATGATCAGGCGGATAGCCCAGTCGGAGATGAAGAAAGCAAGGGGCCAGTCAATCACGAAGGCAGCCTAGCACATTAGGGCGGTCGCGTCCATTAGTTCTTACACTTGTGGAAAGAGTTATGTACACTGCGACGATGGAAACTGCGTACTGCTATCAAATACTTCGGTATGAGCGTGCGAGATTTCGAGGTTTCACGCTCATTGAATTGCTCGTGGTGATTTCGATTATTGCACTTTTGATCGGGATCTTGCTGCCTTCGCTTTCAAAGGCGAGAGAGGCGGCACGGCTGACGGTGTGCTTATCTAACCAGCGCCAAATCGGAGCGGGCTTGCGATGTACGCGAACACGTACAAAGAAATGCAGCCTCGGGAAAGTGGCACGAGCGAGCTGGCAAGCGGGCCTCAGGTGGCAGCGTTTCCTGGATCGCAGTACAACATAGCGTGGCCGTTTCAGTTGAGGCCGTTTTTGGATTCGCGAGCAGCGGACGCGCCCCTTGCACTAGGTTTGCAAGACCAGTTTCGTAACGCGCCGTACTACCGTGACCCGTCGCGCCCGAAAGACACCCACAATGTTCACTATGTTGCCAATGGAATGCGCTTTACGTCGCCGACGACGGTTTCGACGCTTGGGGGCAAGCCGCCGACGGCTCTTTCGCGGACTCCTAGGCCAAGCTCGACGTTGTTTTTAACCTGCTTTAATGAGGACCCGGGCGGGCAGCGCTGGGGATTTTGGTATACAGGCAGCGCGTCCGATGTTGCGGTTTCGATCTATTACGATATGTGGATATCGAGCAATATTTCCGGCGTTGGCGGTTCGTCGCACACGACTTGGCAGCGGACGGCTCCAAATCGCCACGGGAATGGGGCGGCGGCGGTCTCGCTGGATGGGCACGCCGAGCGGCTTCCTGCGTCGGAAATTGCCCGTGTTGCACGCTGGGACGACGGTGATTACCGATAGTTGGCAGGATCGCAAGACCAAGAAGTTGGCTGGAAACGAGAAGTCAAACAAGTTGGCGTGAAGGCTGGCAAATGAAGCCAGTAAATTGAGCTAGTTAAGCCAGTTTATGAACTTGCTGCGGATCGCAGTGCCTAAGCAGTGGACTTGGAGCACTTGCCCGCCGATACTTCCATCCCATTGGTTTGGCCTTTGGGTCGAACTGGTAGTGGTTTGTGCATACCGCGATCTCGTGATTTCTGCCGCGGTGTAAGCACGTTATCGTGCAAGGTTGAGCGGATTGGGCAGTAATAATTTGCATAAGTCTATGATTTAGGCCACTTTAGCTCAGCGGTAGAGCGATGCTTTCGTAAAGCATAGGTCTGGGGTTCAAATCCCCAAAGTGGCTCTTGGTTTGTTCGACAATTCGGTGGAACGATAAAGATCGTCGAAGCCAGAGTTTGTTATAGCAGGCAGATTTTTGACTAATGAAGGCCCAGAATACCGCCATAGTGGGTGCTTTGGCGTAGCTGAGGCCAGATTCTTTCATGCTGAAGAGTGTTTGTGTGGCCTCAGTTCGCGACTTCTCGCCACTGGATCTGGCCACCCTGCTTGCGTTTGCCGATAGATACCTGTGCCGACTCCTCCCAACCAACCTCCATCTCCTGACCAAAGCCCGACGGGGAACCCGCAAGGCAAGCCCATGCACAATCCTATTGGCCAATCTACCGGCCATTCGACGGGAAGCTCGCGTGGTAAACGCGTCGAGGATTCTGCGCGAGGTGTTGTGGTGCTTGGTACCGAGGTGGAAACGAGCAGGGGTTGGCGATATGAAGTTTGCCTGCAGCGGCCTGGCTTGGGTCAGACCGATCACGTCGTCACGCTGTCGTGGGTTGACCATGAGCATTGGGGCGGCGGGACCGTCGCGCCATCACGCGTGATCGAAGCGGTCCTGCGATACGCAATCGAGCACGATCAGGATAAGGTGCCTGGTGCCGACGAGCTTTGGCCGACGAACTTTGATGCGGCTCGGGTTCGGCGCTGGTTCCCGCGCATGGATGAAGAACTTTCAATTGGTGCGTGAGTGCTTGCACGCGCGTCACGTCGCGAAATCGCTCAATGGCGAAAGTGGCGAAACGAATTGGTGAGGCAGATCACGCTGCGTTGGTCGCACAGGGCGAACGTGTCGGCGTCGCGCTTAGAGCCGCCTGGGTGCACGATTGCAATAACGCCTGCATCGATGAGCAATTGTGGGCCGTCGGAGAATGGAAAGAATGCGTCGGAGAAAGCGACCGCGCCCTCAGTGAATGTGCCTGCTTTACCGATAGCGAGCCCACACGCGGTGACACGGTCCATCTGGCCTGCGCCAGCGCCGAACATGCGGATGGCGTTGTCGCGGGTGGGGCTCTTGCCGCCGATGACGATGGCGTTGCTCAAAAGAGAACGCACGACGACTTCGAGGAAACGCGCGATCTCGATTACTGAGTTGGTTGTCTCGAGGTTTGTTGGTCCCGCGCGATGGACGAAGTTGCTGGTTAAGCCGTCGTCTTTATGCTGGACGAGCAAGCCACCCTCGATGTGTTTGATCTCGATTTCGCGGCCATGTTGGTGCGCGTGCGCATTCAAAGGGCCAGTAGCGAGCAGGCGAACATTAACCCAGCGTGTGCGAAGAGCGTCCAACGCGGCGGTGGTAAACCCGGGCGCGATGATGACTTCGAGGAAGACGTCTTTGCCACAGAGCCTGCCTGCGGCTTCTTCATCGACGACGTCGGAGACTGCGAGGATCCCGCCATAGGCCGCGAGGGGGTCGCCAGCGATTGCTTCATCGATAGCAGCGTAGACGGCTCCTTGGATTGTACCACTAGACGACTCTTTGGCCGTTGCCGCGCCGCACGGGTTGGTGTGTTTGATGACGGCGGCTGCGGTGCGAGTGGAGTCGAGGCGAGCGAGTGCGACAACCAGTTGCAAGGCGGCGTTGGCGTCGTTGATGTTGTTGTAGGAGAGTTCTTTCCCATGGAGCTGCTGCGCAGACAAGATGCTGACACCACGCGGCGCACCAGTAGCACGATACAACGCAGCAGACTGGTGCGGATTTTCGCCATAGCGAAGGTCCTCTACCTTGGCCAATGTCAGGTTGAGGACTGGAGGGAATTCGCTTTCGGCGGGGCTCGTGAGATAGGCAGCGATGGCTGCGTCGTAGCGGCTAGTGAGTGCGAAGGCTTCGCGTGCGAGCTCGGCGCGAAGCGCGTGCGTGGTCTTGCCATCGTTGGCAGAGAGGGTTTCGAGGACGAGGTCGTACTGGTTTGCACGCGTAACTACGGTGACAAAGGCGTGGTTTTTGGCGGCGGAACGGATCATCGAAGGCCCGCCGATGTCGATATTCTCGATCGCGTCTTCATGCAAGACGCCGGGCTTGGCGACGGTTTGCTCGAAGGGGTAGAGGTTGACGCAGACAAGATCGATTGGTTGAATGGCTTGCTTGGCAAGTTGCGCGACGTGATCAGGATCGTTGCGTAGGGCGAGGATGCCGCCATGGACTGTTGGATGAAGCGTTTTGACTCGGCCGGAGAGGATTTCGGGCTGGCCTGTGAGCTCTTCAACAGTTGTGACCGGGAGCCCGGCATCGCGGAGAGACTTAGCGGTGCCGCCGGTAGAAATGAGGATGACGCCACGCGCGTGAAGGGCGCGAGCAAAGGAGACAAGCCCGGTTTTGTCGGAGACAGAGAGAAGCGCGCGGGTTACCTGGATGAGGCCGTTCATGGGATGGTCCACTTTATGGGGCACTCGCGTATGCGCATGGGAAGTCCTCACGAACTACCGGTTAAAATCAAACGAGAATTGGGGCGTGCCGTCTACCGGGGCACGAGGCGCGCAACCGCGCCTTTATTGGAAGCGATGTAGATGGCGCCATCAACGAAGCGATCGGTGATGAGGCGTTGGACATCGGGGATGGAGAGTTGATCAACAACGCTGCCATCGCGTGGGTCAATTGTGATGAGGGTGGAGGAGCCTCGCGGCTGCGCGTTCCAGAGAAGCAAGAGGCCTTTGCGGATGCCGATGACGGTGCCGCTGGTGCCTTTGGCGAGCCATTTGATCTGTCCGGTGGCGGCGTCAAAGGCGGTGAGGCCGGAGGCGGGAATTTCGCAGTAGAGCACTCCATCATGGACCGCGGGCTGTACATCGAGCGGGGTTGGTGTGCGATAGCGCCAAGCCAACTGGCCCGTGGGAGTGAAGGCCCAAACAGACTGATCGAGGCCAGCGATGTACATACGTTCATCGTCGGCGACCGGGTTGGTGGCTAGGCCAGCGAAGATTTTGCCGCGGCCTAAGAGGCTGCCTTGCGAGCTCAAGAAGGCGACGTCGCCGCGCTGGTTGACAAAGCCGAATGCGTTCTCACCGATGCGTACTGGCTTTGCTTCAACGGTTGCATCGAAGCTGAAACCCCAGGAGCCAAAGCCTAAGGAGCGGCGGTGGGCGTAAATCTGGCCGTCGGCGGTGCCGAAGATGGCGAGGTCGCCGCTGATGACGGGGCTGGAGTTGACGACCTTGTCAAGATCGTCGCGGCCGATGAGGTTGCCAGTCGCGGCGGCGAGGGTGAAGATTTCAGATTCGCTTACGACCAAAACCTTGGCGGGATCAGTGGGGTCCCGATCAAGTCCGACAAACTTGGTCAAAGGGCTGGCAACATCGAGGGTCCAGCGGTTAGCACCATTGGAAGTTTCCATGAGCGTGACCGTGCTCGAGCGTTCTTGGATCAGTAGTGCGTCGTTAGAGGCGGTCATCGCGATGATGCTGGCACGCTTGCGTGTGGCGGGGAAGGGATAGCCGACCCAGTCGAGGCGGTAGCCGATTTTGGACCACTCTTCGTGGTTGATCGCGACGCCCGAGGGAGCGAGGATGGAAGCGGGCTTGTCGGTTTTTGGATCACCCTTTGGCGATTGAGCCGTATCAGCGGTGGACCCCTTTGTTGTATTGGGTGTACAACCTATGGGGATAAGGCCAGCCGCAAGTACGAGTGCCGCAATCGCGGGTGCGAAGAACAGCATGCTGCGTGATTGGCCAGAAGGGGGGCCATTGGAGGTTGGCGTGGTCGCTGCGTGCATCCGTGTGGATCTCCGGTCGTGGATCAAGGGTACGGAAATGGTGCTGAAACGTGCGTCGTTAAGCGTTAAACGATGCGGGACAAGTTCAAATGGTCTTCAGGTCGGAACAGAATCAAAATAGAGAGAGGACTAAGGCTTAGGCTGGCCATCACGCCGCATGGGGACGAGTATACGGGCATTCTGGCTCATCGTGCAGGCAATCGACCCGAGTCGTAGGCATCTTCTTGAAAGGTGAAGGGTTGAAGGAAGATGGTTTACAGGGTGATAGGACTATCGGTGGGGGGTGAGCTTGATGAGTCCATGTACGTGGTGGCGAACGATTTGGCGTGGCACGAAGTCGAAGGTGGGCTTTCATCGGATTATTCCTTGACAATTACGCCACAGTCGGCAGACAATACAGCATGTTTACCGGCTTGGTCCAGTCGCTAGGTGTGGTTCGTGAACTCGTGCACAAACCCGATGGCGCGGGGGTGCGACTCGTGGTTGAATCAGTGGCTAGTTGGTTCGAGGCGGCGAGCATTCGCATGGGTGATTCGATTTGTGTCAGTGGGGTGTGCCTGACGGTTGCGGCTGAACCGGGAAGTGGGGCACTGGCGGATGCAATTACTGGCCAAGAAGCCGTGATTTCACGGGCAATGCTCTTTGATGTTCACACCGAAACCATCGATAAAACTTCGCTCGGTTCGCTTCGAGTTCGCAGCCCGGTGAACCTCGAAACGTCGGCGACGCTCGCCACGCCCTTGGGTGGGCACATGGTGCAAGGTCATGTCGAGGGAGTGGCCCGGATCGTCAAGATCCTGACGACGCCCGATTGGCGTATGACGATCGCGCCGCCTAAAGACTTGCTGGAGTGCATCATTCCCAAGGGGTCGATTTGCGTCGAAGGGATCTCGCTTACGGTGGCGTCGGTGGACCTGGCTTCGGGTACCTTTGACGTTGCGCTGATCCCTACGACGCTTGCCAAAACTACGCTCGGGACGGCTCGTGTAGACGATGTTGTCAACATCGAGACAGACATCATGGCCCGTACCGTTGTGTACTGGCTCAGGCACTTTCAGGTTGCTTCGGCAGTATCGAGCGCGTCAATAGCACATTGAGCTGAGCTTTGGGAGATTCTCGTGCGTGTCCTTGGCATCGATCCTGGGCTTCGCATCACTGGGTACGCCTGTCTAGAAGGCGTCAGCGGCGTGGCCGCGTTGACCACGATGCCACGGATTGTTGAAGCAGGCGTCTTTCGGCTGGGAAAGTCGGCAGATCCAAAGGCCAAAGCAGCAAGGCTGAACGAAAAAGACTCGACAGGCACAATAGATTTGGCGTCTGGTTTTCGCAGGTTGGCAACTGGCAAGGCACCGGTCGCGAGCATCTCGGCCCGATTACTCGAACTAGATCGTGACTTTACCGATTTGATCCAGCGGGTCACGCCGGACGCGGTCGCCATCGAAGCCATCTTTGCCCACACCAAGCACCCGGCGACCTCGATCATCATGGCCCATGCGCGAGGCGTTCTCTTGCTTGGGGCGCGCAGAGCGAGTCTACGATTGGTGGAACTTCGCCCGGCGACGGTCAAGAAAGCGCTTACAGGCAACGGGCAAGCCGACAAGGCACACATGCAGCGCGCGGTGCAGGAACGATTCGGTCTCGCGGAGTTGCCCAGCCCGCCGGATTTAGCCGACGCATTGGCGATAGCACTCTGCGCAATCGAGCGCCTGGGCTGGAGTAGTGGACGCGAATAAGTCCCTAAGCCCGCGGAGCTTTTGCGCAATATGATTGCACAATGACGGACATGGATCGAATCGCGGCACAAGTATTGATCGTTGAGGACGAACCCGAACACGCGGACGTGATGGCCGACGCGCTACGAAAGCCCGGGCACGTGTGCACGGTGGTGACCACGGTCGTACAGGCACTCGATGAATTAAAGCACGGCGCTTTCGACGTGATCGTGACGGACCTGCGCATGCCTAGCTCCGGCGGCAAGGACGGGGTAGCTGCGGACGGCGCAGACGCAGGGCTTAAAGTTCTCGAATCGGCGCGCAAGCTCCAGCCACACGCTGAGACAGTGATGGTCACGGCTCATGGCGATGTCGCCACTGCGCGAGCGGCTTTCAAGCTTGGTGCGTATGACTTCATCGAAAAGCCCTTGGATCTCGCCGTGTTTCGCGAGCTTATCAATCGAGCCGCGGGGACTGCGTTGTCGCGAGCGCACCAAGGTCCGCCCGGCGAGAACGACACGCATCAGGGCTTCAATGGATTAATCGCCGCCAGTGAGCCGATGCGACGAGTGATTCGCTCGGTACGCGCGGTTGCGGCGAGCAATTTGCCCGTGCTGGTGACAGGCGAAAGCGGTACGGGAAAGGAACTTATTGCCGCTGCGGTTCACGCAAATAGCGCACGAGCGAAGGGCCGATTCGTCGCGCTTAACTGTGCGGCGGAAGCCGAGACACTCCTTGAAGACCAACTCTTTGGTCACGTGCGCGGCGCGTTCACGGGTGCCGAACGCGATCGCGAAGGCGTCTTTGAATACGCCAGCGGCGGGACGCTCTTCCTTGATGAAATCGGCGACATGCCCCTTAAAATGCAGGCCAAGTTGCTCCGCGTCCTTGAGACGGGAATGGTTGTCCGCGTTGGCAGCAACGATCCGCGCAAGACCGATGTTCGCCTCGTGAGCGCGACGAATAAAGACCTTTCGCAGCTCATCGCACAAAGTGTATTTCGTGAGGATTTGTACTTCCGGATCAAAGGAGCGCAGGTGCACCTGCCACCCTTGCGCGAAAGGCGCGAGGACATCCCGCGGATCGCAAGGCTCGCGCTGACCAAAGCCTGGAGCAACATGGGCAAGTTGCCTGGCGAAGTGCCCGGTTTTACTGATGCGGCGATGATGCGTTTGACCAGTTACGCGTGGCCTGGCAATGTTCGCCAACTTCTTAATGTTGTTCAGAACATGGTCGTGACCGCGCTGCCTGACTTTGACCCCGGCACGCCTGGTATGCTCGATGTTCGGCACATTCCCGACGACGTTCGTGCGGCCGACGACGGCCCGGACATGGAAAGTTCAGAAGGCGGCGATGGGCCAGCGGTCGCCGGTTCGCTCGCGGGAACGAGCCTTGAACAAATCGAAAAGCGAGCGATCCGCGAGACGCTGCGGCTGACGCAAGGCAATCGCGAGTACGCCGCTAAACTGCTCGGCATCGGCGAACGCACGCTCTATCGCAAGCTCAAGGAATATGGGCTGCGGTGAGAACTGGTTTTTTCCTTCTTCTTGTTCTTGTTATTCTGTTTATTCTTCTTAAACACACTGCGCACAAATAAAGAAGCCCACGAGTTTGAACTCATGGGCTTTTTATCATTTTGAACTTAAACCTTGAATCAGATTACGAAAGCCCACCCTTGAAGTTGAGATTGCGTGCCTTCTCGCGCATTCGGCGGAGGGCTGGCGTTTCCTTAGTGATTTCTTCGATGGAGCGGCCACCACGCTCGACGCGGTCGCGACCCTTGGGACCGCCACGGCCTTGTGAGCCTGGACCAGAACGGCCCAGACCACCTTGTGCACCTTGCCCACCCTGACCGCCGCCGCCTGGCCCACCTTCGCTCTGGGCGGTAGAGCCGATCTGGATTTCGGGGAGTGGTTTGAGAGCCTTGATGGATAGAGAGATGCGACGGTTGGCCTGATCAATTTTCAGGATGCGAGCCTGAACCACTTCGTTGGGTTTGAGAACGTCTTCGACCTTGCCGATGCGCTTATGGTCGAGTTCGGAGATGTGGATAAGGCCTTCGACGCCGGGCGCGATCTCGGCAAACGCGCCGAACTCGGCGATGCGCGTGATCTTTGCAGTCACGTCGGCGCCCTCGGCGATCACCGAATGGCTGAAGGGGTCGCCTTGGACTTGCTTCAAACCAAGGCTCACGCGAAGGCTCTTGCGCTGGCGATTGTCTCGACCACCACCACCCTGCTCGCCACCGTCGGCGGGCTGGTCAGAAGCTGGCGCGCCATCGGCGGCTTCGTCGCGTTCGACCTTGAGGATCTGGACGCGGATGCGATCGTTGACCTTGACGTACTTCTCGACGTTTTTAATGCCTGGGAATACGCGGTCGTAGGTCATGTCGGAGAGGTGGAGCAAGCCATCGACGCCGCCGATATCGACGAACGCGCCGAACTCAACAACGCGGCGGACGGTGCCTTCGACTGTCGCGCCCTCGACCAAGGTCTTGCGCAACTCTTCCATCCGAACCTTGCGTTCTTCATCAAGGATGTCGCGACGAGAAAGAACGATGTTTCCTTTGCCGAAGCGTTCGACGCGGGTAACAACGCACTTCATCTTCTCGCCGACAAAGACCGAGAGGTCGGGGATGCGGTCAAAGGAGATCTGGCCAGCGGGCATAAAGGCGCGATGGTTGGCAACTTCAAGCTCAAGGCCGACTTGCTTGCCTTCTTTGGAGGTGGCAACGCCGCTGACGCGAGCTTCGACAACCTGGCCAGCATCGAGAAGTTCCCAATCGGCCTTCTGCACCGCGCCGGGGCGAGAACAGATAAATAGGTTCTCGCTGGGCTCGTGCTTATCGACGACAAGCTGAAGCTCATGGCCTTGAATAGGCAGGTCCTTGTCGTCGGGCCACTGCATGCGTTGGACGACGCCTAGCTCGCGCGGGCCGAACTCGACGAAGATGTCAGAAGGGCCAACGGAGACGACGGTGCCGGTGCGGTGAACGCGACCGGCTTGGACTATGCGCGGGCCGCGAGTGCCTGGGGCGCGCACGCTGGTTTGCGATGAAGAACCAGAGGAGCTATTCGAAGGGTTACGAGGTCCGCCACGAGAGTTGCCAGCGGCTCCGCCCACCGAACTGCCTTTAACAGGCTCAGGCGCGTCGGTAGCAGCCTTCATCGCGGCATCGAGCTCCGCCGACATTTCAGGGGTGATGTCGGAGTTGACTTCGGACTTCATGGGATCGTTGTTGGGGATCATCGAATGCTGCCTAGGGTGCCCCGGTGTTCACGGAAGTGGGGCGTACGTCGACGCGACCGGTGACAACCGGCCTGCCCGTCGGGGGATGCGCCAACGCGAACCGTCGCGTCGGAACGCAGAGTGTAGACGGGTAGAGCGAGGAGAGAAGGCGCGTAAGAGGCGTTGTCAAATCCTACCTGTGAGTGCTCCTTAAAGCCTCTCACGGAATGTCATGCGTTTTGCGGTGAGTTGGTCGTGCAAGAAGGCTCGCTATGGCCAAGCCGCTGCTGCAGGACGGATTGCGGGAAATCATCGAAACGATCATCTCGAAGAAGCCTCGCAGGTTCAAGCATCCGGGGCGCAAACGTGTGCCTGATTACG
>Ga0105048_10014060_pt1 | contig 12489 bp, 8 predicted proteins | sample MAT05_FD_78382 | JGI IMG/M metagenome (GOLD analysis project Ga0105048, IMG submission 78382) | Freshwater microbial communities from Lake Fryxell liftoff mats and glacier meltwater in Antarctica - MAT-05 | ecosystem: Environmental > Aquatic > Freshwater > Ice > Liftoff microbial mat | place... | reverse complement strand
TGTGGGTTTTTGCAGATCAAAAACCCACAGGCGAGGGTCAGTGGAGGGTCGTGAGTAATCAATCACCGCCAGCCGATCGTCCACCTGCGCTCGGCCCGCTGCTACCGCGCAGCCGCGCGCGGTGAGCGCCAACGCAATCACCTTTGGGTCTGCGTCACGCGCCAAATGGGCAAGGCGGGTCGCCAGATCGGTTGCCCCCAATGCCGGTGCGAAACTCAGCGAAACTAGGCAAGCGTAGCGGTAAAGCTTGTGCATGAGTTGACCACTCCTCGATGCGCTAGTGAGGCCCCACCATATCCCACCAGGACCTCAACAAACCGTCGGCAGTCCGATTCGCTCGGCAGCCGTTAACATCCACGGAACTTCGGCTCGCGTTTTTCCATGAACGCGCGCATGGCTTCGGCGAAGTCTTCCGATTGCAACAACAGACCGTTTTGGATTGCTGCGGCGCGGTTGCCGGCCTGCACTTGCGCCTCAATGCGGTCGCCCATCGTGCGTTTGATGCCGGCGACCACCAGCGGTGGGTTGGCGGCGATGCGGCTGGCCAAGCTGCGCGCGGCTTGCAGCAGCGTCTCACGGTCGCTCAACACCTGGGTCACCAGTCCCATGCGCAGCGCGAAGTCGGCATCAAAATCCTCGCCAGTCAGCGCAATTTGTCGCGCCCAGCCTTCGCCAACGATATGGGGCAAGCGTGAAATGCCGCCGAGGTCGGAGACGATGCCAACCTTGACCTCACGCAGGGCAAAGCGCGCCCGTACGCTGGCCAATCGAATATCGCACGCAGCGACCATTTCGATTCCAGCGCCTATGCACCAACCGTCGATAGCTGCAATCACTGGCAAGCGGCTGTTCGCGATGGCGGCAAAGCCAGCCTGCATGCGCGTCGCCTGCTCAACCACCGCTTGGCGACCGGGCGCACCGTTCGCCAACATAGCGCCGATTTCACTCGCCATCGCCGGTAAATCCAGGCCGTAGCTGAAGTGTTCGCCCGCGCCGTGCACAATCAGCGCGCGCAAACTGGCATCCGTTTCCAGTTCGGCGATAGCGCCAGGCAGTTCGCGCCAAAACTCCGGGCCCATCGCATTGCCACGTCCTGGCCCTATCAACACCAGTTCGGCGGTATCCGCAGCCGGGCGGTCAATTCGCAAGGAACGCATAGCGGGCTTTTCTTCACTCAATTTTGTTGTGAAGAAAAATACGCCAGCGCAACCAAACCTAGGCCGAACGAGTGAGCGACTTCGTGGCGATTTGCGCCCGCCGCAACCCAATCTCGTGATCAAGCTAGACTTCTCGGCGACTTTTACCGTGAGGATCTTAGGTGCGAAGCCCATACTTATTTTTGGCTGCAGTGAGTCTGTATTGCTTGGGGTCAACGGCCGGATGGGCTGCGCAATGCATCGGTTTGGTTTTAGGCGGCGGTGGCGCACGTGGCGCTGCGCATATCGGCGTGTTGAAAGTCCTGGAACGCGAGCGCGTGCCAATTTGCCGCATCGCGGGGACCAGCATGGGTTCGATCGTCGGCGGCTTGTATGCGTCTGGGTATTCGCCCGAAGAAATCGAACAAGTGCTTAATGCGGTGGATTGGAAAGACGTATTGAATGACGATCCGTCCCGCGTGGATTTTCCGATGCGGCGCAAGAATGACACGCTGCGTTATTTAATGAATGCCAAAGTGGGTTTGCGTGGCGGCGCAATCCAATTTCCACGAGGCGTCATTCAGGGGCAGAAACTATTGCTATTGTTGCGCCGTTTGACCATTCATACTTGGCGAACGGCTAATTTTGATGCGCTGCCGATTCCCTTCCGCGCGGTGGCCACCGATATTGTCAGCGGCAAACAAGTATTATTTAGTAAGGGCGATCTGGGCTTGGCTATTCGCGCCAGCATGTCAGTTCCTGCGGCATTTGCGCCTATACGCGTGGACGGCCGCATGTTGGTGGATGGTGGCATTGTTAACAATGTGCCGGTTGATGTGGTGCAGGCAATGGGCGCGGATCGATTAATTGTAGTGGACGTGGGTGCGCCATTGGCGGAGGATAGTGAGCTTAATTCGCCGTTTGCCGTTACCATGCAAATGCTCGATGTGTTAATGAAACAACGCACTGAGTTGATGTTAGAGAAAATGTCGCCAGGCGATGTCAAGATACTGCCGCAATTGGGCGATATCGGCAGTGCGGATTTTGTTCGTTCGGGTAGTGCAATTCCACTCGGTGTGCAGGCGGCTGAGTTACATGTGTCACGACTGCGCGAGTTGTCCGTATCAGAGGATGAATATCGGCGTTATCGTGAGCGTCACCGGCGGCAGATCTTTGATTCGCCGATGGTCAGTTTTATCAATGTATTAAAAACGCGCAGTAAGACGGCGGGTTATGTGGAGCGTGAGTTGGATGGTTTGCAGGGACAGAAGCTGGATATCGCCAAGCTAGAGAAATCCATTGGTGGTGCCTTTGGCTTAGGAAACTATGAGCGTGTTACTTGGCGCCCGGTTGAGCAAGACGGCAAAACGGGAATCGAAGTGATACCAGTCGATAAGGGTTGGGGACCCAACTTCCTGGCCTTCGGATTGCAGATTAGTGATAATTTTGAAGGCCGTAACGACTATCAGCTGGGTCTGGAATATACGATGACCGGATTGAATATTTACGGTGGCGAATGGCGTTCACGCTTGGAGATGGGCCGCGTCACCGGCCTGCGTAGCGAGTTCTTTCAGCCAGCCGGTGATCGTGCGCAATATTATATATCGCCATTTATAGAATACCGCGCTTTTGATCAGCCAATCAGCTTCGATGGCGCGGTAGCTGCCGAATATCGCGTACGCCGAGCAAGCCTGGGTTTTGATATTGGCTACGAATTCGGCGGCTCAACGCGCTTGTACGCTGGCCTCGTGCGTGGGCATGGCAACGCCTCGCTCACCATTGGCGATAGTTTGCTTCCAGGACTATCCCTACAAAGTGCGACGGCGCGGTTTGGTTTTATTCGCGATACATTGGACGATGCCAATTTTCCCGCATCTGGCAGCCGCGGCGAGTTTCTACTGGCGGCGGATGTGACTGGACTGGGTAGTGATGGTGATGGCGAAATTGCCGTGTTCAATTGGGACAAAGCCTACAATCGCGGCGCTAATCGTTTGTTGCTGGGTGCACGCTTGCAAACCACTTGGGGAGAGCCGGCGGTGTTGGATGCACTTTCACCCTTAGGTGGATTTACCAATCTGTCAGGTTACACTGAGCGTGAATTAGTCGGTGCGCACAGCGCGCTATTTCGCAGCGTCTATTATCGACGTCTGGGCAGCGAGGGCCAATTATTTTCCGTGCCAGCCTTTGTTGGAGGCAGTATTGAAGCAGGCAACGTATTCGACAATCGTGCGCAAGTGGTCAGCCTAAATAATCTGATCTTTGCAGGCAGTGTGTTTGTCGGACTGGATTCGCCATTAGGGCCGATTTTTCTAGGATTTGGCCGCGCCGACACCGGTAGCAGTTCGGTGTACCTGAACTTTGGCACCCTGCTGCGGCCGCGTTTGTAACAATCCGGCGAGTGCGGCATCAAGACCCGCAGTGGCTTGGCCCGTGTGCATTGTCGGGCTGAAAAAGGACGCTCGCAATGAACCGATGTCGTAAGTCATTGATTCGTATTGCGAGGTCTTCGACGCGACAGCGGCGACAGCCGTGGCAACCCAGCGACGTTGGTGGTGGCTTAAGCGAACGTCCCTGGATTGCCGCGGTCGCTTTAGGCTCTCTCGCAAAGACGAGTCTTGTGGGGTTCATCCGTGTGCATTTTTGGGCTGAAAAAGGACGCTCGCAGTGACGTCGCTTGACAGCCCACATCAGTTTGACTCGCACCCTACGCAAGCACGCAAGCAGGACTAGTTGTCAAAACCCCCAGTCCGCTCTAACATCCGCAGGCTAAGTGCGCCGCTGTAGCTCAGTTGGTAGAGCAACTGATTCGTAATCAGTAGGTCCGCAGTTCGAGTCTGCGCAGCGGCACCAGTTAAAACAAACACTTAGCGCGGTTTTCGGGCGTCTAGACGTCCGCTATTTTTTCTCGGGTCACCAATAGGTCATCACGCGGAATCCAGCACCTTGCGTAGCGGCTTCTGGTAGCCGCCGGCGAGGTTCCAGGCGATCGGCAGGACGCGCCCCGCGCAGTGCTCAAACACGATGCGGTCGCGCTCGCGCAGTTGTTCCGATGTCAGCCAGCCAGCGAGCGGATCGTCGATCTGCGGATCGGCGCCCGCTTGGTACAGCAGGAGGTCGCTATAGAGTTGTGGCCCGCGCTGTCATCGCATTTCGCCGCTTCTTTGACATAGGTCCTGTTTGTGTTGTCGCTATAGAGTTGTGGCCCGCGCTGTCATCGCATTGGCTGCGCGCCGCGCCTTGCATCCATCCGCTTAAGCCACGCAACGCATCTCACGCTGAAAGTCTGACAGGCTGCTGGGCTGCTGGATCAGCAGCGCATCTATCGACTACGACCGCTAAATCAGCCCGTGCGATGGGGAAGGGCTGGGACAGGCGGGCGTTGATGCGTTCGGACATGGGAGCCTCGCTGGGTGGCTTTGCTGGCACATCGTTGCACGGGTGCGCGCGCTGTCGTCAAAATTGCCCCAAATGCGACCAACCCCGCGCCTGCCCAAGGCGATAGCTGTAAGGCGCCCAGGCGAAACTGAGTGATGGACTGTGTTAGAAATCGCGCACTGCGCAACGAACGCACAGATACGGCCCCGATGAGCATTGCCATCCACCACAATCCAGACTGCGGCACCTCCAGAAGCGTGCTGGCGATCATTCGCGCCGCGGGGGTTGAGCCGGTCGTTATTGAATACCTGCAGACCGGCTGGACCAAGCCGCAGCTGCAAGGCTTGTTTGCGGCAGCCGGATTGACCCCGCGCGGCGCGCTGCGCACGAGCAAATCGCCAGCGGCGGAGCTGGGGTTGCTGGATCCCGCGGTCGATGACGAAACGCTGCTGGCGGCGATGGTTGAACATCCGCTGCTGGTCAACCGGCCGATCGTTTGTTCGCCCAAGGGCGTGCGCCTGTGCCGGCCAAGCGAGCTGGTGCTTGATCTGTTGGAGCGCTTGCCGCCGGGGCCGCTCTACAGAGAAGACGGCGAGTTGTTGATCGACGCCCGTGGTCGGCGGGTTGGCAGCCAGGATGGCTAAACAATGCTGAGCGCAGATCAGGTGCAATCGCTGGCGCCGGATTCGGCTTCAGCGGCGGCCGGACGCAAACTGGGCGGGCCCGTGCACTGGCAGGCGTTGGGGCGCTCGGCGCGTGGGTTGTGGGGTGAGTGCAAGGGCAGCGCGCTGTATCAGACGCGGGTTGATCTGCTCGACTATTCCAGCAAATGCACCTGCCCATCGCGCAAGTTTCCGTGCAAACACGCTCTCGGCCTGCTGTTTTTGGCGGCCGCGGCCGCGGCGCAATTGACTGAACGGGACGAGCCGCAGTGGGTCGCCGATTGGCTCAACCAGCGCCAGCAAAAAGCCCAAGCGAAAGCGCAGCCCGCGGAAAAAAAGCCGGTCGACGAAAAAGCGCAGGCCAAGCGCGCGGACGCCCGGATCAGTGCAATGCTGGCGGGTTTGGACGTGACCGAGCGCTGGCTGCACGATTTGGTCCAGCAAGGCCTAGCGCAAAGCGATCTGGACCAGCAGTTGAAAACCGCAGCCTTGCGTTTGCAGGATGCCAAAGCCGGCGCGCTGGCCGAGCGCTTGCGGCAGATCGGGGCGATGAGCGAACGCCAGCAGAGCGAGCGCATCGCGCAGCTGGGCCAAGTGCAGTGGCTGATTGATCTGTTTCGCAGGCGCGATCAGTTGTCAGCCGCTTGGCGGGCCGAAGTGGATGCCTGGGTGGGCTTGAGCGAGCGCGAGGAAGAGGTGCTGGATTCGGGTGAGCGCGTAAGCGGGGAGTTTTTCATCGCCGGCGTGAGCAGCATCGAAGGCGAGCGTCTGCGTGAGGAGCGCACCTGGTTGATTGAGCCCGGCGGGCGCAGCTTTCTCAAGCTTGAGTTTTTGTTCGGTGCGGCGCGCGGGGCGCTGTTCCCAGCCGGGGCAAGCGTCTCCGGCACGCTTGCGTTGTACCGCGCCTGCGCCGCGCAGCGCGTGCTGCTTGCGCAGACCGAACTTAAGCCAACCCAGGTGATCCCGGCGCTGCACCACATCAATGAGGCGCTGACTTTGCACGCCGCGCAACTGGCGCGCTCGCCGTTTTGTCGAACAAGCGCTGCCTGTGTGGCGGATCTAACGGTGATCGCCCATCAAGATTCGTACTGGTTACACGATCGCAGCGGCGTGGCGCTGCCGATTGCCGCGGGTGAGGCCGGCTTGCTGGCTTTTCTGCGCACCGGCGCGCATCCGGCCACGATTGCTTTTGCTCACGATGGCCACTGCGCACAGCTGTTGGGCTTTGCTATGGCAGACGCGCCACCTTCGAGTTGGGCGGCTCTGTGAACGATCCCTTGCATTTGGCCCTGACCATTGGTTTAAGCCGAGGCGGCAGCTTTGAGCCGCCTGCGCTGCTTGCCGAGCACCTACAAGGGCGCGGCCCGGCGGCGGCCTTGCGCGCGGTGGCTGCGATGGCTTGCCTGGAGGCCGGGGCACGCGTGCCCGACAGCCTGCCGGCGCTCGATCCGGCACCTGCAGAAACCCAAGCTACGCTGCGCCCGAGCGCGGTCAGCTTGCTGATAATTGTTTGCGTATCCGAAACTTGGCTGCTGGACGAAGCACTGGCCGTGCTGGCCGAGCGCGGCATGCGCGTCCCGCACGCGGTGCTGGCCATGTTGCTGGGCAGCGCCGAGACGAAGATGCGGCGGCGAGTTGCTGCGGTTGCCGGCGAACGCGGCCGCTGGCTGGGGCTGCATGTGAAGGCGCATGCGTGGTTGCGCCAAGCGCCACGCAGCGCCGATGCAGCCGTCCTGCGGCGGGTGTTTGCGGAGGGCAGCACGCTGGAGCGCGAGGGCGCACTGAAGGGCTGGCGCGCGCTTGATGCCACCGCGTCGCGTGAGGCGCTCAGCCTTGATTTCAGCAAAGATCCGGCCGATGTGCGGCTGCGCCTGTTGGCCTGTCTGCGGGTGGGCTTGGCGCCGGACGATGAGCCTTTTCTCGCCAGCGTCATTAGCGATCGCGCCGCGACTGTGCAGGCCGAGGCGCGCCGGCTGGCGCTCAAACTGCCAAGCAGCGCGATCAGCGAGCGCATGCGGCTGCGGCTTGCGCAGCTGTTGAAGTTCAAACGCGCTGAACTTGAGCTTGATCTGAGCGCGCCCTGGCTGCCTGATTGGGCCAGCGATGGCCTGCTCGAACCACCGCAAAACCATGCCAGTCCGCGCTCGTTTCGCGCGCGCCAGCTGGCCTGCCTGACGCAGCCGCGCGATTGGCTGCGCCTGAGCGCGCTGGAGCCAGCGGAATTTGCGCAGACGCTGTGCGCCAGCGTTTGGTTTAGCGAACTGATGTCGGGGTGGGCGGAGGCCGGCGCCGCGCTCGGGGCCCTGGCTGAACCGCTGGTCGAACAGCTGTGCGCGGAATTTGCTGCCAAGCACTCCGCGCGGCGTGACTACCAGCGTATTGAGGCCGCGAAGTTCGCGATCTCGCAATTGGACGCGGCGTCCTGGGCGCGGCAACTGTCGGCACTGCTGCACAGTGAGGGCTTGAGCGAGCACGCGATTGCGCTTTTGCCGCGCCCATGGCCGCGCGAGGCCACTCGAATTTGGGCCGCTCAGTTGCGCAAACGCTTAAGCGATGTCCCGATCCCGAAGGCCGGCGAACCCAATCCGGCGAACACGTTTTACCCAGCACAAGCGCGCATCGGCTACGAACTTGATCAAGCCCGCCAAGGCATCGACCCCAGCCATATCGAGCCCACGCTCGACACGCTTAACGTGGTCGCTGAGCATCCATTGGTCGATCGCATCGAATCCTTTCAACGCGCCTTACAGTTGCGCCTTCGTATCCACATGGAGTTCTATTCATGAGCCAACCAGACGTTCTGCGCGCTCCGGCCGAAATCACCTATGCCGAGGAGTTAAGCGCGCTTGCAAAGTTTGATCAGCACCCGCGTCCGGCACAGTGGCGCTTGAGTCCCAAGGCAGTGCGCACTTACTTGCTGGGCGGCAGCTTGGCCGATGGCACGCAAATCAGCGCCAAGTACATCGGTGACGCGCGGGTGATTGAGATCGCGATTGCGACCCTGCTGACCGATCGCGCACTGCTGCTGCTGGGCGTGCCCGGCACCGCGAAGAGCTGGGTCAGCGAGCATTTGGCGGCCGCCATTTGCGGTGATTCCACCTTGATGATCCAAGGCACCGCCGGCACCGATGAATCGGCGTTGCGCTACGGCTGGAACTACGCGGAGCTGATTGCCAAAGGGCCATCGGAGCGCGCCCTGGTGGAAAGCCCGATGATGCGCGGCATGCGCAGCGGCGCCTTGGTTCGTTTGGAAGAGCTCACCCGCATCAGCGCCGAAGTACAAGACACCCTGATCACCCTGTTGAGCGAAAAAACCCTGCCGGTGCCGGAGCTCAACATGCAGGTGCCCGCGGTGCGTGGCTTTAACGTGATTGCCACCGCCAACAACCGCGACCGCGGCGTCAATGAGCTGTCCAGCGCCCTGATGCGCCGCTTCAACACGGTGATTTTGCCGACTCCGGGCAGCCTGGAGGAAGAAATCGCCATCGTCGAAAAGCGCGTCGCCGAGCAAGCCGTCGCGCTGAAACTGCCGCCGGTCAGCATCGGCGTGCCCGAGGAAATTCGGCGCGTCGTGCAGGTGTTTCGCGAGCTGCGTTTGGGCGCCACCAGCGAAGGCAACAAGATCAAATCGCCGAGCGGCACGCTGTCCACCGCCGAAGCCATCAGCGTGGTGAATCACGGCTTGGCGCTCTCGGCTTACTACGGCGATGGCCGCTTGCAGGCCAGCGATATCGCGGCCGGTTTGATCGGTGCCGTGGTCAAAGACCCATTGCAGGACCAAGCGGTGCTGGCCGAATACTTGAAAACCGTGGTGCGTGAGCGCGAAGGCTGGAAGGATCTCTATCGCGCAGTCAACGCGCTGATCTGAACGCCGCAATGACGCGCATTTTTGGCATTCGTCACCACGGGCCAGGCTCAGGCTTAAGCCTGCGCGCAGCGCTTGAGGAATACGCGCCGGACTGCGTTTTGATCGAAGGCCCACCCGAGGCCGACAGCCTGCTTGCGCTGCTGCGGGACCCCGGCTATCAGCCGCCGCTGGCGCTGTTGCTCTCGCAGGTCGATGCGCCGCAGCATTCGGTGTTTTATCCGTTTGCCGCCCATTCGCCGGAATGGATTGCCATTCAATATGCGCAGGCGTCGGCTGTTGCGGTGCGCTTTTGCGATTGGCCAGCTGCGGCATCTATGGCTTTTGTCCATGAGCAGGCGCAAGCGCCGGAGCCAGACGTGGGCACGGCGCCGCGCCCGGATCCGATTGCGCTGTTGGCGGCAGCCGCCGATGCGGGAGACGCCGAGCTCTGGTGGGATGGTTTGATCGAGCAACAAACCTCGGCCGCAGATGTTTTTGAGGCGATCAGCGAGGCCATGGCCGAGGGTCGGGCGGGGCATTTGGACCCGCGCAACGCGCTCCGTGAAGCGGCGATGCGGCAAGCCGTGCGCGAGGCCTGTAAAGCGGGCGCGCAGCGGATTGCGCTGGTGTGCGGCGCTTACCATGCGCCGGCATTGAGCGCGGCGATCACGCCCAAGGCCGATGCGCCCTTGCTGGCCGAAATCAAACGCCTCAGCAAGGCGATCAAGCTGCATGTCGCCTGGGTGCCGTGGAGTCAAAGCCGCCTAAGCCTGGCCAGCGCCTATGGTGCCGGCATGCCCGCGCCGGCTTGGTATGCGGACATGTTCGTCGCAGGCGAGCGAGCGCACGTGCGCTTCTTGGCGCGCGCCGCTGTCTGTTTGCGCGCGGCTGATCTTGAAGCCTCCAGCGCCAGCGTGATTGAAGCGGTGCGCTTGGCCGAAACATTGAGCGCCATGCGCGGGCGCCGCCTGCCTGGATTGGCCGAAGTGCGTGAGGCGGCGCTCAGCGTGCTGGCGCGCGGCGATGCCAATCGTTATGCGCTGATTGCCAACACGCTGGAAATCAACGAAGCCTTTGGCACGGTTGCCGCGGATGCGCCCAGCCTGCCCTTGAAGCGCGATTTTGAATGCTGCCTGCGCGCACTCAAGCTCAAGCGAACTGCGGAGATCAAGTCGCTCGACCTTGATCTGCGCGAGCAAAATGGCTTGGCCCGCAGCTGCTTTTTCCATCGCTGCCGCATGTTGGGTCTGCAGTTTGCCGCGCCCGAAGTCAAGCACGGGCGCACGCTCGGCAGCTTCCATGAATACTGGACGCTGCGCTTTGTTCCAGAAGACGAAATCAAGCTGCTGGAAGCGAGTCAGCTGGGCGCGAGCGTGCATGACGCGGCCTGCGCGCAAATGTTAGATGGGCTGGCCGACTGTGCGCTGGACGAGATCTGCACGCGGCTGCAAAGCGCCAGCGATGCCCAGCTGAACTTGGCCGTGCCCAAACTCTTAAGCGCGCTGGGTGCGGCCTCCGCACAAGGCGATGCCAGCCTGCTGCTGGCGGCGCTGCCACCGCTGCTCAATCTGCACCGCTATGGGTCGCTGCGCGGTTTCGCGCCCAATCAAATCGCGCCCATCTGCACGGTGATGTTGGAGCGCCTGAGCGCCGGCCTGCAGCTCATCGCGCGCGGCATCAACAGCGAAGCGGCCAGCGCCATCCTAGCTCAGCTGGCGCGCTTGAGCCCTGCGCTGGAGTCGAGCGAAGAACCGGCATGGCAGGCCGCGTTCGCGCAGGCGCTGGAGAGCCTTGATGGAACCGCCGTACATCCCATGCTGCGTGGTTATGCGGCGCGCTTTGCGTTTGAACAAGGCGCTGGCGATAGCCAAGCGTTTAGCGCTGCTGCGCGCTTGGCACTATCGCCGGTGGTGCCGCCGGCGGACGCCAGCGACTGGATCCTTGGCGCACTCAAAGGGCCGGCGCTGGTGCTCAGCCACGGTGCTTTGTTGGGGCTGATCGATAGCTGGCTGCGCGGCTTGCACGAGGACGATTTCAGCGCCTTGCTGCCGGGATTACGGCGCGCATTTTCCGAGTTCGATCGCAACGAACGCCGCATCATCGGCGAGCGGGTGGCGCAAGGTGAGCGCGCGCTGGCGCCAGCCTTAAGCGGGATCGAGCTCGACCCGCTGCGTGTACAGATGTTGCTGCCCACCCTGCAGGAATTGCTGCGATGAACGACGACCGTCGCTGGCGCCTGATATTGGGTGACGCCGCCGAGCCCGCCTGCGGCAGCTTGGCCAATGGCCTTGATCGCGGCATGGACAAAGCCTTAAGCGAGCTTTACGACGGCAAAGAGCGCAAAGGCGGTTTGGGCAGCAGTCAGCCGCAAGTGGCGCGCTGGCTGGGCGACATCCGCCGCTATTTCCCAACCTCGGTGGTCCAGCTCCTACAAAAAGATGCGATCGAGCGCAAAAACCTCAAATCGATCCTGCTCGAACCAGAAACCCTCGCCACCATCGAGGTGGACGTGCATCTGGTCGCCACCTTGCTGAGCCTAGCGCAGCTGATTCCAGAAAAAACCAAAACAACCGCGCGCATGGTGGTCCGCAAGCTGGTCGAGCAAATCGAGCGGCGCCTGCGCGAGAAACTCAAAACCGCGGTCAGCGGCGCGCTGGACCGCGCCAATCGCACCCGGCGCCCGCGCTTTCAGGACATCGATTGGCCACGCACGATCCGCCTAAACTTAAAAAATTGGCAGCCCGATCTGAATGCCTTGGTCGTCAGCTCGGTGATCGGCCAAGCGCGCAAAAACCGCAGCCTCAAAGACATCATGCTGTGCGTGGATCAATCCGGTTCGATGATGACGAGCGTGGTCTACGCGAGCATTTTCGCCGCCACGCTGGCGTCGATCCGCGCGGTCTCCACGCAGCTGGTGTTGTTCGACACCGCGGTGGTTGACCTGACCCCGATGCTGGCTGATCCCGTCGACGTGCTGTTTGGCACCCAGTTGGGCGGCGGCACCGATATTGCCCGCGCGCTGGCCTACTGCCAAACCCAAATTCGCCGCCCCGCCGACACCACCTTCGTGCTGATCAGCGATCTCTATGAAGGCGGCAACCAGAACGCCATGCGCGGCCACGCCAGTGAGCTGGTGCGCGCCGGCGTAAATCTAATGGTCCTACTCGCCCTCAACGACGACGGCGCGCCAGCCTATGACCACGCCAACGCCCGATTTTTCGCCAGCCTAGGCTGCCCCACCTTCGCCTGCACCCCCGACCAATTTCCGGATCTGATCGGCGTCGCCCTGGCCCGCGGCGACGTGCACCAGTGGGCGGCAAGAGCAGGTATTGCCGCTGGTCGGGCGCCTTGACCGGGACCGCAGCGGCCTGAGAGCCCGAAAGCGCTGGTCGCCGTGCGTCGTGCGGCAAGTTGGAGTGCTCCGGGTGTGTCGCCCGTTCTAGGCTTGCAGTGGAGTCTGCGCCAGGCC
>Ga0105048_10014058_pt1 | contig 12489 bp, 6 predicted proteins | sample MAT05_FD_78382 | JGI IMG/M metagenome (GOLD analysis project Ga0105048, IMG submission 78382) | Freshwater microbial communities from Lake Fryxell liftoff mats and glacier meltwater in Antarctica - MAT-05 | ecosystem: Environmental > Aquatic > Freshwater > Ice > Liftoff microbial mat | place... | reverse complement strand
GTTCAACGAGGACGCCCGCGTGCAGCTCCATAACATCAAGCTCCAGCAGGCGCTCGTGGGACTGAACGTCCGGAACAACTTGGTCGCCGGCACCGCCGATCCGCTGAGCGGAAAGCTGCGCGACGAACGCGGCAACAAGGAGGCCAACTACACCCAGCAGGACGCCAGGGATCTGATGGGCCGCAACAGCGCGGACGAGAACGCCGCTTTCACCAGGCTCGCGGAACGTCTCGTCCAGCAGCAGGACGCGGCGGTGAGCAACCCCGCCGTCATCCAGGCCAGCATCCCCGGGCAGGGACGCCTGCTCACCTTCAGCCGCGCGGTCGCAGTGGACGATTGGGCCGACTTGCAGATCGGCCTGAAGGCGAAGGCCGTCACGTCCGCATCGTGGTTCACGCGCCTCCTCATGCTCGTTGGCACCGCACTGGTCCTCGCGCTGTTTGCCGGCGCCGGAGCGGTATTTCGTCGGAAGCAGACGGCGGTCTAAACGCGGAACGGACGCCTCGCATCTCCGATGTGTTGCTACTTGAACGCACGAAGATCTGATCCGTGACAGTGCTCAAATCGAACTGGCCGAGGCAGGCTTGGAGGAAGTGAGGGTACGAGTGAACCATGAGGAAGCGCTCTACCCCGCGGCCTCGGCGGGCGTGGTTCAATGGGAGTCCAAAGGCTGGTAGCTGGGCCAAAGCAGCGCGGCGTGTGAGTGCCGCGAGGCTTTGGACTGCGGAGGCTTGACCCCGCTTTGGCTTTGCGGAGGAGCGATGGACGAAATCGCGGAATGCGCCGCGCGGAGGAGAGGCGCTGGGTTGCTTTGCGGGGCAACGGTGAATTTGCGCGCCGGACCCGAGGCGAGGGAAAAGCGGCGTCGAGCCGCGCGCAGTCCAAAGGCTGGCACCACGCTCGAAACCACCATTTTGCTCATCCACTGGACTCACTTTCAATCGCCCCCGCCCTCGGGCTCCGTGGAACTGCCAGGTTGACTTCCGCATTTCTGCGAGCGAAGGGAGGCCCGTGAGCTAGGCGACTCATTTTCAGAACACTGCACCAACACCGCGGAAGCGGTGTGCCCCGGCATTGAGGCCGGGGAGTGTTCTATGAAAAAACCAAAGCAAGAGGGCCTCACAGGCCAGAACAACAGCGGCTCCATTGACACCAATGGCCGCATCGGTTCCCAGCAACGCTGGGAAATCACCAAACTCCGCCGCGTTTCCGCGAACCCGGTGGCGTGGAAAGGGAGCACAGCGGACGGCCTGCCCGTCCATGTGAGCCATGCCCACGGCATCCTGCGCATCGAAATCGCGGAGCCATCGAAGATGCATCCCGGCAGCCATTGCTGGCGCGACCTGCTGGTCGTGCGTCCGGACTACATCGAGCTGGAACTCGATCTCCTGCGCGAATGGAGCAATCCATTCGGCGGGCGCGCCGGTTCGCTCACCGCAATGCGGCGCGAACGGCGCACGGTCGCCGACTGGCTCGCGCTGGGTGAATGCAAATCCGACCGCCGGGTGAAGACGCCACGAATGACCTTCTGGCGGCTGCGCTCAGTGCTCCAGATCCGCGATGAGCGGCTGGAGCACCTGCTGCAAGTCGATGCCGCGGGCGGACCGGTCCGCGTGGTCATCACGGCCATGGCGGAGGGCGATCCGCTGCCGGGGGAGATGCGCGCGGAGGAGCCGTTCTTCCCGCGCAATGGCTCCCGGTAGAAACCGCGGAGGCGAACGCCTGCCCCGCCCGTTCCGGGCGGGGCAGGCGGGGCGGCGTGATTCAATGTAAGTGCAAAGGCTGATTGCCGGCCAAAGCAGAGCGGCGCGTGAGTGCCGCACGGCCTTGGAGCGGCGGCTGGACGCCGCTTTGGCTTTGCGGAGGACCGATGGGCGAAATCGCGGAATGCGCCGGGCGGACGCAAGGCGCTGGGTTGCTTTGCGGGGCAACGGAGAATTTGCGCGTCAGCCCCGCGGCGAGGGAAAAGCGGCTTCAAGCCGCCCGCAGTCCAAAGGCAGGCGCCACGCTCGGCACCACCTCTTGTTCATCCACTGGACTCACGTTCAACTAAACCCCAGACCGGGCACCTTCCCGGTCCGCGCTCGACTTTGGAAGCTGCGCCGCTAATAGACGGAACTGAGCCATGCCTGACTTGCAAGCGACCGTCGTGAAAATCCGAAGCCGCTCTGGCGAACTCCGCGCGCTGGGTGTGGATGTCGAGATGTCGCTGGGTGCTTTGGGAAGCACTCCCGTTTACGCGTGCATCTACAATGGCATCATCATCGAGGCCGTCCTGAAGGACATCTGGCGCAGGATCGAAGTCAGCGGCGACCCGGACAAGAAGATGCTCGAGGATCTGCTCACGCAGGTGTCCCGTGCGCTCAGTGAAAAGGGCACGCCCATCCCGAAGCGCACCGCGGACAAGCTGCGCGCCGTGCAGGCGACGCGCAACCGGCTCAGCCATCACAGCGGCGATTCCACGGACGAGAGTACCGTCGTTACCGAAGATGCCGCCGAATCGCTCAGCCAGCTCGCCGTGGTGCTCGACTGGTATTTCGAGAAAATCTGCCGGACCTCGCAACCCGCCCCGATCGCGGAGCCTGTGCCCGCCGAGGGCGGACCGGCGGTCATCATCCTCTACAAGCGCGATGCGCAGCCGGATGCGCAGGTGCTCACCTGGCTGGAGGCGCAGCTTCGCGCCCGGGGATGCCGCGTCTTCATCGACCGGCACATGGGCGTCGGCGTCGAATGGGCGGTGGAGATCGACCGGCAGATCCGCGGTGCGGACTTTGTCATCGTGCTGCTCTCCGCCGCGGCGGTGGCGAGCGAGATGATCGTTCACGAAGTCGAGACGGCGCACGCCGCGTCCGCAGCGCAGCCGGGCAAGGCGCGGCTGCTGCCAGTGCGCGTGGCGTTTGCCGATCCGCTGCCGCCGGCGCTGCGCGTGATCCTCGACAAGAAGCAGCAGTTCTCGTGGCTCGGCCCGCAGGACAATGCCGGGCTCATCGAGCAGGTGCATCACGTCGTGCTTCATCCGGATGAGGTGCCGGCCGCACCCGTGGCGACGCGGCGCGAGCCGGAAGGCGGCGCGGTGCAGATCGACTCGCAGTTCTACGTGGTGCGGCCCGTCGATGACGAAGTCTATCAGGCCATCGGCCGGCGCGATGGCGTCCTGCTGGTCAAGGGTCCGCGCCAGATCGGCAAGACGTCGCTGCTCAGCCGCGCGCTCGCCCACGCGCGCGGCTCGGGTTTTCGCGTGGCGCTCACGGATTTTCAGGCGCTTGATGGAACGGAGATTCGTTCGGCAAAGGACTTCTGGCTCGCGCTCGGCGAACGGATCGCCGACCAGCTCGGCATCGAGAAACTGCCGCATGATACGTGGCGCGACGCACTCAGCCCGAACCGCAATTTCGAGCGCTACTTCCGCAGCGAGGTGCTGGAAAAATCCGACGCGCCGCTGCTCTGGGCGATGGATGAGGCGGACCGCATCTTCCCCTGCGAATTCTCGGGCGAGGTCTTCGGACTTTTCCGGACGTGGTACAATGCGCGGGCACTGGAACCCGCCGGGCCGTGGCGCAGGCTCATGCTCGCGATCGTCTATGCCACGGAGGCGGATCTGTTCATCAAGGATCTCAACCAGTCGCCGTTCAATATCGGTACGCGGTTCATGCTTCGCGGTTTCACGCACGAGGAAGTCGCCGACCTGAACCGCCGCTATGGCGGACCGCTGCGCTCGAATGAGGAGACCGAGCGCTTTCATCGCCTCACCGGCGGCCAGCCTTTCCTCGTGCGGCGCGGCTTGCGCGAAATGGCGGACCGCCAGCTCGGCATCGCGATGCTCGAAGCGGTGGCCGCGCAGGAGGACGGGCCGTTCGGTGATCAGCTCAAGCGCGTGCTCGTGCAGGTCTGCCGCGACGCGTCGCTCACGGGCGTCGTCCGCGATCTCCTCGGCGGCCGCCCGTGTGGCGATGCGAATGCCTTCTACATCCTGCGCGAGATCGGCGTGCTGGCCGGCGATTCTCCCGGCGACGCGCGCTGGCGTTGCGAACTCTACGGGCGCTTCCTGCGACGCCACCTGGGATGAGCGATCCATTTTTCAAAGTCGGCGGCACCCTCGCAAGCGACGCGCCGTGCTATGTCGAACGCCAGGCCGACCGCGGCCTGCTCGACGCGCTCCACCGCGGCGAGTTCTGCTACGTGCTGGATACGCGGCAATTTGGAAAATCGTCGCTCATGTCGCGCGCCGCGTCAGTGCTGCGCGCCGAGGGGACGCTGGTCGTGATCATCGATCTCAACGCCCTCGGTGAGAGCGGCGACGCGGAGCAGTGGTATTTCGGAATGCTCGACCACCTCGGCGAACAGCTCGAACGCCAGGGTGTGCGCGTGCTCGACGCGCTCGAGAAACACTGGGCGGAACGCGCCGCACTCGCACCAATGCCGCGGCTGATGAACGCGCTGCGCGACGTCGTCCTCCCCGCCACGCAGAAGCGCCTGGTCATCATGGTCGATGAGATCGATTACGTGCGGAAACTCGCGCGCCTCGGCACCGACGAGTTTTTTGCCGGCATCCGCGAATGCTACAATCGCCGTGCGCGCGACCCCGAGTTCGAGCGCGTCACATTCTGCCTGCTCGGAGTCGCCTCGCCTTCGGACCTCATCAAGGACTCGCGCGTCACGCCCTTCAACATCGGCACACGCATCGAGCTGCGGGATTTCACCGCGGCCGAGGCGGCGACGCTGAAAGCCGGCTTCCCTTGCGGCGCGGAGGCGGCGGAGCAGATCGTCGCGCGGGTGCTGCATTGGACCGGCGGCCACCCTTATCTCACGCAGCGTCTTTGCCGCGCGGTGGCCGAGGATGCCGGTGCGCGAGGCCCCGCGGATGTGGACCGGCATTGCGAGGAGCTGTTCCTCGCCTCCACGGCGCGGGATCGCGATGACAACCTGCTCTTCGTCCGCGACCGGATGCTGCGCGGGACGAGCGACCTCGCGGGATTGCTGGAACTGTATCGCTCGATCCGCAAAGGACGCTCCGTGGCGAATGATGATGCAAACCCGCTCGTCAGCGATCTGCGGCTGGCGGGGATCGTGCGGCCCGTGGACGGGCGTCTGGAAGTGCGCAATCGCATCTACTTCACCGTCTTCGACGCGGCGTGGATCGACAAGGCGATGCCCGGTGTCGAGCGGCGCCGCCAACGGCGCGCATTCGCGCGCGGCATCGCGGCGGCCGTAGCGGTGGTGCTCATCGGTGTCGGAGTGTGGCATGTGCTCTTCGTGCGGCCGCGGGTCGAGTACTATGATGATTTCGAGCGGCACCGCGACGGTCCCCGGGGCTTCGGGAAGCTCGCTCTGGGCGACGTGCAGAAGCGCGCGAGTTCCCTGCGCTTCACCCGCGCCGGCTGGCTCGGCCCGCTGAGGCGGATCGAGAAGATCAACGGTTGCCAGCAACTGACCAGGAATGACTCGCTCGGAAGCTTGATCGCCAGCGGGCGCGACGCGGACAACTCGGCGCAGAAGGTGGTCGCGATCCATCTCAGCTATGATGGGCGCGCATTGCGGAGCGAGACCGGGCTCAATCTCTACGGCAGCGAAGTCTGGCGCTTCGATCTGGATCGGCCTGCGGGCGATGGTTCGATCACCGGCAACTTCCGCGCGGGCGAATCCGTGCTGCCGCAGGCGCCTTCCGGCGCTTCGCAGGTCAGACTGATCTTCGATCAACAGGGCTGGGTCCGTGATGCGCGGTTCACGGACGGAAGGGGCGAACCGCGACCGGACGGCTATCGCTGCTTTGGCTTCCGGCACGAGCGCGACGCGATTGGTCGTGAGACGCGGCGGACCGTGCTGGGACCGGACGGCAAGCCGGGCTGGCATAAGGATGGATGGACATCCTACGAGTTCGAGTTCGGCCCGCGCGGATTCATCAGTGGCACGCGGTATCTGGATATGGAAGGGCGGGCCATGGAGACGAGCGATGGCATTTGCCAGACGAAGCGCGAATACGATGCCTTCGGCAACGTCGTTGAACGTCGCCGGTTCGATGCCGGAGGGAATCCTTCCACCGACAACACCGGTGTCCACCTGTGGCGCATGACTTTCGATGCGCACGGATTCGAAACCAGCGTCGCCTACTTCGGCGTGCAGGACCGGCCGACGAACTATCTCAACGGGGACGCCCGTGGCTACGCGCGCTACACGACCGGGTACGACGCCAACGGTTGTGTAAGCGAGAACCGCCATTTCGACACGCAGGACCGTCCCGTCCTGAACCACTACGGATTCGCGGGAGTGACCTACGCCTGTGATGAGCGCGGGAACCGGTGGTGGACGCAGTATCTCGGGACGGACGGCGAGCCGACGATCATCGACGATGGCTACTCGGCGTTGCTCCGGCAGTTCGACGAGCGCGGACGGCTGATCACGCACGCCTACTTCGACACCGCGGCGATGCCGACGCTGGGGAAAGGGGGCATTTTTTGGTGGGAGAGGCAGTGGGATGATTTCCGGGTCGTGCGATCGAGCTTCTTCGGGACTGACGGCCGGCCGGCTCTGCACAACGAAGGTTACGCGATCGTCCGGTGGGATTTCCGCGACCCGGTGAACCGTTTCGACTGGACCGAGAAGACTCATCTGGATGCCGAGGAGAAGCAGATGATTGACGCGAAGAACGCCGCGCGGGTGACGCGGCGCTTTGACGGCGCGAATCTCGTCGAGGAAACATTCTGGTCCACCGGCAACGCCGGCGCGACCACGGCGCCAAGTGCGCAGAGTCCATCCGTGCCGGATCTCAGCCGGAAGGAGGCCGGGGACAAGGCTGCGGATTCCGCGGTGCCGAAGGCTCGCGATGCCGCCGGTGCCGCGCCGGCTGGCAGGCGGCGCTTTGACACGATGCGCGGCGAGGAACTGAGCGCCGACGCGGCCATGAGTCCGGAGGGCTACTCGCGCTACACGCGGACTTTTGACGGCTTCGGCAATATCAAATCGACGACCTATTTCGCATTCGAAGAGGAGAGCTTCAAACCGGCCAGCCCGTCCGCCACGGACCATCGGATGGAGTACGAGTATGATCCTCGCAATCCCACACAGGCCGTGCGGTCGAGCTCCTTCGGGGTCAATGGCCAGCCGACCCGCCTGGCCAAGATCACGCCCGCTGTGGACTACGCCTACGGTCGATTCGGAAAAGCGACGCTGGTGACCTTTCACCACGTGGACGGCCATATCAGCAAGAAGCGGATGGCCTATGACGATATGGGCCGCCGCATCGAGACCGCCTTTCTCGATGGCGAGGGCCGCCCGGATGGGAGCAGCGGCAGCCATGCGACTTTCCGCGAAGCGTACGACGCGCGCGGGAATCTGATCCGCGAGAGCTGGTTCGATGCGAACGACAAGCCGATGGCGGGACCGGACTCCGTCGCCGTGCGTGAATATGTTTACGACACGCGCGACCGGCGGATCGAAATGCGGACGCTGGCGCCCGACGGAAAACCGCCGCGGGCGAGTTTCTTCTATGCGAGCTACCGCGACACCTTGGACGAACGTGGCCGGCTGGTGGACCGGCGGTTTTTCGATGCGGATGGCGAACGCTCGATGAACGCGACCGGCGCGGCGCGAATCCACTTCACCCTCGATGCGCGGGGACGCGTGGCGGAGGAGCGCTACTTCGACCCCGAGGATCGTCCGACGATGATCAAGGACGGCTATGCGGCGAAGCGGATGACTTACGATGCGCGCGGGCAGGTCGAGACGGAGTCCTATTTCGGCAGCGGCGACGGACCGGTGCGCATGAAGGATGGCGGCGAGCGGGTGCGCTTCGTGCGCGATGAGTCCGGGCGCGTGGTGGAGAAACGCTTCGAGGGCTTCGACCCGGCTCGCGGCTATGCGCTCGTCGTGCTGAAGTTCGACTCCGCCGGGCGGAACACCGAGCGCGCGATCTTCGCCGCCGACGGCTCCCCGATTTCCACCAAGACCGAGGCGCACCGGCAGCGCCTGGAGTACGACGCCAGTGGGCGCATGATCCGCGGAGTCTTTTTCGATGCCGCCGGGGCGCCGTCCCGCTCGGGCGATGGCTACACCGAGGTGAATGTGGAGTATGGCACGGACGGGAGGCTCACGCTGCGGCGCTGGACCGGCTATCCGGCGGACGGGCCCTTTGCGGCGGGCATCAGGCGCTACAACGCGCGTGGGGATGAGACCGACGACGAGTTCGTCGATGCCGCCGGCGTGCCTGCGACTGGCCCGCAAGGTTACGCGGCGAAGCGGACCGAGTTCGACGCCGCAGGCCGGGTCGTGCATGTGGTCTGGCTCGATGCAGGCGGGAAGCAGACCCGGGGTACCGGTGATTTCAGCGAGATGCGGATCATTCCCGGCCAGACTGGCAGGGAGCAGGAGACGATCACCTCCGGCTACGATCCCGCGAAGGGCTTTGCGTCGCGCCGGGAGCGGGCGAATGCGCGCGGCACGACGATCGAGGAACGATTATTCGACGCGGGAGACAGGCCGGTGAACGGACCCGGGGGCTACGCTCTCCGGCAGACCGAGGACGACGAAAAGGGGCGCATCACCCGCCACAGTTTCTTCGACGCGGAAGGACGCCCTGTCGGCGACCGCGACGGTTACAGCGTGCGGAAGTATGGATGGAGTGAAGGTGGCCAGGGGTCCGAGATGATCCTGACCAATGCCGATCCGTCGCGGCCCTTCGCGACGGAGGTCCGGCATTTCGACTCGCGCGGCGAGCTCGTCGAGACCCGCTTTCTCAACCTCGATGGCACACCGGCGAGCGACATCGATGGCGCTGCCGTGATTCGCTCGGAGTTCGATGCGCAGGGGCGGCTGGACCGCATCCGATGGCTTGCCGCGGACGGCAGTCCTGCGCGTTCAAAGAAAGCCTTCAACGAACGGCAGTTCTTCTACGACCAGCGCGGGCGCATCATCCGCGACGCCGCGACCGGCTATGATGAGTCACTCGGGTTTGCAAAGCTCGTCCGCGAGTACGACGAGCAGGAGATGATCATCCGAGCCTACTACCTCGATGCGCAGAACCGACCCGTGGAGACGCGTCCCTTCGTGGAAGCAGTGATGCCCGGCGGCGAAGGCGAGCGCGCCGGAATCAAACCGGGCGACCTGCTGCTCACGTACGACGGACGCGTGATCGCCGATCTCGCGAGCTTGCGGTACCAGACCGGAGCGCCCGGACTCAGTCGGCGGACGGTGCGGGTGTGGCGCGATGGAAAAGCGATCCCGGTGAGCGTCGCACCAGGCCTGCTGGGCATCCAGCTCCTCGACCGCGTCCCCGTGGGCGTCCCCGCGGAAGCGCTCGCTCCCACAGCCGAAAGACGATGACCATGGAAACACCACCGCACTCCCACGCCGGTCCGCTCCTGCTCGCGGATTTCGCGACCCGCTTTCTCTCGCCATTCTACTTCCGGATCGGCGCACACCAGGCTGCGGCGGCAGCGCTGCTGGCGCACACTTTCACCACGCGCAAAGGCCGGGCGGTCCCGCTGTGGGAGCCGGCGGGCCGTGCCGCCCATGCCTATCGCGACGAACTCCTGCCGCACGCGAGCGACTGGCTCCACTCCGGCGGGGATGGCCACGGCTGCATCGTCCTGCACCTCGCCGCAGCGGTGGAGGACGCGTGCTTTGCCGACATCGATCTGCTCCTCGATGATCGCGGCGGGAAAATCGCCTGCGGTCCCGCGAGCGGGGCGGGCATCGAGCTTTTCCTCACGCCGCAGGGCATCGGGCTGCTTTCGATCGCGCTCGCTCCGGGCTCCTTCCCGATCACCGCGTCCGACGCGCAGGCGTTCAACTACCGCCTCGCACAATTCCAGCGGCACGCTGCGCAACTGCGCAAACGCCACCCGCAGGATGACCCCGCCCGCTGGGCGGAGATTCCCGTGGAGCGGCGTGCGGAGATCCTGCGCGCGGCACCGTTGCCCGACCCGGAGCAGTCCGCCGCCCTTCCGATCGCCGACCGGCTGGGATGTTCCGGAATGCAGTTCACTCTTCACGAATTCGCCATGCACGCGCTCACACCGCTTCTGACGAAACCCGAATTCGAATGGCACGAACCGCAGCAGGAGATGGCCGTCTATACCGTCGGCCGGATCGGACAGGCGTTCGACTTCGGCGAGGCCGCGACCCGCGCCGCGCTCGCGCCTTTGCTCTCTGCGCTGGCGCAGGTCGAGGAGCCGACCCACGCGGGCGCAGGCATCGACACGCTCGCCATCACCGAGCGCGTGCTGAACCGCAAGCACTGGGCTGCCGCGGGATTGCTCGGCTCCGCGCATCTCGTCGCCGACCAGGCAGCCGATCCGGGCGGGAGCGGGTTCACATTCAACGAGCAGCGCCTCCGCATCGTGCGCGACAAATACTTCATGCCCTACCTGCTGGCGGTGCTCCAGCGCTGGGTGCTCAATCGCTTCGCCGGCATCGCGGCGGGAATCGTGCGCTCGCAGGTCGGCAGCAGGCACACGGAGTTCGAATCGCTCCGGCAGTCCGTGCTCGAGTTCGGCGTCGGCGGACAGTTCTCGCAGGTCAGCGTCCGCCAGGCGCTGCACCATGCCTACATCCTCTACCGCGAAGGACTCGCCCTCGAAGAAGCCGCCGCGACCGTCCGCACCGCGGTCGGCGAGATCAGCGGCTTCTACCGGGAGCGGCAGCTCGCTGAGAGCGTGCGTCAACAGGCGGAGATTGCGGCCAGCTCGGACCGCAGCCTGAAGATGATCGCCCACGTGCAGGGCATGGTGGAGTACATCGAGATCTTTCTCGTCTCCGTCTATGCCGGGCACCTCTGCCACATGATCGTGCCCGAGTCCCTGTGGGGCAGCCATCTGTGGGTGGCGGTGGCTGCCGCAATCGGGGCGGTGGTCACTTCGAGCATCGTGCTCCACGATGCGCGGGAAAAGCGGAGGGTGATCTTCTACGCAGTCATCGGTCTTGCGGCCGCTGCCGCGCTGCTCGGTGCCACGCACAACCTGAAGCCGCATGCTCCCGAGGTCGAACACAAGACAGTCGAGCCCAAGCCAGCCAAGCCGAAGACGACCAAACCGAAGCCAGTCGAACCAGGCGTGGTCGAACCCAAGGCGGGCGCTGCGGCGAATCCGGCGACCCCGGCCAGCAAGTAGGCCATCGACCTCCACGAGTTCGCCCGAGCCGGGACGCCCGGCAAATTATGCACAGAGTTCGGCGAGAGCCGCACCGCCACAAGGGGTTCGCAGTATTCGTCCCAGCCCAGTACCGAATGCGTAAAAGAACGCCGGATGATGCGACAGGGTTCCAGTGGGCCGGAAACGCCGCTTTCCAGAAGCCGCTGATGGCCGATTGAGGACCGCTCATACGATTTCTTCAGACTGAATGCCTGAATACAGAACGCAGCGGTGGCGCGCCGTAGCGTAGCTCTCCAGAGCTGCGCAACACGAGGCTTCGCCTACGGATTCACCCGCGCAGCTCGGGAGAGCTACGCCACTTTCCAGGCTCGCCCCGCCATCTCGCAACAGGACTGGAAAAATCGTGTCACTCCAACAGCCTTCCAACTGCTGCCCGCCGGATGCCGATGCCGCCGATGCGATTCCTGAACTCATAGACGTCCGCGCGATAGACCGTCTCTTCGTGCCAGAGCGGTCTGTCTTCGGAGACAAAGCCGGTGGCGAGGATCTTGAAGCAGGCGGTGCCGGGTTTCACTCGCAGGAGCCGGGACTGCGCCTGGCTGGCGTTGATGGCGTGGATGGTCTCCTCCGCGCCTGTGATGGTGAGGCCGAACTTCCCAATCCAGCAGGAGTAAAGGGAACCTTTGGCATCGGTGCGGATCATCTTTGGGCAGAGCGTGGCGACCACATGCCGCTTCTCATGGATGACCGGCTGACCGTCCGCCAGCCGGATGCGCTCCATGTAAAAGAGCGCAGCGTGTTCCTCGACTTGCAGCGCACGGACGACCGAGACAGGGGCGTGGCTGGCGCTGATTTTTTCAAAGACGATCAGCTCCGTGCCGGGCTTCTTTCCGACCGCCCGGGCCTTGTCGGTAAAGCTGACCAATCGCTCCAGATCGTAGTCGAGCACGGCCTCGCGCACGAAAGTGCCCGCGCCTCGCCGCACTTCCAGCAGTCCCTCGGAAACCAGGCTGCTGAGGGCCTTGTTGGCTGTGGGGCGGCTCGTCTTGAAGCGTTCGGCGATCTCACGCTCGGTGAGGAACTTTGCGCCAGGCTGCAGATTCCGCTCCCGGATGAGGGCCCGAAGCTTGCCGATGATCCGCTGGTGAAGGGTGCGGTCCGTGGACATGGATCGACAGTAGTCCGCAGAAATCCGTCTTTGACAAGTGGCTAAGCCGATTTATGAATTGGCTTAGCCACCAGACCCACTCCCGCAATGAAACTCGGATTCGTCTCCGCCATCCTGGCCGAACTGTCACTCGATGAAGTGCTCGCCTTCGCGCGCGATGAGGGCTTTGCCTGCGTCGAGCTGATGTGCTGGCCGCGCGGGAAGGCCGAGCGCAAATACGCCGGCGTCACCCATGTC
>Ga0105048_10014057_pt1 | contig 12490 bp, 9 predicted proteins | sample MAT05_FD_78382 | JGI IMG/M metagenome (GOLD analysis project Ga0105048, IMG submission 78382) | Freshwater microbial communities from Lake Fryxell liftoff mats and glacier meltwater in Antarctica - MAT-05 | ecosystem: Environmental > Aquatic > Freshwater > Ice > Liftoff microbial mat | place... | reverse complement strand
CATTTGGATAATTTAATTCACCTTGTAATGAAGAACCAACATAAGCAGCGCCTGTTCCACCATGCACCCATGGCCCAATCAACAACCATTGTTCGTCTTGAACTGCAACAACAGCTTGACTTCTACTTGCCGTATAAAAAGTCATCATCTCATCAATGTTATGATCATACCAGCCTCCAATTTGTAATGTTGGAATAATAATGTCATCAGCAAACCATGTTGAGTTCTCTGCAATTTGCCAAGTTGCGCTATAATAAGGATTTGCTAACACGATTGGAGATAAACCATAACCAAGTATATCAAGTTGTGCTAGTCTTGCTTCTTCTAATACACCGCCATAAAAAAAACCTTTATAAGAAAATTGACCGGTAGAAACCATTGGCACAGCACACGTATGATTTGGATGTTGTTTCCCAATTAATTGATATTGGATTGAACCAAGTGCAGATGCTCCCCAAGTACCAATTCTATTTAAATGCCATGGTTGAGCAACAATCCAGTCACAAATATCAAATCCATCTTGTCCACGATCAACACTGGTAACATCTGCACCACTTGATCCATAAAAACCTCTCCAATCAACCACAACATAAGCAAATGGTTGTGCGTCCAAATTCAAACCAACACCCATCGGTAGTGACCATGAAAAATTATCTTTATTGTAGGGCGTTTGAATTAATATCACCTCAAACGATGATGGTCCGGTAGGCAAATAAACATCACCTTGCAGCGAATCGCCATCACTCATTGGAATCCAAATATCATCAAACTCTGGCACAAGTTGCGACCAAGAATTAGTTAAAATTGAAAACAGAAAAATGCTTACGAATAATCGAAATGCTTGAGTCATAACAGAGAGATAGTTGTTGTAAAGATAGAGAATCAATTTACTTAAGTCAAATTTTACTTCGTTACTACTATTTCATGAGAGAATTATTTGCCATTTACAACTAAATTTTCACTCATAACATCAACAAAACCAATATATTCTACTTATTCTATCTATTTAATAGATTTTTTACTGAGAATTTAAAAAAATTGATTTACATTTGACCCGAAAATGATTAACAACGAAAAAAATATGATTTGTATGATGTGCTTTCTGAAAAGGAAGGGCTAGTGTTATTTACCAAATAATTAACGAAAGCTCTTCCACTGTGAAGGGCTTTTTTTTTGTTCTTAGTTAGAATCAGACAACAAAAAATTAAAAAAAATTAAAAACTACAAAAAATATTTATGCAAAGTTTCAGAACAGAATTAGAAAATCCAGTTGTTGAAAAAGACATCATTGATTTAGAACGAAAAATTTATGAATTTAAAAATGGCGACTTAGATCCCGAATCATTTCGAAGCTTACGATTAGCGAGAGGTGTTTACGGACAACGCCAGCAAGGCGTTCAAATGGTTCGTATAAAACTGCCATTAGGAATTATCACAGCAAATCAGCTTCGTCGAATTGCAACAATAAGTGATGAATATTCAAACAGCGTTTTGCATTTAACAACAAGACAAGATGTACAAATTCATCATGTAAGTTTAGAACGCACACCTGAATTGTGGAGCGAATTAGAAAAAGATAACATCACATTACGAGAAGCTTGTGGTAACACAGTGCGCAATATTACTGCTTCTCCATTTGCAGGTATAGACGCCGAAGAGCCATTCGATATTACACCTTATGGTTGGGCTTTGTACGAGTTTTTTTTGCGAAATCCAATTGGACAAGAATTAGGAAGAAAATTTAAAGTTGCTATTTCATCATCTACCAAAGATCATGCACGAACTTATATGCACGACTTAGGTTTGATACCAGTTGTGAAAGATGAAAAACCAGGATTCAAAATTCTTATTGCTGGAGGACTGGGTGCACAACCAGCATTGGCAGAAACCATCTCCGACTTTTTGCCTGCCGAAAATTTATTACAATTCGGCGAAGCCATTGTAAAAGTATTTGACAAATATGGTGAACGAAACAAGCGTGCCAAAGCCAGAATAAAATTTTTGGTAAAAGAACTTGGCATTGATTTTATCAAATCGCAAATCGCACAAGAACTTATAAGAGCAACTGCTCCAAAACTTTCTATTGAAACAAAATTTCTAGACGCCAAACAAATCATAAGAACAAGTTTGAAAAAAACATCAGACTTTGAAAAATGGAAATCAACAAATGTTTTTCCTCAAAAACAAAAAGACTATGCAGCAATATTGGTAAAAGTTAGGAATGGAAATTTAACTTCTCTGCAATCAATTCAGTTAGCCGATTTAATTGAATATTATAGCGCTGAGTCAGCTAGAATTACAATTGATCAAAATATTTTAATTCGTTTTGTAGCTGAAGATTTATTAGAAGAAGTTTACAAAGACTTAACAAAAATTGGTCTCGCAGATTTTGGAGCAGGAACCATTCGTGATATCACTGCATGCCCTGGAACAAGTACATGCAATTTAGGAATTACATCAACCTATGATGTAGCAAATATCATTGAAAAAATATTAGTCTCTGAATTCAATGAGTTAATTTTTGAAGAAGAAATCACAATAAAAATAAGCGGATGCATGAATGCATGTGGCCAACATTCTGTTGCTGATATTGGATTTCATGGAAGTAGTTATAACTCTAATGGCTCAACAGTGCCAGCACTACAAGTGTTATTAGGTGGAACAAATTTGGGAGATGGACAAGCTCGATTTGCAGACAAAGTAATTAAGATACCAACCAAACGCATTGAAAATGTAATACGATTTTTGTTGAATGATTTTAAGAAAAGTAAACTTGTTCAGGAATCATTCAGCAATTATTACAACAGAAAAGGAAAGATTCATTTCTACGATTTACTAAAACCATTAGCAGATGTTACAAAAGTTTCAGACGATGAATTATTGGATTGGGGATCATCTGAAAAATTCAAAACTGAAATTGGAGTTGGAGAATGTGCTGGTGTAAAAATTGATTTAACCAAAACACTTTTATTCGAAGCAAAAGAAAAATTAGATGAAACCGAGTATTTCTTTTTACAGAATAAATTCGAAGATTCAGCATACACTGCTTATTCAGCACTAATTCAAACCGCGAAATCCTATTTACTAAAACATGGAATAGAAACAAATTCAAAAGCACAAATTGAATCTGAATTTGAAAAACACTTCAACAAAGTAGCGGCGTATTTTAAAGAAAAGACATTTAGCGAATTAGTGAATCAATTAAATGCTGCACATTTCAATTCAACAAGTACCTTGGAATACACAGCGTCTGCAAAAAGATTTTATGATATAATAACGATACAATTAGAAAAAACAAATGAAAACAACTAAGCCTGAAATACGACGAAATAAATTAATTCTGATTGGAGCTGGACCAGGTGCAACAGACTTAATAACATTGCGTTCAATACGCACACTATCAACTGCTCAAGTAATACTTTATGATGCTTTAGTAAACACTGAAATATTAGACTTTGCGCCAAAAAATGCAATTAAAATATGTGTGGGAAAACGAGGAGGAAAACCATCGTTCTTTCAAGATAAAATTAATCAGTTGATTGTTTCGTACGCACTAATTTATGGAGAAGTTATTCGGTTAAAAGGTGGCGACCCTTTTATTTTTGGCAGAGGATTGGAAGAAATAATTTTCGCTAAAAAAAACGGATTGGAAACAGAAGTGATTCCCGGAATATCAAGTGCAACAGGGTTAACGGCACTCAATCAAATATCACTAACCCACCGCGGAGTTGCAGATGGATTTTGGGTGCTCACAGCATCAAAAAAAGAAAATGAATTTAACGAGGATTTAGTTTTAGCCGCACAATCAAATTCGACAATTGTCATTTTAATGGGTGTTAACAAATTGAAAGAAATTGTAAAGGTGTTTGAAACATTTGGAAGAAATGACACACCCGTTTTAATCATTCAAAACGGTTCAACATCACAAGAAAAAGTTTTGGTATCAGATGTAAAATCCATTCAAGAAAAAGCGAAAAAAGAAAATCTTGAATCGCCCGCCATAATTGTTATTGGAGAGGCTGTTAACGCTTATTCAGAAGCAGAAACTACACACGCTGTTTTATCTAATCTCAACTAATATGAATGAATTATTTCCCATCTTTTTAAAAGCCAATCAAATTAATATTTTGATAATTGGTGGCGGAAAAGTAGCGCAAGAAAAATTATTTTTTCTGCAAAAATCTTCGCCATTGGCAAAAATTACGCTAGTTGCTCAAGAAATAAATGAAGAAGTTTATTCGATACTTTTAAAATTTCCGAGACCAACAATTTACAATCGAACATTTTCAATTGAAGATATTGCTGATAAACATATTGTGATTGCCGCTACCAATAATCATCCATTAAATTTAGAATTAAGATACCTCGCTGATAAGTATCATTTTTTACTCAATGTTGCGGACAAACCAGAGTTCTGCGACTTCTATTTAGGTGGCGTTGTTACAAAAGGAGATTTAAAAATCGCTATTTCGACAAACGGAAAATCACCCATACTTACGAAAAGAATGCGCGAAACATTTGAAAATATTTTGCCACCAAGTATAGAAGAAACCATTTCGTCCACACATGAATTACGAAAAAAATTACATGGAAACTTTGAAAATAAATTGAAAAAATTAAATGCGTTTACTCAAGAATTAATCACAAAATAATCACCTCCTTTTAGGAAAGTGTCGAGCCCATCCCTTAACATTGGGACAAACAGGACAAGCCCGTCCCCTACAATTATGATACAAACAGACATCATCAAAAGCATCAATGAAAACTGTTCAAGGCGGTAGATTGACATTTACAATGACTGGGGAAGATTTAATTGTTACTGATAATAATCGCGGAAGAAAATGACGAGTACCTCGATGCAGCAAAGAATTATGACCTCGTTGAAGTTGCAGATACACTGGGGATCAATTGTATATTTTATGTAGAACATTAGTGGAGGAAAAGAACTTCAATATTCGAGTTTATGGTTTGCTCATCAATGATAGAAATAAAATTCTACTTTCTGATGAATCGAGAAACGGAATGGTATTTACTAAATTTCCAGGTAGTGGTTTGGTGTTTGGTGAAGGAACAATTGATTGCCTAAAACGTGAATTTATAGAAGAATTGGGAATTGAGATTGAAGTAATGGAACTTTTTTATTTTACAGATTTTCACTTTCATTCTGCTTGGAATAAACACGATCAACTCATTAGTATTTACTATTTTTTGGATTATAACCTTAAAAACACATTGAAATTTTCGGGATATGTAATCCTTTAGAAATCGAAGGAGAAAATTTTAAATGGATCCCACTTTCTGATTTATCACAATGCCGTGTGACTTTTCCACTTGATAAACATGTGATGAAGAAAGTGATTCACCAGAGGTAATCGCCTTAACTTCAGATTTTACTTCAACTACTTTATCGACACCGAATGAAATTACTGCCACAATAATACATGAAATTGTAACTCCGATACTCACTGCCCAAAATGCTTTCAATTTATCAATCCTTAAAACGTATGCGGAAATCGTTCCCATATAAGCACCCGTGAAAGGCAATGGAATCATCACAAAAACCATTAAGCCCAAAAATCCATATTTTTCAACGTATTTCTTGGTTCCTGCTTTTGCTTTTCGCGTCATATTTACTGCTCCTTGACGGTATCTGCGACTTTTCCAAAACAAACGATTGATGAAGTTAATGAGATTATAAAATAAGGGGAAGACGAGAAGATTAGAGATTAAGCCAAGAAGGAAGGCCCAAAAAATTGGAATGTCATTTGCAACTGCAAAAGGAATACCAACCCGTGCTTCGCCTATAGGAGAAATACTCCAAAGAATAGTAAAAATAATAGCTAAAATCATTAAAGAATTAACACTTGAGTTAAAAACAAGGTCTGCGAAGATAGACAACTTTTTAAGTAAGTAGAATAGTTCTAAATTTGTAGCGTATAGATTTTGTTAATTATCTCTAAATTAAAATCACAAAAAACATAAAATGGTTGCATTCTGCATTTTTATTGGCGGAGGATTAGGAAGTTGTTGGAATTTCAGGAAACGGACATTTAAAATCAGTTCATATTCGTCACACCACCTTGGGAGATTCTCAAAAAGAGGTAGATCACTTTATTCCGCTGTTTGGCTTAAAACAAAGACTTGGACCCATTGCTGATTGAGGATTGGAGATAGAACAAAGCGCCATCAAAGTCGATACGAAAGATTATTCGACCAACCAAAAAGGCACTTATACAATTGGCGAAGTTAACATGTACAAAGCAAAATTAAAATTAATTCTTTGTGCTTGAAGGAAAGCAAGATGGCTGTTCAATCTGCTTTTGATAGAATTTATCCAGAGAAATAAATGTGCCGAAATATACTACTGTGAATGGTGTTAATGGATTTTAGTTTTTAAATTTCAGTACGAAAGTCGAGCTTATCCTATTGAATCATTTTGCCACGAATGCAGGAATATTAAGCTTAGAAATCATCAAAAAAATTCGCTTATTCGTGGCGAATTAATTTTAGAAATATATAAATTATTTCATCTTATTCGAAGAAAAAAACACTTTAATATGTTCACTGAATCGCTGCGCGGTAGGCCGTTTTACGAGCCACTCAAATCACCAAAAAAAAACAACTATCTTTGTATAAAATCAAAGTAAAATGTCAAAAAATTTCGTTGAAGAATTAAGGTGGAGAGGAATGTTGCAAGACATTATGCCTGGAACAGAAGAGATGCTTTCGAAAGAACAAGTAACCGGTTATGTTGGATTTGACCCAACTGCCGATTCATTGCATTGCGGAAGTTTAGTTCCAATAATGTTACTTGTACATTTGCAACGAGCAGGTCACAGACCCATTGCATTGGTTGGTGGCGCAACAGGAATGGTTGGCGATCCTTCAGGAAAATCAGACGAACGAAATTTATTAGATGAAGCAACCCTGGCAAAAAATATTGCCGGTGTAAAAGCACAGCTTGAAAAATTTCTTGACTTCAATGCAAAAGATAATCCGGCTATTCTGGTCAATAATTATGATTGGATGAAGAATTTTTCGTTCCTCGAATTTATTCGTGATGTTGGAAAACACATTACCGTAAATTATATGGCTGCGAAAGATTCCGTGAAGAAAAGAATGGAAACAGGAATTTCATTTACCGAATTTTCGTACCAACTTTTACAAGGCTATGATTTCTTGCATTTGTACAATGACAAAAGTTGCAAATTGCAAATGGGTGGCAGCGATCAGTGGGGAAATATTACAACCGGAACAGAATTAATTCGCCGCAAATCGGGTGGTGAGGCATTTGCCTTTACGTGTCCATTAATGACAAAAGCGGACGGAACAAAATTCGGAAAAACAGAAACCGGAACTGTTTGGTTAGATCCTGAAAAAACATCGCCTTATGCGTTTTATCAATTTTGGTTAAATGCAACAGATGCAGATGCACCGAAATACATTCGCACATTTACACTTTTATCAAAAGAAGAAATTGAAGCGATAGAGACGGAACACAATGCCGCGCCACATTTAAGAATCTTACAAAGACGTTTGGCAGATGAAGTGACCATAACTGTTCACAGCAAAGAAGCATTAGATACAGCACTTGCAGCATCAACTATTTTATTTGGAAAATCTACATCAGTCGATTTGAAAAAATTATCGGAGAAACAATTTTTAGAAATTTTTGAAGGTGTTCCGCAAGCAAAAGTTGCAATGGCAGATGTTGATGCAGGCTTGAGTATTATTGACGCCTTGGGTGCAAAAACAAATTTCCTCGCATCAAATGGAGAAGCAAAAAGAGAATTAAAAGCAAATGCGATTACAGTGAACAAAGAAAAAGTTGGAGAAGATTTTGTGATTAAGAAAGAGAATTTGATCAACAATAAGTTTGTGCTTTTAGGTAAAGGGAAAAAGAATAATTATTTGGTGGTGGTGGAGTAAGTTATTAAATTGTGTTTAACGAATACCTTTGGCCTTACCTCACTTATCGCGTCGTCCGCCTCAATCCTCTTTCAAAGGAGGAAGAAAATTAAAAAATAAAATTATGCACATGTTACTATCTATAATTCTCTTCTCAACAATATTATTTTCGTGTGAAGAAACTGACATTATTCAATTCGATTATCAATCCACTACCATGATGGGAAAAACGATTATCACTGTGCGACAAGATTCTGTGATAACAAGTTTTAATGGTCGTGGAACACCAACCAGAACAGCTCGTCCAACTCAAAAATCGGAATGGCTTGCATTAGTAAATAGTGTAAAGGATATTGACTTTACAAAAATAGCTGATCTCGAATCTCCAACAAATAAAAGAGCTACAGATGCAGCGCCATTTGGGACATTAATTGTAACGACCAAAGAAACAGTTTTCACATCATCCGCATTTGACGGAAAAAATCCGCATGAAATGTTAATGCCTTTGATGAATGAAATTGTAAAGATTTCTGAATCAGGAAAAGAATAAATAATTCAAACATGAATATTTTTCGTCTCTGTTTTCTTTTAACTTGTTTGTTTCTTGGATTATTTCACAATACAGCACAAGGCCAAAAAGTAAACCTAAAAACACTCACAACTCTTTGCGCTGAACAAAAATACGAAGAGGCTTACCGTTTAGTAAATTCAAAATCGTTCCACTACAAAAAAAAAGAAACCGAAGAATATCTTTATTTATATTCATTCACGTGCAAAGAAATGTATCTGGCAAATCCAGAAATAAATTCGTCCTACCGCAATGAAAGTATTCTACTTGCACAAAGACTAATTACAAGTTCAAATCATGAAAGAGTAACACAAGGAAATGTACTTATGGATTTCTTAACAACTACTATTTACAACGATGTTACGATTAACACTGCAACAAAAACGAATACGGATTCGATCATGTTCGGTGATTTTACAACAGAAACAATTGAAGCGTTTGAGCATTTTAAAGTCCCCTTTAATTTAACAGTGAACGAACTTTATTTTTTAGGAATTAGTTTTTATAATGACGCGATATTTATCATGACTGAAATGATAGATTACGATGACGTTGAGGTATTCATTGATATAGCTCTACGTTCAGTGGCATTAATTAAAGTGTCAGCAATTTTTTTTAAAGTACTTTGTATAAATCACAATGTACATTGTGATACTCACAAAATGATTTTAAAATCTTTGGGGAGAGAGAATTAAATTTTTCGTGCAAAGAAAATCTGAATTAAAAACTAACCTGTTTAAATCTTTCCGTGAACAATTAATAAAGAAAGTGCAATAAAAAAGATTCCAAAAAAAAGTACAAATTCTTTTCTTGCACCTTTATGATTTTTAGAGCCTTCTTTAGCTCCTTTTGTCATTCCTTTGGTTACAAAAATCGCACTTACAAGAAGGGCAATTAATCCCAACATAAATGACACAAAGGCTCCTCCTTCACTCAAAAATGGTTTGTATAATCCGGTAACTGCCCATAAAATTAACGCAAGACCTAGTATGAAAAGTAAAGATGCTCTTTTAAAAAGTAATAGCGTCGACTTTTTTTTCTTAGTTGAAATTTTTTCATCCGTTCTATTCGATTGAACAATTATTTCAGAACGATTTCCAGAACTAAATCTATCTAATTTTTTTATTTTTTCTTTCTGCGAAAATTCAATTTTCCACTCTTCTGATACTTTTGTTTTTGAATTCTCATCATTCGTTAATTCATCGGTAATTAAACTTTCAGTTGGTTCAATTTCTACTTCCTTATCATTATCGATATTTAATTTGAAAAAGTGATCTTGATTTTCAGCAGTCACACCATCTTCTTTGCTTTCCATCTTTTTCAAATCAAGAAATTTGCGTTTTGAAAAACTTCCTTGATGCATTTGACAAGCCGAAAGAAGTCCGAAAATAAGTGCGACCAGAATAATTCTGAATGTTTTCATGTTGATGAAATTACAATTTATTTTATCCCCACATACTTTTTAATCTCATTCAACTTCATCAAGGCCTCAACAGGTGTTAATGTATTGATATCAATTTTTTCAATTTCTTCTTTGATTTGCATGAGAACAGGATCGTCTAACTGAAAAAAACTGAGTTGCATTTTTGAATCATCGGCGATGGCTTTTGCTTCTTTTTTTAAATCGCCGCTGTGACTTTTTTCTAATTGTAATAAAATTTGATCTGCGCGATTCAGCACTTCTTTTGGCATACCTGCCAACTTTGCAACGTGAATACCAAAGCTGTGTGCACTGCCACCCGGAACAAGTTTGCGCATGAAAATAATTTTATGACCTAGTTCTTTTACGGAGACATTAAAATTTTTGATGCGATCAAACGTCGAACTCATTTCATTTAATTCGTGATAGTGAGTTGCAAATAAAGTTTTTGGTCGTGCAATTTTATTTTGATGTAAATATTCTGTGATTGACCAAGCGATTGAAATACCGTCATAGGTGCTTGTTCCTCGACCAATTTCGTCGAGAATAATTAAACTTCGCTCTGATAAATTATTTAGAATGCTAGCTGTTTCATTCATCTCTACCATAAAAGTAGATTCGCCCGAAGAAATATTATCAGACGCACCAACTCGTGTAAAAACTTTATCTACCAAACCAAGTTTTGCTGATTTTGCCGGAACAAAACTTCCCATTTGCGCCATCAAAGAAATGATGGCTGTTTGACGTAACAAAGCAGATTTACCGCTCATGTTTGGTCCGGTAATCATAATGATCTGCTGCGAATTATTATCGAGGTACAAATCATTTGTGATGTAAGGTTCACCAAGCGGCAATTGTTTTTCAATGACTGGGTGACGACCATCCTTCACATCAATAATCAACGAATCATTTACTTCTGGTCGAACATAATTATTAGTCAACGCAATACTGGCAAACGAATGCAGACAATCTAATTTTGCTAATTGAATTGCGTTGTGTTGAATTGGAGAAATAAAATCAATCATTGCAAAAACCAAATCACTCAACAATTCACTTTCTAATTTGTAAATTTTTTCTTCGGCGCCAAGAATTTTTGTTTCGTATTCTTTTAATTCTTCCGTGATATAACGTTCTGCATTAACCAAAGTTTGTTTGCGAATCCAATTTGAAGGAACCTTGTCTTTATGCGTATTTGTGACTTCTATGTAATATCCAAAAACATTGTTGAACGAAATTTTAATACTTGAAATTCCGGTTGCTTCAATTTCACGCAACCGAATTTTTTCTAAATATTCTTTTCCCGAAGTTTGAAGTCCACGTAATTCATCTAATTCAGAATTCACACCATCTGCAATTACAGGACCCTTTCCAATTGCAATCGCGGCATCAAAATGAATTTCTTTTTCAATTCGTGCGCTAAGTGTTTTACAAAGATTGAGTTGATCAGCCAATAAAGGCAAAGGTCTGCACGATGCCGAATGACAAACATTTTTAATTGGTTCAATTGCTTTTAAGGCTCGGTTCAGTTGTAAAATTTCTTTCGGATTAATTCGTGTTGTTGCAACTTTTGAAATGATGCGTTCCAAATCTCCAATCTCTCTTAAATTATAATTGATGATTTCTTTAAAATCTTCTTGATGCAAAAAATAATTAACGATTTCTAGTCGCTCATTAATTGGAGCAAGTTCTTTCAACGGCAATACCATCCAGCGTCGTAGCATTCTACTTCCTGGGGGTGTAATGGTTTGATCCATCACATTAATTAAAGTTGTCGCATTGTCATTTTGCGAATACAACAATTCTAAATTCCGAATTGTAAATCGGTCCAGCCAAACATATTTATCTTCTTCAATCCGTGAAATATTTTTGATGTGACCTAATTTGTCGTGGGCTGTATCTGCGAGATAATGTAAAATTGCACTTGCAGAAATAATAGCAAGATTCAAATTATCAATCCCAAAACCTTTTAATGATTTTACTTCAAAATGTTTGGCAATATTTTCGTTGGCAAAATCGGAAGTAAAAATCCAATCATCCAATTTATACGTGTAACCTGAATTTGTAAACGACTCCGAATAAATTTTTTGTTTACCTTTTTGAAAAAGTAATTCTTTGGGCTGAAAACCTTGAATGATTTTATCGATGTAATCAAAATTTCCTTCGGCCACTAAAAACTCTCCTGTAGAAACATCTAAAAAAGAAACACCTGCTTTTGTTCCATCAATGTGAATGGCAGCGAGAAAATTATTTTCTTTTCCATCCAACACTTTGTCATTGTAAGAAACGCCAGGAGTGACCAATTCGGTAACACCGCGTTTGACAATTGTCTTAGTCATTTTCGGGTCTTCCAACTGATCACAAATCGCAACACGCATTCCGGCGCGAACCAATTTTGGCAAATAATTATCTAACGAATGATAAGGAAAACCGGCCAAATGAATTTCTGAAGGAGAATCTTTTCCTCTTTTTGTTAAAACAATATTGAGAATGTTAGATGCTTTTACAGCATCTTCTCCAAACGTCTCATAAAAATCTCCCACACGAAATAACAACAAGGCATCAGGATATTTCGCCTTGATGACATTGTATTGTTT
>Ga0105048_10014056_pt1 | contig 12490 bp, 10 predicted proteins | sample MAT05_FD_78382 | JGI IMG/M metagenome (GOLD analysis project Ga0105048, IMG submission 78382) | Freshwater microbial communities from Lake Fryxell liftoff mats and glacier meltwater in Antarctica - MAT-05 | ecosystem: Environmental > Aquatic > Freshwater > Ice > Liftoff microbial mat | place... | reverse complement strand
GAATACACGGAAGCCAAGATGAACGGCTTCCCCGAGGCCGCGACGGGGGACATTGAGAAAAGGATGAATGATGAAGCGGGGCATTTTGTCCGGCCTTTTTTCATCCTTCATCCTTCAACCTTGCTCCCGGCGGCGGACTTGGAGGCGTTTGCCAAGGAGGCGTTCAATGCCAAGCGAAGTGTCGAGAAGCTCCAAGGCGTGGTGAAGCGAAAGGGTCGGTTATTCACATTGACACATTGATGAAACGCACACCGAAAAGTCGCCCTCGCGCTTGCTCGGAGGAACCAACACGACTTGCGGCCTGTCACGCGCCCTGCTTGGCGATGACATCGCTTAACAGCGGTGAGGCATAGGGTCGCCTGATTTGCGGCACCCCTCCAGAGGTGCCTCCCGTGCAAGGAAATTCCTTCTGCTACGCTCCAGCCCCTCTACCTCACCGCGAGTTATGCGATTGTAATGCCCTCCCCCTGAAGCGGGGGGCGGGTGTCGCGCCAAGCTGCAAAACCAGCCGCGATGCGGGCGTGTAGAATATTCGGGCTGGTTGGCTTACGTGCCCGGGGTGACAGGGACGGGTTCGGCGGCGGGGCCTACTCCTAGGTCGCGGATCGTGCGGGCGGCTTGCCAAGCGGCGGTGAGGGCGCGACGTCCGGCGATGGCTGTGGAGGCGCTGGCGATGAGGGCTTCGTAGTCGGCGATTTCTTTGGTGAGGAGGGTTGCGTCGGCTGGGGTGAGGCCGTAAGTGGCCAACGCGGGCGCAGCGGTGGTGAGGGCAGTTTGCAGGCGGTCGAGGAGGAGGCGGGATTTGGCGAGAAGCGAGGCGTCGCGAAGGTGCCGCCAGCCGCTGCGGGGGAGGTCGATTTCGGTGGCTTCGGCTTCGCGGTCATTGTCGTCGAAATAGGTGGCGAGGGCTTGGCCGAGTTCGTGGGCGAGGTCTTCGAGTTCGGTTTCTTCGCGTTCTTTCTGGAGGGCGAGGTCGGTGATGAGATTTTCCTACCGGGCGATGATCTCGGTGAGGGCGTTGACTCTGGTGCGGAGCTCGGTGGCTTTGGCGGTGAAGGCGGTCGGAGGCTGGTTTTCCCAGACGCTTTTGTGGCGGGGTTGGCTGAGGAGGTCGAGCACGGTGAGGTGCATGGATTGGCGGTTTGAGAATTCGTCTTTCATGGTTGCTGGGGAATTTGCGGAGGAGATTTCGGGTTGCAAGTGACGATTTCGTCACAATTCGCCTGCAAACGGTGGGGTTAGGGGATCGACGGGGAAGTTGCGATGAGCGACCGGCGTGCTTGTGTGCCCGACTTCCGTTTTGCGAGGTTCGACCGGCGAGTTGCGGACGCCAACCGGCGCGTTCCGTGAAACGACCGGCGCGTTATTGGAGTGGTCCAGCGTATTACAGGGGTCGAACGGCCTGTCGGGGGAGACAAACGGTGCGTTGCGGGAAAAGAACGAGACGTTGCGAGCGTGGAATTGTCAATTCCGATCATCGACCGATCAATTTCAAGCCAAGAGGTTCACTTCTACCGCAGCGAGTCAAATCCCACGACCACGGCACAAACGAGATCTGCTATCGCCCGTCACTTCGGACTCACGACCGCCTGGAAAGCCGCATCTAACGTCGGATAGCGAAACCCATCCCCCTTCTCCAACGCCACCCGCGGCACCACCCGCGCACTGTCGAGCATCACGTGCGACATACCCCCGAGCACCGTCCTGCTGGTGTCTCTGTAGCGCAGGTAGCCGAAGGTGAGGCCGTTCTCCAGATCGGTGACGGCTCCGGTTTTGTCGTACGCGGCCACGGGTTCGAGGTAACGCATTGCCACAGCCATACCGCCGGGATGCGCGGCGGGAGGCGCGCTTCTTCCTCAGCAGCCTTGCGGGCGACGCCAAAAACTTCGCCCGCGCCGTCCGAGGGCACTGGTCCGTGGAGGACAGCCTTCACTGGTCAATGGATGTTTGATTCGCTGAAGATACTTGCAGAATCCGCGCGGGCTACGCCGCAGAAAACATGGCCATCCTCCGGCACAAGGCCCTCAATGTGCTCAAAAATGTCGCTACCAAAAAGCGTGGCATCAAGGGCAAATAGAAAAATGCCGCCTAGGATCACTCTTACCTCTTATCCCTCTTGGGCTTTTAATGCGCTTGCTCTGGACTCTTTCGATGGGACTCTTGACTTTGCATCCGGTTCGGTCTGAATCCTTAGCCACTGCCCATGTCCGACTCCTCACCCCTTCTTGATGTGAATGGTCGGCGGATCACGGCGACGGATCTCAACCAGGCCATGCGCACGAACATCCTCGCGGGATGCCTCGGGATGGTCTGGGTTTCGATGAGCATTTCGATGCCGCTCACGATGTTCTTGGAGGCAGCGGGCGCGGGGGGAACGTTGATCGGTCTCGCCACCACGATGCGATTGCTCGCGCTGAATGCTCAGATTCCCGGTGCGTTTTTTGCCGAACGCCTGCGCTCGCGCAAAAAGTTCTGGGCCGTGACGAGCTTGATACATCGCGGGCTTTGGCTCGGGGTCGCCCTGCTGGCGTGGTTTGCAAGGCCGGGTGAGGTTTGGGTCATCGTCTGGACGATTGTCCTTGTCACCATCAGCGATGTGCTCGCCCAACTCGGTGCGTCGTCGTGGTTTAGCTGGATGGCGGAATTGATTCCGCAGAAAACGAGCGGACGCTTTTGGGGGATGAGGCAGAGTGTGGTGACGGCGGTTTCCATCGTGGGAATGTTTGCGGCGGGATTCATGCTGGACGCCTTTCGCCATCCGGAAACCGCGCAGGTCGCGATGAAAGGATTCGCCGTGGTGTTTGCCATCGGTGCGTTGTTCGGCATGGCGGATGTCCTGGTTCACCTCAAGGTGAAGGAACCGACCCCGACGCCCAATGAGCATGGGCGCTCGCTGCTCCAGCGTCTGATGGCACCGCTGAAGGTTCGCGATTTCCGCCAGCTCACCATCGCGATGGGCGTCTGGAGCTTCGCGGTCGCGATGTTCGGGTCGTTCACCATGATCTATCTTAAACGCTACTTCCCGGTGTCGTATTCGCATTTGGCGGCCATCGCCGTAGCCGGTTCGCTAGGCGCGGTGGCGACCAGTCCGCTGTTTGGAAAACTCATTGATAAACTCGGTGCGCGCACGTTTTGCGCACTGCTGTTTATTTTCGCTCCGTTCACCGTGCTCTCCTGGCTGTTCATCAACTACGACCTGGTTCACATCGGGCCGCTGAATGTTCCGCAGGTGATCGTGGTGCAATGCGTCGCGAGTTTCTTGGGCGGCAGTCTTTTCTCCGCCGTGGCGCTGTGCCAGATGCGGCTGATGGGCGCGCTCTCGCCGTCCACGGGACGCACCATGGCCATGGCGATGCACTGGTGTCTCATCGGTCTGTTGGCGTCGCTCGGCCCGCTGGTCGGCGGTACGATCATGGACTGGGTGGAGGGGCATCCACTGGTATGGCATCTGCCCACGGGCATCGAAGCGGCATTTCTGCACATCCTCGCGATTCTCTTTGTGATCATCGTGTGGTTCGTCGCGCTGCCACTGCTGCTCACGATCCGCAAGCGTTCCAATGAAGTGGAGATCGGTGCCGCCGTCTCGCACATCGTGTTAAACAACCCGCTCCAAGTGGTCCGCAATTTTTACAACATGCAGATCATGGCAGCGCAAAGTTCGAGCCACGACAAGGCGCGGGCTGCGCGAAAACTCGGCATCCAGCGCACGCCGGTGGCGGTTCCGGATCTCATTGAAAAACTCGACGATCCTTCAATCGAAGTGCAGGAGGAAGCCATTGAAGCGCTGGGCACCATCGCCACCAGACCCGCTGTGGAGGCGCTTGTCGCGAAGCTCGAAGACCCCGTGCATGATCTCGACAGCCACATCGCGCGGGCTTTGCGTCACGCCGCCGATCCCGCCGCCGTGGGTTCGCTTTTACATAAACTTGAGAGCGCCGACCGCGAAACGGTGGCCGAATCCGCACGGGCGCTGGGTGCGATCGGCGACACCCGCGCCACCCCCGCCCTGCTCAAGCTGATTCAAAATGCCAGCGACCCGAAGATCATCGCCGCCACGGGCGAGGCGCTTGCCGCACTGGGCGAACTGGATGCGGCCTGGCAGATGATTGCGCAGATGCGTTCGCTGCCGAACCGCATGTTGAAGCGCGCGCTCGCCGTGGCCGTGGGCGATCTCCTCGGGGAACGCGATGATTTTTACAAAATCCTCGGCATGGAATCCGAGGCGCACGGTGCCGGATGCGCGATCATTGAGAAACGGTTGCTGCGTGCGCTGCGCCTGAAACTCGACAGCGAGCACCCGCTCCTGGCGCGGGCGCGAGGATGGAGCGGTTACTACGACGATGGAGAAATCCAGACATGCGCCGCCTTGCTGCTTTCACTCTGCGTGGACACGGCCAGTGCGCTGCACAATCTGCCCATCGGCATCAGCGCCGAGGATGCGATGGAGCATCTTTTTGAAAAACACCCGCGCGACGCCCTGTCCATCTGGTATCTGCGCGGCTTGAACGAACCGTGGGAAGTCGGTGGAAATGACGCCAGGGAAAATTTCGACATGCTGCTCGGTGCGTATCTGAACCTGCACGTTGCCGAAACTTCACGGAGCTAATGCAGCGCATCCTTCCTTGCGCCTCATGCCAGTTGGCGTAGCTTGAAAGTCCCCTGTTTCCTGCTTCATGAATCGTATTCTTTTACTTAGTGCCGACTCGCTGGTTGTTGATGTTTATCGTGAACAACTTGGATCAGCCGGATTCCTCGTCTCCCATGCCGCAGATGCTGCAACCGCCCAGGCTTCGGCCACCAAAGCGGTGCCCTCCGCAATCCTGCTGGATCTGGCCTTGCCGGAAATCACCGGGCTGAGCGAAATCGTTTTGCTCCTTTCCTCACCCGCTTTTCTTTCTGTGCCGCTTTTTGCGATGCCTTCGGGCCCGGACGATTCGCTCATCACCATCCAGGAGCACCGGAGCATCACCGTGATCCGCCGAACGCCCGACCCGATCCGCGGTCTGCTTCACGCTCTCGGAGAAACGCTGGAGGTCGCCAATATCCCCGAACCGACGGGCATCGACAGTTCCCGCAGACAGCGCATGCATCAGGGGGCGGAGGACGCACTGCACGAAATCCGGATTCAGTCGCGGTCCGTGGCCTCTGGAGATAACGACGTCTTCGCGCTTCACGCGCTGTGTTTCGCCTGCCATCAACTCGCGCACCGCTGTGCACTGGGCGGGTTCGCTGCTGTCGCCGCGCTGGGCGAGGCGACGGAAAGTTTGTTGCGCGATTTCCGCGATAATCCCGAGCAAATCGACACACAAACCACGCGAACACTTTCGCAGGCGGTGGATTTTCTTTCCGAAATGCTGGGCTCCAACACCCTCGCGAAACTCCGTCCGCCGGGCGAATGCCCCGTGCTCGCCATTGACGACGAACCGATGGCTTCCGAGGCGCTGGCCGCTGCGCTTGGCTGCGTCGGGGTTCCAGTCACCACCGCGCTCCGCTCCGATGAAGCCTTGGCCACGTTGGAGAAATACCTTTTCGATCTCGTCTTCCTCGACGTCGGATTGCCGGACATGAACGGTTTTGAAATCTGCACCCGGCTGCGTCAGTATCCGCACCACAAGAAAACGCCGGTCGTTTTTCTCACGGGCATGCCGACGTTTCAAAACCGTGTGCAATCAACACTCGCAGGCGGCAACGAATTTTTATCCAAGCCGTTCAACCTCGTCGAACTCCCGGTCAAAGCTCTGATGTGGATTTACAAGGGGCAGCTCGGCAAAGCTTGAGCTTGTCAATCGCCACCTATGCCCATAGCGATGGAGCAGGCTGCCTGCGTGATCAGGTGATTACCTTTTAGCGTAAACACCGCACGCCTGCTTTAACCCAGAGTCCATCTTATGAACACACCACTTACACCAGAACAGAACGAAGCACTTTTCACCATCTGCCTCATGGCCGCGTTTGCCGATGGCGAACCGGCTGAGTCAGAAAAGGCGCAACTCCACCGCATTTCCACCTCGCTCCTTGGCGGGGATTTGCACACCTCGGAAGCTTACGAGAATGTTTTGCAAAAAAAGACCGTGCTCGCGGAGGTCGCCGCAAAGTTGGCTGGAAGCGCCGCAGCGCAGCCGGCTTTTGAAATGGCAGTGTGTGTCTGCGATGCTGACGAGGTGCTGTCGGAGCACGAGAAATCATTTTTGCAGCAGTTGCAAAACCATCTCGGACTTGGAGCCGCCGAAACGTCCGACATTACGGAGGCCGCAGGACAACTCGCCGTTTCGCCTGTCCAGAATGCTCCCGCTCTGCCTGACGCTTCCGAATTGGATGACGATGCGGACAAGCTGATTTTGAAATATGCCCTGCTCAACGGTGCGCTCGAATTTCTTCCGGAAAAGATGGCCACGCTGGCGATTATTCCGATGCAGATGAAGATGGTGTACAGCGTGGGGAAAATTCACGGCGTGGACCTGGATCGCCGACACATCATGGAATTCGCGGCCGCTGCGGGCCTGGGTTTCACGTCGCAGGTGGTCGAAGGTTTCGCACGCAAATGGATCTCCGGATTTTTTGGTAAAAAAGAGATGGTAAAAAACGTGGCCGATCAGGCCGCAGGTTCGGCGCTGACTTTTGCAACCACGTTCGCGCTTGGAAAAGCGGCCAAGGCCTACTACGCCGGAGGCAGGAAGATGGTTCCTGCCGAGTTGAAAGCGGTCTTCGATTCCACCGTGGCCAAAGCCCGCGAGATGCACGCGCAGTTTCTTCCAAAAATCCGCGAGCAAGCCGCCAAGTTGGACGTGCGCAAGCTGATCGCCGGGGTGGGACAACCGTAAAAAACGGCAACCCGCAAAACGCATCTTTAGTCCTGGAAAGGAAGGTGATGGTTGATGGATGATTGTTGATTGTTGGAATTCAGCGGCTTACGCCGGACAGGTTCCCCGCCCGCAGGTTGAAACCTTGGTTCAACGCAAGTTGCTCTTATTCAACCTATCAACCATCAGCGATCAACTTTTATCTCGGAATCTATGTTAATCCTCCGGATCGAGCGTCGGGAGGTCGAGTAGTGCGGCGTAATCCGAAAGCGTTCCTCCTGCGAGGCAGCATTCGATGATCTGACGCCCTTCCGGCAGGAGTTCCGGGACGAGGAACTGCGGCAATTCCTGATGGAAAAAGTCCGCGAGAATTTCCGCGCCGCGATCGTAGGCGGCGGGTCCGACTTCCGGTTGCTGGTCCACTTCGAAGAACCATTTTCCAATGGTGCGACCCTCGACGATGATGGCTGTGGGGGTGTAGCCGAGCAGCGGACAGCGGGAAGATTTCATCTGGCCCGTGGAAAAACGTGCGCCGCCGCGGCGGGCGAGGTATTCGCGGGCGATCCATTGCGGCATGAAACCGACCGCCCACGCGCCGATGTTCTGGTTGGGAATCAGCACGTAGCGAACCTTCGGTGTGTCCATGATCTGGCTCAGCAGCAGGTTGGCCTGGTCCACGCGTTTTCCTGTGGCGAAGGGCCAGTAGGAACCCACGCCCTCCGACGACATGCCCTCGGTGCTCACGATGCTCGGGTTGGCGTGGCCGCGCGGTGCAACCAGCCTCCAGAGCCAGGCGAGCGCTGGCGGGAGGATGTGGAAAAGTCCGATGATCCCGTAAGTTGGTGCGTCGGCGGTGCAGGGCGGAGTGCGCACACCCATGCTGCGGATGTCCACGTCCACGGCACCGTTTACGACGTCGGGAATGATGACACGCGGAATGATGACACGCGGATTGGGGCAGGGTTTGCCGGGTTCATCCTCAATGTGTTCCCAGATGAGGGCCGTCGCGCCGGGATGGCCTTCGATATTGAGAAACAACAGCGGTTGCGGCGGATTGATGGTGAGTTTTTCAAGGTGCGGATCGGTGCCGTATTGCGTGATGTGATTACACCGCACGAACCACGCGTTTTCCGCATCCATGAGCGAAAGTTTGCCCCGGCCTTTTTCGAGGGACGGATGGCACAACGCCATGTCGTCGGTGACAGGACGGATGTCGCAGGTGCGTGGCAGGGTGAGCGAACGTTCCTCGCCCGTGACGAGATTGCGACCGATGAGCAGCGAACCGTCGGAGCGGCGGTGCGGTTGTTCGAGCATCTCGCTTTTCCCGCCGCCGCTTGCTCCTTCGTGCGAGATGACGATCTTGTTGTCGTAAGGGGTGATGACCTGCGCGGTGGAGCAGTGCATGGTGATCCAGTGCTCTGCTTCGCCGAGATTCAGCAGCACGCCGTAGATGCCTTTTTTCGCGCTGGGTCCGGGGTACAGATTGTAGCTGAAAAGTTCGTGCCCGCCGTCCGTGCGGTTGTGGACGACGATTTGTTTTCCGTTGAAATCCGTGTGACGAAATGGTGGGGCCACGTAGATGACAGCGCGTGGCGAGAAATCGGCGGGGGTTTCCTCCGCGCTGAGGATTCCCTGCAGCATGGCGAGGCCGAGCGCAAAAAATCCGGCGTTCGCCGGCGCTACGGCGAGGCAATGGGTGCCTTTGTCGCGCATTCCGGCGTAGAACGAAAAAACAATGAGCGGTTGGGATTTCAGCCAGTCGAAGGTGCGTTGGCGGAGGTTGTCGAAAGGCACATTGTAGCGGCTTTCGAAGGTGGGTTTGTCGGTGGGACGTTTGTCGCCGATGAGCATGCAATCGGGATCGCGCCGACGCATGTAGGGTTCCAGGTAATTGGCGCAGATCCCGTTGCGCACACGGCACACGCGGGCCTCCACCACACGGCCATTGCCCGGCACATCGTAGGCGACCTCAGACCAACCGGATTCCGTCGGCTCGACGGCCATGGCGGCAATTTCCGCGACGGACTGCGCGACGAACACCGACGGTGCGGCAGAAAGGATGTCCTGCGCGTCGGGTGGAAGTTTAAATGAGGAAACGAATGCCGGTTTGGAGCTCATGATGGAAAAGATTCAGCGGATCAAACCGCTCATCGCAGCCGATGGGAAGCCAGAAGACTCATGCGTCCGCCGAAACTCCAGAGATTCTGCAGAACCATTTGCGAGGTCTGCGTGGTGAGCGGCTGAACATCGATGATTTTCGCGTTGGGCATCACCGCAGCCACGGCTGCACAAATGACGCTCCATGGGATGGAATCGTGCGGTACGACCCAGTCTTCCATCACGCGGAGGCGGGATTCGAGTTCCGCAATTTTTGCGAGCAGGGATTCGGGATTCATGGGGTTCATCACGCGACCTCCTCCACCAAAGCTTCCTCGGATTTGCCCGCGATGGTGAGTTTGAAGCGGCGCGGTCCGGTGTTGTCCTTGGAGGCACCGTTGGATGCTTTTTTTGGTGGTTCCGCCGCGGGCTTTTCGCCGCGCAACCACGCCAGCATTTGCTGCGGAAACATGGCGTACAACACGCAGGTTTCGTCGTCGGTGGGCATGTTGAGCTTGGCGAGTTCCTCGCGCAGCGCAGGCATGCGCGGGGAAAGCGCGTCGGCGGGACGACCTTCGACCGGCTGCTGATTGCTGATTTTGATGGCCAGCTCGCGAACCTCGGGATTGACCGGGCCTGGAGTGCGTCCGTATTTTCCGAGAGCGATATCCATCGCGGCGGGCGCAAAGTTTTTCCAAGCTCCGAACTTGATGTTGAGCATGGCCTGCGTGCCGACGATTTGCGAAGTCGGTGTGACGAGCGGAATCCAGCCGAGCGCCTCGCGCACTTTGGGAATCTCGCGCATCACGTCTGCGGTGCGATCGGCCATGCCGAGGTCGGCGAGTTGTTTGCGGAAATTGCTGAGCATCCCCCCGGGAACCTGGAACGCGAGGATATCCGGGTCGGTGCGTTCGTTGGCCGGGCTGGTGAACGCGGAAAGTTCCTCGTAAACGGGTTCGAGCAGGAGCCGGATTTCCTGGAGGAGATCCATATCAAAATGCGTGGGGCAACGTGGATGCCCGCGCAGAGCGGCCAGCATGCGCACCGTGTCGGGTTGCGCGGTGCCGTTGGCCATTGGTGCGACGGATGTTTCCACGGCAGCAGCTCCGGCATCGATTGCGGCGTAGTAGGCAGTGACGGCAAGTCCGGCGGTGTCGTGGCTGTGGATCGTCACGGGCAATCCGGTGATTTTAGTCAGTTCGCGAACCAGGTGTGCGCCGACCCCTGGAATGAGAATGCCGGACATGTCTTTGATGGAAAGCGAGTGGCAGCCCATGGCGGCGAGTTCGGTGCCGAACTCCACAAATTTTTCCACCGTGTGCACCGGGCTTTCGGTGTAGCAGATTTCACCGCGTGCATGTTTACCAGCAGCGATGGTGGACTGGATCGCGGTGCGCAGATTGGCCGCATCGTTGAGGGCGTCAAAAATGCGGAGCACATCGCAGCCCGCAGCGCAGGTGGCACGCACGAAGGCATCGACCACATCGTCCGGAAAACTCGCGTACTGCACGATGTTCTGGCCGCGCAGGAGCATGGACTGCGGGGTTTTTGGCGCGGCCTTTTTCAAAGCGCGCAAGCGGTCGAACGGGTTCTCACCGAGAAAACGCAGGCAGGAATCGATGGTCGCCCCGCCCCACGTTTCGAGTTGGGCGAAGCCCGCCTGATCGAGCAGCGGCGCGATGGGGAGCATTTGGGCGGTGGACATACGGGTGGCAGCCAGAGACTGGTGACCATCGCGAAGCACGGTGTTGTTGAAGTTAACAGGCGCGGTAGTGACGTTCATGGGCCTACTGTGGGGCGAAGTGCCGCCATGAACCACGCATCCCTTGTCGAATACTGCGCATTTTATGATGTCAATTAAGGCCCGTTTGCAGCGATAGTTTTTCGCCATGCCGCAAGTCATTCGCCATGCGATGTTCGAGAAGCTGCGCTGTCTTCCCGCATTAAAGACGTTTTTGGCGGATTTTCGCCAGATGACGGGCCTGAAGCTCTCGCTACGGAATGATCTCGGAACGTCAAACGAACCGGAAACGCTGGATAACCCGCTGTGCCAATTTTTACGTGGCCAAAAAGCGGGGCGGCAGCTTTGCCAGCGGGCACAGCAGGAGTTGATGGCCTCGGCCACGGAGTGTGCGGCAAGCTGTCGATGTGATGCGGGGTTGCACGAGGTGGCGGTGCCGGTCCGGTTCGGGACGGATCTCCTCGGATATTTTGTGTTTGGCGGGATTCATCTGCAACCGCCCACCGGCATCGAAGTCCGGCGTGTGCAGCATTTGCTGGAAAAATCAGGGCTGGAAGTGAGTCGCGACTTTTTGACCTCGCTCATCGGTCAGGCGCAGGAGGTGCCGAACGAGGCGCTCGCCGCCTACACGCGCATTGTTTCCATGGCCGCCCAGCAATTTGCTCTGCAAATCACGGATCATTTCATGCAGAAAACCGCGCCGCTTCCCGCGCTCGCCCATAAGGCGCGGCGGTATCTGCGGAGCCATGCGCTGACCGAGGAATGCAGTTTAAAAACGGTGGCGGCCCATTGTTTTGTGAGCGAAGCGCATTTGTCGCGGGTTTTTCATTCGGCCACAGGTCTTACGATTACGGACTACATCGCACGCTACCGGATTGAGCACGCGTTGGGACTGATTCAGCACACGGACCGGCCCATCACCGAGATCGCGTTCGAAAGCGGGTTTCAGAGCATTTCGCAGTTCAACCGGTCCTTCAAAAAACTGAACGGCACCACGCCGCGGGCGATGCGGAAGGGGCCTTGAAAGGGCGTTTGTAAATTTTTTAAGAAAGAAAAATCAATCCAGGGGATGTCTCCATCTCAAAGCGGGAAAACGGTCGAAACCGCGATCAGCACTCAACCATTCGCAACCGGTTTCCATGGCAAGTGCAGCGTGGTAGGCATCGGGAATGAGATTGCCCCTGGCTTCCACCTGGCGGCAGAGTTGGGTGAAAATCTACCAATGTCTGGTACCTGGAGAAAGAAGGTGAACCGTCTCGCGCGACCGAAAATCCTCTATAAAATCCAGGGCCTGCGATAACGGCGTTGGCACTTTGAAAACCCTCGGGTGAGTGATGATCCTCAGGCAACCGCTCAAGATGAGTTCAGACACAACGACCCCGGTTGGCGCCTGCAACGCAGTCTCAAGCGGTGCGAGCCGCCTTTATGCCGGAGACAGGCAGAGACACGCCAACATCGGAATATCCTGACTCTCTCGCAAAAGTTCACAAAAGCACAAACGTCCGTTATTTGAAACGGTCAGGATTGAAGCCCGGAGAAGAGATCATCACGCACACGCTATTAAACGGATCACCAATCACCGGAAGCCCAGCCTACATTGAGGCAAAGAAACACGGTAACTCAGAAGCGGCGGACGCGGTGGTGAGTGGTGCAGTGAAGCCCGAAGTTCTGGACGCTACGGAACAGGACTTCGACCGACCAAGGAAGCGCGAAAAGAACTGCTTGCTAACCCCACTTCGCGGACTGGAGGCATTCAAGGGCCTCGAACCCGCTATTTTGCGACATCGACTTCAAAAGGTCGGCACTACAGCGTTCTTGTTTTCCAGGGATTTTTGGGCGCGTAAATCTTTGG
>Ga0105048_10014055_pt1 | contig 12490 bp, 8 predicted proteins | sample MAT05_FD_78382 | JGI IMG/M metagenome (GOLD analysis project Ga0105048, IMG submission 78382) | Freshwater microbial communities from Lake Fryxell liftoff mats and glacier meltwater in Antarctica - MAT-05 | ecosystem: Environmental > Aquatic > Freshwater > Ice > Liftoff microbial mat | place... | reverse complement strand
GCATCGTCGTGTATGCATGCGTGCCGTCGATTGGCCGCAGCGGCCACGTGCCCGCGTTCGTCGCGGCGTATGCGGTCATTCTTTCGATGTACGGCGGGGGTTTCGCGACCATTCCAGCCTATCTCCGGGATCTGTTCGGCGCATTCCAGGTCGGTGCCATCCATGGGCGTCTGCTGACGGCGTGGGCCACCGCAGGCGTGCTGGGTCCGGTGCTGGTGAACTATCTGCGTGAGTATCAGATCGGACGCGGGACGCCGAAGGCGGAGGCGTATGGCGTGACGATGTATGTGATGGCCTGCCTGCTGACAATCGGGCTGCTGTGCAACCGTGCCGTCTCGCGCGTTCGGCCGGTGGCGACTCCGGGAGGGCAGTCGAAATTCGTCGTGGAGTAAACTTGTGTATGCGACCGGTGATTTACACCGGCATGACGTGACTCCGCAACTTCCCGGTGTGCCGAACCCGTGGATGGCCTCGCGAAGGCGCGCATCTTCACCTCAGACGCCCCGTCGAAGCCGAATGACGTGCGACCGGACCTGAACACAATGGTAGAGATGAACGCGATACTCGTACAGAGGAAATAGGGGGATGCATCCACCCGGCTTCGTTCCGCTTGCGCACAAGCGCCGTTCCCTCGAGGACTCTCGCCGCGACGCCGCGAGCTTCTGCGACACCATGGCGACGCGCCGCACCACGCGGCACTTCAGCACCGACGTCGTGCCGCGCGACCTCATCGAGTTCGCCATCCGCACCGCCGGTACGTCACCGAGCGGTGCGCATCAGCAGCCGTGGACGTTCGTGGCCATTGCCGATGCGGCGCTCAAAAGGCGCATCCGCGAGGCCGCCGAGCATGAGGAGCATGCATTCTACCACGGCAAGGCGCCGGCCGAGTGGCTGGATGCCCTTGCGCACCTCGGCACCGACGAACACAAGACGCACCTCACGGATGCGCCATGGGTCGTGGTGCTGTTCCGGCAGAGTCACGGTGTCACGGCCGATGGGGCCAAGAAGCCTTTCTACTACACGCAGGAGTCGTGCGGCATCGCGGCCGGGCTGTTCATTGCGGCAGTGCACAGCATGGGGCTTGTGACACTCACCCACACACCGAGCCCAATGGGATTCCTCGGCGAGCTGCTCGAGCGCCCCGCGAACGAAAAGGCGATGCTGGTGATGCCCGTGGGGTATCCCGCAAATGATGCCCACGTGCCGGATCTCAGGCGGAAGCCGCTCGACGAGATCGTGGTGTGGAAAGAGTGAGTGTGCGGTCTGGCAACTCCTGTTCCGCCCGGTGATACTTCCGTTGCGTGAGCGATTTGTCTATGCGAGCGACCTCGGCAAGCTTTGACGTCCGGTCTCTGAACCCCTTGCCCGACACGAATGCGATTCACGACCTTCCACGCGCTGGTGTGTCTGCCGCTTCTGGCGACGACGACGTCCATCCGCGTCCGCGCGCAGGCGCAACCGGGCCTGCTCGGCCTCAGCGTCCGCCACACCACGCTCAAGAACACGAACCGGCCCAGCGGCGACCTCAAGGCACAGATCGACTCCCTCGATGCGCTCATCGTCGCCGCCGCGCGCGTGGGTCGCACTGCGGAGTTGCGTCGGCTCTACGCCCAGTCTGCGGTACTGCTCGCGGGTCAGCCGTGGACCCCTGAGACAGAGTTCGGCGCATCCGTCGTGCTGCGGACCGATCGACAGGTCGTCGATCCGGCGCGACCGTGGACGGTGCGTATCGAACAGATTTTTGCGCCGGGCATTCGCCTCGAGCGGAGCCTCGTCGCCCGTACCTCGCTCAAGCAGCGACCCGCCGGCGCCGTACCCGGCACGGCGCTGGGTCTCGTCAGAGAACTCGGCACATTCGACGGCGTGCCTCGCGACCTGCGCGACACGCCGTTCGTCATCGACGCTGATCTGACCGGAGTCGCCGATGGTGCGTACATCGTGAGCGTCGAGCTTCGTGACAGTGCGCGGACTCTGAGCACGGCAAGCATCGGCATCGTCGTGCGCAATGGGCTCGACGCGACGGTGACGCGACTGGAAGCGGCAGCGGCGAAAGCCGCCGAGCCGCTGCGCTCCGATCTGCGATTTCCCATCGATCGACTTCGTCAGGTGAATGCGAGCAGGGTGGCGCTGGGCACGTTCAGCGCCGCGAAGGACTTCGCCGCTGCCGAATCGCTGCTGGTGCCGCTGGCCGCGCGGAAGGATCCATGGGCGACGCGACGTGGCGACATCAAGCGTCATTATCTGCTGGCGGTCGCGAATGAAATCATGCCGTACCGCCTGTATGTTCCCACCACCTACACCAGCAGCAGATCGCTGCCGCTCGTGATCGCACTGCACGGACTCGGCGGAACGGAAGACGCATTCTTCACGGCGTATGGCGCCGTGATGCCAAAGCTCGCCGAGGAACGCGGCTACATCGTGGCGGCGCCGTTGGGATATCGTGTCGATGGAGCCTACGGTGTCGCGCTGGGGCCTCCGTCAGGCGATCCGGCGGCGGCGCGCACTCGTTCGTTCAGTGAAGAGGACGTCCTGCAGGTCGTCGAGGCGGTGCGCACGCAATACAACGTCGATCCGGAGCGCGTCTACCTGATGGGACATTCGATGGGGGCCATCGGGACGTGGGCGCTGGCGGCGAAGTACCCGAACCGGTGGACTGGGCTCGGTGTCTTCTCTGGCTTCGGGCTCGCGTCATCAGCGAAAACCATCGCGCATATTCCGCAGTTCGTCGTGCATGGCGATGCCGATCCAACGGTGGCGGTCGGCGGTTCACGCACGATGGTCGCTGCGCTCAAGGCGGTGAACGCCAATGTTCGTTACGTCGAGATTCCAGGTGGCAATCACAACGACGTGGTGGAGCCGAATCTCCGTGCGATGTTCGAGTTTTTCGATGCGCACCCCAGGCGCGTCACGGTCGCGCGGTAAGGACGGACTGGCGCGCAGCGGAGGTCACGCTGCGTGCGGCTCCGGGGACGCGACCGGAGTGACCGGAAGTGGCTTTGGTGCCGGCCGGCCGAGCAGGAAGCCCTGCACGTAGCTGGCACCATGCGCCTGGACCCAGCGTAACTCCCCTTCCGTCTCGATGCCTTCGGCCAGCGTGTCGATGTTCAGGACGGCGGCCACGTTGAGCAGGTTCTCCACCAGGCGCGCCTTGTAGGAATCGGTGTCGACGCCGCGGATCAGCTCCATGTCCAGCTTCAGCAGGTCGGGGCGCAGCTCGTGGATCAGGTTCAGCGACGAGTATCCGGAGCCCACATCGTCGAGCGCGACGCGAAAGCCGGCGTTGCGATAGTATTCGAGGATGCGACGCAGGTGACCCGAATCGTGCGCACGCTCGGTCTCGACGATCTCGAAGAACACGTCACTGCGCTGGATGCCTGCCTGGTCCACCGCCGCGACGGTGCTGCGCAGGCAGGATGCCGGATCGTAGATCGCCGTCGGAGCGAAGTTCACGAACAGGGCGCCGCGCAATTCGTGTTGCTGCGCTGCGATGATCGCCGAGCGTCGCGCGGCCAGGTCGAGCTGGAAGAGCATCCCGGCATCACGCGCGACATCGAACATTTCGCGCGGTGGCACCACCTCGCCGCTCACGGTCATCCCGCGCAGCAGCGCCTCGTGACCGTACACCGTCTCCGGCGCGGCAGCGTGCATGATCGGCTGGAAATGCGACGTGAAGCGACTCTCCTCGAGCATCGCCACCAGCCACCGGCTGCCGCGCCGCGCCAGCAGGCGCGCCAGCGACTCGACCCGAGCCAGGTCATCGGGCACCAGTGGCGCATCGACTCCCGTCAACAGGGCGCGCGTGTCCTCGCATTCCAGCTTCGACAACTGCTCGCGGAATGCCGCCTCGACCCGGGCCTGATCCGCCGCCGGTATGGCGCAGGCGATGCCATCGCCGGCGGTGGGACGCGGCGCCAGACCCAGATCGCGAAACATGGCGCGCGCCTTGTTCGCGACGTGCGGGGCGGGAAACCAGCAATGCAGGTCGCCGGCACCATCCGGCGGCGCCGGCAGCACCTCGCACCGCAGGCAGCCACGGCGCTCCGTCGCGACGGACGGTGCGTCGCCATTCATCAGGATCGGTAGCATGTCTGAAAGATCGTCACAATGGAGGCTGCGCTTGAGCACCGCCTGCTGCGTTTCAGGTGCGCAGCCTCGGCGCGGCACCGCGATGGAGACGGTCGAAACCTTGCGACGTGACGCGCGAGCGTCTCACTGGCCGCCTCAGCCCTTCACCACGGAGCGCAACAACGGTTGCGCCCACGAGAAGAGGAACGACCGCACGCCCGGGAACTCGGAACTGAGGAGTGCCAGCAGCGGGATTGCTCCGAACAGCGCCACGTTCAGTACCATGGTGGTGTCCCACGACACCTTTCCTGCGACGGTACCCGTGATGTTGCTGAGGACGTCGTCGCGACTCATCTGCGTCATGACGAGAAAGAGCACCACGACGGTGCTGAGCACCAGCGCGATGAACGCGAGCTTGACGATGCTCTGTGGCTGGAATGGATACGATGACAGCAGCATCACCGATAGCAGCAGCGTGACGAGCAGGAAGCTGGACAGGAGTCGCAGGTCGTGCAACACCGACTCGACGTAGCGCACGCACTCGATTGCGAGAAACTCCTCGGCGGTGCGCAGTGCGGCGCTGACGGACCGCATCGGCGCACGCGCTTCGGTCGGCGCGGAACCGGTTGGCGCGGCCATTGTGTCGGTGGCGCCCCAGGCGGAACGCAGCGCGCAGGCGGTTCGTCGCACGTGACGCATGCGGATGCGTTTATCGAGGGAACAGAAGTCACGGTCGGTGTCGCGATCGCGGAGCATGATGGACAGCAGCGCGGACGCGGCATCGCGATTGGCGGTGTCGGGCGCTGCAGTGGTGGGGCGTCCGAGTTCTTCGCTCAGGTCGGCAACCTGACGGTGCAACTCGCGCCACCGGCCGCTGATCGTGTGCAGCGTGGCAGCACTCCCGTTGCTGGCGAAGATGTTGAGGCGCGTGAGCTTGGACACGTGGCGCGGCAGGCGGCTGAACGCGTTGAAGAGCGGAGTCTCTCCCAGAGCGCCGAGGGCACTCTGCAACGCGCTCCATGTCGCCGAGATGCGGTAGAGCGCCCATGCCCCGGTCACCAGCATCGCATATGTGCCCACCCAGAAGAGGGCGTCGTAGCTCCATCGGAACGACGAGGCATGCAGTACCAGTCGCTCCACCGATCCGACCTGGCGCTCGGCGACTTGCCATCCGACGATCAGCAGGGTCGCGGTGAGCGCGAAGCCCGTGCTCGTGGGATGAATGCGGAAGAGCGCCGCGCGTGCCGCATCGACGCAGGATGCGGCACGCGAAAAGGGATCGGTGAGCGTGTGGCCGCGGACCGATCGCGCATGCGCCAGCGCCACCTCCTCGGTGGCGGTCGTCGCCGCGTGCAGGCGGTGCGTGACCCGCCACTGCCACGCACTCCATAACGCGAAACCGGAGCCGCAGAGCAGCAGCGGCATCAGCGGCGACATCCCGCTCCAGGGCTGCAAAGCGCGGTACGAGAACATCAGGAAGCGCGGGCGGTCGTCGCGCGACAGTGCCCACAACTGTTCGGCGTACAGCAGCGTCAGTGCAAAGTGCAGCAGCCCGACCAGCGCAATGACGATGCGGCCTGCGATCTCACCGAGCCAGCGGAGCTGCGCGAGGCGTCCGCGGCGGAAGACGGCACGCATGACCTTTGTACTGGTCGCGTTTTCCTCGTTGCCAGCGCGCCAGTCGGGGCTGAAGAACGCATAGCGAAAGCCGTCGTCTGCACTGCGCCTGACCAGTCGCAGCACGTCGGTGATCCCGAATGCCACCGACACCAGTGCGAGCGTCGCGACGAGACTGACACCGAGTTGCGCGATGCGGCCGGAGTCGGTCAGCAGCAGCGTGGCCGCGATCGGCACGAACATGCCACTGACGGCAATCACCAGCAGCGTCGCGTAGATGCGTTCGTGGATCAGCAGTGACGACGTCTCGATGCGCTTGAACGCGATGCCGACGCGTGGCGTCAGCCGCTGCGGCGCTGGCGCAATGGAAGTTCGCGTGGCGATCACCACCACGCAGCAGCCGAGCAGCAGCAGGCCGAGGAAGAGCACCGTCAGCCGAGGCGTCGTGCGCGTGCCGGCGGCCTGATCGAGCGTGGCGTGATCGGTATGTGGCGCACCGGGATCGGCGCCGAAATAGCTGCGGAGCGCGTCGTCGGGTGTGGTGACGGTGATGGGCACGAAGGTGCCGCGCGCCACGGCGGTCAGCCAGACCGGGGGCGTTGCAGAATCGTTGGCACCGTGGCCGATCGGTGAAACGAACTCGATGCGGTTCCGGGGCAGCGCGAGCAGCGTGAGCACACTGTTGTAGGTGCCGAGCGCGGCGTCGTTCGACAGGGTCAGCAGTTCGCGCGGCATGATGTCGCTGGCGCCGCGCGTCCACCACTGGTTCTCGAAGAACAGCGGATAGCTGGTGAGCACCAGAGCGCCGTTGAGCTGCGCGGCGTAGTCTGCCCGCAGCAGCAGGCGGTGACCCTGGAACATGATCACCTGCGCGTCGCGGTTGCGCTGCCGGATCTCGCGCGCCAAAAGCAGCTGGTCCCGGATGTCGGTGGCCTGGATGACGACCGCCCGGATCTCATGCTCGTCCAGCACCTGCACGATCTCGTCGAGCATCAGCTCGAGCGTCGGTACGGTGAGGCCCGACACGACCGGCGGACTTTCGCGCGGGCGCGATTTGTCGCGCAGCTCGAGACGGGTGCGCGCGGCCTGGCTGAGCCCGGGGATGGCACCACCGGCGCTCGCATCGGGCAAGGCATCACCGACTTCGTTGCGCAGGCTGGCGATGTTGAGCGGGAACGTGATGCGGAGGTATTGCGACGTGGTGTCGCGCGCGCCGTACTGGGTGGAGCTCTCGCCGAGAATCGCAACCTGCTCGCGCCGCAAGCCAAGGCGCACGAGCGTCGAGTCGAGCACCTGACTCATCGCCTCATCGGAGTTCAGCGTGGACTGAAAGCGGACAGCCACGCCAGCGGTGCTGCCGGACAACGTCGATTGGTTGCTTGCGCTGGTAGCCGAGCCGGTGACGACGCGCACGCCGCGCAGCGTTGGATCCACGTATCGGATGCCGTCGTCGATCGCGAGGCGCAGCGAGGCGGCCGCTCCGGAAAAGATCGGCCCTGCGAGCAGCAGCGTGTCACGCACCCCTGCCGGGACCACGAATGCGCTGTCATCGTGCATCAGCAACCGACGTTCGCGCACGGCCGAGAGGAACGCCTCCTTGTGCGCGCCCGTGGTCGGCAGTTCGTGAACCACGTAGAGCAGGGCGAGCCGATGCTGCGCGGGATCTGCGCTGCGAAAGAGGAGGACACCCGGATAGTACTCGTGCATCGCCACACGCTGCGTATCGCGTTGCGCACCGTCACCGGTGGTGATCTGCAGGCTGTCGCCGCCGGCGGGGAGCCAGTAGCGGTCGGGGATGTAACCGGCCGACGCCATCGCACGGCGGAAGGCCTCGAGATAGGCATCGTAGGCCCAGTCGAGATGCGAGTCGACGGGATCGGGAACGGAGGCGATGATCACCTGCAAGGTGTCGCGCACCAGCACGTTCGGTCCGCACCCCGTCGGGCCACCTGGTGCGCATCCGATGTGGCGGCGCAGATAGTCCTCGATCAGTGCGGTGCCGTGCCGATAGGTCGCACGGATGCTGTCGGTCGAGCCGAGCTGCATGCGGACCAGTTCACCGCGCGTCGCCGGTGGACTCGCGAGCGGCGCGCTCGGTGCCGATCGAATGGCCTGGCTGGCGCTCAGCGCGGCAATGACGGCGCTGACACCAGCGAGCCCTGCCCAACCGAACCCGGCCGATCGATTTTCCATGCCAGCGATCTCCACGTGATTGGGCATTCCCGTCGACAGGGGAGGAACGACGCCAGCATGCTGCGTTTCTCAGCGGAGAAGAATCCGTCAGGACCTCGTTACGGGCTGATCCTTTGATTTCGGCCCAGGTGCGATCGCCAGGCCAGTTCGAGGCCTGCTGACACCAAACGCCAGCATGATGATGGCAGCGTGAGACCCGTGCGTCCACTGACGTTCTGAATCAGTGGTCACGCGGATGGTCGCCCGGTTGCACTGCGCACGTGCTGCATCCGACGTGGCGATCGATGCGAACACATTAGCATGAGAGATGGCGAGCTGAGGGTTTGGTTGACCCGCGAACCCGGCGTACGCACGCTCTCGTCGCCACGATCTCGGAGGTGCACCGGAATGCAGACGTTCTCACACACGGGCATGCTGTGCACGCTGTTCGCGTGCCTCGATCCGGGTACGGCGACCGTCAGCCGAGTGCGTCAAGGTCTTCCCGCCGCCGTCCGAGCGGTGCCGCAACTTCTGCTCCCCGACAGTGGTTGGGTGACATCCGGCGATGGCGCTCACGTGCGGATCACGGGGCTGCCTGCCGGCGCACGCGTCACGATCCGTGCACGGCGCACGGTGCTGGTGTCCCGCTGGGCTGACAGCGTGTATGTCAACGACACCGTCGTCGTCGAATCGTGGGCGCGGTATGCGGCGACGCCTGCCGGTCACGTCGACATCGATCGCGCGGCGCCGTTGGAGGGCTCATGGAGTGGCCGTGACCCGCTCGGGCTCTTCTGGTCCATGCGCCGCACCCCGCTGACGTCGCCGGCAGAGCTGACACGCGAGCGCAACCGCATCGATCTGACGGTAGCCTTCGGCGATGGGCCACCGCTGCAGGGTATGCTGCGACTCCGCCTCAGCGCTCGACCACTCGTGTCGCGCGTGGTCGTCGCACCCGGCCTCGTTGGTGCATTCGTCGCACCGCGCGGCGCAAAGCGTGTTCCGGTCGTGATTGCGCTGCATGGCAGCGAAGGAGGCGACACACTGTCGAACGTGGAGCTTGCCACGCGTTTCGCTGCGAGAGGCTACGCGGCGTTCGCCGTGTCGTATGTGGCGTATCCGTGGAATGGTGGATTACCCGGCGTTCCCACGGCGTTCGACAGCATCGCCGTCGAGACGCTCGATCGTGCGCGTACCTGGCTTGGCGCACGCCCTGAAGTCGACACCAGTCGCACGGCCCTGTGGGGAGTGTCGAAAGGCGGCGAATTCGCGATGGTGACGGCTGCTCGCAGGCGCTGGCCGCGCGCCGTGATCGGGTGCGTGCCGAGTGATGTGATGTGGGCCGGCTACGGTCGCGACCCGGCACCTGGTGAGGTACTGACGTCATGGTCGGACAGCGGGGCGCGCCTGCCCGCGATTCCGTACGATGACTATGCCGATGTGTTCGCGGGCCGCGCGACGCCGCGCCAGGTGCATGACCGGAGTCGAACCAGTCACCCCGCTGACGCGGCACGCGCGCGAATTCCGGTCGAAGTCTCGGACGCGTCGCTGCTGCTGCTGGGTGCCGAGCGCGATGAGGTCTGGGCGTCGGGCGCCATGGTCCGCTCGCTCCTCGCGACGTTGCGTGGTGCCCGGCCGCAGCGACGCACCGAAGCGACGGTGTATCCGGACGCAGGGCATGGCATCTGTGGGCTCGGCACGAGTCCGGTCGCCGCCTTTGGCGACACCGCGAGCGGCGTGGCGATCGGTACCGCAAAAGCGGCGGCAGATGCCTGGTTGCAGACGGTCCGGTTTCTGAGGCAGACGATGCCGCCGACACCGAAGGCTCAGTCAGCCCGAGCGACCGGGACGCGCGGGTAAGGGTGCTCAGCAGTGCCCAGGTCGGGCGTCGTGGCTCCGTGACGCGCTGGCGGTTGCTGCGTTCGTGGAGTCCGTTCATCATACCAAGGTGCTAGACAGTCGCGCCGAACATCGTGCCGACAAGTGCCGATGCCGCCATCGCCAGCGCGCCCCAGAACATCACGCGCAGCGCGCCCCGTCCGAGCGGCGCACCACCGACGTGCGCGGCCAGCGCGCCGAGGATTGCCAGCAGCAGGAGTGCCGATCCCGTCACCAACGGCGAGACGATGGCGCGGGGCGCCAGTGCCGCCACCACCACCGGTAGCACGGCACCAACCGCGAAGGTCCCGGCCGACGCCAGCGCTGCCTGAATCGGCCGTGCCGACGTGATTTTGGACAGCCCGAGTTCGTCGCGCGCATGCGCACCGAGCGCGTCGTGAGCCATCAACTGGTCCGCCACCTGCACCGCGAGATTGAGGGCAAGTCCGCGGTTCACATAGAGATCCGTCAGCTCCTGGCGCTCATGCTCCCAGTCGGTCTCGAGTTCACCCGTCTCGCGCGCCAGGTCGGCGTTTTCGGTGTCGGCCTGCGAGCTGACCGACACGTATTCGCCCGCCGCCATCGACATGGCGCCAGCCACGACGCCGGCCACTCCCGCCACGAGGATTGCCGATTGCGTGGTGCCGGCCGCAGCCACGCCGACGACGAGACTCGCCGTCGAAATGAGGCCGTCGTTGGCACCGAGGACGGCGGCGCGGAGCCAACCGATGTGCATGGTGCGATGCCGCTCGATGTGCATCGTGCTCCTGTCGGCGAGTACCTGCGCTTCGACGTGGCAGGTCAGCGTCGAAGGTCATCCGCTTTCGCCGCCATCTCGACCTTTCGCGAGAAAAGTTGCATCGCGAGCAACACGAACGTGGCGGTCGTGGCGGCCACCACGAGCCCCGACGCCGGGATCGCGAGCCAGGCGAGCGATTCCTTCGCCGCATCGGTGCCGCCGAGCGACGGGGCGCGAAATCCAGCCCAGAGCCAGAAGAGGGAATAGCCCAACCCGCCCACGCCGAGTGCCAGGCTGAGCGATCGCGCGACGGCGGGACGTATGTCCAGAAACATGAGTACCAGGCTCAGCGCCACGGCCGCCGTGCCCAGACTCCCGGCGTGCAGGTGAGCGCGCTGCATATACACCCACGACTTGGAAAGCACCGCCTTCATCGCGGCGGCATCCTGTTGGTAGATCGAGACCTCGACCGTCGCGGCGGACGCCGCCAGGCGCGACTTGATCGCATCTTCGTTGAGCCCGAACACGACGCCGAGGCCGAACCCGAAGAGCAGCGTCAGGACTGCAAACAGCAGCCCCGGCAGCACGGGGCGCACGGCGCGACGAAACTCGGCGCGACGCGGGTCATGAGTGTCGGTAATCATCTGGCCAGCCTGGATGGAATGCTGGCCGTCGCCAGATGTTGTGCGGAGAGTCCGCCTGATCCAGTGAGGTGCCGCGTGCTGGACTCCGTGTCCGCAATTGCAGGGCCAGTCGCCGTGCATCCTTCGCATCGCCCGGTGCTATACTGTGATCAGAATCCGTTTCGGCAAGTGAATTGCCCGCACTGGGTACAGCATACGTTCGAGACGCGACCGACATTCCATGCCGAGCCCTGCAAGTCGTCGTGTTGCCGCTGCTCTCGCGAGCCGTGCCGGACCGGATGCAGACGCGTCCGGGATTGCGGCTGCCATCGTCTTCATGTGGCGCGACATCGTAAGGCAATTGACGCCAATCATCGGTCCGCGTGGCATCGCGGCCCTGTACGGACGAAGCCTTTACCTCACCAGTATCGACATCCCCTGGATCGGGCGGCCGCCAGAAGGTTTGTCGGAGACGATCGACCTCGATGCGCTGCACAGCGCATTCGCCGCGCAGCCCGCCGTAGCTGGTGCGCAGGGCGGGACGGCACTCCTCCATACGTTCCAGATGCTGCTCGAGAGCATGGTGGGTGGCGCGCTTACCGAGCGTCTGCTGCAAGACGTACTGCTTCCTTCCTCCAGCGGCGACGCCGCGCAGCAGGACCCTGCCACATGACACAGCCTGTAACTCTGACCCGTCTCCCCACAGGCGTACCAGGTCTTGATACCGTGCTGGCCGGTGGCCTGCCGGAGTATTCGTTCAACCTGATTGCCGGACCGCCGGGCAGCGGCAAGACCACGCTGGCGCATCAGATCATGTTCGCGCTCGCGTCGCCGGAGCGGCCGGCGTTGTACTTCACCGTGCTGGGGGAACCGGCGCTGAAGATGCTGCGGTATCAGCAGCAGTTCGAGTTCTTCGACGCGGCGGCGATCAACTCGTCGATCCGCTTCATCAATCTGTCGGATGAAGCCATCGGCGGCGATCTGGATCTCGTCCTGCGGCGCATCGTCGAGGAGGTGACGGCGGCGGGACCCGCATTGGTCTTCGTGGACTCGTTCCGTTCGGTGATGCTGGCCAGTGCTGCCGAGGGTACGGCCACGAACCAGCTGCAGGCGTTCGTGCAGCAGCTCGGTGTGCAGATGACGAGCTGGCAGGCGACGACCTTCCTCATCGGCGAGTACTTCAGCGAGACGGAGGCCAACCCGGTCTTCACGGTGGCCGACGGCATCATCTGGCTGCGGCAGAGTGTGCAGCGCAACTCGATGGTTCGGAAGCTCGAGATCATGAAGATGCGCGGGCAGGCGACGATGCCGGGCCTGCACACCTTTCGGATCACTGCGGCCGGAATCAAGGTATTCGCTTCGGCCCAGTACATCGTCGACAGCACCTCGTCCGAGGTCG
>Ga0105048_10014054_pt1 | contig 12491 bp, 10 predicted proteins | sample MAT05_FD_78382 | JGI IMG/M metagenome (GOLD analysis project Ga0105048, IMG submission 78382) | Freshwater microbial communities from Lake Fryxell liftoff mats and glacier meltwater in Antarctica - MAT-05 | ecosystem: Environmental > Aquatic > Freshwater > Ice > Liftoff microbial mat | place... | reverse complement strand
CTAATTAAAATGAAAAAAAATTATATCTCCAATTCGGAAGATTCCATAAAGTTGTTTAAAAACAACCTGATGAACAGCTTATCAAAAGTTCATTACTCGGTGCCGTTGTATATATTTATTCCAGCCATATTATTTTTTTCATATAAGGCATTTGCCGGTGGGATAAATGCCCCGGCGTTTGCACTATATTTTTTAGGCGGGCTAATCATTTGGACCATTACAGAATATGTTCTTCACCGGTTCATATTTCATTATCATCCCACTTCTGAATTTGGAAAGAAAATGCATTTTATTTTCCACGGTGTCCACCACGATTATCCGAAAGATAAAAAAAGACTGGTAATGCCACCTTCTGCAAGTATCCCCTTAGCTACCTTGTTTTATTTCTTGTTTTCCCTGCTATTGGAAAACAATTTGTTGTTTGCATTTTTCCCCGGATTTTTATTGGGTTATCTCGTGTACGATATGATGCACTATGCCATGCACCATCATAATTTTAAGAACCCGGTTTTAAAAAAAATTAAACAGCATCACATGCTGCATCACTACCAGGATCCTACAAAGGGTTATGGTGTAAGTTCATCATTATGGGATTTTATATTAAAATCTGATTTTACAAGGCAAGCCAATAAAGATTAATGAGCAAAGTAAAAGAGGGCATGTATTCCCGAAAAAGTATTTTTATTGCACTCTTTTCGTCTTTAATTTACCTCCTTTTTTCCTGGTTTTTAATTGGGGTTAGAACTGATCAGTTGGTATTGACCGCCATCTTTAATATTTGCTTTTTTTTATCCCCGGTGACCAGGAAATTCATTACCGGATTTTCTATCTTCATTGTGTATTGGATATTGTTTGATTACATGAAGGCCTTTCCAAATTACACATTCAATAGCGTACACATACAGGATCTGTATAATACGGAAAAATCACTTTTTGGGATTACATACCAGGAGAACACTATTACCGCCAATGAATACTGGTTGCAAAATGGCCGTACCTGGCTTGATATTTTATCCGGGATATTTTATTTGTGCTGGATTCCCGTTCCATTGGCATTTGCAGCCTATCTTTTTTTTAATGACAAGGAGCAGTTCCTCCACTTCTCCCTCACTTTTGTATTGGTTAACATGATAGGGTTTGTTATTTACTATGCCTACCCCGCCGCCCCGCCCTGGTATTATCAATTGCGTGGAGCCCATTTTATTCCGGGTACCCAGGGCAATACAGCCGGGCTTCATAAGTTTGATGAATATTTTCATGTCAACATTTTTCATAGCCTGTATGAAAAAAGTTCCAATGTATTTGCAGCCATGCCCTCCCTGCATTCCTCGTATCCTTTAATCGTGCTTTATTATGGCATAAAGAAAAAATCAGGACTGGTGAACGTAATATTTTTTATCGTGATGCTCGGGATATGGTTTGCTGCAGTGTACACCAGCCACCATTATATTTTGGATGTGCTGGCAGGTATTGCATGTGCCATTGCAGGTATTTTTATCTTTCAAAAAATATTATTGCGGATCAATGCATTCAACAGGTTTCTCCATTTTTACAGGTCGGGCATTTAGCTGTACCCAAACAGGGTTAAAGCCTATAATAACCGGTCTTAATGTAGAGAAAGAAAAAAGAACTGCCTGAATTTTTACTTGTCCCACAAACCCTATCATTACTCAAATGAAGGTTTAGCGTCGCCACTCCAAAACGAACGGGCCTGTATTGTTGGGTTAGTGTCGCAATGTAACGGTACTGTTTCTTTTAACCGAGTGCATCACACCTTCATTGTTTTGCATAAGTGTTTAGTGAGGACACGAACCACAGCTTTTGGAAGTTTATTTTCCAGAGTAACATAAATAATCATCTATCGTAATAGATTTACTGTTCCTTTTAATATGGGTTTGCCAATATGCAAATTCACCAAATAAACATACACACCTGGTAAGGCGGGTTTCCCATTAACAGTTCCATCCCATGGTGTATAATTTTTACCATATCCCCGGTATATCAATTGTCCATACCGGTTATAAATTTCTGCAACCGCTTCAGGGTAATCTTCAAATGTTACGATCTCCCATTTATCATTTAAGCCATCACTGTTTGGAGTAAAACCAGTTGGTATAAATAATTTATCGATCGCTTCTAATTTTACAACATCAGAGCTTACACCACACCCATTATTTGAAACAGCAGTCAATGTATAAGTAATAGTTCCGGGTGGTTTTGCAGTTGGCTTTAAATAATTCAGATTATCTAAATAAGTTGGCGGCGACCAGCTATAGCTAACATTATCACCAGTTACGCTTCCATTTAATTTAACTGGTTTCCCCTTTATGAAATATTGATCGGGTCCTGCAAATGCTTTTGGCTTTTTCCAGACAACCACACTAACCGTTTTCGTATCATAACAAGTATATTTATTATAAACTCTCACTGTATAAGTAATATCATTCATTGGTTTTGCAAATGGATTGGGTATAGTATCATTTGACAGCCCCGTTGCCGGTAACCATTTATAAGCTATCGATCCGCCGGCGTTCAATTGTACACTATCACCTTCACAAATAGTAACTGAAGCAGGAGTAAGTGTTGCGATGGGTGCCGCATAAATTGTTATTGTAGTTGTATCAAAAGCAAAGCAACCGGGTGTTGAAGTCACTTTTAAAATATAATCCCCTGTGTGACTAAAATTTACATTTGGAATTGCGGGCCCTTGCACATTTGCATAAAAGCCATTTGGACCAAACCATTCGTAGGCTGAACCACCCGCTGCAAAAAGATAAACTGTAGAGCCATAGCATTCATAAACATAATTAGTGGCTTTGGCAAAAGGTGGACTTGCAACTTGTATTTTCAATTGGTTTGATGCAAAGCGGCACCTGGTATTTGCCGCAAGACTTGCATCAGTCACAACACATCTGTACCAATACTCTCCAACTGGAGTGGGAGGTTTTGTAAAAGTAGTTGCAGTAGCGCCGGGAATATCAGCCCAGCTATATCCCTGCGTATTACTTACCTGCCATTGAAACACCGGGTTTGCATAAGTGCCATTATAAAGTGAAACCATTTGCAAATTCTGCTGGTTCGTTTCGCAAATAATAAGTTGAGTGGCTGAATTATTTACAAAAGCAGCAGAAATAGAAGGTCCGCACGGACGAAAAGTTATATCATCAATTGCAAATTCGTTTCCGCAACCGCCTGCAGCAATGCTTGTAATTTTTATAATAACAGTTCCGTTTGCAGGTGCAGTAAAAAGAAAACTTTGAGGTGTCCATGTGGCCGAATCGATCTCATTAAGATCACCAGTACTTTTTTGACCAAGCGTATTACCCAGCATATCTGTTACGGTCAAAGTGATGCTGGGATTGATACCGTTGCCGCTGCAACCGGATGGTTTTAGTAAATTCAAAACCCATGCATCTACCTGCACGGCATTATTGGGACAAAGTCCGTTTATTGTAGCAGTATAAATTAATGAGGGACCGGGTAAGGCATTTACCATTAAAAAATATCCGTTAGGATCATTTGGTGAATGATCAAATGGAACTGCAAACCAATCGCTGCTAAAACAAAAAAATGTGGAATTACGAATTGCGTAATAACCTTCCTGAGGGCAATCCTGGTTTGTGTATTGGTAGGTTGAGGGTATATTACTGATCGCTGCTCCGGGGTTAGATCCAGCGCCAAAATCTATTGTAGCAACGGGGTCGCCGAGACTGCCAGAGCATAATTGGGCTTTTAGGCCAATTGAAAAAAATGTGATCAGGACAAGCAGTATCGTATTCGCTGGGCGCAATTTTTAAATACAATTTGAACCATTAAATTAAACCTTTTCTCTCAATTTTTAAAAATTCATCACTATGCGGTGAATATAAATCGGATGGCTTGTTTATCGGATGAATTTTTGTTGCATTTTCTGAATCTACAGAAGAACGCTTTTAATTTATACGACGGTATAAAGTATATCTCCAACCAACTTTCTAACTGTGTTCCTTTGCTAAGTGTTGATCAATATGCACGTAAAGCAAATATGAGCGTTAGAAATTTCTCAAGAAAGTTTAATGAACAGACAGGTGTTTCACCCAGGTTCTATAGCCGTCTTCTGAGGTTTAACAATGCCATCAACACAAGGCTCAAAAATCCGCAAAGCAACTGGACGGCCATCGCTCATGAATGTGGTTATTTCGACCAGATGCACATGATAAAAGACTTTAAAGATTTCGCCAACGCAAACCCATCCTCGCTTTTTCAATCCAACACAGAATTTACAACACGGCATATTGATGAAACAGGATCAGGAAAAGAAGTGTACAATGAATTAAACGAAAATCTTTCCGATGAAAAGTATATATTAGTACATCGGAACGACGTATAAGATATCGTTCTCTCAGTTCCCCGTTACAAACTTGGCTGATCAAGGTATTTCGGAAGCGCAAATGAAAGTACTAAAAGACTATGGCATCCTGATGATGCATACATCAAAATACTCAACGAATAGCCAGCTAAAGTCTTTGCTAAATCATGGTATCATTGTCGGTATGTCGCCAGATGGGACTACCAATCCTTCTTTTGATATTATGATGTGCACCGCTAACCAAACTGATTCAACAGAAAATATAAACAGGGAACAAGCAGTAAATGCATATACGAAATCAATGCCTACGCAGAGTTTCAAGACAAAGAAAAAGGTACATTAATGCCCGGGAAGCTGGCAGACATGGTTGTGTTATCGCAAGATATTTTTACGATACCGTCGCAGCAATTGCTTGCCACAAAAAGTATACTAACAATGATTGATGGAAAGATTGTGTATGAACAATAGTAAAATTAAACCGCAATGTCATTCTCTAAAACACTACGACGCGAAATAGAAGTTGCCTTCTCAAAACATGCACAACCTGCCTGGTTTAGATTGGTAAAATATACTGTATTAATTATTGCATTCTATTTCTTCCGTGGTGAAAAGGTGTTCTGGATTATCCTGCTGATTGGGTTTATTTTTGGACTCATCCTGCATTTTTGGTATCGCTACAAAACACAAGCCTGGACGAAAAGCTATGGCTTGTAGAACTATGAAAAAAATAAATCTAAATATATATGACAAACGATATTCCCGATAACTGGTATGAAACTTTTTTCTCTGGCATTAATTGCGAGATGTGGGAAAAAGCCGCTACACAGGAATGGACCGATGCTGAAGTTGCGTTTATAACAGACGTGCTCAATGTACCTGCCGGTTCATTCATTCTCGATATACCCTGCGGTACCGGCCGGCATGCTGTCGGGCTTGCAAAACAAGGATTCCAGGTGACAGCAGTTGACATTTCAATTGAATTTTTAAATGGGCTAAGAAAGAAAGTGCATGAAGGCAATTTATCAATCCAGGTGATAGAAGCTGATATTTTATCAGTAGAAATTAGTGGTTCTTTTGACGGCGCATTTTGTCTTGGCAACAGCTTTGGCTATTTTAATTTTATTGGCATGGAAACATTTGTGAAAAAGGTTTCAACCAGCCTAAAGAAAGGTGGACGATGGATAATCAATACTGGCGTATTGGCCGAAAGTTTTCTTTCAAAGTTCATCAAAGAAAAAAGATATGAGCTGCCTGGATTGGTTATGGACATCAGCAACAATTATAATGAATGGGACAGTTGCTTACTTACAACACTTACTTATACCAAAAATGGCACACAGGAAACCCATCATTTTAAACACCATGTGTACACCGTAGCAGAAATCATAAGATTGCTGAAACGGTTTGGCTTACAAACAATTGCGTTATATAGTTCAACTGATAAGGCAACGTTCAAATTAGGCGATGCACAACTGTACCTTGTAGCCGAGAAAGATTAAAAGCAGTTGTTTGCCACCGGGCTGACGGAAGTCAATCAGATAGCTATCAAATATTTTATTACCGTTATATATTTAGCTACCGGCAACTCCTAACGCATTTTTTGCAAGACAGAGTTCATATTACATGAAAAAACCGGCCACATCAGTGAACCGGTTTTTTTACGATTGCTTGCCAGCTAAATGGCACCAATGCTACAATTTTATTATTGAACTATAGCAATACCTGGCACTCAATAAGATGAACTATTCAATTTCAGTATTTTACCTTTCAGTACTGATTATCTTAAAAACAACATTTCCCTGTATTTAGGTAATGTCCAGTATTCGTCATCTACCAACAGTTCCAGCTTATCTACATGATAGCGGATTTCGTCAAAATGCTTTTCTTTGATATCATCACAATAGGCAATTGCTTTTTCCCTGGTATCGGCAATCACATTTGCTTTCTTCCTTGCCTCAATCATATCCCTTACACTTGAACTCATTGCGTTGATATGGTTGCTGATTTCTTCCAGGATATTCAATTGATTAGTATAAGCAGTTGGGGGTAAACCAGCAGCCTTCAATCCATTGATATTTTCAATCAATACATTCTGGTATTTTACAGCGGATGGCAAAATAATCGAAGTTGCCAACTCACCCATTGTCCTTGCTTCTATCTGTACTTTTTTAATGTATGCTTCCAGCATTATTTCATGACGTGCTTCCAGTTCTGCATGTGTGTAAATGTCATTGGCTTCAAAAACACGCTTTGCCAAATCAGTTACATAAGCATCCAAAGCCAGCGGCGTGGTTTTTACATTTGGTAAACCTCTTTTTTCTGCTTCATTTGCCCACTCTTCGCTATAACCATCTCCTTCAAATAATACCGTCTTACTTTCAACAATGTATTTTTGAATTACGTGCATGATAGCTATTTCCTTCTTATCGCCACCTTCAATAAATGCATCAACATCTTTTTTAAACTGCTTTAATGTTTGCGCAACAATCGTATTTAAAACAGTCATGTTGATAGCACAGTTAGCAGCGGAACCTACCGCCCGGAATTCAAATTTATTACCGGTAAACGCAAATGGCGAAGTACGGTTTCTGTCCGTATTATCCAGCATTAATTCCGGTATCGTTTTATGAATATCCAGTTTAAGCATCGCTTCATCCTGTTCATCAAATTTCCCTCCTACACGTGTTTCAACCTGGTTTAATACTTCTGTAAGGTATTTACCAATGAATATAGAAATAATTGCCGGAGGAGCTTCGTTTGCACCCAGTCGGTGATCGTTGCCTGCACTTGCAATGGATGCTCTTAATAAACCGGCATAATCGTGAACCGCTTTAATGGTGTTCACAAAAAAAGTCAGGAACATCAGGTTTGTTTTGGGTGTTTTGCCTGGTGCCAGTAAGTTAATACCTGTATCAGTTGCAATACTCCAGTTATTATGTTTACCGCTACCATTGATACCGGCAAATGGTTTTTCGTGCAACAATACAATCAGTCCGTGGCGCTTGGCTACACGGGTCATCACATCCATTAATAATGTATTGTGATCTACCGCCAGGTTTGCTTCTTCAAATATTGGAGCGCACTCAAACTGTGAAGGAGCTACCTCATTGTGGCGGGTACGCAAAGGAATACCCAATTTGTAAGCTTCCGACTCGTAATCTCTCATGAAGGCATATATCCTTTCTGGTATGGCACCAAAATAATGATCTTCCAATTGCTGTCCCTTGGCAGGTGCGTGACCAAATACGGTGCGGCCTGTCATTACGATATCCGGGCGTGCATTGGCCATCGCAGCATCAATTACAAAATATTCCTGCTCCCATCCAAGGGTAGCAGTAACCTTAGAAACATTTTTATCAAAGTATTGAGCCACATCTACTGCAGCCTTATCGAGTGCAACCAGCGCTTTGATTAAAGGCGTTTTTGCATCCAGTGATTCACCGGTATAAGAAACAAAAATGGTAGGAACACATAACGTTTTTCCATTACCAATTTCCATAATAAATATAGGAGAAGAAGGATCCCAGGCAGTATAACCGCGGGCTTCAAAGGTTGCCCTTAATCCTCCCGAAGGAAATGAAGAAGCATCTGGTTCCTGTTGAATTAAAGCAGCACCTTCAAACTCTTCAATTGGTGTACCATCTCCTTTTAGGGTAAAGAAAGAATCATGTTTTTCAGCAGACTGATCAGTTAAAGGTTGAAACCAATGTGTGTAATGGGTAACTCCTTTACTTTCAGCCCATGCTTTTAAACCGTTCGCAATTTGGTTACCCATGCTACGATCTATTTTTTTGCCCCCTTTGATGGAAGTTAATAAACTTTTGAACCCCTCATCACTCAAAAACTGTCGTGCAGTTTTAAGAGTAAAAACATTTTCGCCAAAAATTGCAGTGATTTTTGTAGAGGCTTTTACATTTACCTCCGAGTTAGCCCGAAGGTTTTCAATTGCTTTAAAACGTAATGATTGCATGCTTTTTATGTTTTAGATGCACAAAATACGGTAAATATTTTCAATAATCGATATGGTAGCAAAAATACTTCCATCTTTTTAGGCTAAATGTTGAAAATTGTAAATATTAAATTTATTTACTATCCATTAGAAGAAGCTTAATTTTTTATTAGTATTCAGTTTACCATTCTTAAATAATTCCATACATATTACTAACGTAATTGTGATCAGAGGGGTATCGTTTGTAATCTTAAAAGGTATCATACGCATAAATAGAAAAATGAATTTTCAGAAATGGGGAAAGAAAGCCAGGAAGAAGTAACATGAATTATGATAAATTTTTACATCGATCAATATTGCCCATTCGATATTCCTTCTATCAATGGAGTCCCCAGTAAAATACGTGATATACTGTTGCCAATGCAGTTACACCAGGGATCACCACTGGCCTCAAAAAACTTTGTCTTTTTTTTTATCATTAAAAAAGGAATACAATGTAGGAACTGATCAACTTATCTATTCAAAAAAAACAATGCCTGCTCCCGATACCTTACCTTAAAAGAAGTACGCCTGGTGGTTTTTTTTTACAGGAACATAATGAATTAGAGGAAGACAGATCCAAAATAATAAACATTCATCTCTTCGTTAAAAAGAAATACAGGTTGTACTTTCGCACTTTCTTATACAATTATGGAAATAACCGTTACAACCGCAGAACAACTTCGCCTTACTGCTGACGAATTTGAAATGATACAACAAAAGCTTGGGCGCACCCCGAACTTTACTGAACTCTGTTGCTTTAGCGCCATGTGGAGCGAACATTGCAGTTATAAAAACTCCATCAAATGGCTTAAAACGCTGCCACGGGATGGAAAAAAAATGCTCGTGAAAGCGGGTGAAGAAAACGCAGGCCTGATGGATATAGGCGATGGGTACGGCGTAGTGTTTAAAATTGAAAGTCATAATCACCCCAGTGCCATAGAGCCTTTCCAGGGTGCAGCAACAGGAGTTGGTGGTATACACCGGGATATATTTACCATGGGTGCAAGGCCAATCGCATCACTAAATTCCCTTCGTTTCGGCAATTTAACAGAAGCAAAAACCCAGCATTTGCTTGCAGGCGTTGTGCATGGCATCGGCCATTACGGCAATTGCTTTGGCGTACCTACCGTAGGAGGAGAAATTTATTTTGAAGAGTGTTATCATACCAATCCACTGGTAAATGCCATGAGTGTTGGCATTTTAAAAAATGGAGAAACCATCTCCGCCACTGCGGAAGGCCCGGGTAACCCGGTTTTCTTTGTTGGGAGTGCTACCGGCAAGGATGGTATTGGCGGTGCATCGTTTGCATCGGCCAATATTACAGCGGATAGTGCGGAAGACCTTCCGGCGGTGCAGGTAGGCGATCCCTTCCAGGAAAAAAAATTATTGGAAGCCTGTCTTGAAGTAATTAAAACAGGTGCTATTGTAGGAATGCAGGATATGGGTGCGGCAGGTATTATCTGCAGTACGGCGGAGATGAGCGCTAAAGGAAACTCAGGAATGAGGATTGATCTTGATAAGGTACCCATGCGTCAGCAAAATATGAAAGCCTGGGAATTACTGTTGAGCGAAAGCCAGGAAAGAATGTTGATGGTGGTGGAAAAAGGAAGGGAGGCAGACGTGATAAAAGTATTTGAAAAATGGGATCTTCCCTGTAGTGAAATTGGCTATGTAACAGAAGGAGGCTCTTTGGAATTTTACATGCATGGTGTTTTGGAAGCCTCTCTTCCTGCCGTAGAATTGGTATTGGGTGGCGGTGCGCCGCAGTACGAAAGACCATATAACAAGCCTGCGTACTTTGATCAGATAGCAGCATTTAATGCAGCTACCATTAAATTGCCTGAAGATTTAAAAGCGGTTGCAGAACAACTGATACAAATACCCAATATTGCGAGCAAACGTTGGATTTATACTCAATACGATAGCATGGTTGGTGCCGGTACCGCCAGTACCAATGAACCAACCGACGCAGCCATTGTAATTGCGAAGCCCACCAATAAAGGGTTGGCGCTTACAACAGATTGTAACAGCCGATATGTATTTGCAGACCCGTACAAAGGAGCAATGATTGCCGTGGCAGAAGCTGCAAGGAATATCGTATGCAGCGGTGGCCAGCCATTGGGCGTAACCAATTGCCTCAATTTTGGAAACCCTTATAACCCCGAAGTATATTACCAGTTTGTAAACGCCATTAAAGGTATGGGTGAAGCCTGCATCAAATTTGATACCCCCGTTACCGGTGGTAATGTAAGTTTTTACAACCAGTCGCCAGACGGACCAGTATACCCCACCCCTACTATAGGCATGGTTGGTTTACTGGAAAATGTAGATCAAAAAATGACGATGGATTTTAAAAAACCAGGAGATGCCATATATTTAATCGGGCAAAGCCGGAATGATATCAATTCATCTGAATACCTGCATAAAATTCATGGAGTAGAATTTAGCCCGGCACCGCATTTTGATTTGGAAGAAGAGTTTACCCTCCAACGGATCATTGAAAGTTTGATCACCGATCATTTAATTGCCTCGGCTCACGATGTAAGTGAAGGAGGTTTATTTATAACACTAACAGAAAGTGGATTCAATAGAAACCTTGGTTATGATGTGTCATCCCATAAAACCATCAACAAAGACGCCTGGTTGTTTGGAGAGGCACAAAGCAGGGTGATTGTATCGGTTGATAAAGAATCAACAGAGGCTTTTGAAGCAAAGTTAGCTTCCTTCAATTTTCCATTTGAACAATTGGGAACTGTAACTGAAAGTGCGGTGATTATTGATGGTGAAAACTGGGATAGTATTGTGGAATGGGAAAACAAATATGATGATGCAATTGGCAATTTGTTGGCTGGGCATGAATCAGAACAGGCATTGATTGCGTTGTAGCGATGGGTTGATTGTTTCAAACAATTAACAACATTATCTATGAACTTTTAACCGCCAACTATCAACCATCAACTATCAACTATTTCAATCATGAACAAAAAGATCGCTATTATAGGTGGAGGAAATTTAGGAAGTGCTATTGCGGAAGGACTGATAAAGAGTAAATTTTGTAAGGCTGCGGATATTACGGTTACCAAAAGAAATACGGCTACTATAAAACACCTGGCCGATAAGGGCGTTAACATTACATCAGACAATGCAGCAGCAGTTCGTAACAGTGAGTTCGTTATACTGGCCATTAAACCATTCCAGGTAAGTGATGTATTGAATGGATTTAAAAAAGTGCTCACACCAAAACATATATTGGTATCTGTTGTAACTGGCGTGCTGATGGAAGAAATTGAAACAACCATCAAAAAGAAATTACCGGTTTTTCGGGCAATGCCCAATACAGCTATTGCCATACAGGAAAGTATGACCTGCATTAGTTATTCCAATGCAAGTGATACGCAGGTGAGTTTTGTAAAAGACCTCTTTGCCAACCTGGGTAAAGTGGCTGTGATAGACGAAAAACTAATGGATGCGGCCACCGTATTAGGCGCCTGTGGTACGGCCTTCGCAATGCGATATATCAGGGCCAATATACAGGGTGGTATCGAGATTGGGTTCGATTCGGCTACGGCTAATTTAATTGCAGCGCAAACAGTAAAGGGTGCCGCAGAATTATTACTGCAAAACGGCACTCACCCGGAACAGGAGATTGATAAAGTAACCACGCCGAAGGGCTGTACCATTGTAGGATTGAATGAGATGGAACACCAGGGATTCAGTTCTTCACTGATAAAGGGAATTGCAACGAGTTATAATAAAATTGTAAAGGGATAGCGAGAAATGAGTGATGAATGATGAGTAATGAATGGAGAGAGGTTAATGAAAGGACATGAATATTATTAATCGTTTAATTGTTCATGTAGAACAATATCAAATGGGTAATTCTTTATTTGTAAATCAATGCCGTTTAGTAAGTGTAGTTGATAGCCAAAGGACAAAAAGCAAAAGTGAGTGACAATCCGCCTCGGCAGACTGCCATAAAAAAACTTAAATCCGCAACAAAAAAATCGCCAGGTAAACGATATTGTTTCTTAATTAATCATTCATCATTAAAAAAACTTAAATCCGCAACAAAAAAATCGCCAGGTAAACGATATTGTTTCTTAATTAATCATTCATCATTCATCATTCATTATTCATTATTCATTATTCATT
>Ga0105048_10014046_pt1 | contig 12494 bp, 9 predicted proteins | sample MAT05_FD_78382 | JGI IMG/M metagenome (GOLD analysis project Ga0105048, IMG submission 78382) | Freshwater microbial communities from Lake Fryxell liftoff mats and glacier meltwater in Antarctica - MAT-05 | ecosystem: Environmental > Aquatic > Freshwater > Ice > Liftoff microbial mat | place... | reverse complement strand
CTCGACTTGATTTTCGGCGCTCCGGGTGCGACCCTCGCCGAGTGGGAACTCGACTTGGACGAGGCCCTTTCGCATGGATCGAACCACATTTCGACTTACGGCCTCACGTACGAAAAAGGTACGCCGCTTTGGAAAGACCGCGAACGCGGTCGCTTGATGCCGGTGACCGAGGATGACGAATTGGCGATGTACGAGTTCGCCATCGACCGTTTCGCGGACGCCGGGTTCGAACACTACGAGATTTCCAACTTCGCGAAACCGGGGCACCGCTGTCGGCACAACGAACACTACTGGGCCAACCACGCCTATTACGGTTTCGGCGTCGGTGCGGCGCGATACGTGAACCAGTGCCGGGAGTTGAATGTTCGCAATACCGCAGATTACATCCGCAAGATCGAAGCCGGGGAATCGGTGACGTTTCAGTCGGAGACGCTGGCGCCGGTGGATCGGGCCTACGAAACGATGGCCCTGCAATTGCGGCGGACGGAGGGGATCCGGTTCGATTCTTTCGAGATTCAAACCGGGTTCGCGTTGGAGTCGATCGTGCGGGATCGACTCCCGGCCTTGCTGGAACAAGGACTCTTGCAACGGACTGACAACTCGCTGTCACTGACGCGGGCCGGGCGGCGGCTCGCCGATGCCATCGTCGAAGATTTGCTGAAAGCGAAAGCTACGCCCGCATCAAGACGGCCCCTTCCCCGCCGCGCAGACTGAGGCTCGTGATCACCGGCCCGCGCGTGCCGTCCACATTCAGCCGGCGGTAGTTACCGCCGAGTTGGTGGACGGTCGCCGTGGCGTCGGCCGTCGTGCCGGTGCCGACGCCGAGGGTGTACGACAGCGGCTTGAACAGCGTGATTGCGTTTTGGTAATCGCGCCGCAGCACTTGATACCTCAGTCGGGTGTTCTGCGGATCGTTCCCCGTCGCCCACGTCGTCATACTCCCCGTCGGACGGCCGACATCGACCGCCGCGGCCGGCACCCAGACTTCGTTCCACGGCGCAGCCGGGGATTGACCACCGTTGAACATCAGGAAGGTTTTGTCCGGGTCGGCCAGCAGGTAGTAGTAGGCGAGCGACCCGATCTGCGAGCGCGGATCGTTCGTCGGCAGATGGCCCGAATGCGTATCGACGATCACGTACGGCGATGGATTGTCGGCGTTCAGCCGCCGCGCGATCAGCCCGGCGATGTGCTGGACCTGCGACCAATTGCTGCTGTTCGGGCGGATGGCGAACTCTTCGAATGCGGCCGTGGAGGCCTTGGCCACGGGGTCGCCCTCGGCGATGGAACCGGCCGTGTTGGACACCGTCCACTTCGGCGCGATGGCCCGAGTGAGCGAGGCCACCAGCGCAGAGTAGTCTTGTGTGAACGCCGTCACCGACTCTTGGACCGGCGTCCCGGCGAAGGGGAGTTTGCCGTGCGAGTTATCGAGAAACAATCCATCGGCCAACGGATTCTGCGTCAACACGCGGCGGTGGTAGTCGATGTTCCACGCCTTGATAGCGTCGGGCGCCGGGTTCACCGCGAACCGCATTTGGCCGTAGAACGGGTAGAAAATCCTGGATTCGTACTCGAAACGCGCATCGAACCCGGCCCGGCGGTTGCGGTACTCGGCGTCGCTGAGGTAGCCGTCGCCGCTGGTGTCGGCGCTGGAATCGAAGGCGGGGATCGTGCCGGCGAGCTGCCCGTCGGCGCGGAAAGCACCCCCGGCATAGTCGCGACCGAGGATCGTCTTGGCAACCGGCGCTTGTGCGGCCGTGCCGGTGACGGTGCGAATCCGCAGTTGATGCAACCGCTGCGTTCCACCCGCGACTTTCGACGAAGCCCAATCGGCCGGCGGGTCGAAAGTGATCGCACCGCTCGTGCGCAGTCCGCCGGTACCGTCGTTTAAGACCGTCAGCGTCTTCCACGCGGCGGGGCTACCGTCGGCATTCACGGCCGAGACGTATTCGATGACACTCGTCCAACCCGACGCGGCGGCGCGGGCGATGTCGAAATTCAACTCGCGGAAGCGCTCGGGGTAGCCGAGGACGATGGCCGTACCCGCGCCGGTGAAGGTCACGCCGGGATTGCGCGAGCCGCGCGCTTCCGATGTGAGATTGACGGGCGTTCCGGTACCGTTGACATTTACCCGCTGGGCGTTCCAGAACTGGTACACCGGTTGCGAGGTTTGCGTATTGCCGACGAACGCCGTCGCTTGTGTGACGTGGTAAAAGGCTTGCTCGCGCGGGATGCGGTTGGCGTCCGCGTAGGCGTTCCAATCGGTGAGGAGTTCGCCGTAGACGTTCGACAGATTCGTGTAAATAACTTTGGTCGTGTCGGGCGTCGCGGTCTCGAAGGCTTGCAGATACCGGGGATTCGGGATGATGAGGTCGAGGCTATTCCGCGCCAAGTTCGTCTCGAAGGTGCCGGCCGGGTTGCCCGAGTACGCCAGTTGCGCGAGCCGGATGTGGGAGTATTTGCGGACGCCCTCCGCGCGCGGCACCGAGCCGATTTCGGCTGGACGCACGACGACCGGAGGCTGGCTCGGGATCGCGGGCAAGTTGATCGACGATGCGGCGCGAATCGAGAAATCGTCGAACCAGACGGCCCCCGCTGCGGCTCGGCCCCGTTCGACGCCGACTTGGCCCGCGCCGGCGATGCGCGTATCGGTCACGGTCATCGCGGCGACGGCGGTACTGCTCCACGTGCCGTCGGCCTTCAACCATTGGTTCGTATCGGCCCTCACGACCACCGCTTTCAGTTGGCTCCCCTCGGCGACGAGAGTCAAGCGGATCCAAGCGTTGCTGACGTAGGCCGTGGAGCGGATCGAGCCGACTACCGTTTCCGTCCCATTGACGACGCTCTTCAGTTGGATGTTCAACCCGCGCGTCAGCGTCAGGGAATAGTACGTCGGAGTCGCCGTGTCGAGTTGACTGCCGCGGACGAACACACCCGACGGAATCAGGTTGTCGGCGTACACGGCCACCGTCGCGGCGGTGTCGGCCGCGAACGCGTTGGCCAGCCACGCTCGGCTCTGCGTGTTGCTCTGCCCGCTGGAATTGAGGGCTTGTACAGGAGATAGTGTGCGGGCGGTGCCCACGGCGAACGCCGTCGGCTGGTTGTTGCTGTAGGTCCGCCAGTTCGACGGTAGGTTTCCGGCCGGCAGGGTATCGAACGTTTCGTTGACGCCGGGCGGAGCGAGCAGCGCGAAGTCGTCGACGAAGGACATGCCCGCGCCGCCGGCGCGGCGGCCGATACCGATGGAACCGTCGCCCGACGCGATCGACGTCTTCACGCGGATCGCTTCGACTTCGAGCGTTTGCCAGTTGCCGTCGGCCCGGAGGTAGGCGCCGGTGTCGAGGCGCTGGACCGTGACGCCGGCGTATTCGCCGACGGGTTTCAGCGAGATCCGCAGCCACTGGCCTGTCAGCGAGACTTTCGATTCGACGCGGCCGAGCGACTTCGCGATGCCGCTGCTGACTTCGATCAGTTCGACCGAACGCGATCCGCTGAACTCGGCGGCGACGTAACTCGGCGCCGCCGTATCGAGGTTCCTGCCCCGCGCGAGGACATCAATTCGCACGGATGTGCCGGCCCGTGTTGAGAAGGCGGCGCCGGTGTCGCCGGACACCGTGGTCGAATGCCAGATCCGCGACGAAATGGTGGTGGAACCGAGCGAAGCCAATGAGTTGGCACCGGATACCGACGCGAGTTTCGACGTGATGTACTGCTGCTGGCCGTCGTTGCTCCACGTCGTCCACTCGGCCGGCAGCGCGGGAGTCGTCAGACCGTCGAAGGACTCGCCCACAAACGCGCTCGGGTTTTCCCTCGCTTCCAAACGCTCCAATGTTCCACGCAATGCCGGGGGGTTAAGTCTCATGGTACGGATCCATCCTTTGGTGCGAATCGTGCGGGTCGTGTGTTGGACAAGGGACGCGGGGGCTAGCGCCGATCCCGCATCCGCTGCAAGTCTGGGTGGCCCGAAGCGTATTGGGTCGCCGGGCCACCGTTGGCAGACTTTCGACGCGTCGCGCACTCTTGCGCCAAGAAATGATCCCTCTACCGCCCACCCGAATGGATGGTTCGACCGCACGCCACCAACGACCGATAACATTGCCCCAGCCCGATGATTCTCGCGGATTCGCTGCAATCGCTTTTCGCCGTACAACAGACGAATCGGCCTCGAAGGGAGATGGGCGATGTCGGATGCGCCGAAGAATCCGAAGCCGTGGGTCGCGTTCGCCTTCGGGGTCGCTCTGTTGGGGATCTGTTGGGGCATCGCCGAAGCGCGGCTCGATCCGAAACCGAATCTGCGCCATCCCGCCATCATCGACACGGCCTACTTCGCCTTCGCGCTCTGGGCCGGGGCTGTGCTCATGCAGTTGCAAGCGAGCCGGGCCGAATGGCATTCCCGAGCGAGCGCCTTCCGCGTAGCCCGCGCGGCGTGGGTCGGCGGCCTGGCGGTCTTTCTCGTCCACCTCGGCTTGGCGTTTCACCTCGCCCATGGATGGAGCCACGCCCGCGCATGGGAGCACGTGGAAGCGTCGTCCGGGTTCGGCCCCGGAATCTTCGTGTCGTATTTCTTCACGCTGGCTTGGTCGATCGATGCGGTCGCGTGGTGTGCGTATCCGGCACGGTACGCCTTACGGCCGAAGTGGATCGCGGTGGCATCGCACGGGTTCTTCGCGTTCATCACTTTCAACGCCACCGTCGTTTACGGTCACAGTCCGCTGCGTTGGGTCGCGGCGGCGGGCTTCGCACTGCTACTCGGGCAATTGTTGAAGAACGGGCTCATCGCCCGTGCCGCGCTTCGCCCACTCGCCCCGCAATGACGCTTCCAGATTCCGGACGTACCGGGGAATATCGGCCAGCGGGCTATTCTGCAATCGCTCGCGCAGGGTCATCCGCAGTTGGGCGAGCTCGGGCCGGCGGTTCATCCACATCTTCGCCAGCGGAATCAGCGCATCCGGATCTTCGGCGATGAACTCCGGCAAGCCGAGCGCGAGCATTTGCGTGACGCCTTGCCGGGAGGAGTAGCTCGCCCCGGCGACCGTCAGCACCGGCACGCCCATCCAAAGGGCATCGCCGGTGGTGACGCCGCCGTTGTACGGGAACGGATCGAGCGCGATATCGATGCCGTGGTAGGTTTCGAAGTATTGCTGCCTCGGCAGGCGGGTGACGAGTTGAATCCGATCGCGCAGGATGCCGGCTTTCATGAACCGTTCCGACAGCCGCTTCTGGGCCGATTGCGACTGCCCCGCCAGCAGTACCAACCGCGTACCGGCGAGGGTCTGGATCAACTTCACCCAAGCGTCGAGGCAGCGCTCGGAAATCTTCGCGGAGTTGTTCAGGCAGCCGAAGGTGAAGGGCTTCCGGCTCGCCGCCGGCAGCGGGCCCACATCCGGCGCATCCGTCGGTGGCACGTACACCCACGGCACCTCGGGTAAGCGCAGGCACTTCTCGGTGTAGAGCGAATCGGTGATACCGGCCGGGTCGGAGACGGGATCGGTGATGCGGATATCGACCGCTTCCATGCCGGTGGTATTCGGGTAGCCGAACAGCGTCGCTTGGATCGCGGCGGGCCGATAGGCGCAGACGATCAACCGGTTCCCGGCCGCGTGCCCGCCGAGGTCGATGAGGATGTCGATGCCATCTTGCCGGATCCACTCGGCCGATTGGCGGTCGGACAACCCCCGGATCGGCCGCCAATGATCGGCCAGCGCTTTCAACTGCGCCGTGGTATCGTCGTCGTGCAGGACGTTGGAATAGGCGAAGACTTCGAAGCCCGCGCGGTCGTGGTGCTGGAAGAGCGCCCCGGCGAACGCGGCGATCGTGTGCTGGCGGAAGTCGGCCGAGAGGTAACCGATGCGCAGCCGCCGCGTCGGATCGAGCGGCGGGTTCGGCGCCGGTCGCGGTTGCACAGGAGTCGTGAATCGCTGGGCCCAATCTTCGTGCTCGGCTCGCAACTGCTCGGCGGCGACATTCGATGAGTAATTGAGGAGCAACAGCAAATTACTGTGGGTCGCGGGGGCATCGGGCCGGCACAGCAGCGACTTCCGCAAGCAGGCGATGGCCTCGTCGCAGCGGCCCTGTTCCGAAAGATTCACCGCGAAATTGCTCCAAGCATCGGCGAAGTCTGGCTTCGCCTGCACGGCCTTCTCGTAGTGGAATAGAGCGTCGTCCTTGCGGCCCAACAGTTCGAGCGCGAGCGCCATCGCGTTGTGGGCCTCGGGATAATCCGGCTTCAATTTCAAGGCGCGGTGTTGCAGTTCGATCGCTTCGGTCGGGTTGTTGTTATTGGCGACCGCCAACCCGAGGTTGTAAACGCCGCGGTGATCGTCGGGGTTGTCCTTCACGTAACCGCGGAACAAGCTCACCCCTTCCTCGGTTCGGCCCGTCCGCAACAGCAGATCGCCGAGTCGCAGGGTGCATTCTTTGCTCTTCGGTTCGATGCGCATGACTTCCCGGAAACTAACCTCGGCGTCGCCGAATTGACCGAGTGCGGCGAAGGTCGTGCCGAGGTTGTAGTGCGCGTTGGCATGATCGGGATCGACCCGCAAGCACTCCCGGTATTGCTCGATGGCTTCAGGTTCCCGCCCCTGTTTGCGGAAGAGGTTGGCGAGGTTGTACAAGCCATCGGTGAATCGCGGATCGGCGGCCAGCGCGAGGGCGTAACAGCGGATGGCTTCGTCGATCTGCCCGCGGCGAACGAGCAAGACGCCGAGATTGCACAGCGCGGCCGGGAAGGTCGACTGCTGCTGGAGGAGCGCGCGGTAGCCCTGCTCCGCCGCGTCGAACTGCCCGGCCGCGTGGAGCCGCACGGCCTCGGCGAATGAGGATTCCAGACCGGCCGGGATGTTGTGAGCCATGGATGACCTGAATCCGTGTCCTGCGAAAAATTAGTGTAATAACTTCGGCGTGCTTCGCGCCGAAGTAGCGGGACGAAGAGCTTCTACTCGACCCAAAGTGGGAAAACAATCCGATGATGTGCCGCGCGGCCGAAATCAGTTTGACGTCGAAACTTAAAACTTGAACTCCGCACTGGACGGCTCGGACAGTTCTCGAACAATAATCCAGTTGGCCGGCCGGGCCTTTATTTCCGCTGGATTCCAAATCCTACCGGATCTCCTTCATCAAGATTGACGGCTCGACAGAGCCCTGAGACCGCACATGCCCGATACCGAACTCGCATTCGCCACCGTCGATCTCGACCGCCAGCGGCGGTGCGGGTTCCCCGAAGTTGTCTACGCCGAGGGAAAGACGCCGGAATGGGTCGAAGGAATCCTCCGCCGGTTGACGGAGCACGGCCAAGATGCGTTCGCCACGAGGGTGAGCGCCGAACAGGCGGAACACTTGGCCGCAGTGATTCCGCAGGGCATCCAAGATCGGTTGGCCCGGACATTTTTCTGGAAGGCTTCGACGATCCCGACCCCGTCGCTCGGCAAAGTGGAAGTCGTCACGGCGGGGACGAGCGATCTGCCGGTGGCCCAAGAGGCGCTCGTGACGGCGCGGGTCATGGGGGCGAATGCCGAGTTGATCGTCGATGTCGGCGTCGCCGGGATTCACCGTGTTCTCGCGCAGCGGGATCGACTGAACGCGGCGGATGTCGTCATCGTCGTGGCGGGAATGGACGGGGCGTTGCCGAGCGTGGTGGGCGGATTGGTCGAGTGCCCGGTGATCGCCGTGCCGACGAGCGTCGGCTACGGCGCGGCCTTCGGCGGCTTGGCCCCGCTGCTGACGATGTTGAATAGCTGTTCGAGCGGAGTCGCGGTCGTGAATATCGACGCCGGATTCAAAGCGGGCTACGTCGCCGCCCGCATCGTCCGGCGGATGTACCGCGACAAACCTACTTGACGATCGTGGGCACGACCGGGAAGCCGGTGATCTCTTTTTCCGTCGCGGACGGCAGCGGCACCAAGCCCGCGTCGGGGATGATCATCGCCCCGGCCGGTGCCGGCGGTGGGAACGGTGCCGCTGTTGGCGTTTGTGTCAGCGGCAGGGTCGGTGCGGGCGGCTCGGTCGGCGTCGGATTGTCGAGCGGCATCACCGGCTTCGGCAAGGGACCGTCGAGCGGCACCACCGGAGGGGCTTCGTACTTCACTTGTTCGAGCGACTTCTGCGGCATCAACTGCCCGCCGGTCGTCGGCTGGGTCGGCAGGACAGTCGAAGACGCCAATGAACCGTTGACGGGCAAGCCGCTCGGCAACATCGCGTTGTTGGGCATCTTGCGATCAAACTTTTCCGCGATGGAAATATCTTTGCCGCCGGTGGCATTCGGATCGGTCATCGCGAACTTCGGTTTCGGCAGGTCCTTCGATGGCGGGCCGATCAGCGCCGCCTTCGTTTTGGCGTCGAGGCTCCGCAGTCCGGTTTCGGTTTTGTCCTTGCCGGTGCACCCGGTGCCGGCCAAGATGGCCGCGCCGAGGATACCGCCGAGACACCAATTCCGCCGGGCCGATCCGTGAGCCATCGGTCAGTCTCCATCCGTGAAGCCGCGAAGATCCGAACCGGGCGGAGGCATCCATGCCTCGCCCCCGACGCCCGAGGATCCATCCTGCGGGGTCGGTCGGTTCTTCGCGGTCTGCGGAATAAGCTTGCGGGCCAAGACTGTCAAGTCGGAGTTACCGGCCGAATCCGCCGCCCGGGGCGATATTCGGGCCGGGTGGTTGCAATTGACCGGGGATCGGCACCGGGGCGGGCAGCGCGCCGGCCGGGGCACCGCGGCGGATTTCGCCGGTCGGGTCGAGCTGCGAATCCCGTTCCCGTTGGAGCGGGAAGGTGGGATCCGGCGCGAAGTACTGCGGGTAGTGCTTCAGGTAATGCGGCGATGGCAGCGTCATGCCGCCGGTGTAGGTTTGGCAGCCGCTCAACGCGATCAGACTCATCGTGGTGCCCGCGAGGCCCCGCAATAGGAGTCGCTTCGAAATCCCCATGATTCCCCCTCTCGGCGGTCGCCGGGCCGAATGATTGGCAAGTGTCACCGGCTTTATCGGTTGTGCCGACGGCGCGGCTTGAACCGATTTCGGATTTGGGATTGCGGATTTGTGATTTCAAGAATCGGCCTTCGAACCGCGCAACGATTAGCACCAATCTGCGATCTTGGAATCCACAATCGGCCGGTCTTGGGTAGACTAGCATCGGGCGAAGATCTGAGATGAGATCGCACGATGACCGACCGAATGGAATTGCCGAAGCCGCGACTCGTGGGAGAGCGGCGTTGGGGCCGGGGCGAAAAAAAATTACCCGTGAAGTGGGTGCCGGTTCGCAAATTGACGCCGACGAAGGACGCCCCGCAGCCAGCTTTCGATTTTTCCGCCCGCTTGCGAGCCCTTTGCCGAGACATCGCCAATCGCTGCCCGACGCTGGCCCATATCGATCCGAGCCTGCTTCTGATCACGTTCACCTCGTCGCGCAACCGGACTCGTTTCGGACTGCAAGCGCGCGTGACGCCGATGCGAGCCGAGAACGGCGCGGCCTACACCCGCCGGCGCGGACTGCTCTATCGGGTGCAAAGCTATTTTGTCGACGGTGTCGAGATGCGTTACCTCGTGACCTTCTGTTTGCCGCGATTTCAGGATCAGCCGTTCGAACAGAAGTTGATCACGATCTTCCACGAGCTGTACCACATCGGCCCGAAGTTTGATGGCGACCTCCGCCGACACGACGGCCGCTGCCAATACCACACCCATTCTAAAAGCGGCTACGACGCCCACATGGCCGAGTTGGTCCACGCGTATTTGGCGCACCACCCGGATCCTGGGATCTTCCACTTCTTGCATTCGAGCTTCGCGCAGTTGTGGGCCGGGCACGGCGGCGTCTACGGGGTGAAGGTACCGCAACCGAAATTGATCCCTGTGCCGCGGGCGGTGCCGGTGAAGTGAGTCATGGGCTGCAACATCCCGCACCGCGTTGATTCCACGGCATTCGGGCCAGTGCCATACCCATGGTGCAGGTGTCTGTGACGCCGGCGAACACTAAGCCCGCCCCGATGAATGCGGGGATGCCCGCGAACCACGGGTGCACGGTCAACGCCAAGATCGCTCCGATGCCCGCGATCCCGCCGGCGACGATCCGCACTTGGCGCTCGAGGGAGATCGTCTTGCGCCCGCGCACCACGGGCAGTCCGGCGTGTTCCCACGCGAGTGTGCCGCCTTCCACGTTGGTCGCATTCAGCCCGGCCGCGCGGAGTTTCTCGCAAGCTTGCTGACCCCGGCCGCCAGACCGACAGATCACGAGAAGCGCGGTGGATTTGTCGAAAGCAGAAGGGTCGAGGCGGTCGAGCGGTACGCTCTTCGCTTGCGGAACGTGCACCTCTTGGAACTCGGACGGCGTCCGCACGTCGAGCAAGATCGCGGGGCCGGATTCGAAACGTTTCGCGAGTTCCGCGGCGGAGATTGTCAACGGGGTGTCAGTGGCGTTCATTCGGAAACTCCTTGCGCAGCTTTCCACGTCTTGTACGAGCCGGTGAGGTTCCAGCATCGGAAACCGTGCTGCATCAGAACGCGACAGGCATTGTACGAGCGTTGGCCGCTGGCGCAATGGGCGAGGATCTCGCGGTCCTTCGGCAACTCCCCGAGGCGGGAACGGAGTTCGCCGAGGGGAATATTCACGGAACCGGGGATGAGGCCGCCTTCTCGCTCGGCCGTTTCGCGGACATCGACGACCAGCGCCCCGGCTTCCACCAACTTCGGCACCTCGTGCCACTGGGCGACGCGAACCAGCCCCGACAACAGATTCTGCGCGGCCATGCCGGCGAGGTTCACGGGGTCTTTGGCGCTGCCGAAGGGCGGGGCGTAGGCCAGTTCCAACTCGGCGAGATCGTCGATGGTCATCCCGGCGAAGAGGGCCGTGGCGAACACGTCGATGCGCTTGTCGACGCCATCTTCCCCGACGGCTTGGGCACCGAGCAACCGGCCGTTCTCCGGGGCGAAGAGAATCTTCAGCGCGAGCGACTTGGCACCAGGATAGTAACCCGCGTGCGAATTCGGGTGGAGGTGGATCGCCTCGTAGACGATGCCTTGCTTTTTCAGCAGCGATTCGTTCGCGCCGGTGCAGGCAGCGACCACGTCGAAGACGCGCACGATGGCGGTGCCGAGGGTTCCTTGGTACTGGGAGTTCAGCCCGCAGATATTGTCGGCGACGATCCTCCCTTGGCGGTTGGCCGGGCCGGCGAGCGCGATGGCAGCCGGGGTGAAGGTCGCTCCGTGCGTCACCTCAATGGCGTCCCCCACGGCCCAGATGTGCGGGTCGCTGGTTCGGAGTTGCGCGTTGACGAGGATGCCACCGGAGACGCCGATGTCCAACCCGGCCGCTGTCGCCAGCGCCGTGTTCGGCTTCACGCCGATGCCGATGATGACGATGTCCGCCGGGATGCGTTCGCCCGATCGCAGGGTCGCTCCAGAATCGTCGAGCGAGACCACTGGATCGGACAATCGCACGGCGACGCCCTGTTTTTTCAGTTCCCCGAGAACGTGCGCCGCCATCTCCGGGTCGAGGGCCGTTAGGACTTGCGGGTTCTTCTCGACGAGCGCGACCTTCAGCCCGCGGCGGTGAAGTTGCTCGGCCGCTTCCAAACCGATGTAGCCGCCGCCGAGAACGAGGGCCGACTTCGCGTTCTTGGCTTCAATCCAAGCGAGGATCGCATCGAGGTCGGGGATCGTCCGCAGGGTGAATTGACCCGGCAGCCCGATGCCCGGGACATCGGGCATCACCGCCGTGGTGCCGGTGGCGAGGATCAGTTCGTCGTAGTGCTCGGTGCCCGCGGCCGTGGTGACGGTCTTCTGGCGCGGCTGCACGCTCAGAACTTCGGTATTCGCGCGGATGTCGAGATTGAAAACTTCACGCAACCGCTCGGGCGTCTGCACGATCAGCTTGGCCCGATCCGCGATCTCGCCACCGATGTGGTACGGCAGCCCACAATTGGCGAACGAGACGAACGGCCCGCGTTCGTAAACGATGATCTCGGCGTGCTCGTCGAGCCGGCGCAGCCGGGTCGCGGCGGACATTCCCCCGGCGACTCCGCCAACAATCAAAATGCGTTTGGGCATGCCTGCTCAGCCTTCCAGATTGATGTTCAACAACTCCGGCACCTTCTCCCGCAGCGTGTCGATCTCCTGGTGGCTTTCCCCCAAGTATGCCAGCAAGCGAAGGTCGTCCCGGCTGACCGTGCCGCCGGAGAGCAACCACGCCCGGACGCGCAGGAGCTTGTAGAGCTTTACCAGTTTGCGGTCGCTGATGAAGATCTTGTACTCGCGGATCAGCACCTTCACGATGCGTTGATATTCGCGGAAGACGTCGCTCGGGAAGAACAGCTCGCGGTCGTTCTGCTCTTCGCCGCGGTTGTCGGTGGTCTTGCGGTTGAACAGGTGCGTCAGGTACCGGTTCGCCTTCAGGAAGTCGTCGAGGCTGGCGTGCCCCTCGGCCCACGGCTTCTGGTTCAGCCCCTTGTGCGCTTCCCCCTGCAGGCCGTAGTCGATCAACTCTTGGAAGTATTGATCCTGCACCGGCCGGCTGAG
>Ga0105048_10014043_pt1 | contig 12495 bp, 15 predicted proteins | sample MAT05_FD_78382 | JGI IMG/M metagenome (GOLD analysis project Ga0105048, IMG submission 78382) | Freshwater microbial communities from Lake Fryxell liftoff mats and glacier meltwater in Antarctica - MAT-05 | ecosystem: Environmental > Aquatic > Freshwater > Ice > Liftoff microbial mat | place... | reverse complement strand
TATCCCAACCCCGGATACTGTTCAGACAAACCGATCCACCTCTAAAGCTCGCACCGAGCATACTTCCGAGTAACGTGAAGTCGGCGAGGGATAAAGTTTTTACCGCCGTCACTTCCCGCTAGCGTTAAGGCCTTTTGGTCGCGATGTAAGTGACATAGCTTTTGCTCAGAATGTGGCGGGCACGGCGTGACCACCTATCCGTACAAATTTGAAGGGCGAGTCGATCACTATGCCTTCGAGACGTATGCCTACACGGTAATCTACCTTCCCCGTGAGCTATCAACGCACCCGCCACTCGCCGGATCGCAGCGTCTGCGTATCGTTGGCGAAGTTGCGGATCATCCTGTCGCTGGCGCGTGGCAGCCTGCGGGAGGCGGTCGGCGGTACTTCGTCCTGTCAAAGCGGTTTTTAAAGGAAGCGCGCATTGCTGTCGGCGAGTGGTGGAAATGCGGTTCGCGTTGGATGACCCCGTGCGGTGACGATCCCGAAAGCCATCCATGAGGCTTGCAAGCGCCAGAACCTCTTCAAGAAGGCGTGGGACGAACTGACGCCAGGCGCGCAACGCGCATTTTCACACCGGGTGAGTACGGCGAAGACGGCACCGACCGAAAAGAGACGCTTGGCTGAGGTTGTCCAGATGGTCTTGAGCGGCGAAAAGCCAGGGACGAAGCGCAAGAAGCCACAGTAAGTATGGCTCCCAACATTGCTTTGATCCGCGCGGAATTGCGGAGCAGTGGGGTGGGGCATGGTGCAGGTTACCAACGGCGCTCGTTGGCGAGCTTCGGCCTGATCGGACAAGTGGTCACGAACGGCAGTTCACAGGCGACTGCGCCGCTCGTAATATTGGAACACCGAGTCGCACTTTGTCCCAATGCTGCCCTTGGCACGAATAACTGGCTCGCTTCGGAATTCACCACTGGCCCCCATTTCAGGCGATTCCAAAATCAATTGGCAAGGCGGCGATCAAAGAATGACAAAATCTCCGGAACCAGCTTCGCATGCGTTGCGTCCCGGTCCACGCCATCGCGATCGGTGCAGAGTTTCACGCCCATCACGTTGATCGGCAGGCTGCAGCGATCGACATAGACAAAATGACCTTCGCCCCCCGCGAGCTTCACGGCTTCGGCTGACCCCAGCAAGCCGCTGACGCGTCCCGCATGCGCCGCGAACGGCAGGAAGTCATCGTCGACCGACCCGATGACCAGCGCCGGCGTCTTGAGCCCCTGCAGGCCGGCTTGCGTGAATCCCGGGCCTGCCGCCGGGTCCATGAGCACCATAGCCTTGATCGGCGTTGGCGAGGGAATTGGGGCTTGATCCGAAGCAGGCGCGCCTACGGGGTACTGGCATCCCTTGTCGGCGCCGCGCGCCGCTGCACAGTATGTCCGCATGTCGGCCATCGAGAAGCCGGCCCCCGCCAGCATCAGGACGGTCGCTCCGCCTGACGAGTGACCCAGCGCGCCAAGCCGTTGCGGATCGATATGGCTGGCGTAGGTTGAGGTCGTGATCAGGTAATCCAGCGCCGCGTTGATATCGCGCGTCCGGTCGCCGAAATGCGCAACATTCGCCGGGTTCATCGTCGCCGGACCAAACACCGGCGATTCTCCGAAATGCGAGACGCCGAGCACGACATAGCCATGACGCGCCAGCGGTTCTGCGATCCAGGAATAGTTGGACGCCGCCCCCATCGATCCGTGCGACAGGACAACCACAGCCAGCTTGTCGCCCGTCACCGGGGCGCCCTTGGCGACGCTTCCCATCCCGAAGTTGTAGCTGTGCCCCTGTTCGGCCGCCATGGTGGGGTACCACACGTCCAGCTGGATCGGACGGCCGCTGGCGTCAGAGATGCGCTGGCTCTCATAACCTGCGGAGACGTCCGGCCTCTGCTGAGGCGTAGTCGCGCAGGCCGCAAGCAGAGCCAACGCTATGATCGCGAACGCCGATCGTTTCAACATGTGCATTCCTCTAGGTGAGCGCCATTGTGGGAGTCCGGGGTGCTCGGCGCAGGACATCGGCCTTGCCTAGCCGCCGGGCCAGCCCCACGCTTCCGCCATTTCGCGAATGGCGGCCGGGTTTCGTCAATGACAGCAGCAATCAGCCTACGGGCCGCGAACTTCCGGCCGCCCTGGATCAGGATCGGCGGCTTCCTCGTAGTTTGTGCGGTGGCCATCGGCCTCGCCGGGCCGTTCGGCATGACCGTGTCGCAGCCCAACCCGCTGGCGCGCATCGGACACTTTCTCGTCTGCGCCGTCGGCATGAGCCTGCTAACGGTCGGCGCGGCCGAGGGGTTGAGCCGGTTGCGGCCCCAGCTCGGCGTCTGGGCTCTGGCAATCGGCGCCGCCCTGGTCGCCCCGCCTGGCGCCGCCCTTGTGTGGACCAGCCTCGGTGTTTTCGCACCGGCGTCGCGGGCTCACCTACCGCTGCTCATCCTTCTGATCGAGACACTGGCAATGAACCTGATCCTGACGCTGGTCTGCTGGCGCCTGCTCGGCGGCAGCATCGAAGCGAGGCGCACAGCCGAGGCGGTGAAGTCAGCAGGCCCCGGCCTCGCCCATCGCCTGCCGCCCGAACTGCGCAGCGCGCCGATTCTCGCGCTCAAGGCGGAGGATCACTACCTGCGGGTCTACACCACGCGCGGCGAGGCGCTCATCCACATGCGCATCGGCGACGCCGAAACCGCGCTCGCCGACAATGACGGCGTGCGAACCCACCGCTCCTTCTGGGTGGCGCGCGCCGCCTTCAAAAGCGTCGCGCGCGCTGACGGCCGCATGACGCTGATGCTAGACAATGGACTGTCGGCGCCTGTCTCACGCAGCCGCACCGAAGCGGTCAACGCCTGGTTGGAGAAAATGATCGGCTAGGCTCAGACCGCGCTACAACGCAGTGTCCACTTCTGGCGAGGTCCCGCCAGATGGGAGAGGCCGGGAGCAACGGAAGATTTCGATCAGTCCTGTCACTGGTAAGATTGTGGCGGCCAAGGTGAGATTGGCCCAGATCCGTCATTGCAGTCACGGGGATTACAGCCGTGCCGGTTATCCAGTGACAAAAGTGTCCTTCGGATAGTCGCGGTATTTCTCGCACTCGGCGCTGAAATCGTAGGGCGTCTCCTCAGCGCAGTCAGGGCCAAGTCTTCGTTTCCAGCCAGTATTCAACCAGATGCAGCCCCGGGGTAGTGTCAGACGAAAGGGTGGTGTCGACGAAAGCGAACCAGTCTCTGGAAGACGCGGATCGTCGGAATCAGGCCGCGCCGAGTTGACCCCACTCAGCGAGAGCGGCGTCGCGGTTGGTCTTAAAGACGTCCCGGCGGTTGAGGTGGCGATCCTTGTTGAAGTGATTGAAGACCGAGGAATGAACCGAGACGAACCGCTCCAGAGTTTGTCGTCGACGGAAGCCTTGCATTGCGCGCTCACGACGTCGCAACGGCTGGTGTGAATTCTCGGCCCGGTTGTTGCGCCATCTTCCGATTTCCTGGTGATCCTCGAGGCCAAGGTCTCTGAGTGCAGCGTCATAGGACTTCAGCCCGTCCCTTACGATCACCCTCGGTTCGCCGTAACGCTTTATTGCGTTCCGCAAGAACTTCAATGCTGCCCGGCGATCCCGCCGTTTGGAGACGAACGCCTCCAACACTTCACCTTCGTGATCGACGGCTCGCCAGAGGTAGTGGATCTCGCCGTTGATTTTTTTACGTACATCTCGTCGACGTGCCATCGCCACTGCGTGTGTGCACGCATCGCCTTCACCCCGCCTCGCTTGATGTCAGCCGCGAAGATCGGTCCAAACCTGTTCCACCAGGCCCGGATCGTTTCATGGCTGATGTCGATGCCGCGCTCATGCAGCAGGTCCTCGACATTCCTCAACGAGAGCGGGAACCCGACGTACATCATCGCCGCCAGGCGGATCACTTCAGACGACGTCTTGAAGTACCGGAACGGGTTGGCTTTCATCCCACCAGCCTCCGAGGCGAAATCTGCGGCCAGCGAGCTGATTCCCCTGACAATGCCCTTGAGCGAAATCCTGCGCTTCGTCAGGGATTTTGGCTGAACGAGTTTACCTGACAGTCCCCACCGCGAGCCTCAAAAACTAGCGCAGATCTTGCAGACCTATCCTGCAACCTTGGGGAGAGTCGGCGCGGACTGTCATAGCAGCTAGGGCGGCACGGGCGTCCGCAAGCAAGGCGTCTGACATCGCCGCGCCATCTTCCTTCGAACATGTCATTATAGCGCGGTAGCGAAAGTCCAGAAATTTCAGGCAGGATGAGTTCAGCAAACCGTTCGAAGTGATCTCAAAACTGTTCAAGGCCCGCCCAACGGCTTCCTTTGACCCATTCGCCTCGGCTTTGTCCCGATTAGACTGGGCTATCAGGCGGTCGCCTTCGGCGCTAGCGGTTTTCCGGAACTCGACCGACTCCTGCCAGATCGCTGCACAGACAGGCGCCTGTTTGGTCCGCAAGGAGAGGTCGGCAGCGAGCGTAGCGGCTCGCTGCGCCCGACCGGCATCACCGGCGGCCAATCGCTGTTGCGCCAGGCAGCCGTCTTGGCTACCTCGCTTGCAGGCAGTCCCGTAACGATTGAGCGCCGCTGCCGGCATTTGCTGAACGCCATCCAGACCGCCTTCAAATCGCTGCCCGGCTTCAAGGCAGGCGAGTGCGACTGCGGGGGAAGCCGAGGTGATTATGTGACAAGCTTTGTCTAGGTACTGCGTGGCGAGCGCTGGATCGGTGCTGCGGCCGTCCCCTTTTGAGTAGGCCTTACCGAGCTCTAGGCACGAGGCTGGCTGTGCGTGTGTGAAATCATTGAGGTCGCAGCCCCGCTCGAATATTTTCAAAGCATCGGCCCTGTCGACGTTTCCGACGCGACCGGCGAGCACAAGTTGTCCGAGCCCGTCGCATGCATAGGGCGAGCCGCCATCGCACCCGCGTTGATAAAAATAAACCGCACGGGCGTCATCCCTCACGATCAACGCATTGTTCGAGCGGTTGATCTTACCTGCGTCATACGCCTCGCCGGCCGCATGACAGGCGTTGGCGTGCCCAAGCTCGCAGGCGCGCTCGTAGAATGGCACGGCTTTGATCTGTTCCGATGGCTCGCCATATTTAATGGCATAGGTGGACGCAAGACCCATGCAGGCGGCGGCGTCAGCTGCATTCTCACATCTGTCGGCGCCGACGGCGTCGACCGGTGTGGGCGCTACCGCAGGAGGGACCTGCGCCACCGCACCAGCGACAAATGCCACAAGCACAAATGCTGCGGCAAGATGAAGCCAGCTATCGCGACCCATGACCATCATACAGCTCCTGCACTGACCGCGTGGGGTCACCATGACCCGGTGAGCGGTAACGCTGTCAGCGCCGACGAACTAGACAAGGGCCAACGAGACCACCGTGCGCTTCAAACTTCTTGCTCTCATTGGCACGATAATTCATCGATGGGAATCGACCAAGAAAGGTTCTCTTACCGGCGGCGAATGGCACCCGTGGAAGGGTCCTGTACGAAGGGGCGGAATGGCGCAGACTCGAGACAGTCGACGCCAAAGTGACGAGCTAAGATTATGGCCCATTCCTGCCAGTGGCGGGAAGCAATTCCGAGCTAGATATCGGTCGATACACTCGTGCAAGCGCTGAGGACCGCGCGCCCTGGACAATCTAATATTGCCTGAAGGAGCATGCGGGTTGGCAGGCAAGATATTCTTCTTCGTCAGGATAGGTGTTGCGGTCCTGGTAGCGGGGCTCGCGATCCAGATGCTTGTGCGGGAGTTCGGATCGCTATCAGCGGCGGAGGTCGCCGCAAGTCTGTCGCGCATCGGCTGGCCCAATGTCGCCGCTATGATCGTTGCCACGATGACAGCTTACCTTGCCGTCGCAACCTATGACGCATTCGCGCTTCGCTACGCCGGCCATCGCCTTGGCGTACGCCGCTCCGCTTTGTCCTCGACCTCTGTCTACGCCATATCGAACGTGCTCGGATTTGCCGTCATCACGGGCAATGCCGTGCGGTACTGGCTGTTCGGGCGTTGGGGGCTGGGCGTAAGGCAAGTGGCGATCGCCGCCATCGTCACCACAGTCGTCTGCAACATCGCCCTCGCGCTGTTGATCGGAGCGGTCCTTCTGCTGTCACCGCAGCTCTTCAGCAGCGTCATCGGCCTTGATCCCGCATGGGCTATCGCGATGGGCGTTCTTCTCGTGTTGATTTCGGGTTCGCTGATACTCGTCGGTGTTGCGGGCCCGCGCAATCTGACCCTGGGACGGCTCTCGTTGCAGCGGCCCGGTTCCCTGCTGGCATTGCACATCGGGATCTGCCTGATCGACTACGTCGCCACGTCAGCCGTGCTCTACATTCCACTCGGCGAGACGCTGGGCATGGACTTTCCCGCATTCATCGCTGTGTTCTCGGTGGCGAAGCTGGCTGGCATCGCCAGCAATATCCCCGGCGGTCTAGGGGTGTTCGAAGCGGTAATGGCGGTGAGCATGATCCACGCACCGCCAGAAGCACTGGCGGCTGCACTGATCGCCTATCGTGTTGCCTTCTACCTACTGCCGCTCGCAGTCAGCGTGTGTGCACTTGCGTCGCACATGCTGTTCTACAATCCGAAGCCGCAGACATCCGATGCGCCGCCATCGGCTTGATCGCAGAGCAAACGGAACCGCGCCTCTGCGGGCCCGTTTTGCGTACCGATGAAGCATACAACCGCACCACCACAGAAGCCGCAGCGCGGACTGTCGGCCAAAAGCGACATGCCTTCCGACTTCGCGGCGTTCGTTCGCTCGGATTACTTCCCGTGCGTTGGCGCCAAGTCGGCGTTTGCGCTTGGTCTGCTGACCATATTCGAAGGTGGGGACTTCCTGAGCAAGCAGGGAGACCGCGATCTCCACGATGCGCTTACGCGTTTCGGCGCGGGATCGCCGGACCGTGTGAACGGCGTTGCCTCTTTCGCATGTCTCTTCGACCCTTGTCCCGTGATGAGTGAGGAGGACTTCGAAGCCGCGCTATGGAGCCGTCTGCAAGGCCTTCACGATATCGACGCAGAGGAAGGCGTTGATTGGGCACAACGTGTCGGCCGGGAGCCGGGCGCGCCCGATTTCAGTTTTTCGGTTGGCGGAATCGCTTATTTTATTGTGGGCTTGCATCCGGGCGCTTCACGCGCCGCAAGGCGCTTCTGCCGTCCTGCCCTGGTGTTCAACGCGCATGAGCAGTTCGAACAGCTCCGCCATGACGGCCGCTACGAGAAGATGCAGTCCATCATTCGCGAGCGCGAGATTGTCCGTCACGGCTCGATCAACCCGATGCTGACTGATTTCGGCAGGGGAAGGGAAGCGGCGCAGTATGGCGGCCGGTACGTCTCGTCGAGCTGGTCGTGTCCATTGAAGGTCAGAACATGAGCGTCTGGCCATGAAGACAGAAGTCATACCTCCGCGCTGCGGCGCTTCACTTAAACTGTCGCGGGGCCTGACACTCGTGGTCATCGATCCCGAAGGCGAGCAGGTGTCCGATCTCGTGGCCTACAACGCCGCCGACACGGAGGAGTATATCTCATCGGGCCGTTCAATCGATTATGCGAGCCGCATCTTCCTGACGACCGGTGACATTCTCTATTCCAACCGCTCCAATCCCATGCTGACGATTGTGCACGACGAAGTAGGTCGGCATGACTTCCTGCTGACGCCATGCTCCAAGGAAATGTTCCGGATCATCTATAAGGACGAGCATCCGCATCACGGGTGCCAGGGCAACCTCGAGCACGCACTGGCCGAGTATGGTGTGAAACCAGACCGCGTCCCGATCGCCTTCAACGTGTTCATGAATGTCGACGTTGACGGAAAGACAGGGGAAATCCGCGTACTGCCGCCGCTCAGCAAACCCGGACAATCGACTAGCTTTCGGGCGGAGATGGATCTGATCGTGGCGCTGACCGCTTGTTCTGCGGGGCAGTCGAACAATTTCACGTACAAGCCCATTCATTACAGGGTGGTGTGATGGCCGAGGGGAGTGCGATGGAGACGCCGGTTGTACCCGTGGCGAGGTATCGCCCGGGCCTGAACTGGTTTTCCGATCTGCATTTCCACTGGGACGCCAGCGTCACCGTCCGGAAGTCCGGCATTCGGATCACCCTCAAGGAACTGACAGCGGGCGAGTTGTCGAAGTTCTTCGGCTATTTCAGCGTATTGCTCGTACAGGCGGTCGGCGTGCGGTTGGCGGGACGGCGGCGCTATCGCGTTTGCTTCATGCCGGATAGGCCGCGCCCATGGTATGTCTTGTGGAGCGCGGCGACGCTGGCTGGCATCCGGTTCGTGCGGGACCCGAATGGGGCTGACGCCATTTTCTATTTCGAGGACGTCACCGTCGGATGTGCGCCGCGCGTTCCAGGTCGACAGGTTCTCAACGCCGGCGTCACCGACATCTCCAAGACCACCGTCGCAAGGGCGTTTGGAGGCGTGGCCGGCTATGATCTTCTCATCGATCCTGCCACGTACCATGGCAGGGCCGTCGAAAAGAGCGAAGCCAACGGAACGCATGACGGGCGGATCGTCGACTGCCCGACGCCTCCGAGGCTTGGAAGGTGCTATCAGCGTTTCATCGACAGTTCGGACGGAACGACCGCCTTCGACTACCGGACCACCATAATCAACCGCAAGCCGCGTTTTGTTCTCGTGAAGACCAAGCCCATGGGCGATCGGTTCTCCATACATAATGAGACGGTACAGCTATTTCCGCCGGAACAAGTCTTCTCACCTGCCGAACTCGATCTCATCGAACGTTATGCACGTGAGATGCAACTCGACTGGGGCGCACTCGACATCTTGCGTGATCGCCAGTCGCGGCAGATCTACGTTGTCGACGTCAACAAGACAGACACCGGTCCGGCCGTCGATCTCTCTTTTAAGGATCGCGAAATTCTAAAGCGCGAGACGGCGCGCGCTTTCCGGCAGATGGTTCAGGAGCACGCACTGCGCCAAGAGCAGCCGCCGACCGCTTTCCCACTATCAATCTAGTTTGAGCCCCGACACGTGCTGGGTGGGACATTTCGAACGTCGCTGTTTGTGGATAATTGGGCGATAGAGTTATGCTTTGCGCGGTGATCTCCGGGGGCTGAGAATGAAAGTTCAAGTATTGTTGGCCGCAGCTGCGTTAGCCGCCGACATCGCAGCAGCTCAGCCTTCTGACGGTGTGCAATGGGAAGTCATAGCTGTCGCCCCTGGTCATGTGATCTTCTTCGATGCCCGCCCCGACCGCGTAGACAGTGAAGTCGAAAGCTCGACAGTTTTCACGTTCCACGTGCTTAAGGTTCCCATGAAGGGACCGACCGGCCAGCCCTACGCGATGTATCTCCAGCGCACGAAGTTCAGCTGCCTCGAGCCGAAGATGTCGCGCGAGTATGTTGTTGCTTACGACGACTCTTGGGGCACGGTCTTCAGCAACGACGTGGCCACGCCGATGGTGCCGTTTGCGCTGGGCACCGCCACTGAGGCAATCTCCGTGATGGCCTGCGATCATGTCAACCCGACCGACCTTGAAGAGAAGTTCACCAGCCCCGCGGCTGCCGTTGCTTTCGCCAAGGCAAAGCTCGCGAGCAACTGATGGCGGCCAAGCATGCGAGCTATCGCGTGTTTACTCTGCCTGTGTGAAGACATCCGCCAAGTTTGCGGACGGGGTCAGCGTGTCTCCTGGAGTGCTCACCACGTTGGTCGCCAGTGCAATCGACAGGCCAAGGTCGGGATAGACGACCAGGCTGGCGCGACCGCCTTCCTGGTTGCCGGCGTGATGCCAGCGTCGGCGGCCTTTGGGATCCTCGTCCACGCGCCAGCCAAGGCCGAGCGGCGGAGAATTCGGCGAGCGTTCAACAAGCACTGTGAACAGGAGATCGCGCATCGCCGGGGATATCTGTCCGCCATCGAGATGCGCGGCGCCGAAGCGCGCAATGTCCGATGGCGTCGCGACGAAACCGCCGCCAGCCCATTTGTAGGCCGGATTGACTTGTCGGACGTTGACCCAGCCCTCTTTTGCCAAGGGATAAGAGCGTGAATAGTCGCGCGCGGGCCCATAGCCGCTGACGCGACCGGCGCGGAGACTGATGGGATCGTCCGGCTGCAGGCTGCCCAGCGCGAACGGCGTGGACACTTCACGCGCGACAAGATCGAGGAAGGGCTGGCCTACCGCCGCCTCCATCGCGAGGGAGGCGAGCGTATAGCCATAAGTGGAGTAGATCGATTTCGAGCCAGGCTCGGCGACGAGTGGATCATCGATGAAGAGGGCAAGGATCGTTGCGGTCGTCGCATACGAGCGCGCATCGGGCAGGCCGCCAGGCTGGGAGGCGTTCAGATCACGCCCGTTGTAGTGGCGCACGCCGCCGCGATGCGTCAGCAGCTGGCGCAGCGTAGTTGCCCGATGGTGCTCGGGCAGTTCGGGAAGCCATCGCGAAATCGGCACATCGAGATCGAGTTCGCCGCGTGCCGCCATCCGTGCTGCGGCTGTTGCGGTGATGACCTTGCTGACCGAGCCAAGCTTGAAGCTGTGTCGCGGCGTGGCGGCAACGTCGAACTCGAGGTCGGCCCTGCCGTAGGCCTGCGCCCACGCGAGGCCGTCAACGCGGGCGACTGCCACAGACAGGGCAGGCGTCGGGAAATCTGCATGCAGCTTCCGTGCGATGGCGTCCGCGCGGGAGGCGGGATCGTACCATGGCGCAATCGCTGCCTGCCGCACTGCGGGCGGAGTAGCGCACCCGACTGCCACAGCTGTGCCCGCGCCAAGCAACACGCCACGCCGGGTAAACATCGGAACCTCCCCGGGGCAATCCTGCTGCCCTCCGCGAGATAGCGCCGCCAATGTGCGGGCGTGTCAACCTCAGCGCTCCGTCACTGACCTGCCTCAGGATTTTCGGGCTCGCCAAGCTTCAATAGCGACCGGCAATTATGGTCCAATCCGGTGAATTCGTAACCTTGGTCCCGACCGAGCCAAGACGGGGTCACTCCAGCCTTTCGTCATTTTCGCGCTCGTGTGGTTCGAGCGATCGAGCCCCCATCTCCAACAAGGCACCTTCGATCGCATCATAGACAGCAGGGGGACGCGTTGGGTCGGCCTCATCGCCGCGCGGCACCCAGATCACAGTCCCCAGCCGTGCGCGTGTCAGCAGGACACGGTACTTATTGATGATCCAATTGCGGGCGTCGGGATCGCCGACATTCTGCCAAAGCGCGCCGTTGAGCCGGCGCGGCGCCCAAACGGATTGGGCCTTGTTCCAGACGAGATCGCCGCCCCAGCAGACGCCGACATAATCGAGTTCGAGGCCCTGAACCGCATACTCATTGGCGGTTACCTCAAGCGCATAGGATGACCTTAGGTCGCCCCGCTGCCGCAGGAACCAGTGTGCCACGCCATCGAGATCGTCGGCTCCCAGCGACACGCCGAGACCTTCTGCTCGCAGGCGTTTGGCGCCGGAGCTGGCGACCAGGTGCTGTCAGACCAATGCTACCTAGTCTCTGGTAAGGTCGCGTTCATCGGCCTTCTGAGGGGCTCCAATGACGCGAATATCGTACAAACGTCACCGCTTCCCTGCGACCGTCATTCAGCACGCGGTGTGGTTGTACTTCCGCTTCACACTGAGCTTTCGCGATGTTGAAGAGATGCTCGCGCAGCGGGGTATCGATGTTTCCTACGAAACGATCCGCGCCTGGACGCTGAAGTTTGGACCGAAGATCGCCGCCAATCTGCGCGGATGGATGCGATTTACGGCAGCAACGACAAGCGCACTTGTCTTAAAGCCCCAGTCACGGCGGTCCGACCAAACCTGCAATAGGCCGGCATGTCCACAAGAGCGGCAAAGCGTCGTGTAACAAAGCCAGTCGTGTTGCATGAGGCGACCCGTTTCAGCGGTGCTGGGCCACCGAAACCTTGCCTCTCATTCGAAACTCCGATTTGACGCAGATCAAGGCGACGTCGGCTTGCGCCGAAGACCTGCAATCCTTGCGGCCTGGGAAACGGCTGAGCTGTGGCGAGGTCCCCCTGTGCAGTAGGGCGGGAGCCACCGGCAAATCACGAGCCACCTTGCCGTGGGTAAGACTGTGGCGAGCTCGACATTGATGGCCCAATCCGGACGAAGCCGGTGCTATGGACGCACCTTGATCAGAAGGGCCATCGCAGCGAAGATCACCTATGAGCTCGCCAACCATGCCGCGCCCCAAAATTCCGCGAACGGTATGGGCGCTCGGCTTCGTGAGTCTGTTCATGGATATCTCGTCAGGATGCCGACAGTCATCCGATAGCCCGTCTCTCGGACTGGGGGCGGGGCGCGACTTGGGACCACGAGGAACGAGTTCGCACCGCCTGCCTGCCATGCGGGGTTCCGCCAACTGGTCTCACGGTTGACGGGTGAATACTTCCAGCAAAATTCCGGAAGCAATTCATACCGCCCGCCGGCGGTGTTGTCTGCAACTCGCCCGAACCTGCAACCGGTCGCACTCAGTTTTCAGGCGAGTTGACTTGCGATTCCGCCACACAGAGGGTTCCT
>Ga0105048_10014042_pt1 | contig 12496 bp, 7 predicted proteins | sample MAT05_FD_78382 | JGI IMG/M metagenome (GOLD analysis project Ga0105048, IMG submission 78382) | Freshwater microbial communities from Lake Fryxell liftoff mats and glacier meltwater in Antarctica - MAT-05 | ecosystem: Environmental > Aquatic > Freshwater > Ice > Liftoff microbial mat | place... | reverse complement strand
GAGCTGAGTCGGTCCTGAACAAAGCGGGTGTGGCAAAGGAATGCCGAATCCCGTCACGGGGGCTCATGGGCTTGCTGTCATGGCGAGTTCGTTCAACCGTGCTGACGCGTGGCATCCCTTCAGGATGCCTGCCACCATTCCGTCTTTACCGGTGGTCTGCATGTCGGCGACCACCGGCTAATTTCTGCCATCCTTTCAGGATGAATCGCATTCATGGCGATCAATGTTGGCACGCGCACTTCATTTGTCGTTGAACCCTACGGAACTTCTGGTAGAACGAGACGGGTCATCACGCTGATTAACCTCGATTGATTTCACGGCCTTGCGCCCATTCCATGAGGCGGAAAGCGTTGTTGCAGTGTTATGTCTCTTCGCGTTCACTCGAGAAGGACAGCAGGGCTGTGGCTTCCACTTTGCAGCCGACAATCGTATCGTGACGACTTATGCCCGTGTCATGATCGCAGACTCCATCGCTTACAGAGAATCCTTTATGACAAAGTTTACCAACATCGTATTGAACTCCTGCCCGGTCATCGGTATTTCAATACTGGTGATCAACGTAATGTGGAGCGTCGGACTCACTGCCTCAGTGGTAGCGGCAGAGGAACTGCCTGCAACCACGAAGGTGGTTGAAGGGCTGGCGTTGCCGAATCTTGAGGTTCGGCAGGACAAAAATCGGTTGTTCTTCGTGTTTCCGGAAGGAAAGCCACTGCCCGCAGGAATCACGCTGCCTCGACTTGCCAATGTGGTCAGGAGTGTCCATTGGATTGCAGAAGACAATGCGACGATGCAGGTCAAATCAGAACCAACGGAATGGACAATCGAGGTGTCGCCGCCTCCGGACAAGACAGCAGCCATAATCGTGGCCGAACTGGATGCTCCGGTGGAATTGTTTAACAAAACCGTGATCGCACGGCCGGAGAAGGACTCCGGTATGATCCTGCTTCCCGCAAAGTATGCGGCGACACACGGAAGAAAGTTACGATTTGAACCGCAGCCACACAAGAACACCGTCGGCTACTGGAGTGACGAACATGATACTGCGGAATGGACGTTTCAAAGTACCGCAGCAGGCGACTACGAAATTGATATCCTGCAGGGATGCGGCAAAGGTCATGGTGGCAGCAAGGTGACTCTGCAAATTGCCGGTCAGTCGCTGGATTTTGTGGTGGAAGAGACCGGTCACTTTCAGAACTTCATCTGGCGCACCCTGGGCAGTGTCACCTTGAAAGCCGGCGATGCTGAAGAACCAATGTCACTCAAACTGAAACCGCAGTCCAAACCTGGCGGTGCCGTGATGGACGTGCGCGCGATCCGCCTGTGCCCGAAAGGCAGCCAGCGCACATTTGAACCGGAACTCGCCGATGCGAAATTGCTTCCGTCAAAAGAGCAGGCTCGGTGATGTGCAGCTTGTCTAAACAGTCGAATTCCAACATTGAAAGATTCCTGTGATTGCGCTCGGACTGGATATTGGTGGAGCAAACATTAAATCGGCGACATCGGACGGCGGCTGCGATTGTCGCGCGTTTGCGCTCTGGAAGAATAAGAACGGCTTGCTTCAGGAATTGCAGCAACTGCCTCTGACTGCCGGATCACGACCGGATCTTGTGGCTCTCACGATGACGGCGGAACTGGCCGACTGTTTTGAAACCAAAGCGGAAGGTGTCGAGTTCATCATACGCACAGTGGCGGAGGCGTTTCCTGAATCCCTGCTGCGGGTGTGGATGACGTCCGGGGAGTTTGCTGAGCCCGGCGATGCCATCGAACTGCCGCAACTTGTCGCCGCAGCTAACTGGCATGCGCTGGCAACGTGGGCTGGGCGAGCGGTTCCATCCGGACCAGCATTGCTGATTGATGTGGGCTCGACGACGACCGACATTATTCCTTTGCTGGATGGCATTCCCTGCCCGGAAGGTCTTACAGATCTTCAGCGTCTCGTGCATTCAGAACTCATCTACACCGGTGTTCGCCGCACGCCAGTCTGTGCGATCGTGCCTGACGTACCGCTGCTGGACGAAACGCATCCGGATGCCACGGGCGGAGTTGTGGCATGGACCGTGCCTGTCGCCGCCGAATTATTCGCGACGTCACTCGACGTGCATCTGGTAAATGGAGATGTTTCTGATTGCCCGCAGGATCGGAACACCGCCGACAACCGACCAGCGACTCGGGACGCCGCGCTGAATCGGCTGGCGCACGCCGTGTGCTGCGATCGCGATGAGATTTCTGACGGGCAGCTGGAACATATCGCCCGGCATATCTCCGGTCAGCAGATCGCACACATCGCCGCTGCGATTCGTAACAGACTGCATTATGTGAGCGACCTCGCCGGGATGAAACCGGAAGCCGTGCAGTTGCTGCTGAGCGGCAGCGGCGACTGGTTGGCCGAACGAGCGCTGGAAATATGCGGCTGGAATCTGCAGCAGCCGCCCATTCAGCTCCGCACAATGTACGTCCGCAACGTCAGCGAAGCCGCCTGTGCCTTCGCCGTCGCCCGACTTGCCGCTGAACGCTGTCTGGACGATTTGCTGCCAATCAGTGAGCTACTGACGATCAATCTCCAGAACGGCGTGCAGGCCGTCTTCAAGGAATGTCAGCAGGACGCGAATTTCGCTGAAGGAGTTCAGCATTTCCAGTGACCCGCCATTTGCAGCATTGGGAGCAGGCTGTTGAGGCTGATCCGCGTCGCCGTGCACACTGCACGCGATCCGGCCATCCTTCGTCAGGACATAGTGGCCTCCGCACGGACAGCGATGCACGCCACCATAAATGGACAATGCCGTCGCAACCAGTTCGTCTGCGGGCACCTCGGGCACATCATGGTGTGAGCCTGCTGCAACTCGCGCCGCGCTGGTCAGCGGGCCGATGTTGTCCAGGCAGGCCTGGCGAGCGGCCTCGTCCCAGCTCAGCCGAACCGATGGTACGATGCGGTTCCATTGTTGTCGATGGATCGTCACCTGCGCATGTGCGGGAGAGCCAGATGCATTCTGGGCTGGTGGGTTATCGGCGTGCATTGCCACAAGCTGTTCCAGCGTCTGCAGCTTGCTTGCGATACAAACATTGCCACCGATGCGGGTGTAGAAGAATCGCCATTTGATCGGGCCCAGTGACAGCACAAACGAGCGGGCTTTCGTGTCGCCGATCTGGACGGTGTAGAAATCTTTCCTGAACGCGAACCAGCCGAGATCTGTGTGCGTACGTGCTTCGATTGCCGCTCCTTCATCAAGCTTTGCCAGGAATGCATCGACGACCGCCGCGTCCTCAACGGCCAAATCGATGTAGACTGGTGATGTCAACGACGCAATGGCCATTCCGATCCACAACACCTCGTCACCCATCATGTTTCCGGCCCCTTGTCGCCCGGCAAACATCTCCGGCAGAATCGACGTCAGCTGCACATCAAACGTCGGATCGCTGTCACAGACATGCAGCCCGACGCGATCTCCCAGACCTTTCGACAGCACTTCGTAGAGATCGCGATCTCCGATGCGTCCCCCCATGACAGACTTCAGACCGAACGGGTCCTGGCGGCGGCTTTGAAATGCGTCGAACGATTCTGCGAAAACGTCCCCGATGACCTGACCGTCGTTGCGACTGAAAATGTTCATGATGGCCGCATCGTCAAGACCCCTGCGAAGCTGTCTGCGGGAACCATCGGCCAGCAGAATCAACCCGCCGTTGTTGAATCGATCCTCCAAGGCCTTTCGCATCTTCGCAGTGTCTGGCATCAGATCGCCGGGTTTTGTCCAGATGGTCTCAAATTCTGGTGACGCATCAATCACCATCACTGTGTTCGACATGCCGTCCGTTACGTCGCTAGCCGACACTTTGCCCCCATTTGCCTCAAATATCGTGTCGTCGCCCATCACGGTCTGGTATGTCGTCATGCCGGGTTGCGATGACTTTGCTCCAGGAGATTTGAAAATGTCGGGCATCCGTCCGATGAGTGTCTTGTTGTGCGGGCTGTCCCATGGTTCGTCCAGATGAAACTCGCTGTACAGTGCCGCCTGTTCCAGACACGGTAACACCATGACGCGCCAACTCAACAGCGGCCTGCCGCTTTCGTTCCTGCTGAAGGCCGGAAACTGATTGTGGGTGTCATGATAATTGTGCGCAGCCAGACCAATCTGCTTCAGATGCTGCGAACTCGCCCGCATCGAGGCCAGGTCTGATTGCTCTTTCGGTTGTTCAGCAGCAATCTCTTCCGGGGGTTGCCAGCCGGATTGTTCAAGCAGTCGCTGTTTGGCGATCGCGAAACTCAGCGACATCACCGAGTCGCTGGTGATAATGCCTGCCAGCGGCTTTGGTTCTCCGCCGAGCGCCATGGCCATCGATTGGTATATCGAATTGTTGATCAGTGGCAGGACGATTGTTTCCAGACGATATCGCTCCGGTGTTGCCTGGACCTTGATGGCAATCGGATCGAAGAATGTCCGCCAGTACTGGCTGTATTCTGTCACGAACTGGCGGTACGAATCCGCTTCGGAAGTCGTTACGGATGTCTCAGGAATCTCGCAGCACGGAATCAACGCATCGGCATGCCCGTGATGCGAACACACGCCGTGCCGACCGTCCCGCGACAGTGAGTACTCTCCTCCACATGCACATTGCAGGCGTCCCTTAATGGAGCCAACGGGGCTGGAGCCAATGGGGCCGGAGCCAACGGGGTTGAAGCCATCGGGCAGACAATTGGCGTCCTGCAGGTCTTTCATTGAAGCCGGGCCGTGGCCATTTTCGGTTTCATACATCACAGCCGCATGGCCGATCATGCGTAGATTATTGAAGCACTTCAGCCGTCGTAATTCGGTCAACTTCAATTCGGGTCCGACCAATCGACGAATAAACGGATCGGACAGATAGATCAAACCGTCTTCATCCGGAGCGTCCGCAGGCATTAGCGTGCGCACATAGGCAAACTCTTCCGACTTCCCCAGACTCATCAGCGATTTGTCGGACTTCCCCTGGATCAGTTTCAGAACGCGCAAAAACGTCGTGCGGGAGTTACTGCGAACATGCAGACCTTTCGCGGGATATGCAGAGAACACATGAACGTCGCGATCCGGCGAAGTTATGTGTACAAACGCCGTGCCTTCCCATGTTTCTTCTTTGCGTATAACATTTGGAATCGATTTTTCGGCTGCGGCGAGGTACTCATCCATCTGAGTTCGAAATACCAGATCCTGATCAAATCGAAACAGCAGTGTGACGTCACTGCCTTCGTTGACGAACGGATCACTGCCGCTGATGGCGATCTCCTTGACGACCAGATCATAAAACGGTCGTGCGAGCGGGTTGGTTTCGACCGCCAGTTGCTGCCGCAGTTTCTGCTCGGTATCCCGCGCGAAAGCCTGTTCGCCAGTTTGAGTGTAAAGGTGCTTTGCAAACAGATTTCCGCCATCAATCAAATCCAGCATCCGACTTACCGAGCGAAAACGGATGTAGTAGTTGTCGGCAGGCACATAATTGGCAAGCACTGAAAACTTCGGCTTCTTTCCCTTCAGCATCTCATGCCAAGGATGACTCTCGACCGTAGGTCCTGACAGTGTCTGAATCTGAATCGATGCCCCTGGATTCGGCCCACCATTTTCACGGTTAAAATCAGATCCCGGTCGCATCGCATCCAGCTGCAGGCTCTCCTGTACGGCGAGCGACGCTGAAAACAGATTGAACAGATCGACGTTCTCACGACGCTCCGCCGCGATTTGCCGCCGAGTCGGTTCGTTAAGTCCCAACAATTCAGTCGCATCAAATCCGTCGCGTTGCCCCAGCTTCAATGCCACGTACTGCAGGAAGACGTCTTTCGGATACATTCTCAACTGAGCCTGAGCTTCCTCAAACGACCACAGTGGTTTGCGCTCAACCACATTCTCCGCTTCCTGCGCGACAGCGGTGATCGTCATCGCTGACAAGGTTGCCAGGAGCAACAGCCATCGAACACACTTCGAGCCCAACTGAATGACCATGACGCGGTTCCCCTGTTTGGTGCAATGATTGACTTCGCTGTAACCGTACTGCGAATCGCGGATGCCACGAGAGAACGTGAACACCAGAGCAGTCTATCCGTTTGATTTGCCGCTGTCATTCGCAAGGCCGGGCTCACCGTCTAAGCCAATGCCCTTTGTCTGAAAACGATTGAATCGAAATCTTCACGTCAACGATGTCGAAAGTCACCGTTTGATGCCGTGCGTTGCATGGGCCTCAAACTGCTGATGACAATGCCGTTTGCGCCCCGATTCCACCACATCGCAGAGTTTGCAGTATTGCCGAATCGCAACATGGCACCGCGCGACGTTGACAGTGTGTTCAGCCGGATGAACATTCTTAAGAACTGCGTAAGCCCTTATACAGAATTCACTTGCGTCACCGACACATCAATTTTTCGCCGTCCGTCTTTGCGCGCAAAGGGCCATTGGCACGCCCTCTGCTTTACAAAATACTCATTAACCGAGCATCACAGTGAAGCCGGTAAGAAAGTGGTTGGTGAGACCAGTCGAAACTGGGGACTCGCTACATAAGGTTCGATTAAGAAACGGGAGACATCGCAATGAACATTTTGAACGCACTGAAGAACGACGAAAACGGTTTTGTTGTATCGGGCGAACTGGTCCTGGTCGGCACAATTCTGGTGCTTGGCATGATCGTGGGACTGTCCGAGCTGTCGTACGGCGTGAACGAAGAACTCGAAGACCTGGGTTCAGCCATCGGAGCTGTCAACCAGTCGTATCAATTCAGCCTGGCTAGAGGCCATAAAGGCGGAGTTGTCGGCAGCAAGAATGTGGACTACGTCGATGAATGCGACAGTGCATGTGATATCCGCTGCGACACAAAACCGACTTCGGAAGAAAGAGGCAGACACTAACTTCGCCGGAAGTTTCAAACACACGAGGGCTTTGGTCGCATGACCAGGCCCCGTCATTTCACCAGCCACTGGCTGCCTGAATCCCGTGTTTCAGTTTCAAGGCAAAACCGACAACCGGATCGTTTAAAAGTCTCCTGTTTCGGGATAAACAGCCCGCGTTCGCTTCTGGCAGACGTCGGGCTGTTTGTCTTTCCTGGCTTGCCGCAAGGGAAAAATCTGACTTTCCCGCCGATAACAAGCCGGAAACAGGTGGAAAGCTGCCATCGCGAGGAACCTTTTCTGTGTCTAGAATGTCGTCCTTCCACAAACACGAGGTCGGTCGAATACTTCAAAAAGCACTGTGTGGTGCTGACTGAAGATCCCACGGAACAAGAATCATGCGCAGCGAATCTGAAGTACTTTTTGAAGACAATCCATTTACGATTCCGGTCGCCGATCGAGTGCGGCGGTTGCCGCCCTATCTGTTCGGGACGATCAACAAACGGAAGTATCAGCTTCGCGTCGCAGGTGTGGACGTGATCGATCTGGGAATGGGTAATCCGACCGATCCACCGGATCCATTGATCATCCAGAAGATTGAAGAAGCCCTGTCAGATCCCCGCAACCACCGCTATTCTGTTTCCAACGGTATTGGGAATCTGCGTAAGGAAGTCTCTGCGCGGTATCTCAAGCGATACGGCGTACGGCTGGATTCCAATGATGAAGTTCTGGCCTGCCTCGGATCGAAAGAGGGCTTCAGCCACTTGTGTCTGGCGCTGATGGGCCCCGGCGACACGGCAATCGTACCGGCACCTTCGTTTCCGATTCACGTCTACTCCGTCATGCTCGCGTCCGGCAATGTCATCGCCCTTGATGTGCGCGATCCGGAGAAATTCCTGCGCAACATTGCTTATACGTGTGAGCATCTGATGCCGAAACCGAAGGTGGTTGTCGTCAATTTTCCGCACAATCCATCATCGACCGTGATTGAACAGGACTTTTTTGTGGAGCTGGTGCGACTGGCGAAGAAACATAAGTTCCTTGTTATCAGCGATTTTGCCTACGCAGACATCTGCTACGACGGCTACAAGGCGCCAAGTTTTCTTGCGACTCCTGGCGCGCTGGATGTTGGCGTCGAACTGACTTCGATGAGCAAAAGTTACAGTATGGCCGGCTGGCGGATAGGATTCTGCTGCGGCAATCGCGAAATGGTCCGCGCGCTGGCGACGATCAAGGGCTATTACGACTACGGGATTTTTCAGCCGATTCAGATTGCCGCGATCGTCGCCATGCGGCACTGTGATGACGCAATCGATCGCATGGCGGCGGAATATCAGGTACGGCGTGATGCTCTGTGTGAAGGTCTGAAACGCATCGGGTGGAATGTGCAGCCGCCCAGAGCGGGAATGTTTGTGTGGGCCGAAATCCCGGAACCGTGGAAGAAAATGGGATCGATCGAATTCGCAATGAAGTTGCTCAACGAAGGCGGCGTCGCCGTGAGCCCCGGCCGCGGCTTTGGCGCTGAAGGAGAGGGATTTCTTCGCATGGCAATTGTCGAAAACAGCCAACGCCTGCGTCAGGCCGTCCGCCAGATCGACAAATGCCTGAACGTGACCGAAGCGACAGAAACGACAACGACGCCAGTCTGAGAAAATCACTGCTCAGCAAACGTTCTGAATCTTGTCATCCATCATTCCTTTAACACAAAATCGATACACATGACGGCGGCCATCACCAGAATTCGGATTGGATGTTCCTGCGGCACATCTTCATCGACTGAAATCATGTAGTTGTCGGCAGAGGTGAACAGTTCTCTCCCCAACCCAGCCCATTTCTTCGACACACGCGCGAACTCTTTGTCGCCTCGGCGGAATGAAAAATCCCAACTCGTCCACTTGCCTTTCAAATCACAAATCGGCTTATCGTTCGCATCCAGCACGCTGAACGCACCGCCGATTGAGAGAAATTTCTGCTTGAAGCCGCCAATGCGATTGCCGTTTTCATCAAGCACATCGACGTTCGACAGGAAAACTGAGACCCCGCGTTTGACTGTCAGAACAGGCTCCCCATTCGGTGTTCGCAACGTGATCTCAAACGGTGTCATGCGTTTGTAATCAGTAAATCGAAGCAATTTCGTGATGAAACCAAGGTTCTCTTCGCGACAGTCAATAATTTTCTCGCCGGTCTCCGGGTCAAACACGTCAAAATTGCTGGCGGCTTTGAACATGCCAACGTGCTCTTTGACCAGAAACAAATTACTGTGCAGCACCTCGTGCATCGCGGCAAATCCCTGGACTCGGTTGAAGCAAATATTAAGCGGGACAATTGTTGAATACGAGGTTTATCGCATTGAACGCTGCTCTTCCACTGTCGAACTTCGATTATTCGTCATCCTGCCTGCCATCAGATTGTTGACAAAAGTGCTGACATCTGCGGTAATCGGGGTCCGCATTCTGTTGCCCACCTGTCGCTGCCTTGATTCGCTGCGCGTATTCATTGAGGAATCCCATGAGTTCTGATGCCCGCCGATTAGATCAATGCAGCCCAATCCTCCTGCTCATTGCCATGTTCGTCCCTGTCAACTTGTGTTCGGATGTCAGAGCGGCCGACGAAGTCAATTACAACCGCGACGTGAGGCCAATTCTGTCGGATACATGTTACAAGTGTCATGGTCCCGATGCGGCAGAACGCAAGGCCGGACTGAGGCTGGATACGCCCGACGGCGCAGTGGCCAAACTGGAATCCGGCAGCACAGCAATCGTGCCCGGAAATACCGGCGAAAGCGAACTGCTCGCGCGGATTCGATCGACCGATCCGGAACTTATCATGCCGCCGCCCGCCAGCGGAAAAAAGTTGACGCCGTCGCAGATCGAAACGCTCACGAATTGGATCGCGGAGGGAGCCGAATACAAAGGCCACTGGGCATTCATTCGGCCTCAACGAGCCGCCAGCCCGCCTGTCAGTGACGAAGCCTGGTGCAGAAATCCGATCGACCGCTTTGTCATGGAGAAACTCGACGCGGCCGGCTTGAAGCCATCAGCGGAAGCTGATCGAGTCACTCTCATTCGTCGCGCCACGCTGGATCTGACCGGACTGCCACCGACGCCGGATGAGGTGCAGGCATTCCTCGCGGATGCTGATCCGCAGGCTTACGAGAAAGTTGTCGATCGATTGCTCGCGTCACCGCGATTTGGCGAGCAGATGACCCGCTACTGGCTGGACCTGGTGCGTTACGGCGATTCGCACGGTCTGCATCTGGACAATGAGCGAGCCCTCTGGAAATATCGCGAATGGGTCATCAATGCGTTCAACGCGAACAAGCCATTCGATCAGTTTACGGTCGAACAACTTGGGGGCGATTTGCTGCCTGATTCCACAATCGACCAGAAGATTGCAACGGGATTCAATCGCTGCAATGTATCCACCAGCGAAGGAGGTTCGATCAACGAAGAGGTCCTGGTTCGCTACGCCGTGGATCGCACCGAAACCATGTCCACGATCTTCATGGGCATGACGCTGGGATGTGCTGTCTGCCACGATCACAAGTTTGACCCGGTCACACAGAAAGAATTTTACCAGCTCTTCGCATTCTACAATGCGTCAGCCGATGCTGCGATGGATGGCAATGCACTGGCCCCGCCACCGACGATCAGAGTGCCGACTTCGGAACAGACCGCGATGATCGCGGATCTGGATGCAAAAATCGCATCGGCGAAGGAACAGATCACGTCGGCACTGGCTTCCGTGGACTATGTTGACCCCAGTGCCGGATCAGTCCTGGCACCGTTGGAGCCAGCCGAGTTCGTCTGGATTGAAGATGAAACACCTGTGGGTGCTCAGTTGCAGGGCGACACGCCGTGGGAATTCGTCTCGGCTCCGGATCATCAGGTGCATACGGGCATGAAGTCGACTCGCCGCAAAGCGGACGCAGTGAGCCAGCATTTCTTCACAGGCGTGAGCCCCGGCCTGAAGATCGGCACAGGCGACAAATTGTTTGCTTACTGCTGGCTCGATCCGACGAATCCTCCAAAAACCATCATGCTGCAATTCAACGACGGAAGCTGGAATCATCGCGCTTTCTGGGGAGAAGATGCGATTGCTTTCGGCGCTGGTGACGCGCCTGAGCATCGATCGATGGGTCCGTTGCCTCCGACAGGTGAATGGGTTCGCCTGGAAGTCGATGCGGCACATGTCGGCCTGGCTGCGGGAGCGGAACTCAACGGCTGGGCATTTACGCAGTTCGGCGGAACCGTTTATTGGGATCACGCGGGGAGCGTCACAATGACTCCGCAAGGTACCCAGTCGTTCGAATCGCAACTTGCCTGGGAAGCCTCCGACCGTGCGATTGAAAAATCATCGGTGCCACAACCCGTGCGTGATGCAATCAAGGTTGAAGGTGACAATCGCACGCTGGAACAGGCAAAACTTGTCCGAGACCACTTCGTCCAGTTCGTCCACCCAAAAACGCGCACGACATTCGAACCACTGCAGAAGCTAGTGGACGATATGACCAGACAACGCAACGAGACCGATGCGGCAATCGCTGTCACAATGATCATGGAAGACCTGCCTCAGCCCAGAGACACCTTTGTGCTCAAACGAGGTGAATACGATAAGCCGGGTGACAAAGTCGAAGCAAACGTACCGGCGATGTTCCCGCCGCTGCCGGACGGAGCACCGCAGAATCGCCTTGGCCTGGCAAAGTGGCTGGTCGATCCATCGCATCCGCTCACCGCGCGAGTTGCCGTGAATCGCTATTGGCAGCAGTATTTTGGGGTGGGGATTGTCAAGACGGCCGAAGATTTTGGGATGCAGGGACAGTGGCCGACAAATCCGAAACTGCTCGACTGGCTGGCCGTGGAATTTGTCGAAAGCGGCTGGGACATCAAGGCGTTTCAGAAATTGATCGTGATGTCGAACACGTATCGTCAGTCATCGTCCATATCGCCCGAACTGTTGTCAGTCGATCCCGAAAACGCGCTCCTCGCCCGCGGTCCGCGCTTCCGCCTGGATGCCGAAGTCGTGCGCGACAGTGCACTGGCGATGAGTGGCTTGCTGGCAGAAGTTTACGGCGGAAAAAGTGTACGAACCTATCAGCCGGATGGCATTTGGGAATCCGTTGCGTTCGTCGGCAGCACGACTCAGAATTACAAACGTGACGAAGGCGACGCGCTGTACCGGCGCAGTCTGTACACGTTCTGGAAACGCACGGCACCGCCGCCATCGCTCATGGCCTTCGACGCTCCTTCGCGCGAAACCTGCGTCGCCCGCCGAGCCCGCACAAATACGCCGTTGCAGGCGCTGGTCCTGATGAACGACACGCAGTACGTCGAAGCGTCGCGTCATTTGGCTGCACGAATGATGACCGAAGGCGGCGATTCGGCAGCGAAGCAACTCACGTTCGGCTTTCAGCTCTGCACCGCCAGAATCCCCGCCGAACACGAATTGCAGGTACTCACCCGAGTCCACGCTGATCAGCTCGCGCACTACCGGGCCAATCCTGCCGAAGCAGAGAAGCTGCTCGTCATCGGCGCGTCTCCACGCGTCGCTGGTCTCGATCCGGCCAGCTACGCTGCCATGACCATGATGGCCAACCTGATCCTGAATCTGGATGAGACGATTACCAAGGAATGATCTCGGCGACAGCCGCTATGGAGG
>Ga0105048_10014041_pt1 | contig 12497 bp, 7 predicted proteins | sample MAT05_FD_78382 | JGI IMG/M metagenome (GOLD analysis project Ga0105048, IMG submission 78382) | Freshwater microbial communities from Lake Fryxell liftoff mats and glacier meltwater in Antarctica - MAT-05 | ecosystem: Environmental > Aquatic > Freshwater > Ice > Liftoff microbial mat | place... | reverse complement strand
GGGCGGCAAGACAAGAGCATTCACCCGTTCTCGAGCGGCTTTCATGCGACCGACGTGCGGGTCACCACCCGGCTCGACGCGCTGCAGCCGTTGATGGCCATCTTCGGCACCATTCACGAGGCCGGGCACGGCTTGTACGAGCAGGGTTTCGCCGAGGCCGATTCACGCACCACCCTGGCCCAGGCCTCGTCGATGGGGCTCCACGAGTCGCAGTCGCGCCTGTGGGAGAACCTGATCGGCCGTAGCCGCGCCTACTGGAAGTTCGCCTACCCCATCGTGCAAAAGGCCTTTCCCCAGGCGTTGGGCAAACGCTCGATGGAAGAGTGGTACCGCGCGGTTAACAAGGTCGAGCGCTCGTTCGTGCGCGTCGAGGCCGACGAGGTCACCTACAACCTGCACATCGTGCTTCGGTACGAGCTCGAGCTGGCGATGATCAACGGTGACCTCGCCGTCGCAGATCTCGAAGCCGCGTGGAACGAGAAGACCAAGGCGCTGCTGGGCCTCGAGGTGAAGAGCCCGCTCGAGGGCGTGCTGCAAGACATTCACTGGGCCACCGCGGAGCTGGGCTACTTCCCCACCTACACGCTGGGCAACCTGTACTCGGCGTCGTTGCTGAAAGCGGCGCGCAAGGCGCTCCCGAACCTCGATGCGTCAATTGAACAGGGCGACACCATGCCGCTGCTCGAGTGGCTGCGAAAGAACGTGCACCGGCCGGGTGCGCGACTCGATGCTGAAGACCTGGTGCGCCAGGTCACCGGCGAAGGTCTCACCGAGGTCGACTTCATGGCCTTCTTGAATTCGAAGTACGGCGAGCTCTACGGGTTGTGAGGCCACAAACCCGCTGACACCGGCAGCGTCAGCAGGCTACCGCTGAGGGTGAGCGAGACGTTGCGCGCGAGCGAATCGACGTGCACGTAGTCGCGGTCATTGGCGACGATGATCAACCCGATGCGGTGCCCGACCGGGAAGACGTGGTCTTTGGCGTGAAGCTCCCACTCGACCTCGAACAGCGCTCCCGGGGTGATCGGGCTGCCGACCTGCATCGATGAGCGATTCTTGAGATCGATGGAGCCTCTCGAGATGATCAGGGCGGTGGTGGTCTTCATCACGTCGGGCACGGGGGCCGCGCAGCCGGTCAGGCTTCTCAGGTCTGAGAGCTCGCAGCTCTGGGTCATCAGCTGCTCGAACGTGTACGTGCGGGGCACTGCGCTGGTGGTCGTGCCGTAGTCGACGAGCAGCGCGGTCAGCGGCGTGCTTCGGCTGGAGGCCTGAACCGTCGCACGCATGCGAGGCGTGCCCGAAATGCGCACCGGCTCGTTGAGAATCGGCGTGGCGTACACCAGGCGCGAGGTCCGGAGCTCTTCAGGGGTCGAGATCATGGCGCTCTCGCTCTGGTTGGGGCTGTCGGTGAGGGTCGCGACCGCGATCGACCGATTCGACCAGGTGCGCAGCGTGCCGGCGATCTCCGCGCCGCCCAGGCCGAGATACAGCTGCACCTCGCGAGTGCCCTCGGGAGGCCACATCGCCTCGGTCTCCCACACGCCGTTGGGCCGCTGGAGATCGAGCATCGGCTCTTCCATCACCGTGTTGGCGACGTCGTAGAGCCACTTGTCCATCCAGTGGTGAATGGTCTTCTGCCAGACGGTTCGTCGGGTGCTGACCGGGTCAATGTGACCGTCTCGGTGCAGCCAGATTTTTCGCGGCACGTTGTTGGTCTGCAGCTCGTACCAGAGCCGCGCGAACTGATGGGTCTTCACGTTCCAATCTTCCAGGCCGTGCACCACGAAGACCGAGGCCTTGATCTGGCTGGCCTGGGGTCGGTAGTTGCGCTCAGCCCAGAACGGGGTGTGATCGAAGCCGATGTCATCTGCGTCATCGCCGAGCTTCTTGAGCTGCGCGCCACACTTTTTGCGCGCCGCGGCGCTCACCACGTAGTTCGCGAGCCACTCGGGGTAGCGGTCGTCCCACCCGTCGGCGTAGCCGATGCCCTGGTCGCGGGCGTAGTCGTACCAGCTCGAAATCGCTCCGATGGGCACGATGGTCTTGAGGCCCACCACTCCGGTGGAGGCGGCCGCGATGGGCAGCGTGCCGTTGTACGAGACGCCGATCATGCCGACCGCGCCAGTGCTCCACGAGGCGACCGCGGGGCTGCCGTCAGCCTTGAACCCGTTCGCTCGGCCGTTGAGCCAGTCGATCGCCGCGACGATCGAGAGCGTGTCTGCACTGCCGCCGGTGGTCGGGCACCCGGTCGAGCCGGTGGTGCCTTGCATCTCGACCTCGACGACCGCGTAGCCGCGAGGCACGAAGAACTCGTCGTACCAACCCCAGAAGCCGCGCTGCTCCGAGACCGCCGAGACCTGTTCCGCGGTCGCACCCAGGCGCGCGTTGAACGCTTCGCCGTTGTAGGGGCTGGCTTCCATCACCGTCGCGACTTTGAGGCCGCTGGCAGTCTCTTTCGGGCGCATCACCTCGAGCGCGATGCGGTCGAGCTTGCCGTCGCCGTCGCTGTCGATGGTCGCTTCGACGTAGACCAGCTCGCGAATCGCCTCGGCGTACGAATAGACCGCCTGGGTCTCACCATTGGCGACCACGATGTTGCTGAGCTTGCGCGCGTCGGAGGTGAGCGTGTCTGACTCATCGCCACCCGGGCTGAGCTCACAGCCGAAGAGAACCAAGGCTGCCGACAGCGAAAAGGCGAAGCGGAGTTGAGCGCGAATCATTGATGAGCCCCCATGTAGGTGGGCGACTTAGCACCACTTACACTCCTGGCGGAAGGAGCGGCGGCGCAGACTCTTACGGCCCCTCGTTCTGCTCGTCTTGCTGCGCCTGTTCGCTGGCGCTTGCCAGTACGCCGGTGCACACGCAGCACCCGCCAAACACGAGCATGGCGCCGATGATGATCAGCGCCCACATCGTGGTGTTGCTCTTCTGCACCGCCGGGGTCGGCGCCTTCCATTCGGCCACCACCGACGACGAAGTCGAAGCGGGCGTCGAGGTCTCGCCCAGCATCATCGACAGCCCGGGCGTCGCCGGGGTCGGAGCGGACGGGCGAGGGGAGGGCAGGGTCCCTCCAGTCACCGGCAGCCCCATCGCCTGGCGCAGCGCGGTGGCGAATTCGCGAGCCGACGACCAGCGCTTCTCTTTCTCGCGGGCAAGGCCCACCATCACCGCGTTCGCGACGCCAATCGGCACGTCCCATTCCCTCCAGGTACTCCATCGCCAGAAACGACAGCCCCTCGGCCTGGCCGGCGTCGAGAACCCGCACGATGTGGTTGCTGCCCACCGCCGCCGCTGCCTTCGCCTCGCGCAAGAACCGCTCGACCATCGAAGCGTCGGTGCTCAGGTTGCGCTTGAGTACCTTGAGCGCCACCACCGAGTCGGTGTGCACGTGCCGCGCGCGGTACACCGCTCCGAAGCCGCCCGCTCCGAGCAGGGCCTCGATGCGGTAGCGGTCGAGCGTCGAACCGATCAACCCCGGCACCGACATCGAGTCGCCGGTGATGGGGCAGGCAGGCCCGGCGGGGTGCTGTCGACCACAGTGGTGGCACGGCGTCATGTCGGCCCGTTCTAGCCGCCAAAAGGTGACACACACCTTCTTTCTGACGGGTATAGGTCTGGGCGAAATGGCCGACCCCAGCCCCGCGCCGAAGACGCCCTGGCGTGACATCTGCCTCGTGGCGCTGGTGCCCGCACTCGATGCCGTGCTCCGCCTCGGGCGCATTCACCCCGACGAGGTGTTTCAGTTTCTCGAGCCCGCCATGAACCGCGCCTTTGGCTTCGGCGTGGTCGCCTGGGAGTGGCAAGAAGGGCTTCGCAACTGGTTCGTGCCTGGCCTCTTCGCCTTTATTCTGCGCGCGCTCGAGGCCATCGGTATTCACGACGTGCAGCTGCGCCGGGCCGCCATCGAGGTGCCGCAGTACGCGCTCCACGTCGGCATGCTTGGAGCGGTGTATCGCCTCGCCGCCCGCCGGGTCACTCCCAGCGCCGCGCGCCTCACCGTGTGGCTGGTCGGCCTCTTTCCGCTCGTCATCTGGTTCGGTGGGCGCACCATGGGCGAGTCGTTCTCGGCCGCAGCGCTGGTGTGGGGCCTCGAGCGGCTCGACGCTGACGAAAAAGCAGAGCGCTGGGCTCCCGTCATCGGCGGGCTGTTGCTCGGCCTGGCCGAAATCACCCGCTACGGCTCGGCCGCGGTCATCGTGCCCGCGCTGCTCTGGGTGCTGGTCACCCGCCGCTTTCGCGCCTTCGCCTACTGCGCCGCCACCGGCCTGCTGGTCGCCTTCGCCCTCGGGCTGCTCGACCTCCTCACCTGGGGCCACTGGTTTCACAGTCTCGCGCGCTACCTCGACTTCAACGTCATCTCGGGCCGGGCAGGGCAACAGTTCGGCGCCGAGCGCTGGCACCTCGCGGTCAGCCCCTTGCTGCCCTGGTACACCACCGGCTTTCTGGTGGCGCCCTGGGCGCTCGCCGGCTTCGCCTGGTGGGTCAAGCACCGGCAGACGCGGGTCTGGCTCTTCGTCGTGCCCACCGCCATCTACGTGGTTGCCATCAGCGCCACGCCGCACAAGGAGCTTCGCTTCATCTACCCCGCGCTGGTGCTCCTCACCGTCGCCGCCGCGCCCGCCTGCGCCCAGTGGGTGCTCAGCCTTCGACTCGCGCCGATGTGGCAGCGGGCCAGCGCGGTGATGCTGGCAGGCGCCACGCTCTCACTCTTCGTGGTGCGAACACCCTTCGACGTGCAGCGCCCGGAGCAGTTTCAGCTGATCGTGAAAGCCAGCCGCTCGGCCACCGGCTTCGTGCTGATGAACGAGGGCCTGTGGGGCTCGGGAGGCTTCTTCTACCTCGGCAAAAACCTGCCCTGGTGCCCCTGCGACACGCCCGATGACGGGTGCTTTCAATCGGGCACCCGCGACCCTCGCTTCAACCGCGCCATCTTCTACAACGACCTGCTCAACCCGGTGCGCAACGAGCAGAGCGTGGCCGCGTTCGTCGCCACCGGCTTTCACGTGGTCGAGCGCCGCGGCGAAGCGACCTATCTCGAGCGCTGAACGGCGACCGTGCAAAAAAAAGCCCCCGAAGGTCGGAGGCTGTTTTCGCTTCTTTGAATGACGGCCAGAGCACACGCGAAGTAACGCTACCGTTGCTTCCTTCCGGACCTGGCGGGGTTCACGGCCCCGCGTTGCCCTGACCAGAAGTTTCAAATCATCGACAACAACGCCCTCGTACCAGAACCTCAGCGGAGAGGGTGGGATTCGAACCCACGAAACCCTTTCGAGTTCACACGCTTTCCAGGCGTGCGCCTTCAGCCACTCGGCCACCTCTCCAAGGTCACGACGGGTAAAGCGGACAGCGTAGGATTCGAACCTACGGTACCCTTACAGGTACGCCTGATTTCGAGTCAGGTGCCTTCGACCACTCGGCCAGCTGTCCTGAAAGCTATTCACTTTTTCGCTTCGAGACGCAGCGCCTTGAAAAAGGTCTTCAGCAGCTCACTGCATTCGTCGCCCATCACGCCCGACACCACTTCGACGCGATGGTTGAGCCTCGCGTCTTGAACCACGTTCATCAGACTGCCCACCGCTCCTGCTTTCGGGTCGAACGCGCCAAACACCACGCGGTCGACCCGGCTCTGCACCATCGCTCCGGCGCACATCACGCACGGCTCGAGGGTCACGTACACCGTTACCCCCGTCAGCCGCCAGACCCCGAGCGCAACCGCCGCTTCACGCATCGCCAACAGCTCGGCGTGTGAAAAAGGGTCATGGTCAATCTCGCGCCGGTTGTACCCACGGCCGATGATGGCGCCGTCTTTGACCGCGACAGCCCCGACCGGTACTTCGCCCACCCCGGCCGCCATCGCTGCCAACCCCAGCGCCTCGCGCATCCAGTCCAAGTCGTTCAAAAGAGTGCGCTCCGTGGAGGATTCGAACCTCCGGCCTTTGGATTCGTAGTCCAACGCTCTATCCAGCTGAGCTAACGGAGCCGATGTCTCTTTTTGGTACAACCACTGCGTATCGGGTGCGGAGAGAGAGGGATTCGAACCCTCGATACCCTTTCGAATATACAGGTTTAGCAAACCTGCGCCTTCAGCCGCTCGGCCATCTCCCCATTGCAAAAACCTGTCAAAGAACTGCACGTCACGGAGCAGGTAGGATTCGAACCTACGGACAGCTTTCACCGTCGGCGGTTTTCAAGACCGCTGCCTTCAGCCGCTCGGCCACTGCTCCAAATTCGAAAATAAAGCGCATTCAGTGACCGACGCCCCGCCATCGAAAATCCGACAAAGGGGCGCCCCTGCTATCTCAGGTTCTTTTCGATCGCAACGCGCAATTTCAGGCTTGAGGCCGAAGCTCGCTCAGCCCGAGGTACGGCTGGAGCACCTCGGGTATCGCCACCGTGCCGTCTTCGCGCTGGAAGTTCTCGAGAATCGCCACCACGGTGCGCCCCACCGCCAGGCCTGAGCCGTTGAGCGTGTGCAGCAGCTGCGGCTTCTCGCCCACCGCCGGGCGAAAGCGAATCTTGGCGCGGCGGGCCTGAAAGTCGCCGTAGCTCGAGCAGCTCGAGATCTCTCGAAACGCGTTCTGCCCCGGCAGCCAGACCTCGAGATCGTACGTTTTGGTCGAGCCGAAGCCCATGTCGGCGGTGCACAGCAGCACCACCCGGTGGTGCAACCCCAGCTTCTCCAGAATCGAGGCCGCGTCAGCCACCAGCGACTCGAGCTCGTCGAGCGCCTGGTCGGGCTTGGCGAACTTCACCAGCTCGACCTTGTGAAACTGGTGCATGCGAATCAGCCCGCGGGTGTCTTTGCCCGCCGACCCCGCCTCGGCCCGAAAACAGGGCGAGAACGCCGCGTACTTGAGCGGCAGCGGCCCCTCGAGAATCTCGTCGGCATGGTAGTTGGTCACCGGTACTTCGGCGGTGGGTATGAGAAAATACTCCGACTCGCCCGCGGTCTTGAACGCGTCGGCCTCGAACTTCGGCAGCTGGCCGGTGCCGGTCATCGAAGCGCGCGAGACCAGATAGGGCGGCAGAATCTCGAGATAGCCGTTTCGGGTGTGCTCATCGAGCATGAAGCTCACCAGGGCCCGCTCCAGCTTGGCCAGGTGGCCCTTCAAGAACGCGAACCGGCTGCCCGAGACCTTCGCCGCGCGCTCGAAGTCGAGCATGCCCAGCTTCTCGCCCAGCTCGAAGTGCTGCTTCGGAGCGAAGAGAAACGTGGGCTTGGTGCCCCAGGTGCGGGTCACCTGGTTGTCGTCGGCCGAGGCCCCCACCGGCACCGAGGCGTGCGGCACGTTGGGCACCGTCATCATGATCGCCGACAGCTCGTCTTCGATGACCTTGAGCTGCGCCGACTGGTCTTTGATCACCTGACCCAGCTGTTTCATCTCGGCGCCCCTGGCCTTCTGCGCCGCGGGGTCGCTCTTCATCTCGTCTTGCGTCTTGTTCTTCAGCGCCTGGTTCGCTTCCAGCTCGAGAATCACCTTCTTGCGATCGCCGAACAGCGCTTGAAATCGCGACAAGTCGAGCGTGCCGCCTCGCGCCTGCAACCGGGTGACGACCGCATCGAAGTTCTTCGCGACCTCCTTCAAGTCCAACACGTCATTTCTCCTTCGAGAGATCGTAGATCTCGTTGTCGATGTCTTTCTTGTCTTGCCCGTTGGGCTGGAGCTCGAGGTACTTCTTGAAAGCCTCGATGGCCAGCTTCGGCTTGCGAGAATCTTTGTAGAGGTAGCCCACCGAGCGGTACGCCTCGGCGTTGGTCGGGTCGAGTTCGGTCGATTTTTTGTACCAGACGATGGCCTCTTTGATGTTGCCCTTCTCCTGGTGCGCCTGACCCAGCCGCAGGTAGACGTAGTTCAGCTCTTTGTTGTCAGGCTCGGCTTCGATCGCCCGGCTGTAGCTGGCAATGGCCGAGCCCCAGTCTTCGACCTTCATCTGGGCATCACCGATCCACGCGCGCACCACGTTGCGGCTCGGGTCGGCCGCCAGCACCTTGTTGAAGTACTCGATGGCGAGGGTCAGCTTGTTCTGATCGAAATACACCCGGCCCATCGCCTCCAGCGCGTCGGCGTACTTCGGGTCGAGCTCCAGCGCCTGGTTCCACTCGGCGATGGCGTCGTCGATCTTCTTGGCGTCAGAGAGAAACTTGCCCATCCAGTAGTGGTAGGTCGGGTTCTTGGCGTCGTAGTCGAGCGCCCGCTTCATGTTCTCGATGGCCTGGGTGTGCTCCAGCTTCGCGTTCTTCACCCGCGCCAGATAGAAGTACGCGTCGGGCGGCACCGTCTCAGCCTGGGTCGCGCTCGAGAGGTGGCTCAACGCATCGGCCATGTCGCCTTTCTCCAGCTCCACCGCGCCCAGCATCACCATGATTTGAACGTTGCGAGGCTCGTCTTCTCGCGCCTGGGTCAGCTCTTTGATCGACTCCTCGAGCCGGCCCAGCTTCCACAGCGCGATGCCCTTCTGCAGCCGCCCACCCGACACCCGGGGGTTGAGCGTCAGCGCCTTGTCGACGTGCGCGCTCGCCAGGTCGAGCTTCTCCCGCTCCAGCGCCACCCGCGACAGACCGAGAAACGCCTCGGCCGAGTTGGGGTTGAGCTCGGAGGCCTTCTTGAACTCGATCTCCGCCCGCTCGATGTCGCGCGCGTAGAACGCCAGCTCACCCATGCCGACCCGCAGCGCGGCATTGTTGGCGTCTTTTTCGAGGCCCGCCTCGAGCACCGGTCGCGACTCGGCGAAGCGACGAAAGCGAATGTAGAGGCGCGCCAGGTACAGATACGCGTCGGCGATGCTCGGGTCGGCCGCGATCGCCCGCTTGTAGGCCTCCTCGGCCTCCTTGGGCTTGTCGATGGCGTCTGAGACCCGACCCGAGAGGTACGCCAACATCGCGTTGCCGGGGAAGAGCTGATTGGTCGCCTGCACCACCTTCTGCGCCTCATCCATCTTGCCGAGGGCAATGAGCGAGGTCAGGTACCCTTCGGCGTAGTCGAGCTTGTCAGGCACCGCCGCGTTCGCCGCTGCGAACAAGGGCGCCGCTTTCTCGGGCTGGTGCAGCGCCATGTAGGTCTGGCCCAGGCCCGCCTTGGCAAAGGCGTTGTTCGGGTCGGCTTTGAGCGCCTCCTCGAAGAGCGGCACGGCCTCGGTGATCTTGTTGTCGATCACCAGCGTCTCGGCGCGCAGCCCCAACGCCTTGCCCAACTCAGGCGGCGCCAACTGTTTGCGCGCCTCATCGGTCAGCGCCTGGTCGAGGTACTTCTGGCCCTTGACCCTGTCTTTCTTCTCCATCAACGAGATCTCTGCGAGCTCGATCGCCGAGCTGGCGTGCAGAGGCTCAGCCACCAGCGCCTCCTCGAACTTGGCGAGCGCGCCATCGAGGTCTTTCTGCGTCTTGGCCACCAGCCCCAGCGCATGCAGCGCGCGCGGCGACTTCGGGTCTGACTTGAGCACCTGCTCGAACTCGGCCTTCGCTTGCCCGAGCTGCTTCTGCTGCAACAACGCCTCGGCCCGCAAGAAGTGGAGTTCGTTGTCGTCTTGCCGCGCCTCGTCGATGAAGCCCACCGCCCCAGCCGCGTTTCGCAAGGTCAGCTCTTTGCCCGCCGAGGTCTTCAGCACCTCGATATGCTTCTCGCCCAGCAGCACGATGCGATCGATGGCCGAGTCGGCCTGCGCCACCTCGCCCGGGTCTGAGATGCCGTACTTTCGCTTGAGGTAGTAGACCGACTGCGCCCACACCGCCCGGGCCTCGGGGTACTCCTTCACTTGCAGCGCCAGCGCTGTCTGCTCGCGCGCGGTCTTGTACGAGAGATACGTGTCGGTGTTGAACGCCTTGCGCGCCGCCTGCAGGTAGCCGAACTCGCGCGTGTCGGCTTTCACCCTGGCGGGGAAGAGCTTCTTCAAGAAGAAGAAGCCGTACGGAGTGGCCGTGCCGGCGAAGACCCCCGTGCCCACCACCGCAATCACCAACGCGGCCGCCACCAGATAGGGCACCCGCTTCTTGAAGGGCACCGGCTCTTTGCCCTGCACCACCGCGACTGCGGCCATACGGCCTTCGTAGAGCTGCTTGAGCCGCTCCATCGAAGGGCCCTTGGGCTGCTGATCGGCTACCGGCGGCAACCCCTGCGCGGTCTCAGCTCGAGCCGGGGCTTCCATCAACCTCGCGATGACCGCTTGAAAAGCCGGCTCCGCGCCGATGGGCTGCCAGGTCTCGGTATCGACCGAGACCTCTTCGTTGCCCAGCAGCTGACCGTCCTCCATCATCTTGACGATCACGGCTTCTTCGAACGGCCCGAACACCTTGCCGCTGCGACGCCGAATGTGAAATCGCCTCGAAGGCGCGGTCGAGCCTTCGGCCGGCGCGCCGGCCTCTTTGGCGGTGTCGTCGATGAAAGACAGCATCTCCAACCCATCGGTCGGCCCTGACGGCAGCGGCGCCGGCCGCAGCGGGGCGTTGAGATCCGCCTCCAAGTCGTCGCCGCGCGGAGTTCCGCCGCCCATGGGGTCGAACTCCAGCTCGTCGCCACCCGCTGGAGGGGGCGGGGCGCCGAAATCGACCTCGCCGAATGAAGGAGCCGCCGGGGCCGGCGCGTTGAAGTCGAACGCCAGGTCATCGGGCGGGGGCACGGCCGGCGGGGGCGGCGGCGGCGCCGAGCTGAAGTCGAAGCCGCTCACGCTCACCGGCGGAGGCGCCTCCACGAAGTCGAACCCCGCCGAGGTCGCGGCCTGCGGCGCCGGCGCCTCGGGGAAGTCGAAGCCGCTCATGCCCGTCGAGGTCGGCTCGGGCAACGGCGCCGGAGCCTCCGAGAAGTCGAACCCGCCACCCATCGCCGGGTCTTGGCCCGAGGCCGCGAAGTCGAAGCCTCCGGTGCTGGCCGGCTGCTCGGGGCTGAAGCCAGAAGAGAAGCCGTCGTCGAGGGGCACCGCCGAGTCGTCGAAGCCGCCCGGCAGAGGCACGCCCGCCGCCGCTCCGAACGGCCGGTTCTGCTCGGCCTCTGCTTCCGCGTCGGAGTACGGGCTCGAACCCAGCGGGGTGTGCTGATCGGTTCGGCCGCCCGGCAACGGCACGCCGCCACCGAAGGTCGGAGCCGGGGCGTCGTAGGCTGGTTCGATCGCCGTCGCCGCGCTCCGGGCGCCAGGCAACGGCACCGAGCCTGAAGGTGCAGACCGGCCGAACCCCGGCGCAACCACGGTCGCCGCCGAGCTCCCGGCACGGCTGCCGCCGGGCAAAGGCACCGAGCCCGAAGGCGTCGACCCGCCCCAGGCCGCTGGAGCCGAAGGCGCCGCCGCGCGACTCGCACCCGGCAGTGGCACTGAACCAGACGGCGTCGAGCCGCCGTACCCGCTCGCCGAGCCGCGCGAGCCGGAAGAGGAGTGCGCCGCAGGGGGAGCCCTGTGGCCTGGCAGCGGCGCCGAGCCCGACGGGCTCGAGAACCCGCCATCGGCTGAAGATGAATCGAGGGTGATCGCCGGAGCGGAGCCCCGACTCGAGCCGGGCAACGGCACCGAGCCCGAAGGGAGCGGATTGTTGATGTTCGCGGTGGTCTCTTCGAATGAATCAGCCGCCGAGGAGGGCGCCGCGCTGGCACCGGGTAACGGCACACTGCCGGTGTTGGAAGAAGGGTTCGAGAAATCGAAGTCCATGTCCGACGAGGGCGGCATGCTCGGAATCGCGCCCACGTTGGTCTGCTCTTCCCAGTCGCTCGCGCTGGAGGTCGGCTGCGCGCTCATCCCCGGCAGCGGCACAGCCCCCGCTCTCGTCACGTCATGATCGGAGCCCAGGCCTGGCATCACCCCGGTACGCGTGGCCTGCCCCGGCAACGGCACGCCGATGTTCGAAGGAGGCGCCGCGGCGGTCAACGCGCCGGGTATGCCACTGACGGGCACCGCCCGGGTGGGCGCTTCCTCCCATTGCTGGCGGTCGGGTTTGGGCGCCGAGAGTCCGGGCAACGGCACCGCTCCCGAGGCGCCAGGCGAGCGGCCAGCGCTCGAGCCGCTCGATGCGGCGGCCGCTCCAGGGAGCGCCACTGCGCTGGCCGACGACCCGGCTTTCACCGGGAAGACGTGCGCGCAGGTCGGGCACTTGATGCGTGCACCTCCAGCGGGGATCTTCTTGTCGTCGATGTTGAGAGTGGCACTGCAGGAGGGACACGAGACTTTCATGATGCTCCCAAGACGGGGCGCTGCCGGAACGCGCGGACACTACTTCACAAGGGTGACGCTGGCGATTCTCCGTGTTAGGCGCTCGGTCGTTCTTATGCCTGAGCAGACGCCCCATATTTCGGTCGTCATCCCCGTGTACAACGAGGAGGCCATCATCGAGCAAGCCGCTCGAGAGCTTTCGGCCGGCCTCTCCGAGCGTGGGTGGGACTACGAGATCATTTTTGCCGAGAACGGTTCGCGTGATGCCACGCCGCAATTGCTCGCACAGATGTGCGCGAAGAACCCACGCCTTCGGTGGTTTCACTCGGAGACGCCCAACTACGGGTCGGCCCTCAAGCGCGGCATTC
>Ga0105048_10014040_pt1 | contig 12497 bp, 12 predicted proteins | sample MAT05_FD_78382 | JGI IMG/M metagenome (GOLD analysis project Ga0105048, IMG submission 78382) | Freshwater microbial communities from Lake Fryxell liftoff mats and glacier meltwater in Antarctica - MAT-05 | ecosystem: Environmental > Aquatic > Freshwater > Ice > Liftoff microbial mat | place... | reverse complement strand
GTTCTTGTCAAAGCAAGTGAGAAGTTACAATTAGGAAATGTTCTAGATTTCTGATTCTTCTCTCACAGTAAAACGCTTAATTATTTTACTGGAATAATAGTAGGAAAATTATGGGATGGGGCAAAAAAAGGATTTGTAAACTTTTATGAATAGAAAAAATTTGCCGCTAGCTTATCGGAAATCTCGTTTTTACAAGGCTGCCATATCAACCGTTTACTAAAATATGGGTTAAGTCTAAAAATTCATTTCTGCTTATCATTTTAGCACCCAGGCTTTCCAGGTGGCTGGTATATACCTGGCAATCTATTAATTGAATGTCTTGTTTTCGCATCGCTTCCACAGCGGTAATAAATGCCGCTTTACTGGCGTTGCTCACATGGCTGAACATACTTTCGCCAAAAAAAACCCTTCCAATTTTTAGGCCGTAAAAACCGCCCACCAAAATATCGTTTTGCCATGCCTCGTAACTGATTGCATAGCCAAGTTTATGCAATTGGTTGTAGGCATATTCTACCTCTTCGTTAATCCATGTACCTACCTGGTCTTTTCTTATGGCCACTTTACAATTGCGGATAACCTGTAAAAATGCAGTATTGCAGGTAATGGTAAATATGTCGCTTTTTAAAACCTGCTTCATGCTTTTACTTATCCTCAACTCGGGGGGGAAAAGCACAAACCTTGGGTCAGGGTTCCACCAAATGGGCACATTGCCCTCGTACCACGGAAAAATGCCACTGCTGTAAGCCAGTAATAATCTTTTAACACTCATATCGCCGCCCATGCACAGTACACCGTCTTCGTCGGCCTCTTCCGGTGGCGGAAAAATAAGTTTGTTGGATAGCATAACCACGGATTACATGATTGGTGAAAATTGAAAGTAGCAAAAGCTTCCATTATTTGGTTAGCAAATAAGGAGTGTACTTACATTTTCACTTTAATTACAGATAAAGAATAGGGAGCTATTGTAAAATTTACCTCTTTAGATTTTAAGACAAGTACTGATTCTTTGGGCTCCATGTTCTGCGGGCTATCAAAAGAGTTTATTACACGCACATCATTGCCGCTTAAATTGGTAAGATGTCACTATAGGCGCCTGTAAAAAGTATCTGCCATTGCCTTACTTTCGGTAAAAAATATTTAAGATAATGGCAAAAGAAAAAGTAAAGAAAAAAGAAGCTAAAACAAAGCAGATTGTTACCGATGCATCGCATCAGTTTATGAAAAATTACGTCAACACGGCTAGCCCTGTTGGCTTTGAAAGCAGTGGTCAGAAGGTATGGCTGGAGTATGTAATGGCCTTTGCCGATGAAAAAATTACCGACCCTTATGGTACGGCTGTGGCGGTTATAAACCCCGGCCAAAATTTTAAGGTGGTTATAGAAGCCCATGCTGATGAGATAAGCTGGTTTGTAAATTATATTGACGACAAGGGGCTCATTTATCTGAAACGCAACGGCGGCGTTGACCACCAGATAGCACCTGCAAAACGTGTTTTAATTCATACAAAAAATGGAACGGTAAAGGCAGTATTCGGCTGGCCTGCTATCCATACGCGGCTTATAGCCGATAAGGAAACGCAGCCAAAAGTAGAAAACCTTTGGCTCGATTGTGGTGCCCGAAGCAAGAAGGAGGTGGAAAACCTCGGCATACATGTAGGCTGTGTGGTTACGTACGAAGATGGCTTTGATGAACTGGCGTATGGTTATTATATAGGCCGTGCATTTGATAACCGGATTGGCGGTTTTATGATAGCGGAAGTGGCCCGATTACTGAAAGAAAACAAAGTGAAACTGCCCTACACATTGTACGTGGTAAATGCAGTACAGGAAGAGATAGGACTTCGTGGTGCAGAAATGATTGCCCGCAGGCTAAAGCCCGATGTGGCCATTATAACCGATGTAACCCACGACACGAGTACCCCAATGATTAGCAAAATGATACAGGGGGATATTCAATGCGGCAAAGGGCCATCTCTCACTTTTGGCCCGGCGGTGCATAACAAACTTCTGGATGTTATTAGGGATGTAGCCGCCAAACAAAAAATAGAAGTGCAGCTAAATTCGGTAAGTCGCAGCACCGGAACCGATACTGATAGCTTTGCCTATGCAAACGACGGATGCCCCTCTGCACTTATTTCTATACCACTCCGCTACATGCACACCACTGTAGAAATGCTGCACAAAAGCGACATTGAAAACACGATTAAATTGATGTACGAAACCCTGTTGGTGTTAAAGCCGGAGACGAACCTTAGTTATTTTTAAGCGGCATTAAATGTAAATTTGTAAAAAATACTGATGGTCAGTTTTGAAAAAATAAATAATATTTTAAACAGGGTTTCTCTTTTACAGGAAGAGAATGCCAAAAGTTTTAAAATAACCGACGAGAAGTTTAAAGAAACCAACGAGAAGTTTAAAGAAACCGAACAGAGGTTTAAAGAAACCGAACAGAGGTTTAAAGAAACCGACGAGAGGTTTAAAGAGAACGTTGAAAGTTTTAAAGCGTTTAAAGAGGAAAACCGTAGAATTTTGAAAGAGTTGAGCCAAAACCTTGGTGGTATAGGTAATAGCAATGGCGACTATGCCGAGGAATTTTTTTATAACACACTACTGAAAACTAAAAAGCTTGGGCATGTAAAATGTGATGCACTTGAAAAAAATGTACGGTTCAGCAAAAAGGGCATACACGACGAGTTTGACCTGGTGATGATAAATGGCTATAGTGTGGCACTTGTAGAAACCAAGTATAAAGCCAATTTGGAGCATTTGGAAAAACTGACCACCAAAAAGCCCAACAGCTTTAGGTCGTTGTTTCCTTGAATATAAAGACTATAAATTTTACCTTGGCCTGGCCGCCATGAGTTTTGAAAGCCCAAAGGTGGAAGAAGAAGCGAAAAGGCTTGGGGTAGCCATTTTAAAGCCCGATGGCAACCATGCTGAGATCATAGCGGATAATCTTACGGCTTACTAATTGGGCGGGGTTTTAAACATTCTATTTTGGTTTAATTTTTTTTAAAATTTATGTTCATTAAAAAAGCATACCAATACAGCAAACCGCTGGCTATTGGTATGCTTTTTTTTACGCTGGTACAGTTGTTTTGTTTTTATAAGGGCGGCATGGTGTTTAGCCCGTGGTATAATTATGGCATGTATAGTGAGCGAATAGCGATTAAGCCACTTTATGTAGTAGATGCGTTTCCTGCAATAGAAGGAAATAACTTTTCGCCACAAAAATGGGATAAAGTTTTTGTCACTCTCAAAGGTTTCAGAAGTCTTTCTCAGAACGATTCATTATACAAGAAAGAAATAAGTAGGTTATTTCACAAAGCCCATTTACCAATACCTCATAATTCGAATTTTTTAAGTAATACTAGCAGTGCCTCTGTGAAAAATTGGTTTCAAAACTCAATGTCTCTTCAATTTTTTTCACAGCCAGGAGATACCACCTTACTAGGTTGGGATGGCGAAAAATTAGCTTTGGTGAGACGTTATTATCAAAAAACTGATGGAACAATTTTCTGGCCATAACCGTACCCGTTTCACCTTTCTCTTTATCCTGCTATTTTACATTTTAGCAGCCTATAAGTTATGGAACGGCATGTGGCTATTCCAGATGCAGCCCCATTTTTTCAACACCCGTTTTGATGGAACCACATGGCTGATAATGCAAACAGGCATCCACCAATGGCTGCTGGATAATAAACCTGGCTGGATATTGTTTGATGCATTATTTTATGCCATGCCCTTGTTGTACTGGCTGGCCTACAAATACAGCATGAAATGGGTGCCATGGGTAGCAATCATCATGTTGTTGGTCAACTGGATCTATGTTCAGTGCTATACCTTATATCCAACTAATTCCATCGAAGGCCATGTGGGCTGGCTACTGTATCCTTTTGTGCTGATGACGGTAAGACTTAAAAGCTTTTATTTTCTGATGAACGCCATGCGGTACTTCTTCCTGTTCTTTTTTGCCTCGGCAGCACTTTGGAAACTGCGGCAGGGCGGTGCTTTTAACCCCGAACAAATGAGCGGTATTTTGTTGGGGCAGCATAAAGAATACCTGGTATCAGCACCCGATTATTGGTACACACTTTTTATTTATTGGCTGGTGCGGCACCAGGCGGTAAGCTATGGCTTGTACCTGGCCGGCCTGCTGCTGGAACTGGTGTTTTTGGTGGGTTTTTTTACAAAAAAATACGACCGTACGTTGCTGGTGCTTTTCATCGTATTCCTCATAATGGATTTGTTTATTATGCGCATACCGTATTTCGAAATACTTCCGCTGGCGTTGCCTTTATTGTTTTCGAAATACGGTGAACCTGTAGGCGGCGTGCATGGAGAATTAAAACCCCATTTTTTTAAATAATGGCTTTTCCAGGTACCTACAGTTTCTTCTCCAAATTAAATGCAATGCCTACCTGGTGGCTTGCTATATTGCTGAGGTACAAACTGCTGGCATAGCGAAACTGGAACTGCTTGTAAATGATGCCAAGGCCGCCGCTAAAACCTGCGAGGCCATTTCCTGTATTGCCCATGCTTTGTTCTTTTCTCTGTAAAAAATTATAGCCAATGCCCAACTCTATATTTTTATTAAGGAATAGCTGCACCCCAAAAACAAGATGCGATGAAAGCTTGTTGAAAAATGAAGTTGGCTTGCCCTCGCCCAAATTATTATTGCTTATAAAAGCCGAATCGTTATAAAAAATATTCCAGCGATGCGCCTGCTGCCAGGCAAGCGAAAATTGAATAGGTGCTTTTGCCAGTCGTTTGGTAATACCTACCTGCACTTCAAAAGGGAGTTCTTCCTTTTGGCCGTTTTGGTAGGCCGTTAACTGCTGCCCCATATTGCGGGCTACTACGGCAAAACGAAACAATTGTAACGAATCGGTATAAATAAGACCCACATCTACAGCCACGCCATTAGAAGTGTTACCGCCATAATTGCTTTGTATAAATCTGGCGTGGATGCCGGTGGTAAATCGTGGCACTAACTCTTTTGCAGCAGATAATGTTATGGCATAATCGTTAGCCCTAAAATTGCTTTGTACATTGCCAATAGCATCTGTTTGCGGCGTGCTGCCGTAATTAAAATAGTTGATAGACCCGCTAAAGGTTATCTCCTGTTTTTCAAGATGATGATTGTATTGGGCGTAAAGGTTTTTAATGTCAGCTAAAAAGAAATTGAAGCTGGTAGCAAGTTGTTTGTGGTGGGTGGCATTAAGCAGGGCGGGGTTATTCCAGGCAGCAGTGGCATCGGCTGTAATAGTGGCTGGCTGTACGTTTCCCAGGGCTGTAATTGTAGGGGAGGGGCTTAGTTTTAAAAAATTAAAAACGCTGTTGCCACCAAGGGTTTGAGCAAAGGATAATGAACAATTGACAGTGGATAGTTGCAGCATTGCTAGCAATAAAAGCATTCTCCCTAAGATGCAATAAGTTGGTGTAGCAGCAAGTCTCATCGTTCATTATCATTTACCCAATTTTCGACTAAATTTTAATCCATTATCGTTTCAAATACCGCTGTATTTCTTTCTTAGTATCACGTTCTTTAATACTTTCCCTTTTATCGTGGTTTTGTTTGCCTTTGCCGAGGCCAATTTCTATTTTGGCCCAGCCATTTTCGTTAAAAAAAATTTTAAGCGGAACAATGGTATAGCCCTTTTCTTTGGTCTTTGCTTCCAGCTTTTTCAATTCTTTTCTATTGAGCAGCAGTTTTCTTTCCTGTGTAGGTAAATGGTTGTAAATGGTGCCGAGTTTATACTCGGAAATGTGGAGGCTTTTTACATAGAGCTCGCCTTTATCAAACAGGCAATAGGCATCATTGAAACTGGCTTTGCCTGCCCGCAGCGATTTTACCTCGGTACCCGTAAGCACAAGCCCGGCAGTAAATTGTGCCTCTATAAAATATTCGTGGTATGCTGCTTTGTTGTTTATACTCATTTTGTAATACCCACTATTTAATGATAGTGATTTCAATTTCATTGTGAAGCCAAATAGTAGCACAATTTTTCAATGCCGTAGGTACGGCACCAATGCAGCAAAATCAGGGCTACAAATGCCCGGTGCCAAAAAAAATATTACGACCGGAACAAATCCAGCATCACCGCCAGTTTGCTTTTTAAATCTTTTCGGTTTACAATAAAATCGAGGAAGCCATGCTCCAGCAAAAATTCGCTTCGCTGAAAGCCGGGGGGCAAATCTTTTTTGATGGTTTCTTTAATAACCCTGGGCCCAGCAAAGCCGATGAGGGCATCGGGTTCGGCAATAATAATATCTCCCAGCATGGCGAAAGATGCCGTGGTGCCTCCAAAAGTGGGATCGGTACAGAGACTGATATAGGGTATTTTAGCATCGCTCAACTGGCTCAGTTTGGCACTGGTTTTGGCCAATTGCATCAGGCTAAAGGCGCTCTCCATCATACGAGCACCGCCGCTTTTATTAATAATCATAAAGGGGATGCGGTGTTCAATACAGTAATCAATGCCCCTTGCTATTTTTTCGCCCATTACGCTTCCGAGGCTACCACCGATAAACTCAAAATCCATGCAGGCTATTACTAAATCGTGGTCATGTATTTTGCCTGCCGCTACACTTATGCTATCGTTGAGGTCGGTTTTTGCATAGGTATCGTTAAGGCGTTGGCTGTAAGGTTTGAGGTCGGTAAAGCCGAGAAAGTCTTTTGAGCGAATATTTGCAAAAAGCTCGGTGTATTCTTTATCGTCGTACAAAATGTCGAAGTATTCTTCGCTGCCAATGCGGTGATGGTAGGTGCATTTGGGGCAAGTGTAAAGGTTCTCTTTTAGCTCCATTACTGTGCAGGTGTATTTACAGTTGGGGCATTTTATCCATAGCCCGTCGGGTGCATCTCTTTTTTCGGCGGTGGTGGTAACTATGTTTTTATGCTTGCGCTTAAACCAGCTGCGTTTTTCTTTGGCCTCGGCCGTTTCCAGTTGTTCCCCGGCAAGGTTTAATTCAAAGTCGTCAATGGATTTTATTTTGTCTTTGTCTTTGTCGCTCATGATGTTTATTTCGGGTTACCAAAAAATTGGCTTTAATCGGAGTGTAAATAAAGGGTCTTTCTACCAAATAATTAATAGAGCGCCTCTAAAAACCTTCCATTTCCCTTCCTTTGGAGGGGATTTAAAGGGGAGGCCAACAAAGAAATGCTGGTTTTTAGAGGTGCCAAATAAGCAGTAGCTCATTATCTATAATTCGACTAATTCAAATGAAATGGCCGGTAAGGGAGCGGGTATTGCTTCATCATGCAAGCATTCCAGATGTAGTTCAATAGCATCCCTTACATTTTGTTTTGCTTCTGAAAGTGTAAAACCACTCGAAAAGCAGCCGGGTAAATCGGGGATTTGCGCCCATAAAGTTCCATCTTCTGCTTTTTATTAAATTGCCAGATATTCCATAGCTGCTTATTTAAAAATTGAAATTAAGAGTTGAATCTAGGTTTTTTCAGAAATACCAATCGACAATTTTTCATTATTGCCATGATCTGGTATAGTAATTATGTCATTTTTATCAGCACGTTTTATTGTTTGTGGCTACCTTTTTTACGTACTATCAATCGCTATTTTTCTATTCTCGTAATGGTGTCTTTTACTTTCATGAAAATTGAGAAATGATGTCTATTTTTCTCGGTATAAAAAGTCTTTCCTTTAACCAAATATAAAAAACCTGCCCACAAATGCAGACAGGTTTTTATATAGGCTATTGCTGCACTTGCAAATATTCCTTCTACGCTTGTTTGTATTCGCCAAGCACTAACCAAATAATTACACAACTACGCATTCCGGTTAATACAGTTCAGGTCGTTGAAAGCCACTTCCAGTCGTTTGCTCAAGGCTTCTTCTCCTTTACGCAACCACACACGTGGGTCGTAATGTTTTTTATTCGGCTTGTCAGCACCATCGGGGTTGCCAAGCTGGCCTTGCAGGTACCCTTCGTACTTTTTATAATTCTCTAATATCCCTTCCCAAAAAGCCCATTGTAAATCGGTATCAATGTTCATCTTTATGGCGCCGTAACCAATCGCTTCACGAATTTGGTTTTGTGGCGAGCCGCTGCCACCGTGGAAAACAAAGTAAACTGGCTTAGGGCCGGTACCCAATTCTTTCTCAATGTATACCTGGCTATTATTTAATATTTCGGGCCGTAATTCCACATTGCCGGGTTTATATACGCCGTGTACATTGCCAAAGGCTGCGGCCACTGTAAACAGCTTGCCCACCTTGCTTAGTTCGGTGTACGAATAGGCCACATGCTGCGGCTGTGTGTAGAGTTTGTCGTTTTCCACATCGCTATTGTCCACGCCATCTTCTTCACCTCCGGTTACGCCGAGTTCTATTTCTATGCTCATGCCGAGTGGTGCCATGCGTTTGTAAAATTCCACCGAAGTGTGGATATTTTCTTCAATCGGCTCTTCGCTTAAATCCAGCATGTGGCTGCTGAAAAGAGGTTGGCCTTTTTCTTTATAAAATTGTTCGCCGGCATCTATTAACCCACTAATCCACGGAAGCCATTTTTTTGCCGCATGGTCGGTATGTAATACCACAGGCACGCCATAGGCTTTTGCTACATTATGTATATGCAGGGCACCTGAAATGCCACCCAAAATGTTGCCTTGCAGGTTATCGTTTACCATACCCTTGCCTGCTATAAACTGGGCACCACCATTACTGAACTGTATAATAACGGGAGAATTTACTTTAGCTGCCGTTTCGAGGGTGGCGTTGATAGTATTGGTGCCTATGCAATTGACTGCAGGCAATGCAAACCCATTATCCTTTGCGTCGTTGTAAAGTGCTTCCAGTTCGTCTCCAAATAAAACCCCGGCTCTGTACTTGCCCATGGTGTAATTTTTTAGTGTTTATTAATTTTTATTGATTGTTGCGATGCCGACAAATGTAAGTGATTGGGGATGGAATAAGAACAACCCCCTCCCAGCCTCCCCGCAGGGGAGAGGTTATGTGTTACGCTTACGGCTAAGTTAATCAGGAGGTATTAACCTCTCCCCTGCGAGGAGGCTGGGAGGGGGCAACTGAGCAACTTTATTTGCCTTACACTGTTTTACATTTGGGCAAAACTTAAACCAGCCAGCAGATGAATTATTATGAACAAAACATCGCCACCGAACTGGCGGCCTGGCAAAAAAAGATGCTTAGCAAACCTTCTTTATTTAATAAGCTTTCTAAAAAAATTCAAACCAAAATCAATGGTTGGATACCTGAAAAAGTACACAAAGTGATTACGGAAACCATTAAACAAATGATACGTGGTGTATTGTTTGGGGCAAGGCACACAACCGCTAAAACCCTAACCGATACTTTGTTGCAGGTACGTGAAACAGGTGTACAGCAGCGTATAGATTTTTACCGCAAAACCGCAGCCATAGAAGGCGGCATCACCGGGGCCGGCGGCATCTTGCTGGGCCTGGCCGATTTTCCTATTTTAATAGGCATCAAGCTCAAGCTGCTGTTTGATATTGCATCGCTATATGGTTTTAATGTGGATGATTACAAGGAGCGGGTTTATATTCTGCACATTTTCGAACTGGCATTTTCAAGCCACCAGCACCGGAGAAACATTTATCTGAAAATGACTGATTGGGAACAAAAGAGTAAAGAACTGCCCGGAGATATAAGCCAGTTCGACTGGCGGAATTTTCAACAGGAATACCGGGATTATATAGACCTCGCAAAAATGGCTCAACTGGTGCCGGTAATAGGTGCTCCGGTAGGGATAATAGTAAACTACCGTCTTATAAAAAAACTCGGCATCACCGCCATGAACGCCTACCGGATGCGGATTCTGCAAAAAATGCACGGATAAAGCTGGCATGTTTTTTAATGCTGGGTTTAATCAAAACAAACAAACCCATGAACCTGCAAACGCAAATTATCTGGCTCTTTATATTGGCCATACCTATTGCCTGCATAGCCTGGACGGTAACCCACGAAGAGGTATTTAAAGAACCAAGGGAGTTTTGCATTGAACGGTCTCAAAAATCTAAGAAACTGCTAGAGCGAAAATTTTTTTACCTCTTTACCTGCGAATATTGTTTCAGCCATTATGTTACTATTGCCATGCTCATCATGACCCACTATACCTTGCTTTTCAGCGATTGGCGTGGCTACTTAATTGCCGGGTTTTCGCTAGTATGGATAGCTAATTTATACATGGCAATTTTTGCAATGGTGCGCATTGACATAAAAAAAGTAAAAACGGAAGTGCAATTAAAAGAGCAGGCATTGAAGGAGGAGTAAACATGATTTCTTTTTGATTAAAACTTGTAAATGCCGGTGTTTGATGGAGCTCAATGGTGTCGTTCGTACGGATGGGTGTTAAGTTAATTTTTATATAATCGCCTAATCTGGCTTCGCTTCAGACGCCCATAAAAAAAGTCTCTGCAGACACAGAGACTTTTTTATGGGGGTAATTTTAGAATAAATGAATGAACCAACCACCACTGAACCAATAAACCAATTACGGCATATGTTCATCATCGTTATTACCCAAACTTAAAGAGTAGCCGTACACATAGCCTTCGGGCGGATATACACCCTTTAGCCGGAAAATGCCCTGGCCACTAATAAGCGCTGCTTTTAATTCTTCAATGGTGCTTACTGCGGTACCGTTTACTTCGGTCACTACAAACCCTTCCTGTATTTTGCTGGTTTTCAAAGCACCACCAGTAATTTTTGTAATCAATACCCCACCATCTATACCCACCGCTGCTGCTTTCTTTTTATCGTAGGTCTCAACTTCCCCACCCAGTTTTTCGTTCAGGTTGGCACCGGTTGCATTTTTTACAATTTCGTAATTGCCGCTTTTGTTTTTAAGAGTAATGGTCGCCGTCTTCTCTTTTCCATCACGGAGGTAGGTCACGGTAATTTTGTCGCCGGGTTTGTAATTAGCCACCTGCTCTATCATTTCGGGGGCTGAGTTCACTTTCACATTGTTGATCCCAGTAATTATATCGCCTTTTTTTATACCTGCCCCAATGGCTGCCCCGTCGTTGGCCACATCCAGCACATATACGCCATAACCGTTCTTAATGCCAAGTTTTTCCTTTTGTTCATCGCTAAGGCCATCGTTGGGGTAACTCAAGCCGAGATAAGCCCTTTGTACTGCACCAAATTTCTTTAAATCGCCCACTATTTTCTTTACAATATTAACCGGTATGGCGTAGCTGTAACCCGCATAAGAGCCAGTAGGAGAAGCGATGGCAGAGTTAATGCCTATGAGTCTGCCTTCGGTGTCAACTAACGCTCCACCGCTGTTGCCCTGGTTTACGGCGGCATCTGTTTGTATAAACGATTCTATGGGGGAATTGCTTTTTCTGGCGTTAATACTCAAGCTGCGGGCTTTGGCACTTACGATGCCCGCAGTTACAGTTACATCAAGTGTAAGCGGATATCCAATTGCCAGGCACCATTGCCCCAATTTTACTTCGTCGCTGTTGCCAAGTACCATATAGGGCAGGGCAGTTCCATTTATTTTAAGCACGGCTATATCGCTGCTGGGGTCGGTGCCAATAAGTTCAGCTTTATAAATCTGTTTGTTATTCAGCGTTACATTTATTTCGTTGGCATTTTCTATTACGTGGTTGTTGGTAACAATATAGCCATCGTCGGTAAGTATAACCCCGCTGCCACTAGCTCTTTGTTCGGGTATAACTTGTGGCCCACGCTGGCCAAACATATCCCCAAAAACATCGTCGCCAAACAAGTCGCTAAAGGGGTTGCGGCGTTGGGTGCTACCGTTGCTTACTGTACGTGCATTTATTTTGGTTTTAATGTGCACCACAGCTGGAGTAGCCGAGGCTGCTGCGGCGGTAAAGTCAATTGGAATGCCGCCCCCAATTTTTTCGCCACCTTCAAAAAAAGCAGCATAATTGGCCGGTATTTTTCCTGGCTGCTGAACGTAGTCGCTTGTGGCCTGATTCCATTTGCCAAAGCCCCACACAGTTGCAATGGCTGTACCTGCACTAAGGGCCATCACAAGGAGAATGTTTTTAAATTTCATGGTTATAAAGTTTTACGAATTGTTTCGTGACAGACTACAAATAAACGGCAAGCTTAAATTAATGTTTGTGCCTTTAATTTAGTTTAACCACCAGTTAACAACGGAATCGTGTTTAAGTTTCGCTTCAATAGGCGTGCCAATGGCAAGTTATGCCATAACAGACTGAAATTTTTGCAGATATTTTTGGGAAAGGAGGGAAGAAGTTGCCTTTTTTTCATTGTGAACGGTTTGTTGAAATTATTTTACTGGTCAGATTTTTATTAAAAAAATGCAACCTAATCTCCAATACCAAGTAACCACTCCACTGTATCCACACCATCAGCATAATCGGTAAGGGATGGTTGCTGCACTTTGCCAAATGGTAATCCGAGGTATCCAACTATAGCCTGCACTTCTTCGCTATGTTTTAGCTTGTTAAGTACATGTTGTGCGTCATCGTAATACTGGTAATGCAGTTGGCTTATT
>Ga0105048_10014038_pt1 | contig 12499 bp, 10 predicted proteins | sample MAT05_FD_78382 | JGI IMG/M metagenome (GOLD analysis project Ga0105048, IMG submission 78382) | Freshwater microbial communities from Lake Fryxell liftoff mats and glacier meltwater in Antarctica - MAT-05 | ecosystem: Environmental > Aquatic > Freshwater > Ice > Liftoff microbial mat | place... | reverse complement strand
CGTTCCTTTAGCAGTGACAGCTCAGTCGCAGTTCCTGCAGTCGACACACCTGCATTGATGGCTTCAAGGGGACGCCCCGATATCTTGGCCAGTTTTTCCACCGCGCGAACGATGGTGTCCTCTTCGTTCAGGTATCCTTCTTCTGTTATTGAATCTCCAAGAAAGAGCACCCGTAGATTCCTTTTCTCTCCAATTTCAGGATTTCTAAAACCAATCGAATTAGTTTCAATGATTGTGTCATTTTTACTAATGAAATGATGCCGAACTTTAGCGACAACATTTGGTCGAAGTCGCCACCCACTTCGAGCTCGATAATAAAGAGATCCTCCATCAGCGTCTGTATCAAAGAGCGGCGTGCTTTTGTTTTCGCCCTTTTTTATCAGCTCAACTGACATAGGCGGCTCAAGAAGTAGGCGGGCAGAGATTTCTCCTACCACTACAAATACTGCAAGTGAGAATACGAGCATTCCCAGGGTGTGGACGAGTCGTCGCATGATTGTAAAAAGTTTATTTCTTAAAGAGGTCGTCCAGTTTTTTCATCGCTTGCTCCTTAGGTGACGGGCCAGTAGTGCCGGAAGCTACTTTGGAGCTGAATTTGAAAAAATCACAGAAATTCGAAGCGTTTTTTTTAACTACTCTGTCGGCAGATGGCTCTGCGCACTCATTGTAACGCGTCGCATCAAAGTGGTGGCAGTTAATGCACGCGTGGAGATCGGCACCGCAATGGGGACAACTATCACGGCGGCCTGGCCGCGGCGATAGTAACGTAAGTTCCTTCTTACATGCGCCGCAGAAATAAGCCATATCACCTGTTCTCGGTTATTAGTATCTGGTAGCCTTTCACGGTGCCGGAATCCTAAACGTTAATCCCAGAGGATTCCGGTCTAAAATATTAATATGGCACAAACAGCGCCGTCACAAGAGCCCCCAGCAGTCCTAACCGTTCCTCGAAAAGTCATCGAGTGGTTTATCAGTGAATTTCGTTGGCTTTTTCGCGTTGTGATTTCTTCAGTAGATAGATTCTACTGGGGTAACGGTTTTTCCAGAGCTGCCTCCCTTGCTTACACTTCACTTTTGTCTCTCTTTCCTGTTACTGCTTTGATATTCGGTCTTCTTGCGATTTTTGCGGTGAGTCCTGACAATATTGCGAAAGTTAGGGAATTCGTCTTTCGACAGCTCGTCCCGAACAGTGAAGTGGTCGACAAAATTCTTTTTTACATGTCCGAATTTGGTAATGCTGTTACCGATCCGAGTTCGTCCTACAATATCTTAGCGTTCGGCTTTCTCCTTTTTACGTCCATTCTTCTTATTAATTCGATTGAGTACGCTCTCAACGAAATATGGCAGGTGTTTGAACCGAGGAGTATAACTGACCGCATCACTATATTTTGCGCCGTCTTACTTCTCGCTCCTGTCCTACTCATCTCCGCTTTTTATTTTACCAAGCTGCGATTGGAGCCGATATTTGGGGACCTCGGTATTGGAAGACTTTATGCATTTCTCCTGCCTTTCCTCTTCGATTTTGTAGCGCTTCTCGCATTGAACTATTTAGTACCGAAGGCTCCTGTAAAGTTTAGCTCTGCAGTATTTGGCGCTTTTATTTCAGCGCTTCTCTTTGGCTTAGCAAAATCTGGATTCGCCATCTACATCGGGCAGTTTGCGTCGTACGATAAGTTTTACGGTGCTCTCGCAGCTGTCCCGATATTCCTCATCTGGCTTTATCTCTCATGGATAGTCGTGCTTCTAGGCGCAGAATCTGCTTATCAAGCCCAATATTTGCCTCGGCAAGGAAAGATATGGGCGCGTTCCATCATGAGTGTGGGAGATGCGAGGATGGTGCTCGCCACACAGGCGCTTATAATGATAGCCAGAGCGTTCGGCTCGGGTAAGACGCTACCAAACGAACTGGACATTGCTGAGACTTTAGGGTGCAGTTCGCCGATTTTAAAGCCGGCGCTTTTCGCTCTCGAAAAGGCGGGAATTATCACGAGAGGTGAGACGAGGGCTATGCCGCTCACGTTATTAAAGAGCCCTGAGCGTGTCACGCTGAAGGAGATCCGTGACGCACTCTTTACCCCTCATGCCGTGATGCACTTCCCGCATGAAGTGTCTAAACTTTTTGGTTATTTTAAAGATGAGTCCCAGCTTGCTGTAGTTACTCTTAAAGATATTATCGAAATTTGAGAAAAGAAGCGGCGTTTAAGAATTGTTAGTCCACGGAAGAAGAATGAAGCAGAAAGACACAGTTACCATTTCAAAATTTTCTAACGGCCTTACCTTACTCATTGAAGAGATGGAGCATGTGGAATCTGCAGCCTATGAGCTTCTCATTCCGGGTGGCGTCGTCACCGATGAGGAGGATGTCGTTGGCGCCTCACTCATCCTTCCCGATCTCACTGGAAGAGGCGCGGGACCTTACGACTCTAAAGCGCTTTCGGATGCTTTTGATGATGCTGGCATTCGACACGGTGAAGGGTGCGGATTCGATAGATTCTCGTATCGTGGAACGGTCTTGAAGGAAAAATTGGAAACAGCACTTTCGCTAGTCGCAGAAATGGTCTTAAGACCGACCATGCCGGAAAAAGAGATTGAGAATATTCGGAGTCCACTACTCCAAGACATCAATGCTCTCGATGACAACCCTTCAAGGCGAGTAATGGTCGAACTAGGGAAACGATATTATCCCGCCCCGTATGCTCGGCCATCGATGGGAACAGAAGAAGGCTTGAAGCAGACAGAACTCACCACACTACAAAAAATCTGGTCGAAAACCTTTCGACCAGAGGGAGCGATTTTGTCGGTGGCGGGAAAGGTAGATAAGGCGGCAGTTATTGCGTTAGCAGAAAGACTTTTTGGTAAATGGACAGGGAAAGGGGTCACTATTCCCGAATTCGGCAAATTGCCTCCGCACCATTCTGATCATATCCATTCAGACTCTGCACAGCTTCAAATCGCACTCTCATATCCCTCAGCAATTTTCGGTACGCCTGATTACTATGCCGCAAAAGTGGCAAACGGGCTTCTCTCCGGAGGTATGTTCGGGCGTTTATTTATAGAAGTCAGAGAGAAGCGAGGGCTATGCTACTCCGTTTACTCACGACACTCAGCCACGAAGAAATTTGGCACGATGACGGCGTATGCTGGAACAACTCCAGAACGGGCGCATGAAACGTTAGAAGTGATGGTGAAGGAGCTTCGGTCGGTCGTTGGTACCGTTACTGACGAAGAATTATCACGGGCTAAGGCTAATTTGAAATCGGGATTAGTCATGGGTGAGGAATCTCCTGGTTCCCGGGCCTCTTCAAACGCTGCCGATTATTTCTTGGATGGGCGTGTCCGACCGCTTACGGAAATTATTAGTGAGGTGGATAAGGTCGATAGTGTTGCGATCGACAGCCATTTTAATAAGTTTCCCGCAAAGTCGTTCATGCTCCTCACTCTTGGTTCCAAAAAGATTGAAGCTCCTTAGCAGATTTGATGGAAGTTTATGAAAAATAATGAATTGAAAGTTCACACATTAAAAAATGGGCTTACGCTATTGGGGGAAGTAAAACCTTCTGCGCAAAGTGTCGGCATTGGTTTTTTTGTTCGCACCGGTTCGCGCGATGAGACCAAAAAGGAAGCAGGCGTCTCGCACTTCCTTGAGCACATGATGTTTAAAGGAACCGCTCGTCGTTCTTCCATCGATATCACTTATCAACTTGGAAATATTGGCGCTCAGGCAAACGCATACACCTCAGAGGAAAATACGGTGTACTATTCGGCAGTGCTGCCGGAATATTTCGCGCAGATGCAAGAACTACTGTCTGACATGCTGCGGCCGTCACTTGATCCCTCTGAATTCGACATGGAAAAGAAAGTTATTTTGGAAGAAATAGCGCTCTACAAAGATCGACCGCATTTTTATCTTTTCGAAAAAGCGATGGCAGATTTTTTTGGCGACCATCCTGCCGGTAACTCAGTGCTCGGCACCACCGATACTATTGGTGCGGTTTCTCGCGATGAAATGAAGGCGTACTTTGATCGAAGATACGCGCCCGGCAATATTGTTTTCGTAGCGTCGGGAAATTACTTATGGGAGAAATTCGTAGAAGATGCAGAAAATCAGTGCTCTGAGTGGAAACAGCTCTCAACGGAACGTTCTCTTCCTAGACACAAAGCTAGCTCCCTTAAGAAAGTGTATACAAAAAAAGACATTCAACAGGCGCATTTACTTTTAATGACGGATGGACCAAGCGCACAGGATGAGGAGAGGTATCCGCTTGCGCTGCTCTCCCTCATGATTGGGGACGGAAGTGGTTCTAAGATCTATTGGGAACTAGTAGACAAGGGAATCGTAGAGTCCGCCGGCGCCGACACCGATGAGCGTGATGGCACCGGATGTTTTATTGCTTCAGCAAGCATGGAGCATGAGAAATTAGATGAAGTTGCATCTATTCTTTACGGCATTTTAGAAAAGCCCATGGACTTTCAAGAAGCCGACTTGGAACGCGCTAAGAACAAAGTGTGCGCAAAGATTGTCTTTGGTGGTGAACTTCCGATGGGCCGCCTGATGGCGATTGGAAGTGAATGGAACTACAGGAAAGATATCACACCACTCAGTGAGATTATCGACCGCATTCGAAAGGTCACGAAAAAAGACATCGCAGAAGCTCTCGAAAAATTTCCGCTCAAAACCTGGAGCGAATTCCGGCTGGTCGCAGAATAGTCGAAATGCGGTTTTCTAAAATAAGTGTTCTAAAGTTGGAGTTGAACGCTCCGCCGAACATATCGTAGTGAAACCTTTCTATTACCCACAAGTAAGAATTGTTGTAGCTCTCCGCGTTGGTCTCTGCCTTTGTCTTTGTCATCGCCTAAAGTCTAAATGTGGTTCTTCGCCAATAAGTGTGTGTGAAATGGGATAGATTTAACCGTGCACATGCACCCGAACTTACCCCTAGCCCTATGCGTATCCCTAACCCTGAGTTTTTAAGTGACAGCCTGGAAAGCATAGCAGCTATGCTATGGAGGTTTTTGCGTAATTACCCACACTTATTGGCGAGGAGCCCAAAATGTCAGCGCCTACACTATGGGGTTGATCTCTTACTTTCACTCAATATCGCCGAAGGCTGTTTGCAGTAAGAAAGGTAGATGACTCCAGAATTTGGACTTTAGACCATGGCAAAGACAAAAGCCGGGACAAAGGGCTATAATCCAAGGAAATCTGCACTTGTGGGCAATAGAAAAGGTGGAGAAACAGGCCTGGCTGTTAGAGATGCTGCGAAAATCGCGCACTTCCCTCAGCTATTTACAGCTCAAAGTTACCCCTTCGTCAGACGAGGCAAGTGAAAGTTCCTTCAGCGCGCCTTCTGCAATCATAACTTCGCCAGTCGTCTGAACTTTTTCTTCGCCATTTTCCGTGGTGAAGCTTAGGAGAGAGCTGGCGGTTTTCTTATCAGCACCCACTAATACTGCTGCTACCAAAGATGCGGTTTTACCCTCCGTATCGCCCGGCGCTTCGTTGAACTCTATCTTGAAGGTCGAGTTATCAACTTGCTGGGTTGTGACCTCTGGGGCTGTATATTCAATGGTAGAAGCATCAGTTGCCTCATCTGATTCAGAAGCTTCCGATTCAGCTACGGTACTTACACTTTTTGCGACTTCTGATGAATCATCATTAACGGTGAGAACGCATTCAAGCTTCGAAGTTAAGTTCGTTGGAAACACAGCAGCGTTCACCACTGAGGTGAACTGACGGTTCGGATGTAAAAGAGTTGCAACCACTGAATAGTTAAAGGGAGGTGTTGCTACTGTTGGTGCGATTTCAACTCCTATGGCACCGGTAAGATCAGGGGACCGAATCATTGAAGTAACGAAGGTCCGGTTGACGTAAAAATCGAATTTCAGGGGAAATTTTTGAAGCTGGCTATCTAAGATGGAGGCATCAACTAGAATTCTGACCTTGGTAGGGTCAACAATAGACTGGACCGAAAGGATCGGGTTTCTATGGTGTTTGTCGGCGTAACCGGAGATGCCTTCGCTATTTAAGACCTCGCCCGGAATGGAAGTCTGACCTATTGATAGAGCGGGAAGGAGAAGTAACGTTGCGGAAATAAAAGACTTTGCAAAACTATCTGTGCAGCGTGCCATAAGCATGTTCCTAAAAATCACTCCCATATGATGACCATCAACTGAACAACAGTGCAACCATCAAATACGTTTCTCTCTTTCTTTGAAACGTCGTCTTTAGGGCAAGCCAAAGATTCCGGCTTTGCTGACGGCGCTTAATCATTCAGACTGAGTGTTATGCAAGAGCTTCGTTTTCGCTCCGTTGTTATCGCATGCCTGGTCCTTTCCACAATCACGGCTTGTTCCTTACCCTTAAAGAAAAAATCGCATAACTCTGCTGATGCGGAGATGCAAATGCTCGCACTGCGTTCGATAGACAAGCCGCTCCCTCCTGAAAAGGGCCAAGAACTTTTAGGGGAAGCTGGAGCAAATTGGTGGTACGGTCAGGGACTTGGCGAAACAGCGTTAAATGTCGGGGCTGTGGTCGCGTTTCCTCCATACGCTATATATCTTCTGGGCAATGCGGCGCTTTCTCTCTCGGGGTACGAACCTATTGAATTTTCAAATGCTCTGCCCGAAGCACCTCGAGAACAGTGGCGTTCGGTATACGAAGGAGTTACTGAGAGTCCGGGAAGGGTGACTGCCGCGATAGCGGGCGAGGAGTTTCGATCGAAAGAAAGGGCGGCAGCGAGGATTAAAGAGGTTCTAAGAGAAGACGAACAAACTGATACAAAAGCGCCCTAATCGGCAGCTTTTTTACTCAAATTTGTAAACTGCTTCTACGGTAGTGAAATAAAGAGTTCCCGATCCGTCAACCCCCCAACGTCAAGGACAGGGCCAAAAGGCGCCGGGAGCATATCGGTCATTTTGTGGACCGTAACATCTCACTGCAAAGTGTATTTAGGAGGCTCTGAGGGAAGAACCCAGTAGCTATTCCTTGAAGACCGAGTAACAAACTGGTACTTCTGGATATAGCTTAATTATCCAAAAGTCATATGGTCCCAAATCCTCCATCGAAGGACGCCGAAGCTAACTCGCGTGAACCTGCTCTTGTTGGTCTTATCGTGCGACCGGGCATCGAGTCGGCAATAGAGCTCGGCCACGAAGTGCTCAAGTGGGCGAAATCCGTCGGCGACTCTGTTCTTTGTGAAGAAGAGACTGCAAAAATATTAAGTCTTACTGAGCCTGGGGCTTTACCGAAAGAGATTGCTCGTAGATGTGACCCAATCATTGCACTGGGTGGCGACGGAACTCTTATCGGGATCGCCCATTTTATAGAGGGGGAATCTCCAACTCTTGTTGGGGTAAATTTTGGCCATCTGGGCTTTTTAACAGAACTTGCACCGAGTGAGTTATTGACCACGTTACCGAAGGTGAGAGCCGGCACTGCCCCTTGTTCGAAGAGAAGTATGTTGCTGGCTGAAATCTTTCGCGATGGCAAAATGATTTTTTCGGGGCAGGGGATTAACGAGGCGGTTTTACTCAAAGGCTCGAACGAGCCATTAATAGACATCGACGTAACGGTAGATGACGATCCAGTGATGCGCCTTCGGACCGATGGACTTATTTTAAGCACCTCGACTGGCTCAACTGCATATTCACTCGCAGCCGGAGGCTCGATAGTTTATCCGACGTTGCCCGTAATGTTACTTACTCCAATCTGCCCGCACTCTCTTACTGCGCGTCCACTGGTCCTTCGATTGGAATCTTGTGTGAAACTTTTCCTTCCGAGATTAGAGGGTAAAAAATTGGAACCCGATATTGCGCTCACTATTGACGGGCAGCTCTCAGCGTCATTACGTCCTGGAGACGAGGTTCGCATCACTCGCTCATCTAACACAGTGAAGGTAGTTCGGTCGCCTTCTCGATCATATTTTGAAATATTGCGGGTCAAATTAAACTGGGGCATCGCGAATAAACCCGACTGATTGCTAGCTGTTGTCCCGCTGGGGGTTTTGCCTCGACTCGACCGATCTCGTCGCGAGCCGGTAAAAAGCTTGGGCCGTAATGTTAATTTTGTTCCAGAGCAGTTAGGAGGTAAATGTTAACAGAGCTTCAGATTTCGAACTTTGCGATTATAGAGCATCAATCAGTTACTTTTTCGCCGGGACTTAACGTAATTACAGGGGAGACTGGTGCCGGAAAATCGATAATTCTTCATGCCATTGAGCTAATACTTGGAGGAAGGCCAAAGGCCCACATGCTTAGAACCGGCGCAACCGAGGCGGAGGTTCAAGCGCTTTTTAATCTGGAAGGGCTACCTCAAAGCGTCATCGATGAACTTCCGGACATGGCCCGAGCACAAGAACTCGTTATTTCCAGAACAATTGGGGAGGGGCGAAGCAAGGTTTATATCAATGGTCGGCTGGGGACGGTATCTCTCCTTGAAGAAATTGTTTCGAAGTTCGTTAACATATGTGGACAGAACCAACACGTGAGACTTCTGAATGCTTCGTATCATCTGCAACTCCTTGATGGATACGCGAAGAACGAGACCCTTCTCGGAAAGTATGGAGCTGTCTTCAACGATTGGAAACAATTGACGACCTCACTTAAGGAACACGAAAGAGCTCTCGCAAGAAGCGTCGCCCGAAAGTCCGAGTTGGAAGACACAGTTTTGGATCTCAAGAAAGCTGGACTAAAGCCCGGACTTCGAGATGAGTTAGAAGCAACTATAAAAAGACTTTCAAACTCTGAAAGTTTAATTGGAGGTGCACAAGAAATTTTGGGTGCATTTAGTGAAGAAGGAGGACTTGCTTCACAGCTTCAGCGACTTTCATCACTGCTTCATGATTTACAAAGAGTCGATCCTCGGCTTTATGAAATTGGAGCACTCTTTTCTTCTGCGAAAACTGAGCTGGACGAATTCGACCGTGATCTAAAAAGATATGTTGGTTCCGTGGAAGTTAACGATGACCTCTTGAGTAACTTGAGAGACACACTGGCTGACATCGCGCGTCTCCACCGTAAGTATCGAACGGGGGATGACGGCCTCATTGAACTCCTCTCACGTTCCGAAAAGGAACTTTCTATAATTGATGGCTCCATAGATTTGGAAGAGTTGAAGCGACAAGCGGACCAGAAATTTAGCCAGCTTCGTTCTCTTGCTTTGGAATTAACTCAGAAGCGCGAAAAAGCGGGAAATGCATTAGGCCGGGTTGTTGAAGCAGAGCTTTCCGAACTAAGTATGAAGGGAACAATCCTTTCCGTTGCCATCGACCGAATCGACTTTGGACCGCTCGGGCAAGATAGTGCCCAGTTCCTTATTTCCACGAACAAAGGCGAATCGGCAAAGCCTCTTCGGCAGGTGGCGTCTGGGGGAGAGCTGTCTCGAATTATGTTGGTACTAAAGAAGGTTCTTAAGGATCAAACGGGGGTGAATGTGCTCGTTTTTGATGAAGTAGACACCGGAGTTTCAGGTTCTGTAGCTCGGGCTGTGGGTGAAAAGCTTCAACAGCTGGCAGCAGGTTCGCAAGTCATCTGCATTACCCATCTTCCTCAAGTTGCGTCTCTTGCGGATCAGCATCTCTTGGTTGCAAAGCGTGAAACATCAAACAAGAGTGGCAAGCGAACGGTGAGTGAAATTCGTATTTTGAGCTCAGAGGACAGGGTCGATGAGGTCGCTCGAATGCTAGCAGGGCACGAAATAACAAACGCTACGCGAGTAACTGCTCAAGAGTTGCTCGGTAAACGATAATCGCGAAAGATTGCTGCTCTGGAAAACCGGTTGCCGCACGCAGAATAATCATTCGAAGCTAACGCGTTGGAATCGTTTCGTTTCTTAAATTCAACAAAGTGGTGTTAAATACGAATAAGAGCTGTAATTTCTGATAGTTATGTAATTATTTGTTCGAAAGTTGTGCACTTTTACTGATTCCCGTCATCTAAAGCTCGCATAACCCTAGTAGCAGGCCGGAGCGATGTTTGCATTGGCAACTGTGGAGTTGCTTAACAAGTTAGGATTCAGTACCCTTCGGACTAAAGTTTTCCGAACGGGTATTCGGTTTTGAGAGATATGAAACTTCGACTTTTTAAAGATCTTCGAATTTGGATCCTCCCCGGTGAAGAAGGGAAGGTTCGCAAATTCCGTTTATCATTAGGACGATTAATCTGTGTTGCTGCAGCGCTTGGTGCATTTGTTGGCGGCGTATTCTTCGTTGCTGGCGACTATGCCCGACTTCAACTTTCCCGTGCCAAGGGTGAGCTTTGGCTCCACATGGTGCAAAATGAGCGCGATCGACTGCTCAAGGAGAATCAAGACTTAGCAGAAGAAATGGCCCTCCTTAAGTCTACGCATGGCGATGTAGTTGCTTATGAAAGATCTGTCAAGGAGAAGCTTACCGTTCTTTCAGAGATTTTACGCACGACCACTTCTCTTGGAATTGCCTCTATTCAGTCATCTAAGCGAATTGCTTCAAAGGAAAGCGAGAAAGACGGAGAGAAAAAAGTTTCTGCCTTAACTGGATCGCCAAAGGCCAGGGGTATCGGTGGTCCAGAGTATGATTGCCCTGCGGTTAACGGCGCTGCTGATAAGAGAGCTGATAAGAGAGCTGATAAGAGAGGCGAGTGCTCGGTTAATTTATCTTTTAAGCCAGTCGACTTAAATTCAAGACGGGTTAAAAAACCGGACTTGAATTTATCATCACTTCTTGATCAATACATTCAGTTGGTAAATACAATCCCATTCACCGCACCTTGCATCGGAGTGAAAAGCTCTGGTTTCGGACTTCGCGTTTCACCATTTCACTCCGGAATAAAGATGCATGAAGGGATCGATTACTCGATCTCTTCAGGTAGCCCTATTATAGGCGCTGCTGATGGAGTCGTTGCAACAGTAGAGTACAACGACACATACGGCAATTACGTTGATATCCGTCATAGTGATAGAATCATAACCCGGTACGCACATATGACGAAGTCCGTTGTAAAAGAAGGACAGAAAGTCTCCCGAGGCCAGAAATTAGGATATGTTGGTTCTACGGGTCGTTCGACTGGACCGCATCTTCACTACGAGGTTCGAGTTGATGGCAAGGCGCGAAATCCTGAAGCGTTTCTCGCTCTCGCAGGTCGCCTCCAGAAAGTATTCTAAGATCTCATTCCCCAAAAAAGTTTTCACTAAAAGGGCTGTAAGAATTTCAAGGAGTTTGAGAAGCTTCGTTGTGGAGATAGCAGCTCTTTCGCGTGTGGAGTGAATTCACGTTGCCATCCCGGTTCCCCTTAATTACGTAAAACTAACTTGGGGAGATTGTCGAAATTTTTATTTCGCGGCATTGTTTCTTTGCTTGCGATTGCAATAGTGCTGAGCTGAGGATTTGCCATTGAAAATGCTTAAAGGAACGTTTTCCCTTGTAGTGATAGTGTTCATTGCGCTAGCTGTTTTGGCTTTTGTCTTTGGCATTACCGTTCCGCCCGGCATGATGGGAGTACGACAAGTAAATTTTGGACCGAATCAGGGTATGGCGCTAAGGGGACTTCCTCCAGGGTTCCATTGGAAACTTCCTTTTTATTCCGATGTTTTGTTTGTACCGCAAAATTTACAATCCCTTGATTTCCATTCTGACACTGAACAAGTACCGGAACAGACGATAGGGGATGTATTTCCGCCGTTGGAAATCCAAACTGCCGACCGTGCCACTGTTGAAGTTGAGGCGACAATTCTTTACCGGTTTTATACGGCACCGAGCGGTTCGAGTGAGTCCGTTCATCACGGCGGTCCCAAAGACCTCATCATGGCTGCTGGGTCTTCTCGTGCTGCCTGGGTAAACAAAGTAAAGCGCGCGGCTGATGACTCGCTGAAACGCGCCCTGGGTGAACTTGCAACCGGAGAGTTTTACAATCCAGAAGCTCGCGAGAAGCAGGTAACTGTCGCGATCGATCTCATGAACGGTGGAAGTACAGATTACAAATTAACTGGCCTCGCTCATCAAGGAATCGAGGTGGCTGCAATTTTGCTCCGCCGTTATACGTACAAGGAAGAGCGCATCGAAAACGCAATTTTCCAAAAGAATCTACAAGATCAGGAAGAAGCCCTGAGCATCGCTCAGGGGGAGTTCGCTAAAGCCCAAGCGCTATCGGCTGAAGAAGAGGCGAAAGGCGAAGCAAGAAATCAAACGTTGAGAATCCGTGGGGAACAGGATGCAGCGGTGCTGCGCTCCGAAGCTGATTTGGAAGAAACCAAAAAGAAAGCCGAGGCTGATTTGCTGATCGCACGCGCGCGAGCCGAATCTGATCGATTGAAGGCAGCGGCCTTCTCAAAAGGGATTGGATCAGATGTCTTAGTGGCGCGTGAAATGGGACCACTTCTGCAATCGCTAAAAGGCGGAGTGGTGACGAACGTGGATCCGTACGATTTGGAAGCATGGATGAAGAGGTTCGGGCTCTCAGATAAGGCAATTCAAGATGGGAGGGCGGAATAAATGAGCTTTTCGAAAGTCCTTACGACGCAGTTTTT
>Ga0105048_10014036_pt1 | contig 12499 bp, 6 predicted proteins | sample MAT05_FD_78382 | JGI IMG/M metagenome (GOLD analysis project Ga0105048, IMG submission 78382) | Freshwater microbial communities from Lake Fryxell liftoff mats and glacier meltwater in Antarctica - MAT-05 | ecosystem: Environmental > Aquatic > Freshwater > Ice > Liftoff microbial mat | place... | reverse complement strand
TGCGAAAAACACCGTCTTGGGCTTTCAATATTTTGTTAATTGTATCTAAAAACATAGAATTATCTTTGGCAATTGTGCGCACTTTTCTCCCTAGATAGTGGCTTGCCACGCATTGTTGCTAATCCATATAATTTGTGTCATAATCATTTAATAATTTATGGGCATTCTCATAAATTTCATCCATGGAAACACACAACAAGTTCATTTGAACCTGCTTTTTAACATTTAGTCAACGAGCAAACCTATAAACCCTCAAAACAATTTGGCGGCCTATTAATCTTTCATTGAAATGCTGGGAATATTGACACCATACGTTTCGAAATGTAACACACAGGCCGGTTCTTTCACTTCTGGGCCATATGAGAAAACGCTGAATTGGTTGCAACTGCCAATGTCCAAGATTTTTTTGTCTTTCAGTTCAAACAACATATGAATGGATATTCCGATGTAATTGCCAATCAAAGCGTACCCTGTGTTTTCAGGATAACAACTGGTGCATTTGCCACAGATTTTATATAGAAAAGCGTATCCGGCAAGTAAATGGTCTCAGTGTTTTCCATGCAGCAAAGACGGGAGGGGAGACCGCAGGGTATTTGCGGGTAAATATTGCACAATTGCAGGGAATGCCAAAAAATGCACTAAAATTGCCAACTATATAGTCAAACCAACATTTTAATAATGGGCAGTAACAAAGAATTGGTAGATAAATACATTCAGAATCTTTTGCCTGGCAATGGCGAAGAGATTTATAAATGGAAGATTATTAAGCAAAATATAGGTCATCCAGATGTGAACGCTGCAGATTTTGCAGCCGAAATTGCCAATGTAAAATTTCACAATCAACTGTATTTTGCGGCAGCGGACACTATGAAACAAATGGGTGCGCGCGCAACTGAACCTTATAGGGAAATATTAAAGCGCCTATTTGATGAAAACGTTCCACTACAATTAAGAATTGAGAGGTATCGCGATGACGCAGAATCTCTTTTTAAAACCATTGCAAAGAAAAAAAATTTAAGTGCCCAGCATGATGAACGCACAATTGCTTCAATTCTTACATACCACAATCCTGGACATTATACATTTTTTAAGAATGAATATTACTTCAAATATTGTGATTATATTGGTGAACCAAGGCCGAAAGCGGGCTTAAAATATGTCCACTATTTGGGCTTAATCCATAAATTAATTGAAGAGAATATTGTCAACAATACAGAACTTCTAAATTTAAAGAATTCTTTTTTAGATGGGGACTGTTATCAAGATCCCAACCACATGATTTTTGCCCAAGATATTTTGTATTTCAATTTTGTACACGCGGTAGAAAAAGAAGCAACCAAAGATGCTCTGAATAAAGACAAACATTGGTATCAACTTGCAAGGGTGGCACAAAACATTGCGGAACCAAATACATTAGCGCAGTTTTTTACTTTGGTGAATAAGCTGCTTACGGGTTTGGAATTAAATGAAGATGACCCTCGAGTGTATACATCTGTTAGAATGGAGAAAAGCTTGATTCAACTTACTTTGGGCCCAAGGTATGTAGTATCCTTGGAAAAGAAATCGGATAATTTATTGTTGGCATTTTGCGCTGGATTGGATGACTTTGAAGACCTGAAGCATGATTATCCAAATGGCAATATTTCCTATATTAAATTTGGTGAAGAAAAAAATGGAACGTGGAGTGTAATAAATCCAGAAGATTTTTTAGCCGAAAAATGGACGCCCAGAATTGTGGAATCAAATGTGCGACATATTCAAAGCAAAGGTTCTCAATATAGGACCATGTATTCACCCAAATACAATCGATGGGTGATTCGAGTTGCAAAAAACCCTGAACTAATAGAAGAATTATTGAATGAAGATTTTGAAAATGAAATCATAGAGATGGAAGAAAAAAAAACAACGAATGGAACAAGTAAAGGTCCATTGAATCAAATATTATATGGCCCTCCTGGAACAGGAAAAACGTATACGTTGCAACAAAAGTTTTTCCAAAGATTTACTACAACTGAAACTGCTGTTTCCAGAGACCAATATATTGCAGGTAGAATGGGCGAATTTAGTTGGTGGCAGGTAATTGGTGCGGCTTTGAAGGGACTTGGAAAAGCCAAAGTTAACGAAATAAGCAATCATGAATTAATTAAACTCAAAGCGAGTGTTTCAGCGTCCAATACCATCAAGCAAACCATCTGGGGACAACTACAATCACATACGGTGGAAGAATGCGTTGAAGTAAAAGTGGCGAAAAAACAATCGCCACTAATTTTCAATAAAACCCAAGATTCATTTTGGGAATTGAGCATCGATGATGATGAAGAAATGGCTGAAATTAACGAGCTCTACAATTTATTCACTGATTTTAAACCATCCTCTGAAAATAAAATTAAACGGTATAAATTCATCACATTTCATCAATCCTTTAGTTACGAAGATTTTATTGAAGGCATTAAACCAATCTTAGCCAATGATAATGCAGACGGCGAAATTGGTTATCAAATAGTGCCTGGTGTTTTTAAAGAAATGTGCGAAATGGCAGCCCGTGATCCCAAAAATGAGTATGCACTTTTTATTGATGAAATCAACAGAGGAAATGTCTCCAATATTTTTGGAGAATTGATTACACTCATTGAAGATGACAAGAGACTTGGGGCAGAGCACGAGATGTATGCCACTTTGCCTTACAGCAAATCATTATTTGGTGTACCTAAAAACTTATACATCATTGGCACCATGAACACAGCGGACCGAAGCGTAGAGGCCTTGGATACCGCCCTGCGCCGCAGATTTAGTTTTGAGGAAATGCCGCCAAATTATGAGCTTGAGGGATTGGAAAATGACATTGACGGAGTTGAATTGAGGACATTGTTATTGACAATTAATGAACGCATAGAAACCCTATTAAATCGCGATCATCTTATTGGACATTCGTATTTTTTAAATATTGAAAGTGTCGATGAATTAAAATCAGCGATGTACGATAAAATCATTCCTTTATTGCAAGAATATTTTTATGGTGATTATGGCAAAATAGGCATTGTGCTTGGCGAAGGGTTTGTGGAAATGAAAAAAGCGGAGAACAAACGTTTCGCAAAATTTGGAGAATATGATACCTCTGATTTAAGTGATAAAATTCTTTATTCCATTAAGCGATATGACGATGAAGAAAACAATGTTGCATTTATGGAGGCTGTAAAGCAAATTCTTGTCAGCGAAGGATAAACATATTATAACCGTTTATGAGCACGATTGTATAAAATACGATCCGCATTTTTATGGAAAAAAAATAACAGAAGAACAGTTTAAAGCATTGGAGAAATACCATGGAAGTGGCACTCTCTACTATAGTTTGGTTTACAAAGGGGTTCAGTTCAATGCGTACGTTGGGGTAATACAAGTTGGCAATTTAACCATAGAAGTTTTACCCAAAATAGACCGTAAGAACGGCGACGCATATTGGCGAAACATATTGCTAAATATGCTGAAACGAATTGGCTTTATCAATGTTTCAGCGACCAGTAAATCCGATTTAAAATTAAAATCAAACAGCATACTGGACTTGTATTTTGAATTGTTTTTAAATGAGGCAGAATCACTCTTGCACAAAGGTTTGATTAAGCAATACCGCAAAAAGGAAGAAAACATTTCTGCACTAAAAGGGAGTTTGAATTTTGCAAAACAAATCAGTAAAAATATAGTTCATAAAGAAAAGTTTTATGTACAATACACCACCTATGATCGCGAGCATCCCTTAAATAAAGTGATTTATAAAACGCTTCTTTTAATTCAAAAAATTAACACCAATTCGACCCTTCAAAGCAAGGTGGGTGCATTGTTGCTCAATTTCCCAGAAATGCCAGGTATTTTTGTCGACGAAGCCTTTTTTGACACAATTACCTATAACCGAAAAACAGAAGTCTATAAACCTGCAATTTCAATTTCTAAGCTGTTGCTCTTGCAATTCCATCCTGCCATTTCTTCCGGCAAGCACCATGTGTTGGCACTTATGTTCGACATGAATTTACTGTGGGAACGATTCGTGTTTGTGAGTCTTAAAAAATACTTACCCAACGCGATTGTAACCGCCCAATCCGCCAAACCTTATTACAAATTAAATGGCCACAAAGTGGTACGCTTGGTGCCAGATATTCACGTTTCCACCGCAGATGGGGAATATATCATAGACACCAAATGGAAGCTTCCAGCCAACAACAAACCTGCCCATGCAGACTTACAACAGATGTATGCATATACAAAATATTTTAATTCAACCAAAACCATCCTTTGCTACCCAGGGGTAAAAGACGAAATAAAAGAAGGCGGATTTTACGGAGAAATAACCCCAGTAGAAGCGTATCGCTGCTCTGTAATGACAATTGGCCTTGAAAGCTATGGTGATAATATAGGGGATTGGATGAAGGGGATTGGGGAGAGGTTTGGGGAGGTTGTTTGAGTAATAAATAGAATAATATAAAAAAATGAACAAGATTCTATTCCTCGATATCGAATCCGACACCAAGACCCAGAAGATCTCTGAAATTGGTGTGATTTTCGGGAATAGAGAGTATAGAGGTCCTGATGTAATGAAAATTTTGCCTTGGATTAAAGAGGCCGAATATATATGCGGGCAAAATATATTGAAGCATGATATTCCTATGCTTGAGGCGAGGCTAGGTCCTGTTTTCAACAATATAAAAGTAATAGATACACTTGTTTGGTCTCCCATCCTTTTTGCAGACAAACCATACCACAGCATTTCGAAGGACTATAAGGCATTTTCGCACAGGGATGAAAACAACCCCTTTCTTGATACAAAAATTGTCATTGAATGGCTGCATGACTTTGTCGAGAATTTTGGAAGTTTGGAGGATGATTGGAAATCAATTTTGTTTGGCTTGTTGCAAAATGATTATCGGTTTTATGGATTTTTAGAATACAATGAATTTAATTCTTTGTCGACATTTGTTATTGATCTTATTCAGAAAACTTTTGAGGGTAAAATTTGTACGAATGCGCCCCTTAAAGAATTGGTATTTCAAAAACCAATTGAGTTGGTTTATGCTCTTGCACTAATAAGAGCATCGGATGAGTCAGTGTTGGCAAAATGGGTTGCCATGACCTTTCCAGAGACTGAAAACGTATTGGAAATTTTGAGATTTACAGTATGTAAAAATCCAGGGTGTAAATTTTGCAAGACCAAACTCAATCCCAGAAATGCACTCGAAGATTATTTCGGGCATCCGGATTTTCGCTTTTTTGAGGGAGATGGCCAAATAAGCTTGCAAGAGAAAGCCGTGAGGGCAGAATTAAAAAATGAGTCTTTCCTAACTATTTTCCCAACCGGCGGCGGAAAGTCGCTGACCTTTCAATTGCCTGCATTGATGCGGGGCGATCTAAAAAGGGAGTTGACCGTTGTGATTTCACCGCTGGTTTCATTGATGAAGGATCAGGTAGATGTGCTGGAAGCTAGACACAACAACGTGAGGGCAGTGTTTGTTTCAGGATTATTATCAACCCTGGAAAGAGAAGAAGCCATAGAACGCGTGATGAATGGAGGTGCGCATATTTTGTATGTTTCGCCAGAATCACTCCGTTCTAACACGATGCTGCGCATATTGAAAAACAGAAAGATTGCAAGGTTTGTAATAGACGAAGCACACTGTTTTTCTTCCTGGGGGCAGGATTTTCGAGTCGATTATCTGTTTATCGGCGATTTTATTAAAGACCTTCAGGAAGGTAAAAGACCAATACCCATTTCATGTTTCACAGCCACAGCAAAACCCCAAGTAATTGAAGATATTAAGGAATATTTTAGAAACAAATTGTCTCTGGATTTAAAGGAATATGTAACGAGGGCAGAAAGGGTAAATATAAGGTATGAAGTAATAAAGGTTGAAGATCCAGATGACAAGATGGGGGAACTCATGCGTTTGCTTAGAACTGAAAGTACTCCGGCAATCATATATAGTTCGAGAGTAAAAACCGTTTTGAGTATAGAGGCAACTCTTCAAAAAAATGGTATAAACTGCACCTGTTTCCATGGCAAACTGGAAAAGGATAAAAAGGTAAAGCATCAAAATGAATTTATGAAGGATGAAGTGGATGTTATTGTGGCAACCTCAGCCTTTGGAATGGGTGTAGATAAGCCCAATGTAAAAACCGTCATCCATTTCGACATTTCAGATTCACTTGAAAACTATATTCAGGAGGCCGGCCGTGCAGGCCGTAATGAACTTATACAAGCCAAATGTTTCATTCTATTTAACGAGGATGACTTAAACAAGCATTTCTCTTTGTTGCAAAACACAAAACTAAATCAAAAAGAAATAGGACAGATTTGGAAGGCTGTAAGAGACAACACCAAATTCAGAGACAAAATATCACAATCAGCATTGGAACTTGCAAAAGCTGCCGGATGGGAAACGGAAATACGGGATTTGGAAAACCGTGTCACAACCTCTCTAGCTGCCTTAGAAGACAGGGGCTTCTTGAAGCGTGGCCAAAACGACGCCAAGATTTTCGCCGATAGCCTATCGATTAAAAACGTTGAAAAAGCAGTTCAAATGATTTCAACTGCATCTGGCCTAACCGAAAAACAAAGAGAGACTTGCTCCCGTGTGATTCAGCGCCTGATTAAAGAGGATGAATGCCAAGTTGACTACCTGGCAAATATACTAGGGTTGACAATGCCAGAGTTGGAAGAATCAATTCAACTGCTCAGAGATATTTCTATTCTTGGCGATCAAAAGGATCTTACAGCATATATTGATGTGAGCCGGTCACCAAAAAATTCTGAGAACACATTATCCAAAGCTTTGAGAATAGAGGCAGCATTACTTAAAATACTGCTTGAATATAAAAATAAATTTAGCATCAGAGAATTAAACCAAAAGATTATTGACAGGGGAGATGTAAACGCTGAAATATCAGATATATTCAATATATTAAATTGGTGGGAAAAGCACAGTTATATTTCAAAGTCTCGCGTAGATAGAGAAAAACAGATTTATAAAATTAAATACAAAGTTGGTCTTGATATAATCCAACAGAATTTTGAAAACCGCAATGAATTGGCAATAAATTGCTTAACCTATTTAGAGAAATACTACGACGAACAAAAAGCAGGAAAAGACAAATTCGAATTCCCAGTAGAATTCTCAATAATGGGAATAAAGCAAGATTTCGGAAACGCAGGTTTATTCACAAAGTCCTTCTCTCAGAAGGAAATTGAAAATACCCTTTTATATCTTAATCACATTAAATCCATCAAATTAGAAGGAGGTTTTATGATCTATTATAAAAGATATAATATTGAAAGAATAAATAAGGAAAATAATAGCCAATTTAACAAAGTTGACTATAAAAAAATGGAGGATTTTTATGCCCAAAAAGTACAACAAATCCATATTGTAGGGGATTATGCTAAAAAATGTATTGATAATTATGCAAGCGCATTAAAGTTTGTGAATGACTATTTTAACAAAGATTATCAATCATTTATTACCAATTATTTTCCAGGTCGGAAAGTAGAGATTACGCGACCAATGACCGAGGCAAGATTTCAAAAACTATTTGAAGGTTTGGATGCTGAACAGTTGAATATTGTGCGAGACAATGAAGACAAAATTCTAATTGCCGCAGGCCCAGGATCTGGGAAGACTGAAGTACTGGTGAGGAAAATAGCCAGTCTGTTAACAATGGAAGACATTAAGCCTGAACAGTTTTTAATGCTTACGTTTTCCAAGTCCGCTGTCATTGAATTCCGGTCAAGGGTAAACAATATTATTCCAGAGCTGGGTCGCTTCATAAAAATTTCAACATTTCATGGGTTTTGCTTTGAAATTATGGGACAGTTAGGTGATTTGGGAAAAGCTGGTAATATTATAGAAGAGGCTATTGCGGCAATAAAAAACGGGACAGTTGATGTAAGCGGAATTAGCAATAAAAGCGTGTTGTTACTTGATGAATTCCAGGATGTAAACACGCTTGAATGGGAGTTAATTTCGGTTATCCGAGAAAAAGCTGAAAAAATAAGAGTTATTGCTGTCGGTGATGACGATCAAAATATTTTCGAATTCAGGGGAGCCAGCTTGGAATACATGAAACGGTTCATGGATGAACCAGCTACAAAGCGACATGATTTATTAGTCAATTATCGAAGTAAGGATAATATTGTTGAGTTCAACAATGAGTTCGCTTTTAGGATTAATAACAGGATCAAAGCAGGTACAATTTTAATTGCATTTCAAAAGGAAAACGGAACGATTCGAATAGTAAATCATACAGGAAATAATCTTATTCAGCCTTTGTGCGATGATGTTGTAAAGAGTCAATTTTCGGGAACGACTGCAGTCTTGACACCGACCAATGAACAAGCCCTCATTGCCGCAAATTACCTAACATCAAAAGGTTTGAAAGTTAAACTTGCCGCTGGTTTTGAAGGATTTGACCTAAATAATTTAGTTGAATTCAAGTTTTTCGACCATTTGATCGAGAATAAAAAGATTGCTGGGGGTATCATAAGTCGTGAAAATTTCGAAAACTGCCTTAAAATATTTGAAGAAGAATTTAAAGACAATCCACTCCTGAATTCTTGCTTACTGGTCATCCAGATGTTCATAATCAAGTTGGGTCCCAGATATACAATTTCAGACTGGCGACAATACATCCATTCCATAAAAATGGAAGATGCATTGAATCCGCAAGAGACAGCAATATATATTTCTACCATGCATAAGGCCAAAGGGAAGCAGTTTGATAATGTTTTCGTTTTGCTGGATAACTATGAAATAAAAAAGGATGAGGATCTTCGGCTGCTCTACGTTGCCACTACTAGAGCTAAATCTAGTCTCATAATCCATGATAACCGCTGTATTTACGACAACATCTCAACGGATATCAAACTATTAAAGGAGAACGACGAAAATCAATACAGTTCGCCTGAAACTTTAGAATTGATATTATCTCACAAAGAGGTTCAGCTCGGTGGATTTAAATATTCTAGGACTGCAAAAACAATTGATACATTAAAAACCGCAGACAATTTGGTTTATGGAGAAGTACAGTTTGAAAATGGGTTAGCTCGGGGTTTAAACGCCAGTACGGGAGAAAATATTCTCCTATTTTCCAGAGATTTCACTAAAAAGCTAGTTGCCTATGAGGCCAAGGGTTACCAAATAAGTGGCGCCGCGGTGGAGTATATTGTACACTGGTACAATGAGGAATTACACCAAGAATATAAAATCGTTTTGCCACGGTTGGTTTTAAAAAAAACAGGAATTCAAGGTGTGGTCTAAGCCGTTGCTAGTTTTTACCATTAAGTTTGCTTTTTCGCGCTAAATCCCATTCGTAAAAATCTTAGTGGCTTGGGTAAATCCAATTGCAAGTTTGCAATTTTTTTATCTGAAGGGCCTAGCTTTTGGGTACCTTTTGGTCCGCCGCGGCGGAATGCCAAAAGGAACAAAGAAAATATCTGCCGTGGCTTAACCTGAAGCAAACTTGGCTTGTTAATGCAATTTGTTTTTTTGTCGATTAAATTTAATTTAATTGCCGTATATTACACCTCCTATTTTGTTAAAAATCTTACCAAATGCCTACACCCCATGAACTCCGATATGCCACTATGTGGAAGAAGACCGCTGTGCCTGATGATTTGATCACAAATTACCAGAGTTACCTGCGCCACCGCGATTTGTTGCCCTATATGCCTTACAATGTAAAGGTATTAGAAGCTTTGGTGCGGTTGACCGTAAATATTTGGGACAAGGATTTGCGCATCAATCGATTTGGTTTGCTTACATTGATAAAGCAGTATTGGAACGGGGTAGCACCAATGAAGGAAAAAGTGCCGAGCTATGGCAGTAGTCAGCCACGGGAAGCTTGGAAAGGAAGAAAGGTTATGAGTGCGGCAGCGCACAAAGCCCTTTGTGATTTGTGTGTGCGCCTGCTAACCGCAGAAACTTTACCGGTGACCCCAAGGCAGTTTGATTGTATTAAAGACTTGGCCAATCACTTGCTCATAGAGCAGTCTTTGGATGAGAGCCAACAATTGGTGCTGCTTTTGGCCGAAGACAAATCGAAACAAGTGCTAACGCGAATCCTACGTCATCCTGTGAAAAGTAAAACCATTCTGCGCTGGGTGAATGCTTTTTACAACGACGATGAATTTCGCCACCGCAGGGCGGAAATGATTGCATGGAAATTGGATGAAAACCCAAATTACCTAATTCATTTGGATTTGTTGATTGCGGATTTTGAATATGCGAATGCGCAGGATAAAAAGATTATTGCCGAATATTCTTATGAGGGCAGTAAAAGATTGCCAACTGTCCTGGACGAAACCTTCCCGGGCATGTTTTCACCCGTAAAGGAATTAAGGCGCGATTTGGATCAATATCCCAATGACAAAATTGAAGAAGATTACAAATACCTACCCCCTGATGTGGATTTTTCCAAACGTTTTTACAGTAGGGCTATCATGGGGCACTGGCTGCCGCACAATAAGGAAGAACCCGATTTTGGCAGTTTGGTGAAGTTTTTTTACACCAATCTCGAAAAAACACAGCGTATTTCCATGCTTTGGGGCCTTTACCACAGTCGGTTACCCATGCAAATAAAGCGCAAAAGGTTGCAACATTTTTATATCCCTGATGTGCATTCTACCGCCTATAAAATTGCAATAAAATTAAGGGATGTAAAGTTTATGGAATGGCTGGGGGAGATGAAAATGAGAGAGGGGAAGGGGTGAGGAATTTCAAAATTCTAAGAATCAAAACCGGACCACATATTAATGAAAATTACTTTTAGGTTAATTGTTTGCCTTCTATTTACTGCCTGCATGGGCAATGAAAGGGCGCAACCCATAGATCCGGGAAGCCAAATTGCGGATACCACAATTACTAGCGAAACTGAGAATGGTCCGGACTTGATTGAAAAACATGGAAATTCTATTGGCAAAAAAGTTAAAGATTGCGACATCGAAGGTTCTGCAAGAAAAGCATCTTCTAAAAAATTGAATCGCTTTAAAAACAGAATGATTTTCCCAATGATTTCTGATTATAATAATTCCATCAATCTTGCGGCCATTTTAGCCCCCGGAAATGATAAAAAACGTTGGAATAATAAATATGCTGCGCGCATTACTGCATATATCTGTAAAATAAAATCCCAATCGCCTGAGACATGCAATTGCAGTCAGAAAGGTGCTGAGAATACCGATACCCATATTGAACTTGTTCTCAATGAAAACGAATGCGGTCTTAGTCGTTATATGGTTGCAGAAATAACGCCAAGAATTCGAAGAATTATGGCAGAAAAAGGAATAGACTGGAGCACCGATGCGTTAATCAAAAAATATCTGCATAAAACCGTAAATATCAGCGGTTGGATGATGTTTGATACAGAGCATCCAGACATTTCGCAAAACACCCATCCAGGCCGTAAATCCAACGGAAGGGCTACTGCGTGGGAGATTCATCCAGTTGTGGGGATTGAGTTGGTGAGATGAACTACTTTTTTAGTGGAAAATAACTGTTACTTTTATGCAGCAAGCGCACACAATTTGGACATATCCATTTTCCTTCATTAAACAACGTAGCACCTTTCCCTTTCGCATCATTCATGAGGCATCTTGCATCCTTATCACAATGGTCAAGACCGGGGGGATGGCCTATTTCGTGCAAAGTGACATTCGTGACAAATTCAATGGTTTTACCTCCAAATTCCACAAGTCTATTGTCAGAAACTACACAGGATATTCCGGGATGTTGACCTAGCCCAAATATACCCCAATATGGATTCATGGTTCCATTCAATTTCTTAGGTGTATAAATATCGTAAGATGTAAGTCCTAATATTTTATCGCTTGAATGAATGCTTTTTTGCTTTAATAGTTGAAGGATTTTATCCGCACTGAAACGCATGGAAGTTCCCAGGCGAGCTGATTCCATGATTTTCATGGGTTTAAGAACGACCACATTTACTTTGTAAAAAGCTTTGGGTTCTTTGCTGAGAAGCGTTATCGTAGTTGCAGGGAATCCTATAAACGGTTGGATATAAATTGTAGTATATTCAGTTGGCGTTAATCGAACTTTGGTTTTCTTTACATTGTTGGTACAAGAACAAAAAAAATATGCAAAAAATATGAATAGAATTCGCATTTAAAAATCATTTATTCAGCGCAATGCTATTTTGCTTGAATAGCTTGTTCCGTTTGATTGCACAGCTACATAATAAATACCTTTTGGTTGATCTTTCAAACTTATTTCAAACTGTTTTCCGGTATTATTTGTGCCTTCAATGTGTATGATTTTTCTGCCCTGCAAATCATAAATCAATATCGCATCTATTTCAAAAAGACTTGACACCGCAGGTAATTCCTATTTAACCATACAGATCTGTGCATTTTTCTATTCAAAAGCTTGTGCGATACAAAAAAGGATCCAAAAAAAAGACTGTCCTTTTTAATGACAGTCTCGCTTTAATAAAATTTATAATTTTA
>Ga0105048_10014035_pt1 | contig 12499 bp, 9 predicted proteins | sample MAT05_FD_78382 | JGI IMG/M metagenome (GOLD analysis project Ga0105048, IMG submission 78382) | Freshwater microbial communities from Lake Fryxell liftoff mats and glacier meltwater in Antarctica - MAT-05 | ecosystem: Environmental > Aquatic > Freshwater > Ice > Liftoff microbial mat | place... | reverse complement strand
TTGACGATGTTGCCATCGGCGTCGCGCTTGCGGAAGGTGAAGGGGGCGGCTTGGGCGGTGCCGGTCTTACCTGCAACGAGGATGTCTTCGCGTTTGAGGACGTTTCCGCTGCCGGCGCGGGTGTTGACGACCTTGACCATTCCTTCGCGGGCGGCTTTGACGGCGGCGGAGTCGAGGTCGAGGTCGACGCGTTCCGGGATTCCGTCGGCTGTCAGGGAAGGGGACAGGGGCATGCCAAGGGGAACGAGGCGTGGTCGCATCCACACGCCGTCGCGGGCGATGGTGGCGGCGACGTTGGCCATCTGGATGGGCGTGGCGCGAACGCTTCCCTGGCCGATCCCGGCAAACCAGCTGGTGCTCTTGGCGAGGTATGCCGGCACCGGGCGGTCCGAGGGAACGCTCCCTTTTGCCTCGCCGACGCCGACGCCAGTCGGGCGACCCAAGCCGAATCGTATCATCCACTCCGAGATCTTCGCGATACCCATCCGGTCGCCGCAGGTTTCAAAGTAGATGTTGCACGACCGCTGGATCGCGTCGACGAAATCAAGGTTGCCGGTGGGGTGGGGGTCTTCCCAGGGGATGAACCGGTGGTCGGTCTGGTTCCGCGTCATCGTCCAGCACCGGCCGACGCTGTACTGCCTGCCGCCGATCACGAGGTAACCGTTGCAGGCGATGGGCTCACCCAACCCGACGAAACCGCCACTGATTGCGGCAACGCCCACCAGCGGTTTAATCGTGCTGCCCGGTTCGAGCATCGACATGGTCGCCCGGTTGATCAGCGGCAGGTTGATCTCGTCTTCGAGGAGCTTGGGCAGGTCGATGTCGATGGTGTTGGGGTCGAAGGTGGGGTAGCTGGCCAGGGCGCGGACCTCGCCGGTGGGCACGTCGATGACGACTGCCGCCCCGTGCATGGGGGAGACTTCGTAGACGCCCTTGGAGACCTCGAAACGGGCCTTGGCGAAGAGATTCTGGATCTTGGCTTGGAGGTCGATGTCGATGGTGGTCTGGACGTTGTTCCCGGTCACCGCTTCGATGGTTTCGACGACTTCCTGTTGTCCGGCGAGACGGACGAGCTTTCCGCGTCGGCCGCGGAGCTGGGGTTCGAAGAGCGCTTCAAGCCCGGCGCGACCGACCTGATCGAACGGCAGATACTGCCGCAGTTCGTCGGTTTCCTCGTCGTTCTGCAGGTCTTCGCGGGTGACCTTTGCAAGGTGGCCGAGCAGGTGCGCCCCGGCGGTACCAAAAGGGTAGCTGCGGGTGATCCCGGGGCGGAGTACCAGCCCCGGGAAACGCTCGAGGTTCTTCGTGAGATAGTTGTTCACCTCGCCGGGGATGTTCTTCAACACCGGGTGCGGAGCGATCTCCTCGCCGATCTCGACTTCAAACTGCTCGAGTCGTGGAACGTCGGCGCCCTCGCCCATCAGAAACCGCTTCAGCCAGGGCGGCTTCTCGCCGGACGTGTACCTGGCGACAGCCGCGACATACGACCGCGACCAGACCTCGCGTCGTCGTCGTTCGACCTTCTGGATGATGGACAATCGTGTTTCGGCGATGCGCTCGGGGGTGGAACCGGGGAGCCTTCCGAGCAGGTCCCACATCAGGGCGATGTCGGCGTTGACGCGCTCGACCTCGGCGTTGATCAGCGCGACGCGTTCGGCCCGGGGCTTGCCCTCGGTCTGACCGCGGAGACGCCGGCGGGCTTCGTTGCGGACAAAACCGTCGTCCGGCGGGTCGGAGATGACGCGGTAATCGACGCAGGCGTCGATGCAGGCCAGGTCCAGGGCGATGGGCCTGCCTTTGACGTCAATGATCGACCCGCGGACGGTTTCGGTGAGCTGCTGGCGCCTGAGCGACGCCTTGGCCCGCTGGTCCCACTCGCCGTGTTGAGTGATCTGAAGTTGGCCGGCGCGCAACGCGAGCACGGACAGGCACACCACCAGCGCCACGAGGAGGATTTTAAGTCGCTTTTCGAACATATCTCTGCGACCGAAGTCAAAGCTTAGTACGAACGAACACGCCTTTTGACCGGATTGAATCCGAACAGCGCTTTACCCCGCGAGAGTAGGCCCAGAACGATCGGGGCGATCGCGGCTGTGTAGATCGCCGAGCCCGCCAACGGCCAAGCCGCCACGTGCGTCATGCCCTCCGGCGGGCGGAGGTAGGAGTGCCCGAAGATCGTCGCCGCCACCAGGCACTGCGCCAACCCGCAGACGAAAAAGTGCGTCAGAGGGTGGTCCGGGTAGACCTGCCGGTTGGCCCGGACGATGAACAATCCCACCACCGAGTATGCGAAACCGTGCAGCCCCGGCGCGGTGGTCGAGGTGGCCAGGTCCTGCAGCAACCCGAGGATCAGTGCGGCCGACAGCGCCGCCTCGCGCGACGTATTGAGGCAGATGAACACCACCGCCAGCACCACGAAATTCACCCCCGCGCCGCCCACCCGCAACTGGTCCCCCACGCCGATCTGCGCTCCGAGCATTACATAGGCGAAGATGAAAAACACAAACCATCGCACGGGTGTGGATACCTCCGGAGTTTCTATTTGTTGACGATCATCACTTCGCGCAGCCGGCGGAAGTCCAGCGGCGGCTCGACGACGATCTCCGCCCACAAGGGGTTGAGCTTCGATTTTTCAACCGACTTGACCTTGCCGATCTTGTAACCCTGAAGAAGCTGCGGCCAGTCTTCGGTGTCGCTGAGGACGACCCAGTCCCCCGGGGCGACGCCGACCGCCAGCGCGTCGGCCATTGAGAGGCTCCCGATCCGCAGCCCGGTTTCGGTTCCGCCGCCGGTTCCGGATACGAGCGGCTTCTTCCCGCCGAGCATCTGGGGCACGACACCGCCGCGTTCGTTGGCGACGAACCGGACGAAGGAGCCCTGAACCTTGGCCCCGGCGTCGGTGGTCAGTCGCACGCGCGTCCCGCCGCGGACCGAGCTGGTCACGCGCCCCACCAGCCCCTGCGGAGAAACGACCGGCATGCCCTCCTTCACCGCAGCCGAGGTCGGCACGACCACCGCCAGAATCTGCTGCAACCCCCCCGTGCCCCCGTCCAGTCCGGCCACCGTCGCCGGCACGGACCGCTCGCGCACCAAACCCAGTTGCGCCCGGTCCTCGTTAAGTCTCTTGAGCTCCTCGAGCTGCGCCGACATCGACGCCAGGTCCAGCCGGAGCTGCGCGTTCTCGTTTTGCAGCGCCACCACCTCAACCGGAACGTTCCCGTCCAGCCGGCGCGCCTCGGGATTAATCTTGTCGCCCAGCCAAGACGACCCCGCGTGCACCGGGGTGGACACCGGGGCGAAAAGCAGCACCACCGGAGCCCGCACCTTCTCGGCAACGCTCACCGGCAGGAACACCGCACTCGCCGCGCACACGCCGACCGAGACAACGAAAATATGGTTGAACTTCAGACTGGCCATCGTGATTCCGCGGTTGCGAGGGGGTTGCTAAGCTGACACGAGTCCGGTGCGGCGGGCGACATGGGCGAAGCATGCAATGGATTGTGGCGGTCGCCGCAGTTCGCGCCGAGTCCTGATCCGGGGCGGCACACAGAGCGCTAGCGGTCGTCGGAGTCGCTTTCCATCGTATCCTTCCAGAGCTCGAGGTTTTCGAGATAAACCGCCGTCCCACGGGCAACGCAGGTCAACGGGTCGTCGGCCAGTCTGACCTCCAACCCGGTGGCGCTGGAGAGGACCTGCGTCATTCCGCGAAGCAGCGACGATCCGCCGGCCATGGTGATCCCGTTTTCGACGAGGTCGGCCGCCAGTTCCGGTTCGGCCATTTCGAGGGTGCGGGTGACGGCGTCGACGATGTTGCTCACGGGCTCGTGAAGGGCTTCGCGGACTTCCTCGCTGGTGACGGTGATCTTTCGCGGCAGGCCGGAGATGAGGTCGCGACCACGAACCTCCATTGTCGGCTCGTTGTCGCCCATCGACGCAGCCGATCCGATCTCGATCTTGATCCGCTCGGCCATCTGCTCGCCGATGGCCATATTGTACGTTTTTTTCATGTGGTTGACGATCGCGTCGTCGAAGTCGTCGCCGGCTGTGCGGACGGACTCGCAGACGGAGATGTCGCAGAGTGAGATGATGGCGATTTCAGATGTACCCCCGCCGATATCGACGATCATCGATGCGGTCGGTTCGGTGACGGGGAGGCCCGCTCCGATGGCGGCTGCCATGGGCTCTTCGACAAGGTAGACCTTGCGTGCCCCGGCCCGCTGGGCGGATTCGAAGACGGCGCGTTTTTCGACGGCCGTGATCCCCGAGGGGATCGCGATGACGACGCGCGGTCCGATAAAGTGCTTCCGCCCGTGCACCCGCCGGATGAAGTACGACAGCATGGCTTCGGTGACTTCAAAGTCGGAGATCACGCCGTCTTTGAGGGGGCGGATGGCGGTGATGCTACCGGGCGTCTTGCCAAGCATTTCCTTGGCGACGAGGCCGACGGCGTTGCCGTTCTGCAAAACTTTATTGGTGCCCTTTTTAACGGCAACCACGGAAGGCTCGTTGAGCACGATGCCCTCGCCCTTGACGCACACGAGCGTGTTGCACGTGCCAAGGTCGATGCCCATGTCGATGGAAAACAGACCCAGAAGCGAATCGAAGGTCACGCGTCAAACTCCTGTCTTCCGTTGCGCCTCAACCTCGCCGGGTCGGACGTTTTCGGGAGAACACTTTCAGTCGTCAGGCGGGTCGCTCCGGGACAAGAAGCATCCGGTCTCGGCGAGCGGTCCGCCGGGAGCCACCCCCGTCCGGGATACAATTCCCGTTCGAACAAGGACTCCCGCCGTGTTGGTTTCGGCGCGATCAGCTGTTTTGCTTGATGCGAACCGATGCCTCGGCGGAAAATACCCGGGGGGCCGATAAGTTCGGCGTCTTGCGTTAAGTTACAGGGGTTGGGGTAAAGCTGCAAACTTTGCCGCCTGCGCTGGTTATCGCAACTTTAACTTCTGTCAACGGTTTCCGTTGCCGCCGGTAGCACACTTCGATAATCTCTAGAAGTGCACCGCCCCAACTCAACCACCGATCGGCACAGCAACGTGCAAAAGAGAATCCCGCCGCCACCGCCCGACTTAGACCTAATTCCGCCTACTCAAGTGGTGGGATCAACACTCGCAACCGACGTTCTGGAGAAAAGACAAGATATTGCCGAAGCGACATTGCTCGCGTCGTTGCTCGACAAGGTTTACGAAATTGCTTTTTGCTGCGATCAATCGGGGCGGGTTGTGTATGGCAATTCACACTATCGAGCGTGGTCTGGTCGCGTCGGGGAAGGGCGGGTGTCGGAGGCGTGTGGGCAAGCCCGCGAGGTACTGGGGGGACGGGCGGCGGCGAAACTTCGTCTGGAGGGCGGGCTGTCGGGCGAGGTGTCGCGGGTGGACGGCGGCGGAATGGTGTGTGTGCTTTGTGAGGGCGTGGACCCCGCTGTACACGCCGAGTTGGTGGCGTCGGAGGCGCGGTATCGGGCGCTCGTGGGGACGGTGTCCCATGGGGTGTGGCGGATCGATCCGAAGGGAAATTTCATCGAGCCGTCGGTGGAGGTCTGCCGGCTGCTGGGGATCGATCCGGCGCGGGTGTCGGAGTTCGATTGGCGCGATTCGATCCACCCGGAGGATGTGCACCGCGTGGAGAAGGCGTGGCTGCGGTCGCTGGAGACGGGCGAGCCGCACGACAACCAGCAGCGGTTGAAGCTCAAGGATGGGACGTACAGGTGGCACCATGTGCGGGCCGTGGCCGTGCGGGACGCGGCGGGGAACATTGTTGAGTGGGTGGGGTCGCACCAGGACATTCATGCGAGGTGGATGGCGGAGGAGGAGCTTCGGCGTTCGGAGTCGCGTTACCGGGCATTGGCGGAGGCGACGAATGTGGCGGTGTGGGTGGCCGGGCCGGACGGGGCACTGACCTGTCCGCAGGTGGAGTTCGCGCGGATGACCGGTTTGTCGCCGGAGCAAACCATGGGGTGGGGATGGCTGGAGGCGATCCATCCGGACGACCGCGAGAGGACAAGGCGAGCGTCGGCAGCGTTGCGCGACGGGACGGCGGACGCGAACTGGGCGTACCACATTGAGCATCGCGTTCGGCAGGCGGACGGGGAATACCGGTGGATGAGCTGCAGGGCGGCGGCGGTGAGGGACGGCGCGGGCCAGTTGGTGGAGATTGTGGGTGCGACGCGGGACATCCACGACCGCAAGCAGGTTGATGAGCAGGTTCGGCGATCACTGACGATAATGGAGCTGATCGTCAGGTCCTCGCAAGCGTTCGTGTGCGTGGTGGGAGCCAATGGCGAGATTAACGAGCCGGCGGAGGGGTTCTGGCGGACGACGGGCTTGAGTTTCGAGCAGTACCGCGGAATGGGTTGGAAAGTGGCGTACCTGCCGGAAGAGCTGGAGCACATTGAGCGGATCTGGGCGGAGGCGACAGCCAAGCGCGAACCGTGTGAGTGGGAGCACCAGCTCCGCATGGCCGACGGAAAATACCGGTGGTTTCTTGAGCGCATGGTGCCCCTGCTTTCGGAAGACCAAGAGCTGGAGGGCTGGGGCGCGGTGCACATGGACATCCACGACTCGAAGATGGCTCAGCGGGCGATCGCGGTGAACGAGGAACGGTTCCGAAGCCTTGCCGAGGCGGTACCGCAGGCGATGTGGACGCAGCGCGTCGGCGGCGACCACGTGGAATACGCCAACCGGCAGTGGCAACGGTGGACCGGGTTCACCGTCGAGGAGTTCAATCGGCTGGGGGTGGGGGAATGGTGCCACCCAGACGAGCGTCAGTCGGTTTGTGCGCAGTGGACGAACCCTGTGGGCTGGGCGGGGGAGTTTTCACTTGAGTTCAGGCATCTCAGGAAAAACGCTTCCGGGGAGAGGGAGTATCGGCGGGCGCGTCTGGAGATCAGGCCGATCCACGACGGTCCGGGCCTGGCCGCGCGGTACGTGGGGACGCTGGCGGATGTGGAAGAGCAGCGGCTGATGGAGCAGATGCTGCGGGATCTGGCCGAGGGGGCGGACCAGCAGCGGCGTTGGCTGGAGATGGTGCTCGAGGCATTGCCCGTGCCGGCCGTGCTGTTCGATTCGCAGACGGGATCGCTGCTGTTCAGTACGCGCGAGGCGAGGCGGATGTTCATGCACGTGGCCGGTAGTGAGGATGTCGCGGAGGTGCGGCGGCGGGTCGGACTGTTCAACTCAGAGAGTGTTGCAATCCCCGGGGAAGACTGGCCCGCGCGTCGCGTGATGCGGGGGGAGAAGCTCGTCGGCGTGGAAATGACCGTGGTCGGCGAGCGGGGCCGGGTGTCGGTGCTCGTCGACGGTGAGCTGCTGCCGGCGGCGCACGGCCAGCCGCGGGTTGCGGTGGTGTGCATGCGCGACGTGACGCGCCTGAAGCAGATCGAAGCCGAGCTCCGTGCCGCGGTGGAGCTCAAGGACCGGTTCATGGCCGTGCTCAGTCACGAGCTTCGAACCCCGCTGACGCCCGTGCTGACGTCGGCGCAGCTCCTTGAAGCCGACCCTTCCGTGCCCGCTGAAGCCCGCGAGGCGATCTCGGTGATGCGCCGCAACGTCGAGCTGGAGATCCGCCTGATCGACGACCTGTTGGACCTGACGCGGATTTCTCGCGGCAAGCTGAGGATGGACCTCCGCCCCGTCGAGCTTATGAGCGTGCTGTCCAACGTACTGGAGATCTGCAGGCCGGACATACGGACCAAGGCGTTGAAGGTGAAGCTGGACGCGCCAGAGCGGCCGCTGATCGTTTCGGCCGACGCCGCCCGACTTCATCAGGTGTTCTGGAACCTTTTGAAGAATTCGGTCAAGTTCACGTCCGAGGGCGGGAACATCTCGGTGCACGTCGCCGAAGAGAAGGGCATGGCGGTGGTGCGGGTGGTGGACGACGGGATCGGCATTTCGCCGCATCTGCTCCCAAGGGTGTTCGGCGCATTCATGCAGGGCGACCACGACGCACGCCGCTACGGCGGGCTGGGGCTGGGGCTGGCCATCGCCAAGGCGCTGGTCGAACAGCACGGGGGCGAGCTCGAGGCGCGGTCGTCGGGGGTGGGGCGGGGGACGGAGTTCGTCGCGGTTCTCCCCATCGGCAAACCTGCACAGCCGGCGGGCGAGGACACGGGCGGCCCGGGGAAGTCGGCCGCAACTTCAATGAGGATCTTGCTCGTCGAGGACCACGTCGACACGGCACGGGTCATGCAGCGGCTGCTCAAGCGTTTCGGACACGAGCCGACGGTGGTGGGCACGGTGGCGGCGGCGCTGGCGGCGCTGCGGTCGCAGGCGTTCGACCTGCTGATCTCGGACATCGGTTTGCCGGACGGGTCCGGTTACGACCTCATGCGGCAGTCGACGGGGCATCGGCCTCCGGCGATTGCACTGTCGGGGTTCGGAATGGACGACGACCTGACGCGGTCGAAGCAGGCGGGTTTCGCCGTGCACCTGACCAAGCCAGTCGACGCGCGACTGCTGGAGCTTACGATCCTTCGAGTGGTCGGCCGGGAAACGGTGGCGGGCGGTGGGTCTACCGCAGTAGTTTGACAAGAAAATAGATGCCAACGGCGGCGGCTACGAAAGCAAGGATCACCCAAGCGGCCATGGTCGCCGCGGCGCGGGGGAGTTCACCGATGTGTGAGACCTTCACGCCTTTGTACACGATGCAGATGGCCGCCACGAGCGGGAAGAGCATCGCCCACCAGTAGTCCCAGACGGGCAGGGGCTGGATGAAGGGGCGTGTGTAGGGGAGTGCGGTTTGGGCGAGCAGTGCGAGGGTCATCAGGCGGCCCTCTTGGCGGTGGGCGGGGGGTCGAGTTTGGCGGCGTCGCGCGGGGGTTCCTGTGCGAAGGACCGGGCCGTCGCGTCGATGATGGCCAGCAGGTTCAGGGCACCGGCGATGGCGGTGTAGAGCATGGAGAGGTCGTAGAGGCGGGAGTGTGACATGATCCCGGCGGTGGCCGGGTTTGCGGCGGCGTGCTGGGAGGCGTATCCGGCGATGAAGGCGATGGGCCCGGCGAAGAACTGTCCGATGAACGCGGGCTGGGCGAGGAGGCGGGCGAGTAGGTTGGGCCCGTTGGACGGGGGAAACTCGACGATGCGTATGCCGCCGAAGAGCACGCCGGCTGTGAAAAGCAGGAGAATCGTCGTTCCGATGATTACGCCGCGCAACCGCTCGCCCCGGAGAAAGTGGGCCGCTCCGGGGAGGAGAAAACCGCCGACCATGACGACGGGCCATGCAGCTATGATGGGCTTGGAGGGCATCGGGCCGCGAGTGTACGGGGCGGGGGGGCGTTTGTCAGTGTTCGGGTGACGCGGGCGGGGAGGGTAGGACGCGAACGGCGGTGACCTGACTCATCAGGAATGCGATCTCTGCCTGGAATGGCACCTGCGGCGGCTGGGGGAGCACGTGCGACGAGGCGCGGAGCCCCATGAGCTTTCCCGGATCCTGCGGCCGCTCGACGACGAGCTCGTAGTACGAGTCGCCATGAATCGAGTAGGGGTTGATCCGGTGCACGAGCACCGTCCAGCTTCCGGTCATGGGGAGGGAGACGGACATCAGACGCCCTTGACGAGCTCGACGACGGAGTAATCGTCAAGGTTAAACGTGGTGATCTCGCCGTCTTTGAGCTTGAGTACGAGCCGGTCCAACCAGAGTTTTTCGTCGCGCGAATGGGCGTACCACGAACCCGTGGGCTTCTGCTTGTACTCGACCACCGTGCCGACGGTCTCACTCACCCAGGTGTAATTGCGCGCCGCAATCTGCTGCGTGACCTTGACGACGGAACCGACGGTGAATGCTGCGGGGATGGGCGTGGGGGTGGAGGCCATGGAAGGCCAAAGCATAGCGGTTTCGCGCGAAGGAGTCGAAAAGGAGTGCGGTGAGGGGTGCATACCATCGACCCCTATGGCAAACACTTCCACGCAAAAGTCATGGCAGGCGCGGATCTCCGAGGCGACGGACGCGCTGGCGGCGTCGTTTGTCGAGTCAATTTCGTACGACCGGCGGATGTACCGGCAGGACATCGCGGGGTCGTTGGCGCACGCGGCGATGTTGGAGAAAGTCGGGCTGCTCACCGGGGGCGAACGGGCGGAGATCGAGCGCGGGCTGAGGTCCATCGAGTCTGACATCGCGGCTGGAACGTTTGTGTTCGACGAGTCGCTGGAAGACATCCACATGGTCATCGAAGCCGCACTCATCGAGCGGATCGGCGACCCCGGGAGAAAGCTGCACACCGGGCGAAGTCGCAACGACCAGGTCGCGCTGGACCTGCTGCTTTGGCTGCGCGACGCGGCCGAGGAAACCAAGGGCAAAGTCGACGACCTCTGCCGCGCCATGGTCAGCCTCGCCAAACGCAGCACGGACGTCGTCATGCCCAGCTACACCCACGTGCAGCGGGCCCAGCCGATCTCTGCCGCAGCCGAGGCCCTGGCGTGGTGCTCCATGCTCCAGCGCGACGCGCGAAGGCTCGTGAGCGTCGGGGAAGCCATCAACCGCACCTGCCCGCTGGGCAGCGGGGCGGTGGGGGGATCGCTCCTTCCGCTGGACCCGTCGGTAACGGCCGGGCTGCTGGGGTTCGGCCAGGGGCCGGTGTCGTCCATCGACCACACCGCCTCGCGCGACGAAGCCTGCGGGTATCTTTACACGCTGGCGATGACGTCCATGCACCTCTCCCGCCTCGCCGAACAGTGGATCATGTACATGTCCACCGAGTTCGGATTCATCCGCATCGCCGACAAGTACACCACCGGCAGCTCGATGATGCCGCAAAAGCGCAACCCCGACATGCTCGAACTCATCCGTGGCCGCTGCGGGAACGTCTATGGCGATCTCATGGCGCTGCTGACAATCATGAAGGGCCTCCCGCTGGCGTACAACCGCGACCTGCAGGAGGACAAGCGCATCGTGTTCCGGGCGCATGACACGGTCAATGCGTGTTTGGTGATGGCGGCTGCGGTGGCGGCTTCGGCGAACTATGTTCCCGAGCGGATCGAACCGACCCTCGATCGCGGGTTTCTCGACGCCACCGCCCTCGCTGAATACCTCGTCACCACCGGCGTCCCGTTCCGCACCGCCCACCAAGCCGTCGGCAAGCTCGTCTCGGAGTGCGAAAAGAGCGGGCGGCACGCCCTCGCCCAACTCACCCTCGCCGAAATCCAAGCCGCCGCCCCCACCGCCCGCCCCGACGTCTTCGCCTCCCTCGGCGCCCGCAACGGCGTCAAAAAATACCCCTCCCCCGGAGCCGCCGGCGGCGAACCCCTCCAAGCCCAACTCGACATGTGGTCGAAGATGCTCGCGGTCTAGGTCGAGGTGAGTGACACTCAGAGCACAGAGACGCAGAGTCACAAAGAAATGCGATTAAACGAAAGGGAACACAGATGAATACGCTATGTAATTTGCATTTGTACTAATTACGCTTTTGAATTTTGTTCTCTCTGTGTTCATCTACGTTCTCTGTGGATGAGCCGCGTTTCTTCTGATCTCTGTGTCTCTGTTCCCCTGTGGTTTCCGTGTCGAACTCTTCCCCTCGGGCTCATTCCGTCAGCAGGAATTTCAGCAGGTCGGGTGCGCGTTTGGACCAGGCGGCTTCGTTGTGTTGGCCGCCTTCGATTTCGGTGTAGGTGGGCGCGAGTCCGCGTTGGGTGAGGGTGTCGCGGAGTTTTCGGGTTGTGGCGAGGTTGCGTTGGGCTTGGGTGCCGACGAGGTTGGAGGTGCCTTCGGCCGTGCCCATGTCGAGGTAGATGCGCGTGCCGGGGGGAAGGGGGAAGATGGCGGGGTTGGCGACGCGGGCGGTGAGGGATTCGTTGTCCCACCAGAGGGCGGGCGAGACGATGCCTGCAGCTGAAAACACCTCGGGGTACTCGCCGATGAGGTACAGCGAGATCAGCCCGCCGAGCGACGAGCCTGCCACCGTGGTGTGGGCGCGGTCGGGGAGGGTGCGGTAGGTGCGGTCGATAAACGGCTTGAGCTCGGAGACGAGGAACTTGCCATACTGCGCGCCCGCGCCGCCGGCGCGGGCGCCATCGCCCGCGGTCATGGCGGTGGGGGTGAGCTCGGCGATGCGGGCGGGAGTGTTGTCGATACCGACGATGATCGCGGGGCGGACGGACTTCGCCGCGATCAGGGTGGTGAGCGACTCGTCCAAACCCCACTCGACGCCGAAGCTGGAGGTGGCCGCGTCGAAGAGGTTCTGCCCGTCGTGGAAATAGATCACGGGGTAGCGGGTGTCGCCTGCGGCGTCGTACCCCGGCGGCAGCCAGACGCGGATCGACCGGCGGTTTGAGAGCGTAGCCGACCCGAATCCCTCGTGCAGGCGCAGCGTTCCCGTGACGGTCGACGGCCGCGAGGCGGGGCGTTCCCCGCCGTCGGCGAACTTGGCGACGGTAAGCTTTTGCGGGGCGAGGTCGGGGGTGACGGTGAGGGTGCGGTTGGGGATTTCGTCGCCGCTGGCGGTCTTTTCGACCGTGCCCCACGAGCCCCGCGTAAACTTGAACTCGAGTTCCGTGCCGGCTGGGAC
>Ga0105048_10014034_pt1 | contig 12501 bp, 14 predicted proteins | sample MAT05_FD_78382 | JGI IMG/M metagenome (GOLD analysis project Ga0105048, IMG submission 78382) | Freshwater microbial communities from Lake Fryxell liftoff mats and glacier meltwater in Antarctica - MAT-05 | ecosystem: Environmental > Aquatic > Freshwater > Ice > Liftoff microbial mat | place... | reverse complement strand
CCGAGCTCGGTCCGATGGACGAGGCCGCGGTGGAGGCCGCGATGCTGTCGGCATTCCGCGAAGAGCCGATGCCGGCGCCGGCGATGCCCGAAGCGGCCGGCTCCGTCTTCGACCTGTTCCAGAAGGTCGAATCGGTGGCGGCGAGCGTCGCGCCGTCGCGCGCCGTGAGCGCCCCGAGCGAATCGGACTTCCTGATGGATGACGAGCCGGCGAACTGGGACGACCCGATCTGAACGCATCCATCCGTGCGCGTCACCGCGTACTGAACGAACGCCCCCCGCATCGTGCATGCGGGAGGCGTTCTGTCTGCCAAAGCTGGTCCATCGAATCAGGCGGCGACGGTCTCGGTCTCTTCCACGTCGGCCGTGTCGGCCGTGTCGGCACCCGCGTCGGTACTGGTGTCATCACCCACCAGCGCATCGATCGCCGCTGATTCCGGCGTCTCTGCGTCTGCATCGACCACTGCGACTATCGGTGCGGCCGCGGCGGTTTCTTCTGTCACTGCGGCAGCCTTGGGCGGCTGCACGAAGCGCTCGCCGAGTTGCCGAAGGTCGTTCACATCTGCCGGCTTCAATTCCGGATAACGCTCAGCGAAGTAAGCCACCGTTTCGGTGAACCACTCGGTCTGGTGCTCCGGTGACGCCCCGATGACTTCACAGCGCATGATCTGCTGGAACAACTCGTCCCGCGCCTGCTCGAACGGTGTCGGCGGCGTCACAACACGACGCTGTCGATTCTTCTTGGTCAAATTCACCTCATTGGTTGCAGCTGTCATACTGGAAATCTAGTCAGATTCGTCACCATCTTCCAGCGAGACGGACGATTCGTGTGTCGACTGGACGCGCTCCATGATGAGCGCCGAGAGGGCCCCTGGCTGTTCCAGCGGAAGCAGGCGCCTCGCGCCGGGGAGGCGCAGGAGGGGGATTCCCGGCGTCGCAACCATGGGATCACCCTCCCCGGTGACGCGCATGGTGCCCAGTTCGCTGGCGGTGAGCGTGGGCGCATCCTCATCCTCGACGACCGCCCGGGCCAGATCCAGCAGGTGCCGTGCCCCCTGACTGCCGGTGTACGGCGCGGCGAATCGGGCGATCGTCCCGTCCGACATGGCGTCGGGCTCACCCACGGCGGCGCGAAGCACCGGTCCCAGCAGGTCCACCACGCCCAGCGGGCGGCTCGAGATTTCGAGGAGCGCGGTTCCCGCCTGTTCCCGGACCGCCTCGATTTCGGGCCCTGCGGTCTGGTCGCCAGGAGTGGGGGAGCAGATGACGAGCGCGGCGATCCGTTCGGGGCGGAATGCCGCCAGGCGGCGCAGCACGACGCCGCCGAGGTCGTGCCCCACCGCCACGACGCGGTCGATGCGCAGCAGTGCCAGGGCCCGGTCGATGTAGCGGGCCTGCGCCGAGACGGTGTAGGGACCGCCGACCGGACGGTCGGATTCGCCGAAGCCGAGCAGGTCGGCGACGATCACCTGACACCCCCGCGCCAGCAGCACCGGCGCGACGTGGCGCCAGAGCGGTGCCGAGGTGGTGAAACCGTGCAGCAGCAGGACCGCTGGTCCGCCATGCCCGTAGTGCATGACATGGATGGCGCCGGGGCCGACGGGCAGTCGGAGGACGTCGCCGTCGAGCGGGACGTGCGGCACGACCAGCCGGGAGGCTGGCAGGCGGCGCCGGACCGGGGGCACTGGGCAGATCGTCGGGGGGGAGATCACGGGCGGGCGCGGCACGAGAGCAATGTACAACGCGCGAAAAAGCACCGGATGAACTAGCGCGGCCGACTGTGATACACCTACCCTTGTGCATCGCAGCCGGTTCGGCTGCCGCCCCGCCGGCGTGGCGCTGGCAGGGCGCCGTCATTCGAGACGACATTCAGCAACACGGGCCGCCGCGTCGGCCCGGTCACCACAGAGGGCGACCCATCGTGAGTGCGAAGGTACGCAGCAAGCAGTCGGGCAACTCGGGTTTCATCATCGCGCTCGTCGCCATCGTCGCGGCCGGGGGTGGCTTCATCGTCTGGAAGACGCAGCAGCCGCCGCCCGCGATGGCACTCGTGCTGCCGACGATGGCCGACTCGGTGATCGCAAAGCAGGCGCGCGGCTACACGATCGGCTCACCCACCGCCACGGTGGAGATCATCGAGTTCGCCGACTACGAGTGCCCGGCCTGCGGCAACTACGCCACGATCACGGAACCCGACGTGCGGAAGAACCTCGTCGACGCCGGGATCGTGCGGTACACGTTCTATGATTTCCCGTTGCTCAACGCACACCAGAACACGGTCGTCGCCTCGATGGCGGCGTCGTGCGCGAGTGATCAGGACAAGTTCTGGCCGATGCATGACGCGCTCTTCACCAACCAGTTCGAGTGGAGCGGTGTGAGCACGAAGAATCCGCGCGGCGTCATCACCTCCTACGCCAGGCAGGTTGGCCTGGACCTGTCGACGTGGAATGCCTGCATGGATGCCAACGCACATGCGAAGCGCATCGAGGCCAACTATGCGCTCGGCCTCACGATGCAGGTGGGCAGCACGCCGACCTTCTTCGTGAATGGCAAGAAGCTGGACCGGCACGACTACGACAGCATCAAGCTGGCAGTCGATTCGGCGCGTGCGGCGATGCCGGCCGGCACGCCTGCCCCGGTGGCGCCGACGAACTGATCCCGCGCGACCGACGCACTGCATCGCGGGGCGTGCCATGTCGGCACGCCCCGCGTGTGTCTGCTCGGCTTCGACTGCGCCACGTGCCGGCGATCAGCGGCGGCGCGCGTTCCCGTCGGCCGCGATGCGCACGAGCGGCAGCACATCGTCGCCCACCATGTGCTCGCCCAGCGGTGCGGCGCGCTCCGGCACGACGTCGTCACCGAGCACCACCAGCGTGCGCGTTGCCACGGTGCTCGACATGGGCTCGGGGATGCCGAGCATACGGATGTACGTCTCGATCGCACGATCGAACGGCAGTTCACCGGCGAGCGTGTCGACGAAGAGCAGCGCGTTGCGCACATGCGTGTCGAGGACCGCTTCCTCGGCCCGTGCCTGCGCGAGGCGCAGGCGACGCTCGGCTGCGTCGCTGAGCTTCCGGGGGAACAGCGTGTCGGGAAAGAGACGGCCAAGGAGGCTCATGCCACGAAGGTTAAGCGGGGCGAGGGTGGCATGCCACCGAACTGCTCCGTCGGCACATCCTGCCGGCCTCGTGCCGCACGGGTCCCGTCACGACTCCCGTCACGACTCCCGTCACGACTCCCGTCAACACTCCCGTCATGACTCCTGCGCCTCGTACTGCTCCTTCAACCCCGCCACCACGCTCGGATCGGCCAGCGTGGTGGTGTCGCCCAGGGCGCGGCCTTCGGCGATGTCGCGGAGCAGGCGACGCATGATCTTCCCCGAGCGCGTCTTGGGCAGGTCGGCGCTGAAGAGGATGTCGTCGGGCTTGGCGATGGCACCGATCCGTTCGCCGACGAAGTCGCGCAGCTCGTCCCGCAGCGACGATGACTGGTGGAATCCTTCGCGCAGCGTGACGAACGCGGCGATGGCCTGTCCCTTCAGCTCATGGTCCTTGCCGACCACGGCCGCCTCGGCGACGGCCGGGTGGCCCACGAGCGCGCTCTCGACCTCCATCGTGCCGATGCGGTGGCCCGCCACGTTGAGCACGTCGTCGACGCGGCCGAGGATCCACCAGTATCCCTCCTCGTCGAGCTTGGCGCCGTCGCCGGCGAAGTAGAGATCGGGACGGCCGGGCCACTTGCTGAAGTAGGTCTCGATGTAGCGCTGCGGGTCGCCCCAGATCGTGCGGAGCATGCTGGGCCAGGGGCGGGTGATCGTCAGCAGACCACCACCGACCGGGATCGGCCGTGCATCCTTGTCGACCAGTGCGAGGCTGTAGCCGGGCAGCGGGTGCGTCGCGCTGCCGGGCTTCGTCACGGTCACGCCGGGCCGTGGCGAGATGACGATGGCGCCCGTCTCCGTCTGCCACCACGTATCGACGATGGGGCAGCGCTCCTTGCCGATGACGCGGTGGTACCACATCCACGCCTCGGGATTGATCGGCTCACCGACGGTGCCGAGCAGGCGCAGACGCGAGAGGTCGTGCTGGTTGGGGAACTGTTCGCCCCACTTCATGAAGGCGCGGATGGCCGTCGGCGCGGTGTAGAAGATCGTCACGCCGTGGCGTTCGCACATCTCCCACATGCGATGGCGATCGGGCCAGTCGGGCGCGCCTTCGTACAGCAGGCAGGTGGCACCGTTGGCGAGCGGCCCGTACACCACGTACGAGTGGCCGGTGACCCAGCCCACGTCGGCGGTGCACCAGAAGACATCGTCCTCCTTGAGATCGAACACCTGTCGCGACGTCGTCGTGACGGCCGTGAGATATCCACCGGTGCTGTGCACGATGCCCTTCGGCTTGCCCGTCGTGCCCGAGGTGTAGAGGATGAAGAGTGGATCCTCGGCGTCCATCACGGCCGGCTCGCAGAACAGCGGCGCCTTCTGCATGAGGCGGTGCCACCAGCTGTCACGGCCATCCTGCATCTGCGCGAAGGTCTCCTCGCTCATGGCGCCGGCGCGGCGCTGCACCACCACGCAGTGCTCGATGCTCGGCGTGTCGTGCATGGCGATGTCCGCGTTGCGCTTGAGCGGCACGATCTGGCCACGACGGAAGCCGCCGTCGGCGGTGACCAGCACGCGGCACTGCGAGTCGTTGATGCGATCGCGCAGCGACTCGGGGCTGAAGCCGCCGAAGACGACGCTGTGGATGGCGCCGATGCGGGCGCAGGCGAGCATCGCAATCGCCGCCTCCGGGATCATCGGCAGGTAGATCGCGACGCGATCGCCCTTGCGCACGCCGAGCGACTGCAGGACGTTGGCGAACTTGTTGACTTCCGTGTAGAGCTGCCAGTAGGTGAGCGTGCGCTGGTCGCCCGGCTCGCCTTCGAAGATGATCGCGGCGGTGTTGCGCCGTGCCGTGCGGACATGCCGGTCGAGGCAGTTGGCGGCGACGTTGAGCTGGCCGTCGGCGAACCAGGTCGCAAACGGCGCGTTCCACTCGAGTCCCTTGGTGAACGGCCGGATCCACTCGAGCGCCCGCGCCTGCTCCACCCAGTACGCCTCCGGATCGTCGGCCGCCTCGGCGGCGAGCGCCGCATCACCCGCGTTGGCGGCGTCCGTGAACGCCGCCGGCGGAGGGAAGCGTCGGTTCTCGGTCATGAGGGCGTCGATCTCGGACATGAGCGGCTCGGCAGGAATGGATGACAGGCGAAGCGGTGAGTCTGTCGACGCGCGCGAAGCGAGGCAACCGCGAGGCAACCGCGAGGCAACCGCGAGGCAACCGGACCCGCCGCCGGGCGTGGCGGCGTTAGCTTGGCGCGATGACTTCGCCCGACCCCAATCGACCACCCGGTGCGACCCCCGTCTGCGAGACGGTGGATCTCGTCCGCCGGTTCGGGCGTCGCCGCGCGGTGAACGGGGTGCAGCTGACCATTCGCGCCGGCGAGTGTCTCGCGCTGTTCGGACCGAATGGGGCGGGGAAGACGACGCTGCTTCGCCTGCTCGCCGGCCTGCTGCGCCCCACCAGCGGCGAGGTGCGGCTGCTGGGCCGCCCGTTGCGGGGCGGCGCCGTGGCGGATCGGGGGCGCGTGGGGCTCATCAGCCATCAGAGCATGCTGTACGACGTGCTCACGGTACGCGAGAACATCGTGTTCGCGGCGCGGTTGCATGGGTTGGCCGACGTGGATGGCGCGACTGACGCGACGCTGGCGCGCCTGGGCCTCGAGGGGCGCGCGCTGTCGCCGGTGCGCGCGCTGAGCCGGGGGTGGCAGCAGCGGGTGTCGATCGCGCGGGCCATCGTGCACGGGCCCTCGCTGGTGCTGCTGGACGAGCCGTACACGGGGCTCGATGTCGCCGGGGCGCGGGCGCTGACGGCGTTGCTGCTGGCGTTGCGCGAGGATGGTGCCGCGCTGGCCCTGGTGACGCACGCCGTGGACGAGGGGCTGGCGCTCGCCACCCACGCGGCGGTGATGCTCGACGGCACCATCCGCCGCATCGCGCCGACCGCCGACGTGGATGCACAGCTGTTTGCCGAGGAGTACCGGGCGATGGCGATGGAGTCGGTGGCATGAACCAGCCGCGGACGGCATCGACGCTGTCGGTGGCACTGCTGATCGCCCGCAAGGACCTCGCGATCGAGTACCGGACACGCAGCGCGTTCTTCGCCTCGCTGGTGTTCTCGCTGCTGGGCGTGAGCATCTTCTACATGGTGTGGGACCCCACCGCCGTGCGCCCGATCGACATCGCGCCCGGCGTCCTCTGGACGATCTTCGCCTTCGCCGGCCTGCTCGGCCTGCACCGGGCGTTTGGTCTGGAGTTGCAGACGCGCGCGATGGACGGTCTGCTGATGGCGCCCGTGGCGCGCGAGGCGATCTTTCTCGGCAAGGCGCTCTCGAACCTCGTCTACGTGACGTCGGTCCTGGCGATCACGATCCCGGCGGTGGTGCTGTTCTACAACCTGGAGTTCGGGAGCGGGCTCCTGATCCTTGGGGGGATCGGCGTCCTGGCGGCGATCGGCCTGGTGAGCGTCGGCACCCTGTTCAGCTCGATGACCGTCCATACCCGGTTCGCGGAGCTGCTGCTGCCGATGCTGGCGCTGCCGTTCTTCATCCCGGTGGTGGTGCCGGCGGCGCAGGCCTCGGCGAAGTTGCTGGTGGGGGGGGCGCTGTCGACGGTGCTGCCCTGGATTCAGCTGCTGGTGGCGTTCGACATCATGTTCGGGGTGGCCTGCGTGCTGGTCTTCCCGTTCACGATCGAGGACTGAGCGCCACCACCGCTGCGGCAGTCGGGGCGGTAACTTTCCGGACGTGCACGGTGTTCATTCCGCAGGCCGATTTCACGAGACTCCTTCCCGCGTTTCATGTCCGACTCCGCTGTGTCCTCACTTCCCTCGACGAGTGCCGGCCGGGCGAGCCGCGCCCCGGTGGCGGTGTTCGACTGGCTGATGGCCTTGGCCGTGGTGGCCATCGTCGCAGCGGCCGCGCGCGCCATCTGGTTCACGCCCCCCGAAGCGCTGCAGGGCGAAGCCCAGAAGATCTTCTACATCCACGTCCCGGCGGCCGTGGTCGGGTTGTACATGGCCTGTCCGCTGGTCGCCATCGGCGGAGCGATGTATCTGTGGCTGCGGGACGACCGGCTCGACCGGCTGGCGGAGAGTTCGTCGGAGATCGCGTTGCTGTTTCTCAGCATCGTGTTGCTGACTGGCCCGCTGTGGGGCAAGCCGATCTGGGGCACGTGGTGGACGTGGGACGCGCGCCTGACGAGCACCCTCTTCCTCTGGTTCGTGCTGGTGGGTTACAGCGTGCTGCGCGGCGCGATCGAGGACCGGGAGCAGCGGGCGCGCTACTCGGCCGTGGTCGGGATCATGGGGGCGCTGCTGGTGCCGTTCATTCACCTCAGCGTGGACATGTTCCGCACCATGCACCCGCAGCCGATCGTGCTCACGCCCGATGCGGTCACGCCGGGCAAGGCGCGGCTCTCGCCGGAGATGTCGGCCACGCTCAAGTACGCCTTCATCGCGTTCATCGCGCTGTTCGTGGCGCTGCTGCGCGGGCGGCTCAGGTTCGCAGCGTTGCGCGACCGGGTGGAGCACCTCGAGGCGGGAGACGCGTGATGCCTGACAACGCGAGTTACATGTTCATCGCCTACGGGGCGTTTGCGGTGGTGGTGGCGGGCTACGTGATCTCGCTCGTGACGCGCGTGCGGGCGATGGCCCGGCGCGGCGACATGATCGAACCTGCCCGTCGACCGTGATCCGCCGGGTGGCGTGAGGCGTGGCGTGGTGATGCGCGGCACACCCGACACCGTCCGGCCGCTCGCAGGTGCGACGGTCGTGGTGACCCGTGACGCCACGCGCGCCGACGCGCTGGTGGCGCCACTCGAAGCCCTGGGCGCCCGCGTGCTGACGTGGGCCGCGACGCGCCTCGAGCCACGCGATGTCGCCGGACTGGCGGCGGCGGTGCGCGCGCTCGATGGGTTCGACTGGGCCGTCTTCACCAGCGCGACGGCGGTCTCGCTGACTTTCGACGCGGCGGCGGCGGCGGGGCGCAGCGCCGCGCACTGGTCACGCGTGCAGGTGGCCTGCGTCGGCACGGCGACGGCGGCCGCGCTGCGGGACCGCGGCGTGGAGCCGGCGGTGGTGCCGGAGCGATTCACGGCGGAGGCGCTGCTGGCGTCGCTTGCGGCGCGCGGGGATGTGGCAGGCGCACGGGTGCTGCACCCGGTGGCGGCCGGGGCCCGGACCGACCTGGTGGATGGGTTGCGGGCGCTGGGGGCCGCGGTGCACCGGATCGATGCGTACGAAAGCGTGGCGAACGCGGCGGATGTGGCCGAACTGCGGATTGCGCTGCAAGATGGGTGTGTGGATGTCGTGACCCTCACTGCCGGCAGTGCCGTGGCGGCGTGGGTTGGTGCGATGGCACCGCTGCATGCAGGGGTGCCGGTGGCGTCGATCGGACCGGTCACGTCGCAGGCGGCGAGCGCCGCCGGACTGCGTGTCGTGGCTGAAGCCTCGCCATCCACGCTGGACGGGTTGGTGGCCGCCGTCGTGCGGGCCATCGGCGCACGGCACGACCAACATTTCCCGATACCACAGACATGAGCACTCCATCAGGTTCGCTGAAGATCGGCACACGCTCCTCCGCTCTGGCGCTGGCGCAGGCCCACCAGGTGCAGGCGGAGCTCCTGGCGGTCGGCGTGCCCAGTGAACTGGTGACCTACACGACCATCGGTGACCGTCGTCTGGACGTCGCGCTGACGGCCATCGGCAGCAAGGGATTGTTCACCGAGGAGCTCGAGCGCGACCTGCGCACCGGTGTCACGGATCTCTGCGTGCACTCGCTGAAGGATCTGCCGACCGAGGATCCCGATGGCCTGACGGTCGTCGCGCAGCTGCCGCGTGAGGATTCGCGGGATGCGCTGGTGGTGCGCGACGACGTGTACGGGTCGCTGCTGCACGAGTTGCCGGTGGGGGCGATCATCGGCACGTCCAGCCTGCGGCGGCGTGCGCAGCTGAAGGCGCTGCGCCCCGACTGCACGGTGGTGGATTTGCGCGGCAACGTGGGCACCCGTCTCGGGAAACTGGATGGCGGTCTGTGCCACGCGGCGATCCTTGCGGCGGCGGGGCTGAACCGGCTCGGGCTGTCGTCGCGCATCCGGAGCTTTCTGAACGCGCCGGAATGGCTGTCGGCGGCAGGGCAGGGGGCGATCGCGATCCAGGTGCGGGATGGTGACGAGGCGGTGGCGTCGATCGTGCGCCGGCTCAACCACCAGGCGACGATGGATGCGACCGGCTGCGAGCGGGCGTTTTTGGCCGCCCTCGACGGTGGCTGTCAGGTGCCGATCGGCGCGCTCATGACGACGGCGGACGATGGCGTGCGGACGCTCCACGGCCTGGTGGCAGGGCTGGATGGGACGCCGATGCTGCGCGCGAGTGCCGTGGTCGGTCATGACATCGTCGGCTCGGCGCGGGCGCTCGCGGCGACACTGCTCGATCAGGGCGCGGCGGGCATTCTGGCCGAGGCGCGTGCGGTGGGTGCGTCCGCCCGCGGCGATGCGAGCTGACGACACGGACGATCCGCCGGCGGTGCGTCGGCTTGACGTCGTGATCGTCGGGTGCGCAGCCGATGGAACGGGCACCCATCCGTCGTGCGCACGCCTCGCCCCAGGACTCTTCAGATAACGTCGTGCAGGTCGTGTTCAGCAGAGGACGTCGGGTGCCGTCGTCGCGAGCGGAGCGGATGATCACTCCTCGTGCGCTCGACGCCGCGGGGCACGACGCGTCTGCGGCTGGAGCGCACGAGCGCCGCGCGGAGCTCGTGCCGCGTGGTCTGATGCCGCTGCGCCAGACCCTGAGGGGGTAGGCCGCCCGATCCGGCAGCGTGCGACGGGCGACCCGAGCGGCAGGCGTGAACGAGAGCGTGTCCGGGTCGCGCGCGTGCGGACGTGCGCCGCGCGTCACTTCCCCCCGTGGCAGACGCGCCGGGCTCCGGGCCGCAGCGGACGTGCGTCCCCGTTTCGAGCACGCCGACGAGGCGCAGTTGGGGAAACGCGCCGGTCACATTCGAGGTCGCCGCAAGGATCCACGGAGCGCAGGTCGTTCAGCGAAGCGTATTGCGGCTGAGGGGTTGGCGCATGCGCATGTCGGAGCGTTCCGATAAAATCGTGCCATCCCTGAGCGTGCACAGGCAGGGACCGCACGCCGTCCGGTAATGCGAGGCAGCGAATGCCCCCCCTGTCTCCCGCGTCCGCCTGCATACGCGCTGCCTCACCTCAGTCCTCCACCGGGGTCGGCTTCGGTAAATGGATCATGCTCTTTCGAAAGTTCAGGACTGTGCCGGTCAAAACGTTCGACACGACGAACACGATCGGCAGCCCCGGCTCGACGTCGAGCACCACGTCTGCCGTGAATCCACGTTGCCGCAGGAACGCTGCGGCCGCGTTGGCGCTCACGACCGGATCATCCGACACCAGCCCGATACTCGCAGATGGAGTGCGGAGGCGTTGATTCGTCACGGAATCCGAGGTGTTGATGATCGTGCCATCCCAGAAGATGGAGCGCTGGACGGCGGCCGAATTGGCCTGAAACCGCTCGCGGAGACCGTGCTCACGCAGCAATGCGACCACCGCAGCCTTTGCCTCCGGTGATGGCGTCGTGAAGATCCGCGACCCACCGTCAGGGAACGGCAGTGGATTCCGTCCGAGCAGAAATGACGTCAGCCAGGCCGCCACGATCAGGAAGCCCACGGCGACGAATACGATGATCCATTTGGGGACGAACATTGCTTGCTCCGGTGAAGGGCAGATGTCGCGCAGGAATTTCGATCCATGGATCCGCTGTCCGCGGGCGCAGATCCCCTACTTCGGCAACATCGCCTCGAACCTCGCATTCCCGCGCCGCGGCGCCCAGAGCGGGTCGTACTGCAGGTACCACTTGGCATTCGGCGTCTCGCATGCCGGGCAGCGTGTACTCGGTGACCCGCACCGGGATCGGCGTGCGGTCGGCGCTCCGGCAATGTCTATTCCAGCGCAGCGCGCTGCGCTAGGCCCCATCTGCGTCGCGCGTCTCGACCGGCACCACCGCGTTGGCCTTCACGCGCCAGAGCAGCGCGGCCCCGGTGGGAACCGCCTGCTGCCTCAGATCGAAGCCGCCGGAGCCACGATCCGCCAGCCAGAGCAGGTCGGGCGTCAGCGTCGGCACCTCGCCGGCGGCGAGCGTCACCTCCCCCGTGGCAGACGCGCCGGGCTGCGCGCCGCAGCGGACGTGCGTCCCCGTTTCGTCCAGGCCGACGAGGCGCAGCGATCGCCTTCGCCCGCGATTTCTCGATGGCTTGCATCCCGCTGCGGCGGCGAAGAAGGTCAGCGACCGACGGCACCCGCCGTCGGTCGCTTCCCAATGTGGCTCTGGAGAACTGATGCAGCTGCTCGGAACGCGTCACGGTGTTGCGAGGATGGCGATTGCGGCGTTGGCGGTCAGCTTCGGCGGCTGCAGCGGAAGCGGGATCACTGATCCGCCGCCGGCGGACCCGGGCATCAGTGTCGGTGGGTTGACCTTCGTCGTGGTCGGGGCGAGTTACACAGGCAACACCGGCGTGCTTCCCGCGGCCGATCCGACCATTGCTGCTCCGGTCGTGACCCGCACCGGGTCGCTGGGCGAATTTGCGGTCTCGCAGCTTTCCGTCGGCGCCGCCGAGCCGGTCGAGGCCGTGCTGATACTCCCCGCCCGTTGGTCTGCCTACGCCCGAGTCGCGCTGCCGCGCAACGCCGCACAGCTCCGCATTTCGACGACGCGCGTCGCCACCTCGCACGACCAGACTCGAGCCGCTGCCACGCGAGCCGCGAAACGTCCGGCGACCCGACGGGATTGCGCTCATCGGGGCACATGCCGCGCGTCACCTGCACCGGTCGATCCCCACCCTCGCTCGACGCGACGAAGGCGCGGCGCAACCCTGTGGCGACCGTGTGCAAGCCGGTGAACCGGCTGTCCGGCGAGATCGACATCGAAAAGGCCGGCGCGCTGCCACGTGTGATCTGCCGTAGCGTTCCCCCGCCGAGCGGACGCCTGAAGATCTGCTGCACCACCAGCACGCTCCGAATCGAGGATCAGCCATCGTCCATCGGGCGAGTACGCGATGCTCTCGATCGTTTCCGTGTCACTCGTGACCAACTCAGTTGGGCGGCACTGCGATTTCGCGCAGGACGCGATCCCCGCCGAGCGACGCGGAGAGTTCCTCGCGGAGAATACCTGATCGCGACCGTGCAATCGTGTTTGCTGTCGTGCGCGAGACACACGGTGGCCATGCCACCGGCGCCGAGTTCACGCTCGATGCGGTAGCGGCCCGCGAAGGCGGCGGAGAGGCGATTCTCGGGAGATTCGTCTGCGCTGCGCCAACGCGGCGGGCGGCGGCACGGCGCGTGCGCGCAGCCACGCGGCAATTGCCGCTGCGTCGACGATGTCCGTGGCCACGT
>Ga0105048_10014033_pt1 | contig 12501 bp, 10 predicted proteins | sample MAT05_FD_78382 | JGI IMG/M metagenome (GOLD analysis project Ga0105048, IMG submission 78382) | Freshwater microbial communities from Lake Fryxell liftoff mats and glacier meltwater in Antarctica - MAT-05 | ecosystem: Environmental > Aquatic > Freshwater > Ice > Liftoff microbial mat | place... | reverse complement strand
AGAAATATGCTCGGTATTTTTAAGCATCACAATGATGGTGTCAATGGCATCCTGGCTCCATCCATAAGGGGCCTTCATAAAGTGACTACGAATTTCTTTTCCCTGTTTGCTATTGTTGCCAATAAAGCGAATGATTTCAATTGACACAGGATGATCTTTGGGTTCTTTATCCCAGCCAATTCTTTTCAATGCATCAGGGTCTCCGGATAATGCCTTTGTTAAAGCCTTATCCCAATCTTTGAAGTCACCTTTGCTTTTAAAATCAGTAAACTGTCTGTCGGCAATACTATTTAATGCGTCATCAATATTCTCTCTAATTGTGCCAATTTCAACCTTATTACCACCGGCCAAATAAACAATGGCTTCCATACAAATTTTATCAATCAGTTCTTCCATCGCAATTTTTGCAAGGCCCTTTCGGGTTTCCATACTTTTCATTGCTTGCTGTGCTTCGGGAGCAGTTGCAGAACTTCTTCTGCTATCTACAGTTAAACCTGCAGCCAGAAATTTGATAATTTCACTTCTTAAATCGGAGTCACGAAACTTCTTTACAAAAACATAGGCCAATGGGGCATCTGCACCTTCTGCACGAATTTCATTTATTACAGTAGATTCATTGTCGAACCAACCATCCCGAAGCCAGACATTTAGTTTGTTATCGGTATTGGGCCTTGCTTCTTTATCCCAAATATCAAAATCTCTTTTTTGTTTTGAAATACCCTGCAGTATGTTGATCGTTTTTGTTTTGTCGTTAAAGAAAGCACTAATCTTTTCTTTGCGGAGGCTTTGAATTTGGTCGTCGCCGGAGCCACCAATTTTTTGTGCATGAACCGTATATTCCTGTTCCCATTCTGCACCAACTTTGGTTTGCAACTTAAACTCATCGTTTACCGGCATCAGAACTTTTTCTGTTACCATTTTTTTAATGAGGTCCTTAATTTTGGTGCGGAATTTATCAGAAGATTCATTGAGGTTATCAATCAATAATTCAGCTATTGTATTTTCATCCGATTTTAACCGGCTGCCACTTGTGTCGTCTGGCAATCGATCAATTAAAAATACAACACTAAGTATTCTGCCTTCCAAAGCAACATCCCCGCCCTGTACTTTTCTTGCTTCAATTAAATTATTGGTTTCATTTAACAGCAACGCATTTTGAAGAAGCTGTGATTGCTTTTGTTCAAATATTAAATCTGCCGGAACAATACATCCTAAATCTTTATCGGCTACTTTTTTGATACTCTCATCTACAATTCTAAGTTGGCTTCTTAACTGGCCAGATGTGCCAGCCGTATCAATAGAAAGTAAAATCTTCTTCCAGAATTTTCGGGTAGAAGGCATGATAGGATAATCGGCCACCAGCGTTGCCTTATCGTTTGTAACAAATCCGAAATCAGTACCTGATAGATTACGGGAAATTTCACCTAAAGCTGCATCCAGCTTTTTATTGATTGCATTGATGGCAGATGGTTTCTTTTCCAGTACGGTTTTACGGGTTACTGTTTCTACGTCTGTATCCGACAAAGAAACCTTAACGGTAAATCTATCCTGCAATCTTTGCAGCAGGCTGGTTTCTGATAAAGCATTTTGACCTGTACCAACCAGTAAAAATTTACCATCAAAATTGCTGCAAATATCCTGCGCCAGGTTTTGAAGGTCGATGCTTTTATCACCATCAGAGCCAATGAATTGTTGCACCTCATCTAATACCACAATCGTTAACGGAATCTTATTCCCAAAAAACAGGGGAAGTATTTCAGTCTTGATGGTGTCAATCAATTGCTCCCGGTTAATGCTTTCAATTCTTTTAAAATTGGCCTTGAAGTTTTCTTTCACCTTCGCCTCATTTTCTGCAAACTCCGGTTTCAATTCTAATAAAGCTTTTGCAATAGCAGACGACACAAATAGGTTTTCGTACTCCTTTTTAAAATCTTTACCCTGGGCTTCAACCAACGATTTTAGGCCATCATAAATGCCTTCCTGCTTTGCCCAAAACACAAACTTAAAATGATGGTATTGCTGGGGTAAGCCTAATTCATTTAAAAACAATTGCAGGAATGAATATCGAATATCAGCGGAAGGAAAGTCTTTTAAAGTACCGGAAACAGAAAGCTTACCATTAATTTTTTGCTTTCTTTCCAACTCTATGAACAAATCATTTACATCCGGCGGTAATGGTTTGATTTTTCTTGCGGTATCTCCATTTGGAAATTGATAGTCTTCCCACAGGTAGCCTAACATTTTTACCAGGTGAGATTTACCACTACCAAAGAAACCACTTACCCAGGCTGCGGGTTGCTTTGGTTCGTCGATATGCTTTAAATAGGTGGATAAAATCCTATAAAGACCTCTTTGATATTCGCCTTCACATACGAAGGTTTTTAATTCATGGCGGATAATCTTCAATCCTTGAGCATCCTTAGCGGTATTGATTTCTACCACACCATCATTGATTAGGTTATTGTCATCCGGATCTAGTGTAAACAGTTCTTTATTTTTCATATAAGGTTTTGATTAGGCAGTAATTGGTCGGGCAAGGTAACTCCATCCATCCCGGGCATCTAATAAACGGTAATGGTTTTTGTCGTATTCGCCCGGAAAAAAAATCAGCATCCTTCCTTTAAAAGCATTTGCACATCCATTTAAAATATCGGACATGCGGTTGAATCCAAATAATGATGAAATATCCCTGATTGCAATGAGTGTATTATCATCTGTACTTTGTTTTTGCATTTCTGCAATTAAAAAATCAATTGCAAATTGTTTGAACTCGGCTTCCAGTTGATCAACCAACGTTTCGGGGTCATTAAAGTATTCTTCTTTATAATCATGGTTTGCCATCCAGGTAGGAAAGCATTTTTTAAGAGAAACCGTTATCCATCGTTTTCCTGCTTTTTGTGTTGCCATTTCAAAGTCACCCATTCGTAAATCCACTTTACGTTGTTCTGCAGGATCAAATACTAAAAACCAAACCCTTTCCTGGCCAGACAATGAACTGGACCAAGGCTCATTTACCACCACTTCATAAGACGATAATAACTGATCAATTTTAGATGCCATTGATACCAAGTTTAGTAAACAAGTTATTAAATGAAATTGCCGTAACATTACCGGCGTATTGATATTGCAGCAAATCTCGTTTAGCAGCTTCGATGGCCAATTCCCTTAATTGCGAATCACCTAAACAAAGAGCTTTTGACCACTTACTTGTTAATATAAAATCACCTCGTTCGCCATTGAAGTATGCCATTAAAAAGGCGAAGACAACGGTATGATATCCAATTTCAGGCTGTGTACGAATGTTATTAACTTTACCAGTTATAAAGCCGGCCTGTTTCCAGGAGCTTGCAATGTTTTGCGCCAATGACCTTCTTGTATTTTCAGAATATCTCTCCTTATAGTGTGATTCAATATTTTCTTCCAATTTTTCAATCGTCACTTTATCGCCGGGCTTGGTTGAAGCAACAACCGGATAGCTTTCTGCTAACAGAAAATCTTCGCCTATTGCATACAACAACGCTAATGCAGGTTTATCGTTTTCAGGAGCAATTCTCCAGAAATATTTAAATGCTTTAAAAGGATTATATTTCACATCAAAGCTATAAAGCTGTTTTAAATAGCCAGTCGTTTTATCCTGATTAGTTTTCGTTTTTTTATTGGCAATATTTTGATCTAAAGAGTCTAAATAAATGTCCTCCTGTATTGCGTGATCCATCACTTTGGATAGTTCGGCAAACATCATTGTTCTGCTGGTGTGTATTGTTTTATTACCGGCCACTTGTTACTTTTATTTACTGCTTTTTTATAAGTTATCTATTATTGGTATTTCCATTGTTTTGCAATCTCATATTCCTTTACATAATTTAATCCGTGCTGATCAACCATTTCGGGCATGGCCAGTGACCAGCTTACATAGTACCACGCTGAATTTTTAACCCGGCAAATTGTTTGGTGGAGATTGCTCTATATACATTGGGAATAACACCACTAAGAAATCGTCTATTTTATGGGTAATCTTCATTATTTACTGATCGGATCGGTTTTTATTATGGGCAAATGTAGTGGAATGCAAATTCAATATACATAATCAAACAACGACCGCATAAAATTTAAAGGCATTTTGTTTAAAACAACACGCAATTGTTGCTTTTTGAGGCTATTTTGTTGGATATTAGATAGATATAACAGTTTTTATTAAATGGTAGCGTACAACACCCATCCTGCCTAACGCCGGTCATTTCCCTCTACCAGGATATAATTGAACATTTCCCGCAGGCGGCTTTTTACAGCATAATCGTACCGGCTTTCTATTTCAGACGGGGTAAGATTGGTGGTGAGGTGCAGGCTTCTGAATGGAACCTGGTGCTTGCTTAAATACCGGGTTTGAATGATCTTGCTAATGACATCGGATTTGTTGCCAAAATCAAAGACGATGCTTTCCCTGCCAAGGTCGTCGAAGGCCCAGCCGATGGATTTTTGATAAAAGAAATTGGGCGTATTCCCCCACCCGGGAACCATGCCAAGGTAGGTTTGAAAATTTTCTACACCGCGTTGCTGGCAGGCTGCTTCAATCTCGTACACAGAGATTAAATGGAAGCATTGCCGTTTGTTTTTACTGAAGACCCGGAGCAATTCTGTTTTACCTACTCCAACGGGGCCGGTTAGCAGTATCCCCTTTGAAAGCTGGTAACCGCTTTGCTCAAAAGCCGGATCATTTGAGAAATACTGGCAGAGCAGATTAAATACATTTTCACTTTGATGATCGACCTGGAAATGTGGGTTGTTTTGTAACACGTATTCTTTTAGCTCCCCGGTTGTAAAGGGTTTAAGGCAATCCAGTAATAACTGTGCCTTTTGTTGCTTCTCTTTGCGGTCTTTTTCTTCATAATATTTTACACATCGGGCATCGTAGATTGCATAATTGAGTTCTTCGTCCGTGAGCGTGATTTCATCAAAGTCCGGAGGCATAGTCCATATCCGTTTTTCGGGGTTGGGCAATAGTTTTCCTATTGGCCGGGGTTGATTTTGGTGCATGGTCTGTTTCGTTTATCAGTTTAAAATTGGGCATCCAGTATAGAAAATGCTTCCTGGCTTTATCAAAATCGGCGTAGCTGCAGCCATGGTTTTGAATCATCCATTGCTCTACTGCCGTAGAAAATTTTCCGGCAGGTAACCCTTTTTGTTTGTAATTCATTTGCAGGCCAGCGTCCTGCTGAAACAGGTTTTGCAGGTAGTAACATTTTTTTACTTCTCCTGAAATAACTACAAATAACGCTTCCTCTAAATGCTTACCCTGCTGATTTGTGTCGACAGAAGGAACTGGGGAAGTAATATTTTTTTCCTTCTTTAGTTCTTCCGGTGGAGGCCGGAGTTCCATAATTTTATAAGTAATATTCACATCGCCCTTCCCTTTGGAAAAAAAATCTATTAAACCAGCCTGTTTAAGCACATTGCGGTGTCTTTCCAAAGTGGGCTTACTGATCATTAAATCTGCACAAATCAAATTATTCTGACGCCGGAATAAAACATCCCTCCCGGTTGCATTCCAAACACTGCAAAGGTAAAAGTAGGTAAGGCCGGCGCAGCTGAGGGCCCTTCTATCGCCATGTTCATAAGCCGTCCAAAACTGGTTGAACGCATCGATTAATGTGAAGGTGTTTGGTTGCATTGGTGGTTTGAATAAGTGAATTTTTTGAAAATGAGAAGACCTCACCCCCCAGCCCCTCTCCAAAGGAAGAGGGGAGTTTGACTCTGAAGCTTCAAGGCTCCTTTCTTGTCTGGTTAGACGTGCCATTTTCACTGCCTTATGCTTGGAATCGGACATTTCATTTTGTGGTTCTTTGTATCAAAACCACCCGTTGCTTCACACTACCGGTTAGGATGGAACGAAAAACTCCAAATGCAGCAGCCCTGTTTCTTCGGCAGCAGGTTTGTCGCGGAAAAATTTTCCGGCGGGCAATCCTTTTGTTTGAAGCTCCTTTGCATGGCGGCCCGCCATCCTGCTGAAAAAAAAATTTGCAGGTAGTAACATTTTTTTACTTCTTTCTAAATATCTACAAATAACTCTTACTCTATACTCTTACTCTGTTTATATGCATTCAGCAGAAGTAACGTGGGAAGTAACGTGGGAAGTAATATTTTTTTACTTCTTTACTTCTTCCGGGGGGCCGGGTTGGCATCTTTTTATACCCGATATTGGCATTCGCATTCCTTTTTTGAAAAAAAATCTAATCATTCCAGGATGTTTAAGCACATTGCTGTGCCTTTCCAAAGCCGGATTACTGCACATCGTTTCAGCATATACCAATTTGTTTTGGCGGCGGAATGAAATAGACCACCCGGTTGCATTCCGAACGATGCCTTAATTTAAGCACGTAAGGCCAGCGCAACTGAGGGCCCGTCCATATCCATCCCCACAGACCGTCCAAAACTGGTTGTAAGTATTGATTCATGTGAAAGTATTTGCCTCCATGCTGGTTTGAATAAAAAAATATTTTTTTTAAAGAAAAAAGAAGCATTAAAGCTATTGATCGTTGGCCAATTTTGTTATTGCCATTGAGAGGGTTTTATTCTTTTCGAAAATTTGTGATGTTGTGTTTATTACTGCGTTGCCTTCGCACTGAACGGGTGCCCTTGTCTGTTGCGATGTATCCTTTGCCAATGAGTTCGGACTGTGTTGTGCCACTACCGGCTGGGGTGGAACGAAGAGATCCAATTGCTTTAATCCCTTTTCTTCAGCACTGGTGTCGAGCCGGATGATGCTTAGTTTTGCATCCTGGTATTTTTTAATACCGGAGTGATAAAAGACATACCGGTAGTCGTGCAATTCCTTGATGCACTTGCGATACCTGGTAACGGACCCAATTTTACTGAGCTGCATCAGCTCGTCCCTGTCGATACGAAATGGGTTCTGAAAGCGGTTGTAGTTCCAATACTGGAAGATGGCCATGTAGAGGCTTACGTGGGTTGCAGTGAGCCTGTCATCCCGCCTGACCTGATGATAAAATGCGTGGAGGTGCCGGATATAGTTCATGCTATGTGCCCTCCTATTATTGGCGCTGCTCCATTCCCGGTAGAAACCGGGATGGAGGATTGCGCCTTAGCTTTTAATGGATAAATGGCTGGTAACCACCAGGGATTGAACCGGGATATGCACCGGTGGCTTTTTAAAGGATTGGATTTATTTTTCCGGCTTTTCTCCTTTCGGGAGGAGGTGGATTTTTTAACGGACAGATCTTGTTTGCCTTTTTGGGTATGACTGCGGCCACGGTATGGATTTACCCCGGCTGCACTTTTGTGGTGATGGTGCGTTTGCATGTTTTTGCTGGATGTTTTTAAGCTTTTGCGGAATGAAGGTTTTCCTGGAAAGTTTTTTGGATGTGCTCGTAATCGTAGTAAATGATACCACCGATTTTGGTGTACTGCAGGGTGCCATTGATGCGAAGTGTTTGCAATGTACCCGCCGAAACTTTCAGGAGCTTTTTTACTTCGTCGGATTTCAGCCATTTTTTAGGTGGCTGGGCGGCATTTTTTAAGAGTGCTTTGAGTTCATCAAATAACTCGGTTTTAAAATGCTGCAGGTCTTCGTTTGTGAGGATGTTGACTGCCATAAAATTTGTTTTTTTTCGTGTTCACAAATAAAAGGAAAAAAATGTATCAAAAGGGGCAACAGGGGCAACGTTGCCCCCCTGAAACCCTTTACTGTAAAGGGTTACAATTTTTAAAATAGTTTTTCAGCATGATCGTTTTTTACGTTTTGTTGAAATTTACCTGATTTTGAAGGGTGGCTTTTTGGGGTGTTGGCGGTAAAAAAAGACGGTTTGGGCCGTAGATTTTAAGGAACTAAAGAGCGTTTTCAGTGACCCTTTTTAGTAGTTGTGTAAGTAGTTGATCATATCCATCAACTGTTCCTTTAGCTTTCTTTTTGTGGGTTCATCGGTGTCATAGTACCTGATGCGGAAGTTGGTGGCTGAAATGGCTTCAGCTTTACCGGTGCTGATATTTTCTGCAATAAAGGCCAGGAGGGCTGTTATATTGGGGGTTTCAATTGCCCCGGTATCTACCAGCAACCTTGTAAATAAGGCCAGCTGCTTAACTGATAGCGTTGTTTTTACAGAAAAGTTTGGCCCGGTTACCTTTTCATTATTAGCCGGCACAATGGATGTGCGCTCTTGTTTCCTATCGATAAAAGCCATTTCATCTGCGATCCATCCAATTAACTGTTCTTTAGCCGATGGATCCTTAATTTTATAACCAATGCCGGAATTTACCTGAACCTGGCTGATTGTTTTTAGCCACCAGGCCAATTTTTCTGACTGCCCCGTAACTGACTCAACTTCGTTTACAGCGCTTGCAATATGACTGATATAGTAATTAATAAAAGAATGATTATTATAGTTGAGGTAAAGCAGCAGGTCCATTATCATAGCCTGGGTTACCGATTTTTGATGGGCTGACAAGACTGCGGCTAATTCCTCCTGCAAGGTTTTGAGATACTGTACTTGCCTGTAAGTGTACTGCTTTTCAATACCTGCCTTTATAAATTTCTGAAAAGGGTCCGATACCAGTTCGAGTAATGCATTGTTGATGTGTATATTTTTATACTGCTTTTGAACGGCTTTGAGGGGGATGCTGAATTTTGATTGTAACAGTATTTTATGACTCTCCGGAATTTTTTCATCTACATTGAAATACCTGTTGAATTTTTTTTCAAGGAATGTGAGCAGTTCCTCGAGACATTTTATTGCATCCCGGTAAACAGTAACTACTGTTAATTCCGATGGTGGCTGGGGCGGTTGACTTGCTTCGACGATACGAATGAACTGAAAGATATCATCTGCCAGGTTTATGATGGCTGACTGGTAACGTTGAATGAAAGACTCAACCAATTTTTCCTTTTTTAGGGTAAAAACTTCTTCTATTAAAGCCATCCGCACTTGGTGTTTTTCCTGTGTGATTTTGATCATGTACGCTGCCAGTATTTCACGGGCAAGCTGCCCGGCGCCTACCTGATCAGGGTGTAGTTCTACATTGATGATTGTTTCTATATTTTCAAGGGCATATCGCATTCAGCGTATATTGACATTTGTTAGCTTCAGATATTCTAAACCAGTTGTGTGGCAATCGTTAAATTGCCGACGGCCTTAACCAAACCCTGCTACTGGATCCACTTCTGCAGCTTTGACAACGAAGCTGGTTACTTGCAATATGCCTTCTCCAATAACACTCAGGTATTGCAGGCATATTTCATATAGTGTAAAACAAATATTACTCAGATTTGACTATGCAAGCAAAGAGTACACTCCCTGTAATATTCAGGAACGTATTTGGTGAAAATGATCGGGGGCGATTTTTAGTAGGATATTTTACTTTTTTGTATATCTATGGCGACACTATAAAAGTGGCAGTATGCAAGCTATTAACACCGACGTTCATAACTTAAAAATTGCTGGCAATCTTTTTGCCATTTTTGCAACGAATTTAACTGCCTCTATTGCTCTTTGGAATTATATCTGAAACTATTCGGATCGAACATTTTGTTGGCTATAGCATAAAGGACAATACCAATTGCGTTTCGGGCTTTGATCTTCTTTAAAATCACTTCGCGATACCCTTCAATTGTTCTCGGACTGCGATGCAGTACTTTTGACATATCTCCCGTTGAATATTGCCTACAGATTAAATTGATTACCTGTAATTCGATGGGTGAAAATTCAATTTGATCTTGTAGCATTTTAGAAAAACGCCGGGTTGCAATGATTTCCAGCATCATGGGGCTTATATCGGTGCAGAAAAAGTGTTCGTCCTTAGATACCGCTATAATGGCTTCCATTATTTCATGGCCTGGTCCACTTTTAAGCAGGTAACCCTTTGCACCTGCTTCCAACATTTGAGCAATGTACCATTCCCTTGTATTGAGGGAAAAAGCAATGATATTGATGTCCGGATGTTTTTGTGTAATGATGGCCGTTGCTTCAACCCCACGCATCAGCGGCATTTCAATATCCATGATGATAACATCTGGGTGATATAGCTCTGTAAGTGCGACTGCTTCTAAACCATTGGATGCTTCTGCAACTATTTTTATATTGCTGTTTTTACTGACAATACCGGCCACGCCTTTCCTCAATGCTTCATGATCATCGGCTATCAGCAGGGTTATTATTTTCTCACTGGTTTGCATAAGGTGTTTGTATTGTATACCTGGTTTTAGGGTTTAGCGGATGGGTATCTTTGTCTCTTATAATTAAAACGGAACCTGCTGCAAATTTATTATTAGGTTTTTGCAAACCCGCCAGTAAAAAAAGTTTGGAGTTGCTGACATTCGGGCAGAGGTACCCCCTTGTCTGCTTATTGGCATATTTGTCATTGTTGTCGCAGATTAACCGCCATTGATGCGATCTGCTGCTACCATCGTGGCAAAGTACATTCAAACTTTATCTATTTCCAAAGCAGATGCTGTAGACAGCGTAATCCACAGTCAATGATTCCTTTGCAGACCGTGATGATGATCCTTATAAAAGCAAGCTGAAATTTTTTTTTGTAAAAAAATAAAAGCGTGCAGCTACTGATGCTGCACGCTTTTCGTAAGTGAAATCTTTGTTGTTGGTTTGCCGGGAGTTTGAGATTCATATACAAGTGGTTTACGGGTTTGAGAAAAGGAGTAATTGCAAATTGAACAAAATATTTGAATTGTGCAACCGTAGAACTACGGGAAATACGGATATTTTTACTACGCGAATTAAATTAAAAGCAGCTTTTAATCCGGGGTGGATTGCCCAGGAATTTATGTACCTTATTTATTACCAAATTATATTAAATATGATGGGGTGCAACGAACATTATGGAAAATATTGGGCTTATCGGCTGCAATCCTGTTAGGGCTTACTTGGTGGCTGCAATATCCTTTATTGGGGTTAATTTGGGAGTGAATTTTTCACGTAGTGCACTCATATCGTTGCTGACTTTTTTATCTAATATTCGAGCATAATGTTGAGTCGTTTGGATTTTTTTATGCCCCAGCATTTTACTCACACTTTCAATAGGTACACCATTTGTTAATGTTACCGTTGTGGCAAAAGTGTGCCTGGCAACATGGTAGGTAAGATTTTTATTGATTCCGCATAAGTCCGCGATTTCTTTTAGATAACCATTCATCTTCTGATTGCTTATCATTGGCAATAATTTCCCTTTACTTATTGCGACAGGATTGTCTTTGTATTTTGCAATAATATGAAGAGCAGCAGGAAGCAGGGGGATATGAGAAGGCACATTCGACTTTTGCCTGCCGGTGAATATCCATTTTTCGCCATCAATACCAACTGCTACATGACCGGGAGTTAACCCACATACATCTACAAAAGCAAGACCGGTATAACAACTAAAAATAAACAGATCTCTTACGTTGCTAAGTCTTTCTATTTTAAATTCCTTAGATTCAATAACCGCCAATTCATAATCCAACAGGAATGTTGGATCGGTCTCAATTGTTTTAATCTGGAATTCAGCAAATGGATCATCCTTAATCCATTTTTTCTTCAGACAATCTGTCACTATTTTTTTTGTATTCTTTATATATTTAGCAGTTGTATTGTGGCCAATACCCAGCTGGGTTTTAAGGTAAAATTCAAAATCGCTTAAAAACTCATAGGTAAGATTGGCAAGATTAATATCTGAGATTTTATACTTCCATTTCAGAAAGCTTTCGAGATGATGTAAAGTAGTGTTGTATTTGGTCAGCGTGGGCTTGGAATAGTCTTTGCCAATGAGTTTTTCAATATTGGTATTATGCGCTTTAAAAATCTCCAATAATAATCGGGGCCTCTCCCCTTTTCCATTAAAGGCATTTCGCAGAGTTTCTGCAGTAATATTGGCACCGCTATTTAAGAGATATCTGTGGCATTCATAAAGATTGCTTTTTAAAGTATCAAGGTAAGTATTAAATGTTCTTGCATCTTCCTTATTTCCTTTCATTTTACCTGATTTCCACTTTTCAGGTAATACTTCTAGTGCAACTGCAGTTTCACTTCTTTTATTATCAATTGTTATACGCAAGTATAGTTTTACCGGGCCCTCTTTATAATCTTTTGGCTTTTTTGGGTAAAAAAGAAAGTCGAAGGTTCGAGACATGTGTGGTGAGTTTAAAATGGTTACCTAAATATACAAATTAACCCATCTTAATGCAAATTTAATTTACGGATAAAACATAATACAGTAAAGGATTTCAGTAAAATCAGGTGAGTAAATTAAAGGTAGTTTTTGACTCACCGAATCACTCACTTTAATATCGAAATAATTATACAATTTGGTGATTACTCACCCAATAAAAAACCCGCAAACCTAATGTTTGCGGGCATTTGATGAGATTTGAATTTCTCGAAGCGGACCGGACGGGACTCGAACCCGCGACCTCCGCCGTGACAGGGCGGCATTCTAACCAACTGAACTACCGATCCGTTTCCCAATTTGATGCTTAAAATAGCCTTTGATATTTCCCTGCTT
>Ga0105048_10014030_pt1 | contig 12501 bp, 11 predicted proteins | sample MAT05_FD_78382 | JGI IMG/M metagenome (GOLD analysis project Ga0105048, IMG submission 78382) | Freshwater microbial communities from Lake Fryxell liftoff mats and glacier meltwater in Antarctica - MAT-05 | ecosystem: Environmental > Aquatic > Freshwater > Ice > Liftoff microbial mat | place... | reverse complement strand
GGATGCAAACGAGTTGAGCGCGGGCGGTCTGCGACGATCCGCCGCGCGAACCTGCGAAAGACGGCAGTCTCTTCTCGACAGGGTGCCGTCTTGTCGCAATTGATACGCGCACCTCGTTGACGCCCCTCCGGCGACCGCGTACCGTCAGCCCCCACGGACGGAACTCCCTGGGAGGCGCGAATGGTTGGCACGGCGCTGCGACGCACGACACTGGCCCTGCTCGTGGCCCTGAGTATGACGGTCGGGCATCCGGCACTCGGGCATGCGAAAGAGTACGAGGTTGATGGCATCGTAGACTGCGGCCTGAGGAGTGGGCAGCGGTGCGACATTGACGACGTACTCGTCTTGCGGACCGAGGATGTCTCGGGCACCCTGGAGCGCATCGAAATCAACGTCAAATGGATCCGCAAGAGCTTGCCGAAGCTCGAACAGGACGATCACGTGATGCTGCTGGTGGAAGACATGCCCCGAGGTGGCCTGCGTGCCCTCAGCGTCGCCGAGATTCACAACGTCGAAGGCACCATCAATCCGGGGTTGTCCACGGCGGGCCGCAAGGTGTCAGAGCAGCCCAGGCGCGAGAAAGACGGCCACGACGATGACCACGACAATACCGGTTACGGTGGCCAGACGCCGCCCGGTATCCCGATCTTCCTGGGTTCGTGTGACAACAAGGTCAGCGGCGGGTCGGACTGCGCCATCGTCGGCTTCGACCTCATTGGCGCGCAGATCGGCGGCACGCCCACCTTCAGCACCCGGACGAAGGTGACGACGGGTTCGCCCAGCGTCCTTGAGACGTTCTCATGCACGCCAACCGCCGGCGACCTGTCCACGAGTTGCGTGTTCATCTCCAGCGGCCGGCTGTACCAGAACAGCCCTGGACAGATCTCGTACCCGCTGGCCGGCGGCGGCACCGGCGTTTCCGTCGAACTGTTCTTCAACTGCGGCGAGGCCGACGGCGTGGTCTGCCCGAACGTGATCCCCTGACCCGAGGAGCCAGGAGCACTATTCGCGAAAGGCGTCCCTGAATGTTGTGTGCCGTGTGCGTTTGAGAGCCAGGTAAAGCCGCCCAGCGTCGGCCCGTTAGGCGGGCAGCCGGGGCCGCACTAGCGTCGCGAACGCCTCTACCTGCGCCGTGAAATCCTCGAAGTCGCGGCCGACGAACTCCAGCGACAGGTGTTCCACGCCGATCTCACGTAGCTCCGTGATCTGCTCCACCAGCGCGTCTGGGCTACCGATGAGCATGTGCCCGGCGTGGGCGGGCTTCGGGTAAGGGCGGTCGTCCAACTCTACGCGCACGTCGATGCGGAGCGTCAGGGCGGGCGGCGCGGCGCGCTGGAACCGCTCGCACAGCCGCATGATGGCCGCCTTGCCCTCACGCAGTTGGTCCGGCGTGCGGTTGATCGGGTGCCAGGCGTCGCCGTGCTCCACCGTGCGGCGCAGGGCGGCCGGGCTGCTGCCGCCGACCCAGATGGGTGGTCCGGCCGGTTGGGCCGGACGCGGCAGGAAGACCACGTCGTCGAACTGGGTGTAGCGGCCGTCGAAGGTCGGGTGGTCGTTCGTCCACAGCTCTTTCATGATGCGGATGTACTCATCGGTCATCGGGCCGCGCTCCTCGAAGGGCAGCCTTAGGATGGCCGATTCGGCGGCGTTCCAGCCGGCCCCAACGCCCAGGATGATGCGCCCATCGCTCAGGTCGTCCAGTGACGCAACCATCTTGGCCGTCAGGACGCCGTGGCGGTACGGCAGCACCAGCACGCTGACGCCAATCTGGGTGCGCTCGGTGAGGCCGGCTGCCAGCGCCATCACGATCAGCGGGTCGTAGAGCAGGCCAAACTGCTCGGCGTTCGCGGTCGGCGCAATGATGTGGTCGATGGTCCAGAGGGAGTCGTACTCCAGCCGCTCTGCTTGCAGGATGCTGGCGCGGATCGTCTCGCGGCTCGCCATGCGCCGAACGCTCGGAATCCAGATGCCGACCTTCATCGGTCCGCCTCCTTTGACACGGGGGCACGTCTCGGTGCAGTCCCGCCCGTCAGCCTGACGATACCCCACCCGTCCGACCGGCCACGATATCCCAGCCGGCCCGCTTGTGTCTGGCGCTGACATGCAGAAGCGGCAGGCCATTCCCCAACCGAATGGGGCGGGCCTGCCGCTCGCGGTCTGCGCCGGCGCGAGTGGCCGCTAGACGGACAGCAGCCGGTCAAAGAACGAGCGATACCGCCGGAGCGCCTGCCGCAAGTCCTCCGTCGAGATATCGTCGCCACGGCTCCACTGCTCTTCAAGCCGGGCGCGCTCCTCGGCGAACACCTTCGCCAGCCGCTGCATCATCTCCGCGACGAGGCTGTCTGCACCCTCAACGGCGCTGCGCGGCTCGTCCACGAAGCCGGTCTGGACCTCGGTCCAGCGGCTTCGGAAGCCCTCGGCCTCGCCGGCGGGGAACAGCGCGGCATCGATCGACAGGTCCGCGCCGTCGTTGGCGGCCGGGTTGGCCAGCCGAGACGAGGGGCTGCTTTGCGGCGTCGGCATCGGGCGGGCATCCGTCTCACGGGCGTCCAGGTCTGCATGATTGACGCCGGTCGGGCTGGCGGCAAGATCCCGGTCAGCGGTCGGCGCGTTCGACATCGAGTCGTGCGTTTGGACCGTCGGGTCGATCGCTCGGGTGCGCGGCGTCGTGCCGCCAGCCAGATCAGCCGTTGAAAGTTCACTCATCGTCGTGCCTCCATCTGTTCTGTACGTTCGGTAGGTGCTCGTTGTGGGGTCGGGTCCGCGTTCCCGAGCAAGTCCTCGAACAGGGCGTGGTAATGCACCAGCGCCTGCCGCAGTTCTTCAGTATCGGCATCGCCGCCAGCGTTGCGGAGGGCGATAGTGTGGGCGGCGCGGTAGTGCTCGACTACGCGCGGGTGGTTCACCGACACGTCGGCTGCACGCTGGTCGAAGTCACCCACCGGGTAGCCGCGTGTGGCCATCACCTCGCCAACGAGGGCATCGGCGTCTTGCGTGGCACCAGTCGGGTCGTCCACGAACTGTGCCTGCGTGGACTGCCAGCGCCCGGCGTAGCGGTCCCGCTCGTCGTTGTCGAGCGCCCGGATGTGGAGCTGTTCGACTCGCTCGGTGCGATCCTTCAGCTCACGCTCAGCTTCACTCGTATTGCTGTGCGTCGAAAGTGCACGGTCGTATTCCGGTCCGAATCTGTTCTGCAGAGTCTTGCTGCGCTGCTGCTGCATGTAGAGCCAGGCAGCGACACCGAGCGCGGCCACCAGGGCAACCGCAAGCACGATGACGAGAGTATTGTCCATGAGGGTGCCTCCATGGCGGGCGTGTGCCACGTGCGTCGGAAGGCGAGCCACACGGCCGGTGCGGGTACCTTCCCAGAGCTTCGGTGCACTGGCCCGCCCAGGCCGGGCCAACGCACCACGATGATTCCTGACCACCAGCGCAGGTGGCCTGACTACCGCTCGTCCTGCGCGGGGAGTGCGAGAGTCTTCAGCGAGAGATACCGCACGGATCGTGCCAGCAGCGTGTCGCAGATGCGACGAAGTGGGCAGATATCACGCTCCAGGGCAAAGGCGAGCGCGCCCGCCTAGGGCCACACGCACAAACGCCGAGGTCCGAACGTTCGGACCTCGGCGTCAGGTGGACGTGCACTGCGTACAGCGTACGCTGGGGCGTCTGGTTACTGGGCGTACACCACGTAGGTGCCCAGCTCCGACGTGGACGACGCCACGTAGTTGCTGGCGGCATCCTTGACCAGCTTTGGCGCGGCGACCCACTGATTCGTCGTCGTGTTCAGCCGGGCGATCGTCAGGTTGTCCTCGTTAAGGTTCGAGACGGCCGAGTCGGCGTAGCGAATCGCGAGGTTCACCTCGGCCGGCAGTGAGGTGAGCGGCACGCCCATCGCGTCTTTCGCCTCAATGATGAAGGCCAGGTCGCTGACGCGGCCGGTCGGCGCACCCACTAGCGTGGTCGCGTCAACCGGGCGAATCGTGACCTGAATGCCAGACGGCATCCACGAGAACATTCGGAGAGCTACGCGCTCGCCCGGGGTAGCAACGAGCACGTCGCCGCCGGTGCTGGTGCCGGTCACCTGGGTCAGCGGCTGCTTGAGGGCCGCGTCCTCGATGGGCAGCGCGCCGGTCGAGCCGTCGCCGTTGTCGCCCTCGTCGTCAGTGTTGTCGCCGTCAACTTCCGCATCCTCATTGTCCGCGTCTTTGTCGGACTCTGAGTTATCGGCGTCCGCGTCGCCATCCTCATTGTCCGCGTCTTTGTCGGACTCTTCGTTGTCCGCGTCCGCGTCCTCATCCTCGTTGTCAGCGTCGTCATCGTCGCCATCTTCTTCGTCTTGCATGACGGCGGACGCGGGCCGCTGCGGGTCGAGGGCCGCCGCGTAGGCGTTTGCGTCACCGTCGCGCGGGCCAAACACGCCACTGAAGCCAAGCGTCTGGGCCAAGCCGAAGATCAGCGCGACGAGCGCCACGGCGAGAAATCGTAGATGCAAGGTCGTTCCCTTTCCTGGTCAGGACTGGTGCCGATGGGGCCGGCGGAAACCATTCTGGCTTCCTACGAACCCCAGGCCATCGGTGCTCTGCGGTTACGTGGGCATGAGCAGAACACAGATTGACCTATCAAGGAACGAGCCACCGTTGCTGATGTCGCGACATATGTTTCAGATCAGACAGTTCAGGTTGACAGAGGCGAGCCTCCGGCGGACGTGCGGGGCGAGGGTGTGGAGAGGGCGGCGAGCGAGCGGAGAGAGGCTACCGAATCTTGCGCTCAAGCTCCGCGATGGACCTCAGCAGCGCCGTTCGCCACTGCCGTGCACGCTGGAGGTCTGGGGGCTGCGGGGTCGTGGGCGGGCGCGGCGGCCCCTCCGTGCTGGAGCCTGTACGGTACAACGCGGCGACCCTGGCTATCCGAGCATCGTGCATCATCACGGTCAAATTATCGACAGAACGACGGGTGTTGTTGAGAGATTGCGGCAGCGCCCCGGCCGCTGGCGAGGCTCATGCGCGTGCCGAACGGTGGTTCACAATTGTGCAAGGCCGGCACAATGGGCTGCAGACTGATGTCCACGACGCGCGAATGTCCGAAAGTGGTCAGCCGGCTCCGGCCAGGACTACCCTTCTCTTGGTCAAATCGCGGGGCCACGGCGCGGACTCGGTGGACGCGCCAGGGATTGATGCTGGAACGGAGTGTGTCATGGATTTGAAGGGCAAGGTTGCGATCGTCACTGGCGGCGGAACCGGCATGGGCAAGGCCATATCAACGCTGCTTGGCGCACACGGCGTCAACGTCGCCGTGAACTACTCACGCTCCGAGGCGGACGCGGTGCAGACCGCCGAAGAGTTGACCGCTGCCGGCGTTGAGGCGATGCCGATTCAGGCCGACGTGTCGGTCGCCGCCGATGTTGCGCGGATGGTCGAGCAGACGGAGAAGCAGTTCGGCCGGATTGATCTGCTGGTCAACAACGCCGGCTACACTGCGTTTGTCCCAATGAAAGACCTCGACGGCATGCTTGAGGACGAATGGGACAAGATCATGGACATTAACGTGAAGGGCATCTGGCTCTGCACGAAGGCGGCGGCGCCGGCCATGAAGCGGGCGGGCGGTGGCGCGGTGGTGAACGTGGCGTCCGTCGCCGGCCTTAAGGTGGCGGGCAGCAGCATGGCCTACGCGGTATCGAAGGCGGCCGCCATCCACCTGACAAAGTGCCTGGCGCTGGCGTTGTCGCCGGAGATCCGCGTCAACGCGGTGGCCCCGGGCCTGGTCGTGACGCGCTGGTGGGCGCACGCGGGCGAGGAGCGGCTGAAGCAGATGTCCGAGGCGCTCCCGTTGCAGCATTCGGTGACGCCGGAACAGGTCGCCTCCACCATGTTTGAGTTGTTGACCAATGAGGCCATCACCGGTCAAGTTGTGGCGCTCGATTCGGGCGGGCTGCTGCCGTAAGGCTGACTGAGCGGGCGCGTGGTGCGCCGAGAATGAGATGGTCATGCACCCACTGATCTCGTCGCTGTTCGCCGCGACGCTGCAATTTGCCGTCGGGTCGCTGCTGGCGACCGTGGTGAGCGACGCGGGCGGAAAGGTCACGCCCGGGTTCTTGCGTCTGGCGGGGGTGACGGCCCTGTCGGGCGCGCTGCTGGCGTGGCTGCTAGTCGGCAACGGCGGTCCCGGCGAGGCTACGGCCGCGCTGGCCCTGGTGCTGTTGACGGCGGCCTACACCGTGTTCCAGTTCACCGGCCGGCGGACGGTTCGCCTCGCGCTGGGCTGGCTTGGGTTGCTGGTGGGCGGCGTCGCGATTGTGCTGGCCGCCGGCGCGCGCCCCAGCCCGTCGCTCGGCCCGCTCTGGACGATGCTGGCGTCGGCGGCGTCAGCGATGGCGCTGGGCACGTCGATGATGGCGATGATCCTGGGACACTGGTATCTCGTCACGCCGCGCCTCTCCGCGACGCCCCTCCGCATCCTCTGTGATCTGGTGGTCGTGTCGCTTGTCACCCTGGCCGGGTTTGCGCTCTGGTACGTGCTGGAGCGGCCGGCGGCCACGAACTTTGGGCTGGACAACGCCGTGTTTCGCTGGTCGGGGTTCGTGGCGGTGACGGTGGTGCCCATCGGCATCACCATCGCAGCGCGGATCTGCTGCCAGGAGTGGCCGCGCGGCCGGGCGATTCAGGCGGCGACCGGACTACTCTACATCACGGCAGCGATGGTGCTGGCCGGCGCGCTGGCCGGCAACATGGTGCTGCTGACCGGCTGACCGGCACGTGCGCCGCGTCCTGCCCCAGGCGCACGTGGGCCGAGGCAGCACGCCGGCCTATTCACGCCTCGGGCGGCTCGCTGACGAGCGTGTAGCCCAGGCCGCGCCGCGACACGAGGTAGCGCGGCGCGCGTGGGTTCTGCTCGATCTTGCGCCGTACGAGCCGCACGTAGCTCTTCACGTACCCGAGTTCGTTGGCGTACTCCGCGCCCCAGATGTGCGTCAAAATGTCGATGGGGGAGACGACTTGGTCGGCGTGGCGCACCAGGAGCGATAGCAGCCGGTATTCGGTGGCTGACAACTCGACGCGTTCGCCGCGCAGCCAGACCTCGGCGCGGCCAGTGTCCACGACCAGACGGCCACGGTCCAACTCGATGCGGGCCGGTGCGCGGGCCGGCCCGTTGGCTGCGCGGCGCAGGACGGCCTCAACCCGTGCCGCGATGACCTGTGCCTCAATCGGCTTCACGACATAATCGTCGGCCCCGGTGCGTAGCCCCCGCACGATCTCGCCGGGGCTGGGGTCGTCGGCCAGAAGGATGACGGGCGTGTCGCCTAGCTCACGGATGCGCCGGAGCAACTCAAAGCCATCAAGGCGTGGCATCACCACGTCGGCAATCACCAGATCAGGCCGGTAGCGGTGGAATGCGCGGATGCCGTCTACTCCGTCGGCGGCTTCAACGCAGTCATGAGCCGGTTCAAGCGCAAGGCGAAGGTTGTACCGCAGTGCGTGGTCGTCATCGACGATCACGACGCGCATCGGGGATTCAGCCACCGATGTGTGCTGTTCCTGGGGCCGGTCGGTGACCGGAATGGGAGAGAGTGCCTGAGTACGGGAATGTCAAAGGGCTGCCTTCCTTGCAAAGCAGTCATGCACGCGCCGGCGCGGCCACCGGTGATGAGGCGGCGCTCGGCACGGGTATTTCAGTTCCTATCGGGGCTGATGTTAAGTTAGTGTCTCTTGGTGCCCTGCTCCGTTCACGTCGGACGGGCTTGATTGGGCGCGGTACGCACTTTGCATCACACAGCGGCAAGGTCTGGCCCAGCCGGATGCGCGGGGTCAGCGTGGAGGAACGATGGTGCATGGTGATGAGGTAGCTCAGCGCGACACCCGCCTCGCGGCCCTGCGCGAGTACCGCCGAGGCTTTCCTGCCCGTGACGATGCGTTCGCGGCACTGGCGGAGGCCATCATCTGGTGCGCGAAGCTGCCCGCCGAGACAGTGGAGTTAGAGTCTGCCGCGAAGGCGCGCCGCCCGATGGCCGACGTGATGGAGGATACGGCGGATCTGCGCGCCCACGCGTTAGAGAAGGCGCGCGCCGCAGCCCTGGACTTTGAGAATGGGCTTCGGCTCGCACGCTCCGTTGCCCCGGCTACACTGGCGCTTGACTCGCGCGACCCGGCCGCCGACCGCATCGCTGGCGTGCTCATCTCGATCTTGGTCGCCAGCGACTACGCCACCGTCCGCACCGACGACCTGGGCGACGAGCAGTATCAGTACAGCATCGCGGTGGACTGGGCGGCCCTGGACGACCTTGCAGCGCAGATCGACCTGGAGCCGGTGGCGCGCCTGCTAGACGATATGAACCGGTAGCCAGGGTGCCGCGCATCTGCTTGAGGACCGCCGGGACAGTGCAGCCTGAATCCTGCCCACCGTTATCATCTCGAGGTGCGCATGCCTGGTTGGGGCACTACGGTCAATGAATACTCCGGACTGCTCCCCCTCTCCCGCTTGCGGGAGAGGGGGCCGGGGGGTGAGGGCCGCGCTGCTCGTCACGGCAGCGCGATGGTGACCGGCGCGTCGAACTCGTCGTAGCTGATGCTGCGGTAGTGGGACGACGCCACCATCGCCTCGCGCCGCAACAGGCCAGTGTCGGCGTCCACCCACCAGCAGTACCAGGCGCGGTCGCGCAGCACATAAAACGTCAGGACGCGTACGGGCACGCCGTCTAGCAATGTGTCATGGCCGAGGCGCTGGGCAGACGCACCATCGTAGGTGTCGCGGTAGCCTGGGTAGCGGAACGGCGACGTGCGCCGGACGACCCGCCACGGTTCGTCAAGGTGGCGGAACGCCTGGGTCTGGCCGACCGCCACCGACGCGTCGCCCTCGGCCGTCAGAAACTCGTACCGGTCCGGCGCCGCGAAGTGTGCCGTTGAGAGCACCACGCCGCCGAGTCCGTCCGCAAGGGCGTCGCGCTGGCGCACCGACTGTAGCTGCTCCATTCGGGCGACCGTCGCCGCGAACAGGCTGGCTGCACCCGGGTCGGCCGCCGGCGGGTCCAGGCCGGTCCGATTCGGGTCCGGCACCAACAGGTCGAACGGCAGATCAACGCGCCCTTGCAGGTGAACCGTGGTGCTGACGGCCAGCCGCCACCAGCCGGGCCGGCTGAATGGTGCGAACGTGACCAGTTGCTGGCCCGCTGGCCCCTCTTCTGCGAAGGCATCGAACGGCGGGGCGGCCGAGCCGGCCGGCCCAGCCTCGCCGTCAAACGGGGCAAGCTCGGTCGCCGTCACGCTCACGGCCGTTTGCCCGAGCGCCCGCCCGGTGGCGTCCACCACACGTACTTCGGCCTGAACTTGCCCGACGCGCACCCGATCCAGGATCAGGTGCAGGCGCAAGGCACCGTCGCGGCCCGCTGGCTGCGCCATATCCAGCGGCAGCACGCTCGACTCGCCCGGCGGCGGCAGCAGCGCCAGCGCCCCCGCCGTTAGCAGCACGCCCGCCCCAAACACCAGCTCCGCCCCGAGTGGCCAGCGGTGGACCTGCTGCGGCCGGACTGTGCGCCGCCGCCAGACGACGAATGCCGCGCCGAACAGCAGCAGCACCAGCCCCAGTTTCACCAGCAACGACTGGCCGTAGCGGCTGTCAGTCAGGCGGGTCGGGTCGAGGCCCAGCGACCAGCTACTGACGACGCCGCTGATGACTGCCACGCCGGCGGCGGCGAGGGCTAACTGGCCGAACCGCACGCCGACCGGCCCGGCCAATCCCGTCCGCTCGCGGAGCAGGCTCGGCAGGACCAGCGCGAACGTCGCGGCCCCGCCGAGCCACGCGCAGCCCGCCAACTGATGCGTCGCATCGACCAGCACCGGGCCAAGCCCGCCGGCTGCCGCGTGCCCGGCCTGCGACCGCGTCAGCACTAGCAGCGCCGCGAACGCCAGCGACATCACGAGCGAGCCGCTAGGGGCCGCCAGGTAGCCGATCATCGGGACCAGGAACAGCCGCAGCAGCGCCAGCGCGCCCGTCTTCCCGAGGACCGACAGGTTGTAGCCCCCCGGAGGCTGGACGCCTGAGAAGATGCCGTAGCTGCCGGCCGCCTCCGCGACGCTCACGATGCCCAGCAGCACGAGCGACACCAGCAGCAGCCGATCCAGCCTCTGCCGTGTGCGCGGCGCGTCGCCGAGGCGCGCGAGGACCGGCTCGATGGCCCAGACGCGGAAGGCCAGCCCGCCCAGCACCAGCGAGGTCGTGGCGAGCGCCAGCCATTGCACCGCCACCTCGCCGGCCGTGGGCACGGGAGCCTGCGCGTCGTCAGGTGGCGGTGGCGTGCGCCCGACGCCGAAGCGGTAGGTGCCTTGCCAGCGGTGGCCGTCTACCTGGGACAGGCTCCACCAGCGGACGGTGTAGACCCCTTCCGCCAGGTCGTTTACCTCGACGGTCAGCACCCGGTCGCTGGGCGGCCCGACGCTAACCGTCGTCGGCTCGACGCGGGTGCCGCGCTCATCGGCGATCTCGACCCGCGTGGCCGACTGGTCGAGCGGCTCGGTGAACCGCAGGCGCAGCGCGGTCGGCGGGGCCGTGACGGCTGAGCCGGCGGCCGGCTCGGTTTGCTGCAGGTCGGCGTGCGCGTGGGCAACAGCCGGCGCAGCTACGAAGCCGAGCAGCGTCCCGAGGACGGTCAGGATGGCGGTGATAAGGCGGACCACGCCGAGAGTGTGGCAAATCCCGGCGCACAATGGAAGCGCCGAACGCGAGCACCGCGCCGACCACTTCGCTAAATGAGCATGGCAGTGGCGCACGCTCAGCGCTTCGCCAGGACTCCGGCGCGACCGGCGATTCACCAGGACGCCGGCGCAACCGAGCGCACGGCGTGACGAGCGCCGGTAGTTGCGTCCTGCCCTGCGCGCCTCGCCCTCGGCCAGCGATGACTGCGCCGCCAAACCGTTTCCGGCAGCGGCCGGTTTGGGCCTTCACCGTCTGGCGGGCATCAACTCGCGGATGAGGCCGCGCCGTTCCGATGCTCGACGCCCAGGGCATCCAGCACGCGCTGGAGCACGCCTAGCCGCTCCCAGCGTTGGTAGGTGCGGTGGACTGAGCTATCGTCAGGGAACTCCTTGGGCAGATGGTTCCAGCGGCAGCCGCTTCGGATGCGATACACGATCGCGTCCAGCGCCCGGCGCTGATCGATGCGCTTCCGACCCAGCCGACGCGGCGGATCGTGCTCCTCCAAGATGCTCCGCACGCTTTCCCATGCTTCATCAGAGACGGGCGCGACGGGAATGTCGGTGCGTCCACTGTCCAGAGACGGGGTCACAACTGCTCCCTCCTACCTCTCCGGAGTCCTTGGCAAGAATTGTGCCAGCCTTATTCTGGGGTGTGCAGTGTGCGCCAACTCCAGATCCGGGCGCAACTTGACGTTGTTGTTCAACCCATCGTCGGTAGCCAGGACAGCCAATCGTGACGCACCTGTAAGCCGGCGCAGTCGGGATACCGCCAGCGGGCTGCTGACCAGGAGAGAGCCGCTGCCGGGCCATGCCCGGCGCGGTGTGCCCGAGATGCCATGAATGGGCCGACTGCGCCCTGCGCGACAGAAGAATGCCCGAAACGGCCGACTTACGTCTTGTGACACCCGGCATCACAGCCGTACAGTGGCGACTGCTGTGCTGCACAGAATCCGCGACCTCGCCGCGCTGCCGACCTGCCACCGACGCTCCTGTACGTCGTGCGGCCTAGTCGTTTGTGTGCCCTGGAAGTGGCCCGGTGGCACGTATGTTGAGGGGACGGGCGCATGACGGTTGCTCCAGCACAGCCGCGCCGCCCGCGTCAGAACGGTGTGGTACGCCCACGGCCGGCCCTGGTGCCGGCGGGCGGCGACGCTGCCCGTGCGATGCCCCCGTCGGCTGCTGCTGCCGCTTCTGCCAGGGTGAGCCAGGCCGTGGCGTCTGAGCGTCCATTGATAGGGCGCGCGACGAACGGCCCACGGACTGGCTTCTTTCTCCTCACGACGCTGGGCCTGTTGCTGGTGGCCGAGTTGATCCTGGCGATCATCCCGATCCTGCGGGTGGCCGCCTGGGGCATCGGGCTGTTGACCGCGCTGGGGGCGGCCGGGGCGGGCGTCGCGGCGGCGCACGGGGCGCGGGGCCGCTCGCGGTCGGTCTGGCTGCTGACGGGCGCGGCGTCCGGCTTGATTATGCTGGGGATGCTGGCGCGTGGCCTGCCGGTGCTTGATCGGCCGGTCGAACCCACCTTCGGCCGCGACGACGCCGGCTTCGTGGCGGCTGTCGTGTTCTTCATCCTGGCAGCGATCATCCGCCTGGACGGCGAGCGCAACGGCTTGCGGCGGTCGCGCCTGCTGCTGGATGTGCTGATCCTCAGCCTGTCGCCGGTCGTGTTCGGGCTGATCGTCACGAGTTACACGGACATTCTCGGCCCGCGCGAGGTGCTGCTGGCACCCGGTGGGTTGCTCTACCTCTCGGCTTACGTGGCGACAGCCTATGCGATGTTCTGGGTCACGCGGCGCACGGCGTTCGCACGGCCGTCGTC
>Ga0105048_10014029_pt1 | contig 12501 bp, 13 predicted proteins | sample MAT05_FD_78382 | JGI IMG/M metagenome (GOLD analysis project Ga0105048, IMG submission 78382) | Freshwater microbial communities from Lake Fryxell liftoff mats and glacier meltwater in Antarctica - MAT-05 | ecosystem: Environmental > Aquatic > Freshwater > Ice > Liftoff microbial mat | place... | reverse complement strand
CTCCGCGACTTGATGTGTCCGATTCGAAGACAGTGTATTAGCTTTGTCAAACCACCGGTTATTTTTTTTCCGGTGGCACTACCGTGGGCACCGTGCCGAACTCGGTGTCGCGAGGAAATTTGCCCTTTAAATGTTCGGCGAATTCGAACGGATCGGGAATCGACTGCTTGAGGAACGGCAGCGTGCCGATGGGGAACGGGAAGAGTGTGTCGATTAGTTTGCCGGCTGAAATCTCGGCGGTCGGATCGTCCACCGGCGCGCGTTCGGTGAACTGCCGGGCCAGTCCGGGCACGTCGGCAGCGCCGGCGTTCTGCGGCCGATCGGCGCGAACCAAGGGCTTCTCGGCGAACTTTACGGCGGTCAAATTTTCCGCTGCGGCTTGGCCCAAATCGGCCGGAGCAAGCTCCGAGGGCGGAGAAGGCTTCGCCGGCTTGGTCTTCGAATTCGGCGTCGATGGCATGGCGATGGCGATTGGTGGAGCCGGGAGTTCGCCCCGATCCAGAGGAGTGAGCCGGGGCCGCGGGGCCGTGGGGCCGGCCAAGTCTTTCGGCATCTTCAGGGTCGGCATCAGCGATTTTTGCACCGCTTTGCCGCCCAAGTCGTCCGGCAGTTTCGACACTGGTTCCACCGGCACCGGCTTCGGTTGTTGCGAGACGGTCGGGATGATCGCATCCGATTTCGTGGCCGGTGGTGGCAAGGTCGGCGCGGCTTGTACCAGTGTCGCTTCCGTCGCCGGCAACGCCGAAGGGGAATCGCCGCAACCGGTCAAGCCGACGCCGCCCAACAGCAATAGCAATAGGGAGAGTTTTCGCATGGTTATTTGCCCACCTCGAGCACGAGTTTGACCGGATCGCCTTCTTTGGGCAGGGTGTCCTTCTTCACATCGAGCTTGAGGTACTTTTCTTCTTTCATTGTCAGCGTGGATTGGAACACCGTCTCGGCGTCGACGGGGAAGATCATGATCAGCGTCCCGGTGTTGTCGGCGCCGAACTCCTTGGCGACTTTGCCCGGCTCCGCTTTCGCGGGGGCCGAGCCAGTGAATTTGAACTTCACCCCTTTGGGCATCGGTTTGTTCGTTTTCGGATCGACGAGGATTTTGTCCAGCGGGTAACGCTTGGCCGGGCCATCGCCTTGGGGCACGTCGATGTAGATGTTGACGTCCGGCCCTTCCACTTTGGCACTTTCGCCGATGCCCGGTTTACCCGGCTTGATGCCGAGTTGCTCCATCGCCGCGGCGACCTCGCTCGGCATCACGTCGATGGTAACAATCGTCTCGTGCGATTTCTTGCCGTTCTTGTCGCCGGGCTTGGCGTCCTTGATGTAGCCCCAGCAGGCGATCACTTCGATCGGGTACGATTGTTCCAAGTGCGACAGCTTGCGCGGCGCGACCTTGGCATCGACGGTGACCGTCTTCTTTTCTTTATCGACCTTGATGGCGTCCGGCAGTTTCACGTCCGCCGCAGTGGCGAACCCGCCGAGCAAGGTGAAGAGTGCCACGGGGAATATTCGAACCATGGTGAAGAGCCTCGGCGGTAGGAAATAGCATAATCCCCGGAATCGCACGTCGGGTCAACCGGAAAAGGGTGTCGCAACGATTCTCGGAACCCGCGCGGCGGGTTCCGATGACTCCACCCGCCGTACGGCCTCCGGCCCATTATGTTAAACTCCAAGAATCGTTGCCATGCCCTTTCAGCCAATACTCGATTTCAGCTTTCGGTCATTCTGCAGACCCCCCCCGCCGAAAGCAGCGAAAGCTCCGAAAGCTAAATCTATAGCGACGATTCTTGGAGTTTTTTCGCGATGAGTCGTTTTCGTAGGTCACGTTTGGCGTGACTCCGGTACGGGAATGGCGTCACACCGAGCGCGACCCACAAAGCCTCCAAGAATCGTTGCTACCCCGGAAAAGGCTCCGGTTGCGATAATGATGGTTGGAATCCGCGCTTGAATTTCTCCCGAGTTCACCGATGCCCGCTGTCCGCTCGCTCCCGTTCGCCGCGATGTCCGGCGCCGCCAACATGGCCGCCGACGAGGCGATGCTCCACTCCGCCGAGCGCGGCCACGCCGGTTTTCGCGTTTATTCTTGGGCGACGCCGACGCTGAGTCTGGGCTACTTCCAAGAAGCCCGTGTGCGGTTAGACGACGAATATATCGCCGGTCTCGCTTGGGTGCGGCGCTCCACCGGCGGCGCGGCGATCGTGCACGACCCGGCCACCGAATTGACCTACTCGCTGGCTCTGCCCGCGGGTGTCGATTGGCAACCGAAGGGGCAATCGTGGATCTGCCGAATGCACTATTTTCTCCGCGATGCGTTGCAAGCGGTGTGGGGTATCGAATCCAAAGTCGTGATCTGCGGCGAAGAGCAAAAACTCGGTCCCGTGCTGTGCTTCCAAGATCGGACGGCCGGCGACTTGGTGATTGCGGGCCACAAAATCGCCGGGAGCGCCCAGCGCAAACACAAGGGTGCCCTACTGCAGCACGGTAGCATCTTGCTGAAGCGATCCCCTTTCGCGCCGGCGCTGCCGGGCATTCTGGAACTGGCCGGCCAAGCGATTTCTCTGGAAAACGTCGCGACGGCATTGGGGCGCAGACTCGCCGTCGAAACCGGTTGGCACCTACAACCCGGAGATTGGAGCGCCGAGGAATTGGCCGAGGCCCGGCGCATCGAAACCGAGAAATACGGCTCGCCGGCTTGGAACGAGAAGCGGTGAAGCCCAGCGATACAATACCGGTGCGGTACGGGAGTCAGAAATTCTGCGTGCGGAAGATGCCATGGCCGAGTCGGTGAATTTGACAGTCGGTGCGGAAACGTGGAGCTTCACCGTGCCGAGCGGTAAGCGACTGGTGCTTAAGCGCGGGGTGGAACCGACTGACAGCCCGAATGCCGCCGAGCTTTTGCGAGCGGCCCTGGAGCAGCCCATCGACTTGGGTGCGCCCATGAACCGGGCCGTGACGCCGGACGACAACGTGGTCATCCTCGTCGATGAAGGCATCGCACAAGTCGTCGACCTGATCGTACCCGTGTTGCAGCATTTGGCCGTCGCGCAGGTGCAACTCGGCAACGTGACTTTGCTCGTGCCCGCGTCGTCGCGGAATCAGGCTTGGCTCGACGACCTGCCCGATGAACTCGCCGATATTCACCTCGAAGTCCACGACCCCGCGAACCGCGACAAGATCGCCTACTTGGCGACCACCAAGGCCGAGCGGCGGGTCTATTTGAATCGCAAAATCGTCGAAGCCGACTTGCTCATCATCCTGAGCCGGCGCGGGTTCGACCCGAAACTCGGCTACTCCGGCGCGGCCGCGTTTCTGTTCCCGCAGTTCTCCGACGAAGCGACCCTCGCGGCTTATCCGAAGGAATTCAAGACCGTCCACCGGCCCGAGGAACCGAACACCCTGCGGAGCGAAGCGAAGGAAATTTTGAAACTGCTGGGCGCGCCGTTCCTCATCCAAGTGATCGAAGGACTCGGTGATGGCGTCGCGGACGTGCTCGTCGGCTTGCCCACCTCGACATCCGACGGCGCCGCGAGCTTGAGAAAGCACTGGCTCGGCCGCGTGGATCGCAAGGCCGATCTCGTCGTGGCCTCGGTGTCGGGTACGAACGATCGCATCGCGTTCCGCAATCTCGCGACGGCAGCGGCGACGGCCCGCCGGGCCCTCGAAGATGGCGGGCGTTTGGTGCTGTTGACCACGGCGGTACCGGCACTCGACGATTCGGGCGACCTACTATTGAAAGTCGAAGAACCGGCGACGGCTTTGAAGCGGATCGCGGCGGCCAAGCCGGACGACGCGATGCCCGGAACCTACTGGGCCTTCGCCGCTAAGAAGATCAGCTTGTACGTCGCCGCCGGTTGGCCCGACGATTTGCTCGAAGAATTGTTCGCGACGCCGATCCGCACGGCGGGCGAAGTGCAGCGCTTGATCGATGCGGCCGACTCGGTGCTATTTCTGCCCGATGCCCACAAGATGTTCGTCGAAGTCGGAGCTTGACATGACCCCACCCGACTATGCGGCCGCGATCACCTCGGCGGCGCTTTTCGACGAATCGGCCATCGGCAAGATCATCTTGCGCGGCCCGGATGCGCCGATGTTCCTCGGCAACCTCAGCACCAACGACATCGCCCCGCTGCCGCTCGGCGGCGGTTGCGCCACCTACTTCTGCGACACGCGCGCCAAAGCGCTCTTCCAAGCTGCTGTCTACCACGTCCGCTTGGACGACGCTGCGCACGCGCTCTGGCTCGAGACGACGGCGGGCCGAGACGCCGCACTGTTCCAACACCTCGACCGCTACTTGATCTCCGAAGCCGTGGAACTCGAGAATGCCACCGAGCGCTTCGCCCAGATTCATCTGGCGGGTCCACAGTCGAAGGCGATTCTCGAATCGGCGCTCGTGGCCGAACTGCCCCACTTGGAGGAGTTCCAGCACGTCGAACGCACCTTTGGCCAGCTCTCGGCGGCGAGTCTCCGCCGGCGCGATCGCCTCGGGGTGCCGGGGTTCGACATCGTCTGCTTGAAAGAGCGAGCCGGGGGAATCGCCCGGATGCTCATCGCCGCAGGGGCGACTCAGGGCACACCGGAAACCCGAGAAATCCTCCGGATCGAAGCCGGCGTCGCGGACTATGGCAAGGACTTCGACGAATCGCGGTTCGTCATGGAAATCGCCGGGGCCCTGAAAGCGGTGTCGTATTCGAAGGGCTGTTACCTCGGCCAAGAGCCGATCGTGATGTCGCGCGACCGCGCCGGCCACGCCCCTCGGTCGATGGTGAAACTGCGGAGTGCGACGATTTTGGAACCGGCGGCGAAGTTGTTCTCGGGAACCGACGAAGTCGGCTTCGTGACTTCGGCAACGCTGTCCCCGCGCTATGGCCCCGTCGCGCTGGGTTACGTCAAATGGAAGCACCGCGAGCCGGGAACGGAATTGCTTGCGGGTGGTGTGGCGATCGTCGTGCAATCGTGAAAAGTTCGTGTAGATGAAACCGAGAGGCGGTTCGGGGTGTAATATCTCCGTGTCTAACGGGTTGTTCTCTCCAGCAACCTCTCTCGGTCGATTCCAATTCTAAACGGGTGATTTGATTATGGGGACGCGTTCGCTATCGTGCCTCGCGGTGTTGATTCTCGGAATTCCAACGCTGTCGGCCGCCGAGAGAGACACTAAAGAAGTCGCCAAGCCAGTGGCTCCGATTTCGGCCGGGATCGGTCGGCGCGTCGCCGATGTCAAAAGCACGGCCTTCGATGGCAAAGAATATCAACTCGGCACGGAGTTGAAGGATCGCAAAGCGCTCGTCGTCGCCGTGACCAGCGCGAGCTGCCCGCTCAGCAAGAAATACCTGCCGACGTTGGCGAAGCTCGAAAAAGAGTACGGCGCGAAGGGCATCGGTTTCATTCTGCTCAACCCGATCGCCACCGACTCGGCCGACGACATCAAGAAACAACTCGCGGCCAGCGAGTTCCAAGGGCCGTACTTCCACGACAAAACCGGCGTTCACGCCAAGACGCTGGGCCTCACGACGACGACGGAAGTATTCGTGATCGACCCGAGCCGCACCATGATTTACCGCGGCGCCATCGACGATCAATACGGTATCGGCTATTCGACCGACGCCCCCAAGCACACGTACTTGAAGGATGCCCTCGACGCGGTGCTCGCCGGCAAAGAACCGATCATCCGCGCCACGAACGCCCCCGGTTGCGTGCTCGACCTCGCTTCGGCGAACTCTGCAGCCGCGCCGAAAGTGACCTACCACAACCGCATCTCGCGGGTGATTCAACAGAACTGCCAAGAGTGCCATCGCCAAGGCGGCGTCGGGCCGTTCACCTTGGACACGCTGGAAGAAGTGGTGTCGCACAAAGGGATGATTCAGAAAGTCGTGGAGAAAGGGACGATGCCGCCGTGGTTCGCGGCGAAGCCGGCCAAAGGGGAACACTCGCCGTTCGTCAACGACCGCTCTTTGCCCGAAGCGGACAAAGCCGATTTGCTGGCGTGGTTCAAAGACGGTGCCCCGGCCGGCGAGAAAATCGACGCCCCGCTGGCTCGTCGCTTTCCCAAAGATTGGGTCATCGGGAAGCCCGACCTCGTGCTGCAGCTCGACAACGCCATCGACATCAAAGCCACCGGCGTGATGCCGTACCAAACCGTGGTCGTCGATACCAAGCTCGGCGAAGATACTTGGATCTCGGCGGTGGAAATCCGCCCGACCGCGAAAGAGGTCGTACACCACGTCCTCGTATTCACGGCCCCGCCCAAGACGGGCGCCGAATTGTTCCCGCCGAAGCCGCGCGGCATCGAAGCCTCGGGCTTTTTCGCGGCGTACGTCCCCGGCAACAGCGCACAAGTTTTCCCGGAAGGCTTCGGTAAGAAGTTGGTGAAAGGCGCCCGGCTCGTGTTCCAAATCCACTACACGCCCAACGGCACCGCGACGAAGGATCAACTGCAGATCGCCTTCAAGTACGCCGACAAGAAGCCGGACACGGAATTGAAAGTATTCGGCTTGGCCAACCCGAAGTTCGAAATCCCGCCCGGCGACGACAACTACAAAAACACCGCCGAGATCAAGTTGCCGTTCGACGTCACCTTGACCGGGATGATGCCCCACATGCACGTCCGAGGCAAAGCCTGCACCTACCTCGCCGAATTCCCCGACGGCACAAAGAAAGTGCTGCTCGACGTCCCGCACTACGACTTCAACTGGCAGTTGGGCTACAAGCTCGCCGAGCCGCTGAAGCTGCCGAAGGGGACTAAGATCATCTACACGGCCTGGTTCGATAACAGCGAGAATAATCCGGCGAACCCCGACCCGAAGAAGACCGTGAAGTGGGGGCCGCAAACCTTCGACGAAATGCTGCTCGGCTACATCGAGTTCCATCAAGGCAAGTGATGCGCCCGTGCCGATACTACCGCCCGAGTCATTTCGACTCGGGCGGTTTCGTTTCGGCCTCGGGCTTCAAAAAGTCGAGTTCGGAATTGTACTCAAAGGTTCGTTCCGGTGCCCGCGGCTCTTCGATCTCCCGTTGAACCGCCCGGCTCGTTCGAGCGCGACCGGAATACCAGCGCACGGCATTCCAGCCCGCGAAAGCGATGGCCAGCCCACCGCCGAGATTCAAGTTCCCGGCCGCATAGCGCTCGCTCAGCCACTGGAGCCCGACGGAATCGCGCAGCAATAACGCGATCCCCAAGGCCAACCACATACCGCCGAATAGCAGCCGCGACCAATTCAGTTTCATGGCGAGTCCCCTTGAAGAGATTGTACCGCGCGGAATACCGGCTTCATACCTTTGGTCTCTCGGCGACGGCGATCATACAATCGCTCCAACCCATCGCGTAGACCAGCCACCCAGCCAATTTGGCCATCGGCTTCCACGTCAAAATTTGATCGCGGAAGTGCGCCCGCGGCGAGCGCATCGCGAGTTTCGCACTGGAGCGAACCCAGTCGGAATGGCGAATCGTCCGCAGCGATTCGACCCGCATTCCGGCGGTCAGCAGCATCGCCGTCAGCGAGTCGCGAGTGAAGTGCGTCAGGTGCCGGGGGAGATCGAGGCCGAACCAATCGGTGCCGAAGCGGCGGAAGGCCCAGCTGTCAATGTTCGGGCAGGCGATGATCAACTTCCCGCCGGGGATCAGCAGTCGATACGCTTCGCGGAGGATTTCGAGCGGCTCGTGGACGTGTTCAATGGAATGCCACATTGTGACGATTTCGAACGAGCCCGGCCGTAGGTCGGGGTGGGGCAGGCTGCCGACGACGGCCCGTAGACCGAGTTGATCTTGGACGTTCTGCACGGCGCCGACGGCCGCGTCGAGGCCGGTCACATCCCAGCCTTGGTCGGCCATGCGTTTTAAGAAACTGCCGCCCCCGCAGCCGAAGTCGAGCAGGCGACCGACGCCGTCCCACGGCAATAGTCCCCTTCGCTCGTGGCAGGGGCGGCCGAGGAGCCGCTCCCAGAATCGCCCGCGCGGGTTGGCATGGGCGATCTTGCCCGGCCGGCGGTGCGGCTTATAGTCGGTCGGGTAAAATTGGCCGATCGACTTGGGCCCCGGGCGCGGATTCGTATAAGTCAAACTGCACTGCCGGCAGCGCACAACAAGGAACTTCCGGCCCCGGTCCTGATCGCAGGGGGTCGGATCCGTCGCTTCGAATCGCAATTCTTCGTCGCGATTGCCGCAGAGGGGGCAAGGGGTATCGTCCCACTCGATGGCGGACTCGGTTCGATCCAGCGGTTCGACGAGTTTGGCGCGGGGCATGTTCGTGTTCCTGGCCGGAATGCCAGACTCTACCCGCGCCGGCGAAATGGATTCAAGGGGAAGTGCGGCGGGGGTCGTCAGAATGCTGGCAATCGCGACTGCAACGTCGCGCACCAACCGCTTTGCGCAACGAGACTGTAACGCGGCCATCGGTTCCGGACGGCGGCGCTGTACTCTAAACGATTGAATTCGCGCACGATGCCGTTCGGCTAGCTTGACACACCGCAGTCCAATGACCGGAGATTCGATGAAACGCATTCTGTTCCTCGTCGCCTTAATTGCAATTGCCCCGGGCGTGGCTACCGGCAAACGGGCCCCGAGCCTGACGCCTGCCCAGAGCGCGGCGATCGTGGACGTCGTCCTCGTCGGCACGGTCGTCGAGATCGAAAAAGAAATGATTGAAGCCGAGTCCGGGCCCGGCGCCAAAGACAAGATGTCGTACACGGTGGCCAACGTGAAAGTGGGCGACCCGATCCGTGGGCTGAAGTCCGAAACGAACTTGAAGATCGGTTTCACGCCGAGTGCTCGGACGGGCTTGAACCTCGCCGAGAAACAGGAATACCTGCTCTTTTTGACCAAGCACCACAGCGGCAACTTCTACACGCTGAACTTCATGAGCCCGCCGTTGGCGATCACCGCCGACACGAAAGCGAGCGTGGCCGACGTGAAAGCCATCGGCAAAATCCTCGCCGACCCTGCGAAAGCGATGAAGGCCGAGAAAGCCGAAGACAAAGCCCTGGCCGCCGTGGTGCTGATCACCAAATACCGCACCTATCCGAACAGCCCGATCGAACACACGACCGAAGCCCTGCCCCTCGACGAGAGCCAAGCCATCTTGAAGTCGCTCGGCGAGCTCGACTGGGCCGCGAATGCGAACATCGGCGGCTTCGACACCATGCGCGCTTTCTACTTGCTCGCGGTCGGCGCCGATTCCGGTTGGAAGCAACCCGCTATCAAGCCGGGCGACGACACCGTCGCCGTCATGCACAAGGCCTTCGTCGCGTGGCTCAAGGGGCCGGGTGCCAAGTTTCAAATCCAAAAATACGTCCCGAAGAAGTAAGCGGAGGAGTCCGCGATGGGCCCGTACTTGTTAAGCGCCCTGGGCCTGATCGCCGCCGTGTCCACTATGCGGGCGGACCGCATGCCGGACTATACTCCGCTGGTGCGGGTGGCCCAGTCCGAGATCGCCGTCATCGGCAAAGTGACCTCGATCGAGAAAGAGACCGTCGCGGCGACGAGCTACCCGCAAGCCACGGCGAAGACGGAATACACCATTGCCACGGTGAAGGTCGAAACGAACATCCGCGGGGCGAAGGCCGTGACGCATCTGAAGGTCGGCTTCTACCCCGGTTCCTCGGGCACGGGCGGAAGCTACAAGTTTCCGGTTCTCAAAGATGGTCAAGAAGTCTGCGTCTTCCTCAACAAGCACCACGAGGCGGGCTTTTACGTATTCCCATCGCTTGCCCCGCCGCTCGACGTAAACGAAGCGAACAATGAGACTTTGGCCAAATTGAAGCGGGCCGCGACCGTCTTCCAAGACCCGGAGCTCGCCCTCAAGGCCGAGCAAGCCGACGACCGCCTCTTGGCTGCGGCGGTGCTGATGCTGCAGTACCCCACGCCGATCCGGGGAAAACCGAATGCGACCGAACCGGTGGCGTTGGAAGAATCGCAAGCGATTCTCAAAATCCTCGCCGAGGCCGATTGGACCAACAAAAGCGATCCCGAACTCGCGGCGAAGCAAGCGTTCCTCCAAGCGGGTATTTTGGAACACCCGAAGTTCGCCAAGATCCGGCCTAATCCCGGCGACGACCTCAACGCGCTCTGGAAGGCCGAACTCCAAAGCTGGCTCAAGACCGACGGTAAGGAATACCGGATTCAGAAGTTCGTGCCGAAAGCGAAGTAAGAGGCATCGGCCCTCCACTTCTTCTGAAGCTCGCTAAAAGTGTGGCCCTGTGGCCACGCGGCACAGACTTGTGCCGCGTGGATCATTGAAATTCAGCCCAGTCACTCGTATATCTCTGCTTCCATTCGCCATTTACACGAATTCAACCCAGCGCGAAAAACCCCCTGCGCGTTCCTCTCGGCCTACGCTTTTTCGCTCTCGCCATTCGCGCGGATGCTGAAAATCGATGCGGGCCAATAGAGGTTTCGCTAGATTATGGGAAGCAGCTGTCGACTATGGGAATCAATTTTCTGCCCCGGGTCGCAATTTTTGACTTTTCACTAAACTTTCCCCCCCTTTTTTTCCTATGCTGGCAGATACTCGGTTGACTATATGGGAAGAATTGCAATTATAGACTCAGAGTTCGCTTCCCTGGCGAACTCACCACGAGGATGTTGCGATGCGTTTACGTCTCGAGTACTTGGAAAGCCGCGAAAATCCGAGCGGTCCGAGCTTAATGGATCCGACCATGCCACCGCCACCGATAGCATTCCCGCCGTCGGTATTGCCACCGGCACCCGCGCCGACCCCGCCACCCGCACCGGCACCTGTCATTCCGATCCTGCCTCCGCCGAACCCGAATCCGTTCTGGTAAAATGCACGGCGCGACTCTCCTCCGCGTCCACGAAAATGCCCCCGGCCTTCCGGGGGTATTTTCACGTCCTGATTTGCACGAGTCACGCTACGAAGTTGCGCGGATCTTCGATGGTGCCCGTCAAGGCGCTCGCTGCGACTGTGAGCGGGGACGCCAAGTAGACCTTCGCCTCGCGGTGACCCATTCGACCGGGGAAGTTTCGGTTGGTCGTGCTGATGCAACTGATCGGCGTATTCAACCGGCCGAAGGTGTCCGATGGGCCACCCAAACAGGCCGCGCACGAGGCATCGCCGATCTTGGCCCCGGCGTTCAAGAAAATGTTCCGCAGACTCACCCCCCCGATCATCTCCGTGTCCAAGCCGCGGGCGACTTCGGTCGTCGCCGGCACAACGAAGGTATCGATCCGCACTTCCTTGCCTTGCAAGATTGCCGCCGCGGCACGGAAGTCGGTGAGTTTGCCACCGGTGCAACTGCCGATGTAAGCCCGGTCGAGCTTGGTTCCCTTCAGCTCGGTCACGCAGGCTTTGTTGTCCGGGCTGTGCGGCTTGGCGACGACCGGTTCCAACTTCGACACGTCGTAGACGTATTCGCTGAAGAAACTCGCCCCCGACTGCGGCTTGAACACGGTGTACGGTTTGCTGCCCGTCTTCACGCCACGCTCGTCCACGTACTTCGTCGTGACTTCGTCGGCCGGGATGATGCCGTTCTTTCCCCCGGCTTCGATGGCCATATTGCACAGCGTCATACGCTCTTCGATGTTGAGCGCGAACACACCTTCGCCATCGAACTCGAGCGCCCGGTAGGTCGCCCCATCGACGCCGATGTCGCCGATGACGGCGAGGATCAAATCCTTGGCCATGAGGTACGGCGGCAGTTTGCCGGTGAAGACGACGCGGATCGTCGGCGGCACTTTCAACCACGTTTTACCGGTGCCGAGGACGAAGGCCGCGTCGGTGTTGCCCATGCCGGTGGCGAACTCGCCGAACGCCCCCGCGGTGCAGGTGTGGCTATCGGTGCCGAGCAAAATTTCTCCCGGCCGCGTGTGCCCTTCCTCGGGCATGGCGATGTGGCAGACGCCTTTGTAATTCTCGGTGCCGACGTCGTAGTAGTATTTCAGCCCCTGTTCCTTGGCGAACTCGCGCAGCACGTCGACATTGCGGTTGGCCATCGGGTCGGCGGTGAAGATGTAGTGATCCGGGATGATGACGAGCTTGTCCGGATCCCAGACCTTCGCATTCGCTCCGAATTGCTTTTTGAAGATGCCTATGGTGCCCGGCCCGCACACGTCGTGGGTCATGAGGACATCGACATCGACCCACACGTTCTCGCCGGGGCGGACGCGATCCCGTTTGGCGGCCTTGGCCAGCACTTGCTCGGTCATCGTCATGGTCATGGGAATTCTCGATCGGCGGGAGAGATTGCGATATGGGAATGATACGGACGCCGCGATGCACAAACGGAGTGTTTCAATCACCCGCACAGGGCGATGTAGCCCACGATGGCGGCGAGCGCGGAGGCGAAGGCGAGTGCCAGAGACAACAGTGACGATTGAAAGAGCGACATCGGCAGCTTCCTAATTTCCGGCCCGGTCGTCGTTCTCGTTCGGCAGGCGGGGTCTGTAGTCATCGCCGAAGATCGCCGGCAATTTTGTTCTCGGCGGAGCTGGCGGCGGCGGCGGCGGTGCTGGAGGAGGCGAAGGCGGCGGTGCTGGAGGAGGCGAAGGCGGCGGTG